>Ga0210040_10005483_pt1 | contig 16141 bp, 17 predicted proteins | sample CryGeyCG12114_NA_FD_185462 | JGI IMG/M metagenome (GOLD analysis project Ga0210040, IMG submission 185462) | Groundwater microbial communities from aquifer - Crystal Geyser CG19_WC_8/21/14_NA (SPAdes) (version 2) | ecosystem: Environmental > Aquatic > Deep subsurface > Groundwater | place: USA... | reverse complement strand
CCGAGATCGGCCAGATCCAGGTTGCAAGCTTCCCGAACGCGGCTGGCCTGCAGTCCAAGGGCGACAACTACCTGCTCGAAACCGCCGCGTCGGGCGCCGCTAATCTGGGCGTCGCGGGCGAGGACGGCCGCGGCAACGTCCGCCAGGGCATGCTGGAGGCGAGCAACGTCAATGTAGTGGAGGAGCTGGTCGACATGATCGAAACCCAGCGCGCCTATGAGGTCAATTCCAAGATGATCTCGGCCACCGACGACATGCTCAAATACGTCAACCAGAACATCTGATCGGCATCCGGCACATGGCATCGCGCGCCTTCTCCCTCCCGTCTCATTCGTCGCGCTGGTCCGCGATCGCGCTCGGCCTCGCCGCCACGACGCTGGTTTGCGCGCCTGCGCAGGCCGGCGTCTTCGGCAAGAAGAAGCCGGCAGAGGACTTCACCGTCACCCGCGCGCCACTCGCCCCCGCGGCAGCCGCGCCCGCCAATGGCGCGATCTTCCAGGCGGCTGACGGCTACGCCGCGCTGTATGAGGGCTGGCGCGCACGCCGGGTCGGCGACCCGCTGACCATCGTGCTGGTTGAGCGCACCGCGGCGTCCAAGTCGTCCTCTTCCAAGCTCGACTCCTCGGGCGGTTTTGGCCTGACCCCGCCGACGACCGGTCCCCTGTCGCTTTTCAACAACAAGGACATCGCCACCAGCGGCAATCGCAACTTCAACGGCACCGGCACTGCGGACCAGGCCAATTCACTGAGTGGTGAGATCAGCGTCACGGTAGCGGCGGTGTACCCGAACGGCACCATGCTGGTGCAGGGACAAAAGCGCGTCACGCTGAACCGCGGCGACGAGTTCATCCGCATCAAGGGGCTGGTCCGCACCGCGGACGTCGATGCCAACAATCGCGTGCCGTCCACTCGCGTGGCCGATGCCCAGATCGCTTATACCGGCAAGGGCGACGTCGCGCGCGCGGGCCGGCAGGGGTGGCTCAGCCGCTTCTTCCAGCAGATCTCGCCGTTCTGACCGCCTTAGCACTTCCTTAACCATGTTCCTGCCAGGACACGCGTTCATGACCCTGCTCCGTTCCTTTCTCGCCGGCTTTCTTGCGCTTCTTTGCGTCGCGCCCGCGCATGCGGATCGGATAAAGGACCTGGGATCGTTCCAGGGTATCCGCGCCAACCAGCTGACTGGCTACGGCATCGTGGTCGGATTGCCGGGCACGGGTGACGACAATCTCGAATACACGGTGCAAAGCCTGAAGGCGGTTGCGAGCCGGTTTGGCCTGCAGCTGCCGCCGGGCGCCAACCCCGGCATGAAGAACGCCGCCGTGGTGATGATCACCGCCGAACTGCCGCCGTTCGCCAAGCCGGGCCAGCGCCTGGACATCACGGTTGCTTCCATGGGGAAGGCCAAGTCGCTGCGCGGTGGCAGCCTGATCCTGACGCCGCTCTTGGGCGCGGACGGGCAGACCTATGCAATGGCGCAGGGGAACCTGGCGGTTGGTGGCCTGGGCGCGGAAGGGGCGGACGGCTCCAAGATCGTGGTCAACATCCCCTCGTCGGGTCGGATCCCCGAGGGGGCAACCGTGGAACGCGCGGTTGCCACCGGCTTTGAGAGCGCGCCGACGCTTACCTTCAACCTCGCGCGTGCGGATTTCACCACGGCGCAGAACGTCGCGCGTGCGATCAACGGCCGTTTGGGCGCGGGCAGCGCGGACGCGATCGACGCGGTCTCCGTTGCGGTCAGGGCGCCGGTCGGCGCGGATGTTCGCGCGTCGATGATGAGCGCGATCGAGAACCTGGACGTCACCTCTGCCGAGCCCTCGGCCAAGGTCATCGTCAACGCCCGCACCGGCACCGTCGTGATCAACTCCGCGGTGCGCGTCGGCCCGGCCGCTGTGACCCATGGCAAGCTGACCGTTCGCATCGACGAAAACCAGCGCGTGGTTCAGCCCGCTCCCTTGAGCAACGGTCAGACCGCCCTGGAGCGCAAGTCGGGTGTTTCGGTGGAGGAGGAGCGTCGGCCGATGTTCCTGTTGAGCCCGGGTCCCAAGCTTGCCGACGTGGTCAAGGCGGTGAACGCGATCGGCGCGAGCCCCGCGGATCTGGTCGCCATTCTCGAAGCCCTGAAAGAAGCGGGTGCCCTCAAGGCGGAACTGGTGGTTCTGTGAGCGATACTGTTATCAACGCGGACGCCGCGACGACCGGTATCTCGTCAGACACGAGCCGCCTGAAGTCGAACAGCAACCTGAAGGCGGCGGGCGAAAAGTTCGAAGCAGTATTCGCGGGCATGATGCTGAAAAGCATGCGCCAGGCGAAGCTTGCCGACCCGCTATTCGATTCGAAGGCGATCGACACCTTCAGCGAGATGCAGGATTCGCAGATCGCCAAAACCATGGCGCAGCACGCGCCCATGGGGATCGGCAAGGCGATGACCGACTTCCTGGCGAAATCGCAACCTGATCTTAACGCGTCAGGGACTAGTCCGCCCAAATGAGCGACTTGCTCTCGATCGGCGCGTCAGGCGTCCGCGCGTACCAGACCGCGCTGTCCACCGTGGGCGAAAACATCGCCAACACGGGGGTCGAGGGCTATTCGCGCCGCACGGTTGCGCTTCAGGAAATCACCGCCGGCCAGGGTTTGACCGCGAATCGACTCGACGCCGGCATGGGCGTGGCGATCAACGGGATCGCGCGCTCATCCGATCAATATGCCAGTGCGGCAGTCCGGTCTGCTGGCGCTGACCTGTCGCGCACGACAGCGGGCGCGACCTGGCTGACACGTGTTCAATCGGCGCTGATCGGGGACGAGCTGACCAGCCGGGTGACCAGCTTCTACACGGCCGCGACCAGCCTGGCGGCCGATCCCGCATCAACGGCGCTGCGGGCCAACATGCTTGGCGCTGCGACGTCGACCGCCGCGGCCTTCACCGCGACCGGCGCGGCGATCAGCCAGGTCGAACAAGACCTCGACTCCAGCGGCGCCAATGCGGCCCGCGACATGAGCTCGCTCGCCGGATCGCTGGCGCGGGTGAATGACGGTCTTGGCCGCACCCAGACGGGGACGGCGGCGGCGGCCCAGCTTGCCGACCAGCGTGATATCATTCTTCGCCAGATGAGCGACTTGTCCGCCGTGTCGGTCGGGCTTGACGCCGTGGGTCGTGCAACGGTGCGCCTTGGCGGCCCAACAGGCGCCGCGATCGTCGCGATGACCGATGCCGGCACAGTGTCCTACGCACGCAACGAGGACGGGGCGGTGGGGTTCACCGTCAGCTTCGCAGGCCAGCGGACGGCTGTGGCGACGGAGGGCGGCGCAATGGCGGGCATCGCCGACGGTGCCGCGCGACTGGCCGCTGCCCGCAACGAGATCAATGACCTCGCTGCCGGGTTCACGGCATCGGCCAACGCGGTTCAGGCCGCCGGCGACGACCTGGACGGAAAGCCCGGCCAGCCCATGTTCGCGACCGGCAAGAGCGCGACGGACATAACGGTGGCGCTTGCAGATGGCCGCGGTATCGCAGCCGCAACGCGCGGCGGCGGGTCGCGCGACGCGTCCAACCTCGCCAAGTTGCAAAGCGATCGGGTGACGGGCGGGTTCGAGGCGAATGTCACCGCGTTGATCACCGATACGGCAACGGCGATCAAGCAGAAGCAGACCATCGCGGAGGCGCAATCCGCGATTCGCGACGGGGCCACCACCGCCTTGTCGAGCACGACCGGGGTCAGCCTTGATTCGGAGGCCGTCGACCTGATGCGCTTCCAGCAGGCCTATTCCGCATCCAGCCGCGTGATCCAGGTTGCGCGCGACACCTTTCAATCCATTCTCGAGATCCGGTAGGCCCCATGCAGATTGGCACCAACCTGTTCTATGACAGTTCGGCCAAGCGCATGACCGCGCTCAGCGATCGCGCGACCGTGCTGCAGACCCAGATTTCCACCGGCAAGAAGATCCAGACCCCGTCCGACGACGCGGTGATCTCCCAGGCGACCGCCGAGTTCAACCGGCAGGATGCCGACGCTGCCGTGTACGGGACCAACCTGACGCTGGCGGGATCGCAGCTGCAGCAGACCGACAGCACGCTGGAACAGATCTCAAGCCAGGTGCAGCGCGCGCTGGAACTGGCGACTCAGGCGGCCACGGGCACGCAGAGCGCGGCGTCGCGCGCGATCATCGGCAACGAGCTTCAGTCCATCGCGGGCGCGCTGGTCGGCCTTGCGAATACCAGGGACGTGCGTGGACAGCCGCTGTTCGGCACTCCCGACGGCACCGCTGCCGTGGTGGCGAATGGCAGTGGCGGGTACGACTACGCCAAGACCAATGTGTCGGACGTTCCGATCGCCAAGGGCCAGTCGGTTCAGGCGAGCGAATCGGCATCGCGCGTGTTCACCTTTGGTGATGGCAAGGACACGCTGGGCACGATCACCCGGCTGGCGCAGGCGCTGGTCTCTGGAACTGCATCGAGCGACGACCTGACGGGCGCGCTCGGCGACCTCAACGGTGCCGTGGATCAGGTGTCGACGGTGCGCGCATCGGTCGGCGCCCGCGCCGCGCGGGTTGAGCTGCAGCAAACGCTGATGACCAAGTCCAATACCGACCGCGCCGCCTTGCGCGAGAGCGTCGAGGATACGGACGTCACCACCGCCATCGCGGACCTGCAGAAGACCATGACCGTGTTGTCGGCAACGCAGGCAAGCTTCACCAAGCTCGCCAGCCTGTCGCTGTTCGATTACCTGAAGTGATGCGTTGAATTAGTGGGCGGGTTGGTAACCGAATGGCTACCATCTCCCGTTAACGATGACCCCAATTAGCGGGGGTTTATCCAGCCATGTTTCCGGCCATCGGTCTTGTTGTTCTTTTTGCGATGGTGTTCGGCGGCTTCGCCTTCACCGGCGGCGCGCTCGGCCCGGTGTTCGAGGCCATCCCGCACGAGCTGATCATCATCGGCGGCGCCGCTGTCGGCGCGCTGATCATCGGCAACTCCGGTGCGGAGCTGAAGGCGGTCGGCGGCGGCCTGGCCAAGGTGTTCAAGGGCCCACGCTACAAGAAACAGGATTATCTCGACGTCATCTTCCTGGTCAGCAAGCTGATGAAGATGCTGCGGACCGATGGGCCGATCGCGCTCGAGCCGCATGTGGAAGACCCCAAGTCGTCCGCCCTGTTTGCCGAATATCCCAAGCTCCAGGCCGATCACACGCTCATCAACCTGATTGCCGACACGCTGCGCCTGGTCGTGGTGTCATCGGGCACGCTCGACGTGCACGCGGTCGAAGAGGTGATGGATAACGCCATCAAGACCCACCACCATGAGGCGGAGGGCCCCCACACTACGCTGCAGAGCTTGGCGGACGCGCTCCCCGCGCTCGGCATCGTCGCGGCCGTGCTCGGCATTGTGAAGACCATGGGGTCAATCGATAAGCCGCCCTCAATCCTGGGCGGCATGATCGGTTCGGCCTTGGTCGGCACCTTCATGGGCGTGCTGCTCGCTTATGGCATCGTGTCGCCGCTGGCAGGGCGCCTGAAGCAGGTGATCGACGCTGACGCTGCGATCTACCACACGGTGAAGCAGATCATCATTGCATCGCTTCACGGCCATCCGCAGCCGCTGGTCATCGAGGCCGCGCGCTCCGGCATTGCGCACAAGAACCAGCCCGGCTTTGCCGAGGTCTTCGACGGCCTGCGCGGTCGCTAAGCGATGGCCAAGGCACCGCACGGCAAGAACGAGCCGCCCAAGATCATCATCGTCAAGAAGATCATCGAGGGCGGGCATGGCGGCCATCATGGCGGCGCCTGGAAAGTCGCCTATGCCGATTTCGTGACCGCGATGATGGCGTTCTTCCTGCTCCTGTGGTTGCTGGGCGCGACCACGGAAAAGCAGCGCAAGGGCATCGCCGACTATTTCGCCCCGACGCTGCTCGACACGCGCGCTCTCGGCATTGGCGGGCAGGGCGTAATGGGTGGCCAGTCCGCGACGCAGGATCCGGGCGTCGGCATCAATGCCGGCGCATCCACCATGCAGTTCATGGCACGGCCCGACACCCAGGGCGGCGGCGGACCAAAGGCTGGCACTGGCGATAAGGGCTCGCTCAACAACCCGCGCACCCGTGCCGAGGACCAGAAGAACTTCGAGGCCATGCGCAAACAGGTGATGCGCGAAATGGCAAGCCAGCGCGAACTGGCGAAGCTTGCCAACCACGTTCGCTTCGTGATGACCCGCGATGGCATGCGCATCGACCTGGTCGATGATGCCGATTATTCAATGTTTGCGCTTGGAACCACCGCGCTCGACAGTCGCGCGTCCGAGTTGATCGGCAAGATCTGCGAAGCGATCCGCGGCACCGACAACCCGATCATGATCCGCGGCCATACCGATTCGCTGCCCTGGGGGGACCCGCGCGCGATGAACAATTGGATGCTGTCGTCGGGTCGGTCCGAAGCGACGCGGCGGCGCCTGGCGCTGGGCGGCATTCCGGAATCGCGGTTCGAGCGTATCGAGGGGGTGGCCGATCGTCAGCCCATGATCGCCAACAACCCGGCGGATCCCCGCAACCGGCGGGTGGCGATAACCTTGCTCTACCGACGCGGGGTGTTCGGGCAATAGTTCTGCGGTGGGGTCGGCGCCGGCGACGAACCGCCCTCGATAAAGGCGGTGAGGCGTCGTGGCGTGCGATCCCTATCGAACAGCCACATCGCAAAAAGCCTGACGCGGGCGGCCGTGGAGACCGCTCGCGTCAGCCTGTTGATCAGCTGTCGGCGGTGGCGGCCGACTTGCGGCGACGCGGTGCGGGCGCGGCCTCCGCCACAGGCGCCGCGGCGTCCCCACCAGACTTCTGGCCGGGCTTGCGACCAAGACCGATCTTCTTGGCCATCGCGCGCCGGCTCTCCGAGTAGTTCTCGGCAACCATCGGGTAATCCGCACGCAGGCCATAGCGCTCGCGATACTCAGCTGGCGTCAGGCCGTGGGTTGCAAGATGACGGCGCAGCGTCTTGTACGGCTTGCCGTCAATCATCGAGACGATGTGGTCCTTGGACGCCAGAGATTTACGAACCGACACAGCCGGTGTGTATTCGGCCGGCGCTTCAACCGTTTCAGGCTCACCACCCTGGCCCAGCAGCGCAGACACCGTGTCGTGCATCTTGCCGAGAAATGCCGGAACATCCTCAGCCGACGTGCGAGTGTTCGGATTGCCAAGCCAAGCAATTGTCAGCTCGGTCGCAAGCTCGACGGCATTGAGATCGGTATTGTCGGTCGCCATGCGAAACTCCTTTGAATTATTGTGCGGCCTAGCGCTGTGTTCTTTGGCGTCAATGGCGAATGTTACCAGAAACGGCGCGATGAGGGCCGGCTGGGCTTAACGGTACTGAGTATTGAGAACCCAAATCTGCACCAGCCACAAACACGCGGAAAGCAGGCGTGTAATATGGTGACTAGTTGACGCTCTAGTCGCGTGAAGTTGTCGGCATGAAGAAGCGATCAATGACATCGCGAGCCAGACGGGCAGGCCGCAGGGTTACAGCATCAAGGCAGCACCAGCTCGACTTTACCTCGGCCAGAACATCCTCACCGCGCCGGATCACCGTTGCGTAAAAGGCGCGGGCACCTTGCACCTTTTCCAAAAGCACGGTCGCAACGACGTCGTCGCCCAGGAAGGTGGGTTTGCGGTAGGTAATCTCGTGTTTCAGCGCGACCCACAAATGCTGGGTCACGGCCTCGGCAGGGGCCAGGCGCTGCCAGTGGCTGATTACCGCGTCCTGAACCCACTTCAGGTAACTCGCGTTATTGACGTGCCCCATGAAGTCGATGTCGGCGGGATCGACAGCGATGTTGAATGAATGAGGCAGGCCAGTGGTCACCCTTCGATACTAGCACGCCAGGCCCCCTGTTGCGACCCGGCCTCCAGCACAAAAACAAAACGCCCCGGCGGTAAGGCCGGGGCGCCAAGTCGTTGGACCGGTTCGCTTGGATCAGTGATCCTTGCCGCCGTCGATCACTGGCAGCGTCTCGAACTGGTGGAAGGGCGGCGGGCTAGACAGCGTCCACTCGAGCGTCGTCGCGCCTTCGCCCCAGGGGTTGTCCGGCGCCTTCTTGCCGGCGAGGAGCGACCAGATCAGGTTGACGAAGAAGATCGCCATGCCTGCTGCCATGATCTCATAACCGTGGCTCGCCATCGCGTTCCACGTCGAATAGGCGTCCGGATAGTCCGGATAGCGACGCGGCATGCCCTGCAGGCCCAAGAAGTGCATCGGGAAGAACAGAACGTTCACGCCGACGAAGAACACCCAGAAGTGCAGCTGGCCGAGGAACTCGTTGTACATCTTCCCGCTCATCTTCGGGAACCAGTAATAGAACCCGGCGAACAGCGCGAACACGGCACCCAGCGACAACACGTAGTGGAAGTGCGCCACGACGTAGTAGGTGTCCTGCATGTAGTCGTCGACGCCGCCGTTCGCGAGCACAACGCCCGTGACGCCACCGACGGTGAACATGAAGATGAAGCCGATCGCCCAGACCATCGGGGTCGGGAAGCGGAGCGAACCGCCCCACATCGTCGCGATCCACGAGAAGATCTTGATGCCGGTCGGCACCGCAATGACCATGGTCGCGGCGGTGAAGTACATCTTGGTATTCACGCTGAGGCCGGTCGCGAACATGTGGTGGGCCCACACGACGAAGCCGACCACGCCGATCGCGACCATGGCATAAGCCATGCCGAGATAGCCGAACACCGGCTTGCGGCTAAAGGTCGCGATGATCTGGCTGACCATGCCGAAGCCCGGCAGGATCATGATGTACACTTCAGGGTGACCGAAGAACCAGAACAGGTGCTGGAACAGCACCGGATCGCCACCGCCGGCCGGGTCAAAGAAGGTGGTGCCGAAGTTGCGGTCGGTCAGCAGCATGGTGATTGCCGCGGCGAGCACCGGCAGAGCCAGCAGCAGCAGGAACGCGGTAACCAGCACCGACCACACGAACAGGGGCATCTTGTGCAGCGTCATGCCCGGCGCGCGCATGTTGAAAATGGTGGTGATGAAGTTGATCGCGCCCAAGATCGACGATGCACCCGCAAGGTGGAGCGACAGGATCGCCATGTCCACGCTTGGTCCAGGCTCACCATAGGTTGAGAGCGGCGCATAGATCGTCCAGCCGGTACCTGCACCGCCGCCCACGAACGGAGAAGCGAGCAGCAGCGTAAAGGCCGGGATCAACAGCCAGAAGCTGATGTTGTTCATGCGCGGGAACGCCATGTCCGGCGCCCCGATCATGATCGGCACGAACCAGTTGCCGAAGCCGCCGATCATGGCCGGCATGACCATGAAGAACACCATGATCAGACCGTGGGCGGTGATCAGCACGTTCCACAGGTGGAGCGACTGGTCGAGGCTCTGCTCGCCACCATGGATCATGCTGGCCCAGGTGCCGAGGTACTGGATGCCCGGATGGGCAAGCTCGGCCCGCATCAGGCCCGAGATCGCACCACCGATGATCCCCGCGACGATCGCGAAGATCAGGTACAGCGTCCCGATGTCCTTGTGGTTGGTGGACATGAACCAGCGCGCAAAGAACGCCGGCTTGTGATCGGCATCATGGTGATGCTCGTGATCGTGCGCCTGGAACGGCGACATCGATCCCTGGGGGTGGAGAGCGGTATCGGTCATGATCTCTTACATTCCAGCGTTGCCGGCACCGGTCCGGTTGTTGGTGGCGCCTTGCGGAGTGGCGGGAAGGGGCTTGGTCGCGGGGTCGAGTCCAGCCGGCGGCGTCACGAACTCACCCGCCTTTTCCGTCGGATTGGCATCCGCGCCCGGCTGCGGGATCACCTTGCTCGACGACTTGGCGGTGCCGTCAGCGTTGCGGCCCGGCATCGTGCCGCCCTTGGCACGGACCCAGGCGGCGAACTGCGCCGGCGGCACGGCTTCCACCGCGATCGGCATGAAGGCGTGGCGTGGGCCGCACAGCTCGGAGCACTGGCCGAAGTACAGGCCCGGTCGCTCGATGGTGAAGCTCGACTCGTTCAGGCGGCCCGGAATCGCGTCCAGCTTCATCCAGAATGCCGGGATCGCCCAGCTGTGGATCACGTCGTTGGACGTGGTGATGAGGCGAATGGGCACGCCGACCGGCAGCACGACGCGGTTGTCCGCGGCCAGCAGGCGGGGACCATCGGCATCGGTGCGGAACCGCTCACCCGCTGCGACCTGATCCTTTTCTTTGAGCATGTTGGCGGTGATCTCGAACCCGCCATTATCCGGGTACTGATAGGTCCAGTACCACTGGTTGCCGATCGCCTTCAGCGTCACGGCGCCCGCCGGAGCAGGCTTGAACTGCGCCTGGAGCAGACCGATCGACGGGATCGCGATCGCGACCAGGATCGCGACCGGTGCGAGCGTCCAAATCACCTCGATCGCGGTGTTGTGGCTGGTCTTGGACGGAACGGGGTTTGCCGCCTGGCGGAAGCGGATCACGACCCAGATCAGCAGCGCGAGCACGAACAGCGAGATGATCGTGATCAGCGGGAACAGGATCTTGTTGTGGAACCAGTAGGCGAACTGGCCATTGCGCGTGACCTGCGGCTGGATGTCGAACATCCCGTCGGTCGGCCGGCCGATGTTGCGACCGTCAGGGCCCGCCTTGTTCACCTCTGCCGAGGACATGGCGGGGGCGCCGTCCATGGCGAGGGCCGGGGAGGCAGCATCGGCGGGCGGGGTCGCGCTGGCGGTGGTCGGCGCGATGTTCGCGACGTTGCCGGGAGCCGCCGCGGCCTGCTGGCCAGGGGTGGTGCCCTGCACGGTGGGCGCTGCCGCCTGCGGCGCTGGCGCAGCCTGAACGGCGGCGGAAAGCCCCGCCACCGCGAGCCCCGCGGCGATCACGATCCCCTTCAACCCCATCATGCCCATGCGCATCAACATCCCAGTACCGGTTCAGCCAAGGCCGCGTGCTGGCGACCTTTTTCGGACGCAGACGCGCCCGTTTGGGCAAGGCCTATACGCTGGGGGTGTTCCAGCCTCAAGCCACCGGGCGCACAATCTCGTGAGCTGGTGCTTTGCGTTGCGCGGACGGGGCCCGCGCCCTAGATGCGGCGCCATCCGCAGCCAAGGACGCGTGCGCATGACCGATGATGAGGTGTTGGCTGAGTTTCGTGCGGCCGATGCGCTGCTGGAGGGGCATTTCATCCTGTCGTCGGGCTTGCGGTCGTCCCGGTACCTGCAATGCGCGCGGGTGCTGATGGACCCGGCACGCGGCGCCAGGCTGGCACAAGCGCTCGCCGCGCGATTGCCGGAGGAGGTGCGGGGCGCGATCACGGCGGTGGTGTCGCCCGCCATGGGCGGGGTGGTCGCCGGGCACGAGATGGCGCGCGCGCTGGGCACGGAAGCGATGTTCCTGGAGCGGCCGGAAGGCACCTTTGAACTGCGCCGCGGGTTTCGTCTGGCGCCCGGGCAAAAGGTGCTGATGATGGAGGACGTGGTCACCACCGGCCTGTCATCGCGCGAAGCCATCGCCGCGATCTCGCGTGCAGGCGGCGAGACGGTGGCCGCGGCGGCGTTGGTCGACCGCTCCGACGGCCAAGCTGACCTGGGCGTGCCGTTTTACCCGCTGCTGCGTTTGTCGGTACCCGCTTACGCCCCCGACGCGCTGCCGCCCGAGTTGCAGGCGATCCCGGCGATCAAGCCGGGGAGCCGCGCCGCAGCATGAGCCGCTTGCTGCGCCTGGGCGTCAACATCGATCATGTCGCCACCGTTCGCAACGCGCGCGGCGGCGCGTACCCCGACCCGGTACGCGCGGCGCTGCTGGCAGTCGACGCGGGCGCTGACGGCATCACCGCCCATCTGCGCGAGGATCGGCGGCACATCACCGATCACGACATTGCGCGGCTGAGCGAACAGCTCACCGTGCCGCTCAACCTGGAGATGGCGGCAACGGAGGAGATGCTGAGCATCGCCATGCGCCATCGCCCGCATGCAGCATGCATCGTTCCCGAGAAGCGCGAGGAGCGTACCACGGAGGGCGGGATCGACGCCGCCGGCCAGCGCGAGCGGCTGGCGCCCATGGTGTCGGCACTGGCGCAAGCTGGGGTGCGCGTGTCCTTGTTCATCGAGCCCGACCCGCGCCAGATCGAGGCCGCGGTGCACCTCCGCGCGCCGGTGGTGGAGCTTCATACGGGCCGTTATGCGGAGCTTGGCGGTATTCAGGACGCGGAGTTGGCGGCTGATGAACTGCGCCGCCTGGCGGACGCTGCCGCGCTGGCCGCGAAGAACGGGATTGAGGTGCATGCCGGCCACGGCCTGACCTATGACAATGTGGGCCCCATCGCCGCCATCCCGCAGGTGCGCGAGCTGAACATCGGCCATTTCCTGGTCGGCGAAGCGTTGTTCGTGGGACTCGCCGACAGCGTGCGCCAGATGCGTGAAGCAATGGACGACGCGCGTGGGCCCGAGGCGGAAGGCGCGATCGGGTGATCATCGGGCTCGGTTCAGACCTGTGCTCGATTGAGCGGATCCAGGCCTCGCTCGACCGGTTCGGGGAACGATTCGAGCAGCGATGCTTCACCGATGCCGAACTGGCGCGGGCGAACAAGCGCCCGTTCACCCGGGCAGCCACGCTGGCCAAGCGGTTCGCCGCCAAGGAGGCTTTTTCCAAGGCGGTCGGCACCGGGTTCAGGGAGGGCGTGTTCTTGCGCGACATCGGCGTCGTGAACCTGCCGTCGGGCGCGCCGACGCTGCGGCTTACGGGCGGCGCAAAGGCAAGACTTGACGCATTGGTACCACATGCCCACGCCGCAATCGTTCACCTTACCATGACCGACGATCATCCCTGGGCACAGGCCCTGGTGGTGATCGAGGCACGACCGGAACACCCTTGAATGAAGGACGCCCTGTTGAACCGCGACGAAGCGCCGGCACCAGTGCCGGATAAGGCGGAAGCCGACCGGGGCGGGGGCGCCGGAACCAAGGCGCGCGGCCGCGGCTCACGCTGGTGGGCGGAAGTGGTTGGCGTCTTCTGGCTGTTGCTGATCGTGCTCGGCTTTCACAGCTTCATCGCCAAGCCCTTTTACATACCATCCGAGTCGATGCTGCCCGGCCTGCGTGTGGGCGACCGGCTGGTGGTGACCAAGTTCGCCTATGGCTGGAGCTTTGTATCGCCGACGATCCCCAATCCCGCTGCGATCGTCCGCAGCCTGGTCCTGCGTCAGCCTGCTGATAGCTGGTCGGTTGCGCTGCCCGCGTGGCACGGGCGGCTGCTGGGGCGCCTGCCGGTCCGGGGCGATGTGGTGATCGTGACCCCGCCCGGCACCAACAGCGACTACATTAAGCGCGTGATCGGCCTGCCAGGCGACCGGCTGGAGGTGCGTGGCGGCACGGTGGTGTTGAACAATCGGCCGGTCGTCCGCGGTCCGATTCATTACCTCGACATCCCCGTCGACGTGAACAGCCCCTGCAACCCGATCGACTATCCGGATGCGCAGTTGCGTCGGCCGGACGGCACGCTGGTCTGCCACCTGCCACTGGTGACCGAGACGCTGCCCAATGGCCGTCGCTATGACACGGTGGAACTCGGGCCGAGTCCGGGCGACGATTATGGCCCGATCACCATTCCCGCCAATCATGTGTTCCTGATGGGCGACAATCGTGACCGCTCCGCCGACAGCCGCTTCTCGAGCGCAGAACTCGGGCTGGGCGGGCCGGTGCCGTATGAGAATATCGGCGGCCGGGCCGAGTTCGTGACCTTTTCACTCGACGGAAACGCGACGCTGAACCCGCTGACCTGGCCGGGATCGCTCCGCGCCGGGCGCGCCGGTATTTCGCTCCATCCGGAAGACGTCACCCCATGAGCGAAGGCGCGGGCGATCGTCCCGGCACTGTCGTCGCGGAGCCCGGCCCCAACGAGCTGCGCGATCCCACGGTCCGTACCGAGCTGAAGCGCGCCAGTGTCTGGTTTGGCGTCGGCATCGCGATCGCGCTGGTGGTCTTGCTCATCCAGCCGTTGCTGGTGATCTTTGCCGGGATCGTGTTCGCGGCCTTGCTTGATGGCGGCGTGCGCCTGCTCGGCCGCGTGCTGCCGATCGGGCGGGGTTGGCGGTTGCTGATCGTCTGCCTGCTGGTGGTCGCGTTCCTGCTTGGCACATTCTACCTGACGGGCGTGCAAGTGGTGCAGCAGGTGTCGCAGTTGCGCTCCACGCTGGAAGTGCAAACCGTGCGCTTCACGGGATGGTTGTCGGACCAGGGGCTGATGCCCGGCGCGCAGGACGTCGGCGGCATGGCGCGCCAGGCGCTTGGCTCTGTCGGGCGGGTCACGTCGTGGGTCGGCACCGCGGTTGGCGCGCTCACCACCTTGTTCATGATCATGGTGCTGGGCCTGTTCCTCGCCATGGACCCGCGCGTTTATGAGCGCGGGCTGCAATGGATGGTGCCAAGCGACATGCGGCCGGAGTTCAGCCGCGTGATCGAGCGCATGGGCGTGACGCTGCGGCGGCTGCTCGCAGGTCGATTGCTCGGCATGGCGGTCGAAGGCGTGCTGACCGCGATTGTGCTGTTGATGGGCGGCGTGCCGATGGCGGCGCTGCTCGGCATCATCGCAGGCATCCTGGCCTTCATCCCCAACATCGGAGCCATCGTGACTGGCGTCATCATGGTCGCGGTCGGCTTCAGCGCCGGGATGGACACGGGGCTGTGGGCGATCGGCACCTACTTCGTGGTGCAGACCTTTGACGGCTATGTGGTGGTGCCGATGGTGGCCAAGCGTACCGTCGACCTGCCCCCGGCGTTGACGCTGGGCGTGCAGATCCTGGCGAGCGCGCTGCTGGGCATCATCGGTCTGGCGCTTGCCGACCCATTCACCGCCATGGTCAAGACCGCGCTCGAACGCCGGGCCGAGCGGGAGACCGAGCGCCGCGGCGCCAAGGGTCAACCGACGAGCTGATCGAATAGCTGAAGGTAGCGGGCAGCCGAGTCGCTGCCCGGCGGTGGCACGGGCGGCGGGCGGATCGCATCGGGGAGCAGCCAGGTCCCAAGCGCCTCGACCAGCGCATTGGGGTCATCGAGCGGCACGGCCGTGCCAAGCGCGGGTTCCGTCAGGATCTCATCGATCGCCAGGGTCGATCGGGTTGAGACGACGGGCGTTCCGACCGACAACGCCTCGCGGAGCACGCCCGGCACCCCTTCAAAGTCGCTCACCAGCGCCAGCACCGCGGCGCGCGCCATGACGGGCAGTGGGTCCGCGGCGGTGCCGGGCAGGAACACGCGGTTCTGCAAACCCAAGGCCGCGACCTGTGCTTCCAGCTCCCCGCGCCGCTCACCCTCCCCCAGGATCACCATTGAGAGGGTTGGGTCCGAGAGCCGGGGCAGGGCAGCGATCAGCCGGTCCCAGCGCTTCTGCGGCACCAATCGCCCGACCCCGAGCACGAACCGGCCCGATGGCAGCGGCGGCATTACGGCGCCCGCAATGGCGCGCGCGGGCGGGTTGGGAATTACGAGAACCCGGCCCGTCATTCCCATCAGCACCTCCGACTGGCGGGCGGTCGCGTACGTCATGGCCACTGCCCGGTCGAGAAAGTGACGATGAAGGCCGAGCCACGCGCGATGGCCGGCCGCGACCAGCGCGCCATGGTCGACCCGCACCGGGGCGTTCGATACCTTGCCGACGATTGGCGGGCAGCGCCGGCCCAGGCGCAGCCGCGTCCATGCCGCAACACTGGTGTAATGATTGCCGGGAATGAAGAGCAGGTCGGGGGCGAGCCTGTGCACGATTCGCGGCAATGCAAACAGGCGACTTATGCTGGCCTTGCCGAGCACCACCGTTTCGATCCCGTCCGGCAGTTCGGCCGACAATGGCCCGTCCAGGGTACCCGCGACCAGCGTGACCCGGCGTCCGGCCGCGATCCACCCGGCCGCCAGGCGCAGAGCGGCCCGTTCAACACCCCCGCCCTTCAGGTCCGTCGCCACCGTCATGATGTGGGACGCGCCACGACGTTGCGTGGCGGCGTTAAGCTGTTGCGATCCCATGCGCCTGCCTTGCTCCAGCCCATATTGGCTCGCAAGGGAGCGCGTGCCGGCCGACGCGCGTTTCCCGAATCCGCGTGCCCGTCCGGCGAGGTTGACCAAAGGTGTTGCGTGATTCGTCCCAAGGTCCAGCGATGACGACTTCGCCCGGATTGGCGGA
>Ga0210040_10005482_pt1 | contig 16143 bp, 10 predicted proteins | sample CryGeyCG12114_NA_FD_185462 | JGI IMG/M metagenome (GOLD analysis project Ga0210040, IMG submission 185462) | Groundwater microbial communities from aquifer - Crystal Geyser CG19_WC_8/21/14_NA (SPAdes) (version 2) | ecosystem: Environmental > Aquatic > Deep subsurface > Groundwater | place: USA... | reverse complement strand
CACCGCCCCACGCCGCCCATTTCGGCTTCAACCTCTACGACGAGGAGACGGGCAAGGCGAGCCACATCAAGCAAGCAGCCTTCTTCTCGGATCGAGGCAAAGTCTTGGGAGAGGACAAATTTGGGGTATTTTAAAAGCACCAACAGGAGCACGTTGTACCGGCGACGGGTAGATGGAAAGGGATGTGTAACCACGACTTGGAAGGCATAAAAGGTGTTTTAACAGTGCGGCAACTCTGACATTAGCTGTTGTAATCGCCGTTTTAGCAGTTGGACCGTATACTGGTTCATGGAGTAGCTGGCATGGGTTTGGGGAGTATGGTGTGATTGGAAGACTGGCGTTGAACCAAGCATGTGCTGACAAGCACCGCGTCTCGGATGATGTGGATCACATCCACTCTGCAGTAAGATCTGGAAGAGGCATACTGGCAGTTGCGACGATAAGCAGTTCAACGCTATCAAGGACGGACAGTAATAAACACCACTCATGAAAGTGGTTTCAAAGCGATAAAAGACCCTGCTCGTTCGGTGATAATCATCCCAGCAGCAGCTAACGCTAGATCTATAGGGCATGACGGGTATGAACAACCTTGCCATCCATTCCCCCTCCGACGTCTCTGCTCCTCGCGTTCTCGCCTGTTGTAGAAGCCGTTCTCCAGAGCAGATGGTTTGACCGTTAGAGCTGGGTCTGTGCCTCTGCTACCGTAACCAGTGCTGGCATGTAAATTCATGCTCTGATGTCCTGTTCGTAGTCGATGTGCTTGCTCGATGGCCCTTGTCGGGCGGGCTGGGTTATGCGTGTACCAGCACTGCTTCTCTTGAAGGTCGTCAGGTTGGCTGGTCTCATAGTTGAGTGGTCGGGATGGGGACGTACCGTTCCATCACGCTATGTATGCATGAGACATGTCGTGTTGCTCATATCGATGCGATGCGTCCCAGACCATAGCACAGCTTAAAAGTGCCTCCGTGACACCCTTGGACGTCCGAATCATTGCGCCCATGCTCACCAAAAACGTTTTGCCTTAGCCACACCCTATGTAGCTGGGCTTTTCTCGGCCAGCAGATCCTCCGGTACATCAACACGCTCCTCAGCTGGGGGGATGGACTCCTCGCCCCTTGCCATCTCGCGCAACTCATGGTTTTGCTGCCAATGCATCCTCTTAGTCTCCTCGCGTGTCTTCCACACTCCGTACGCGATTCCCTCCCACTTATTCAACACACCGGCCACACTATCCGGCAGATCGGGTCCTGCGTCACGGACGACCTCATCATCCACGCCCCTCAACAACGATGCGATGCTCAACTCGTCCGTTGCAAGCGCGTACGTCTTCTGCACCAGCTCCTTCAGACCCGGCGCGAGGATGATGGACTTGCATGCAAGGTAGCCCTCGAGGATGCCGAGGACGGGGCCGGCGCGGCTGGCGATCTGTATGCCCAGTGGGTAGCCGGCGTCGAAGCCGGATTGCATGACACGTGCTTTGCCGACGGAGAGTCCCTCGCGGTAGCCCGAGGTCATGTGCTGGCGACGGATGGAGGGGAGGTCGGAGAGCGTCTCCTGGCGGCGGGATTGGGCGGTGGTCGTGTCGGACGGTCGGTCATCGTCGGAGGAGGAAGCCCAGATGTCGTCTTCGTGCGAGGGGCTTTCTTCCGGTGTGGTTAGATCGGTGGCGGGAGATGGCTGGGTGGAGGAGTGCGGTGAGAGTTGAGCCGCCATGATGTGTATATTGGAGGTTCGATCTCTGATGGGAGTTCAAGGTCTCCGTGAAAGATGGTGTTGTGGATTGATGGTTGTCGCCGAGATGAGGCTGTGAACAGGGTATGTGTTGAGATTGGGTCGGAATAGCGAAGAAATTGTCAGGGCAGTGAGTGAATCTCTGGTGGCGGAAGCAGTGGCGATTGTTTTCCTTCTCAACACCAGAATTCCGAAGGTACGGGGACAAAGTTTAGGCAAGAGCTGGAGTATTGGAGTGTGAGTTGGGAATTTGGGAAGCAACGGTTGAAGCTTCTTGTAGGAAGTAAAAGGCCAAATCACGTGGGATGAGGTTATGAATACTAAGCACGAGTCACAGTCCTATTCTCTTGCTCAACTATTCACCTACCACAGTATTCACCCATTCAACTGTTCGCTTATGCACTTGTTCAGCTATTCAGCTATTCACCCGTAGATTTTTTGCCCTATTGATCCTATTGATCCTACTGATCCCATTGATCCTGTTGGTCATCCTGATCCTTGACTCGTTCTACCTCGCCCATCACACCTCCAGCATCCAGCCACCGCAACACCAGCAAGTCCTCGCCCTGCTTCAGACTACGTCCCGGCATGCACGAGAAAGTCAGGATCGGACATGCATTCCTTGTAACGTCATGAAACTTTTGCACCGTAAGCTCGATGGAAGTTTGTCAGCCACTTCAAAAGTGGTCCGCAAACTTTTACATCAACGTGCGATAACTGGTAGAGCACTGCTTAATGCTAGTCACTTGCGTCTTCCCTACCGCGGTGGTACGAACCCGTAACTCTATCCTTTTCCGGCATCCTACTCTTAGCTGGGGAAGTCCCTTGGGACTGATCACTTCACTAGGAAACGTAGGGTCGTATCGGTGCCGTAGAGCAGTGAGGACATGGCTTCGAGAAGGCGGAGAGGAGGAGGGCACGTACCGGTGGCGTCGCACCTCCGATTCGTTATTATAGGTACCGTTACTGCATACCTGGTTTACCTCTCTGAATATAGCGTAGTATTGGGAGTTTGCCGTTCTTGGCCCGGTGTTGCCTACGCTGTCACCAGTAGTGCTTTACTATCCACGCCCTGTTCTGCCTACGCTCCGTAGGTATCCGCTACTCCGCTATAGAGCTTCACGTAGCTACGCTGACTTCAAATCCGGTCTCTGCCGTAGTGCTGTTAGCTGGCGTTATAGCTGTAGAAGCTTACGGCGGCGTCGCGGAGGCCTCGCAGCTTTATTGCATCTGCTCGCCGCCCGTGAGTACGTTTCATTTCACCTCTTGCCAACACTTAGCGACGATGTGGGCTACTGACACCAGATCCCACGTGAAGGTAGTAACCATTGCGCTCCCACAACTCTCCGACATTTCTCCCTCCTGCATTTCTCCCCCTCTTCTTGTGAGGCGTAGGCTCTCGATCCCTGGATTCAGTTGTACGACCATTTTCGGCATCACAGCCGAGTGAAGACACGGTTTGAAAGCTTGGAAAGTTCCAAGATAACGAAGCTCTTCAACCAAGGAATTCCTTGAGGGACCTAAGGAGTCTTCCTTGAACGACGGACAAGATCATTGGCTGCACTAGCGGTGAGGGAGATGGTGATAGCATGTAGCGATCCTCCCCTTGTATTGTGCAAAGAGACATCGGATGGAGCTCCTGATCTTGTCGATATCAGAGAACGTACAACCGCTAGCGAAGAGAAGCTTCTCGTAGTCTGGCACGGGCTCTGGTTCGTAGGTCACGTTTGCCTGTTCCTCGGCCACGAAGCCGGGTACATTCAAGGCTTGCAGAGAATGCTCTTTCAACTCCAAGGCATCGATGACATTGACGGGCTTTTCCTAAGCCGCAGCTGAAAAAGGCTTTGTAATGGATCCTGCTCCGCGGGTTGCAATCTCGGGTGGAATTCGTGGCTTTTCTATGTCAAGCACTTTCGCGTGTATGCCAATAAAGTGCTTATGGCCTCCTCTGTCATCTATTGAAGGGCTTCGAAAGTGTTGTCTATGGAAGACGACCCTAGTCAGCCGTGCATCCACTGGAGTGTGCTTCAAGCTATACTCACAACAAGCAGCACTTCTCCGCCGTGCCTCCGTTGCTCGGTCTGCAGTCTCCATAAACGCGGTAAGTACTTCGATATCCTCCGACTTTACAACAGTCTCGGCCATCGGTATCCACCATTTAATAGGTGTAATACGCTTTCGTAGTTCCTGCAGCATACGGCGAGCAGCATCTCTGGCAGCCTTCTTATAGTTCTTCTTGTTCTTGCTCTTGGTCTCTGCCTCGTTGGATACCGCCATTGTCGAAGTGCTCGGACGTAAAGCCACATGGTTTTGCCGGTGGCAGCAAGCCATGTCGCCACTTGCGTGATGTCTTCTTTGTATTGCTTGGATGTGGAGTACAGGAAGGAGGGCAGCATGGTTGTGAGCAAAGTGAATGTCCATAGGCGTCGTGGGAGAAACCGAATTGAAAGCAAGCAAAGATGAAGTCGATTAGATGAGCAGCGGTAAGGAAGGAGCCGAAAGAAGACGAGTGCGAGGAATAGGGAAAGAAACTCTGCATGAGCAAACGGAATGGAACCAAATCAAAAAGCAACAACGAAGTTCACGTGTAACTGCATCAATTCAAAGTACCTACAGTTTGGCCCTCTCACCTACCATGTAATCGCGTGTCACGTTTTCTTTGCTGTTCAACCTCTTCTCCGTAACCCAATATGGCCACGGCACATTTGTCTCACTGATGTCTCGCTTTTCATTCTTCAGCAGACTTGCTATCGCTTTCGCGCAGCCCAGAATCCTGGGCATCCCGTGGCCCGTATACGCGGCTGTCACATATAAGCCCTCCGAGCCAGGCATTTCGCCGACATACGGCATTAGATCGTTGCTGTAGCCCATTATTCCGGTCCATATATCTGTTGTTCTAGCGTCGGACTGCTCCCAACCGTGGAAGGTCCGCTGCATATAATTGTTAAAGTACTCTTCTCCACCAGGTATTAGCTCGGAGTCGTTTGTATTGCCGTACCAATACTTTTGCTCTTTCAGTACGACTTGCTTTGCGCCACCAACAACAATGCTCCCATCCGAGCGTGGGATGAGGTAGTCGTATTCTTTGGGACCGAATCGGATCGAGTACGAGTTATTGAGATGAGGTGCCATCGTCGTGCCTCTGGGCACTGCGATACGACAAGCCAGGCCACGTACCGGGGTTATTTTACCTTCGAAAGCAGAGACAAGAGCAGAAGTGTAGCCATTAGTTGCGACAACGACTCGCTTTGCGGAAATGTTCCCCCGTAAGGTGCTGACATTCCAGCCACCTGCAGCGCTCTTGTCCACAGCGACGGCTTTGGTGTGTGTCTGTAGGTTGGCGCCCCACTCAATGCAACGCCGTAAGAGATGAATTATCATCTTGTAAGGCCAGACATGGCCGGCTGTGAATGTAAAGGCTGCTTTCGCGCCCTTGACGCCGGAGACTTGCTCGGCCTTCTTCGGATCCTCGATGCAGTGTACGTCCTTTGTATCGGCGACTCCAACCCTGACCATGTCTCTGTAAGCCTTTACTGTGTTTTGGGCCACCTCGTCGTTCATGTAAACATCGCATGCTCTTGTCAATTCAAAGTCGCAGTCGATCTGTTCCTGCTCTACCAACTGCTTGACTTCGTATACCTGTTGTGCTTCGAACTTCATCAAATCTGATGCAGCGGGGCCTCCGTACATGTTCTCATAAAGCGCCCAATTGAAATAAGTGTCCGGCTTCAAGTGGCCACCGTTCCTGCCTGTGGCTCCTGAACATGTCTCTCGCGCCTCCAGAATGACGACAGAGGGTCTCTCTGCCGGGTCCTTGAGTATGTGGTACGCTATAGCCGCACCGCTATATCCCGAGCCTATTATCACGACGTCTGCCTCCTTGGGTAGTTCCTCGGTTGTTCTGTGGTTTGCAAGATTTCCTGGCTGGGACAGCCAATAAGATGGTCGATGCGTCGCGTGAGGGTAGCCAGACATTCTAGATATTTGGGTGGTATACCCTGGCGCAAAAGCAAGACCGAAGATAAGTAAGGATGCGTGAGATAGAGGAGGCACCTTCGAAATCCATCTGGACGCTGGGAAAGAGCCGGGTATCTCCGCATGATATCGGAATTGTGACCTACCTTTTCCTCCTCTCTACAACGAAGTCCGGAGTCCAGATGTCTGGAATGGAGCTCGGTGAGACGAGGCGATTGCAGTCTTGCCAGAATGGTTAGATCTGCTGCCAGCATTGTTGCGAATTGATGTCTACTGCAAGGTGCCTGCGCTTCGCCTGTGGTGTCAGGAGAATATTCCTAATATAGCTAGTTTACTTCCTCTCTAGGAGAAACCTTCAGTTTCATCGACCAGGTAGAATTTCGGAGCTGTTTCCTTGCCCGCTTCGGGCTAGCGTATATACCTCCGCCTGCGGGTTCACGAGGACGAGATGGATTACCGTCAGCGTGAGAAGGATACGTGCCTAGCTGCGATATGGGAACTAATGCAATACTAGGATACTTGGCTGACCACCTTTTAGGCAGCCAACAGCTATCATAGGTCAGTGCCAGCTATGGGTCTCACGCCGCAGTCCTGAGCGCCGGCTCGGAATTGTGTAGTCAGGAGGCTCGACTCGCAGGGGTGGAAGGCACTCTGGACGAGGATATTCAGAGACTCAAGTTGATGAATACGACGGCCCATATTGCATCCGTTGTCTCTCGCAGCAATCCATATATTGGGTATCTTTTGAAACTTACCGTAACTCTAACGGAGGTTGAACATGCCGACATGTGTCTGTCCGTTGGCTCTACCTGCTGCTCAATCTGCAAGTATAGCTCAACTGTTCCAGCCCTCGAGCTACCATTCTGCATGTCGTGACATTCTACTGCACTGTTCTCAATACATGTCGTTTACTTCATAACGTGTTCCGTCTCATACGCATTCTTCGATAGGTTTGCGATTCTACACAAAGACGTCGTCGTCATCCTGAGATGACTTTCTGTGGTGCCTCACTGTCTGCATGGATCCTGAGTCGCTTGTCTCGGTCTGAATTTCGATACCTGAATCGCCGTTGCTGATCTTCCCCTGCGTTTCGTGGTCGCGCACTTCGATGGTCGTCTTTGTGGTAACAACGCCTCCAATAGGAGAAGCAAGTTGTTCATCGCCCGAATCCTGCCTATATCGAGTCTTGGGTGTCTTCTTTCCATGATGTAGTCCGCTCACAATCCCACCGAGCCGATAGCCTTTGACAGGTGTCTTGGTCAGTGGCGCAGATATCTCTGTCACCGTTCCACAGAAGCCTGAGTCATCGTCCAGCATACCAAAAGTATCTAGGCCATATCGTTCTGGAGGCGGCGGCTTGTCGCTGAAAATCAGCTTTCTCCGTGTGCATGCGTAGAGAATGACATCAAGCCAGCCGCAGGAAGTGATCGCAGCGCCGGCGAAGCAATAATAGCCAAGTGAAATTGTGATATTGCTCATCGCGGCCATGCGTGCTGCAGCCAGAGGCAGGGTGCAGACGACGTAGATTGCTGGGTAGAGGATCATATAACGTGCTCCACGGCGAAGACTGTCAGGCGTCTGTCCATCTGATAAATTTGTGCTCAGGCTGGTGACGGTCAACCTTCTCAATTTGCCATGCAGCCGTACTCGAAGCGTAACATAGATGATGGCGTAGGTGGCGATAGTGCCGAACATAGCTACGAATATCCAAAAGTAGTGTAGCCAGAGACGCAAGGGAGCGTATTTGCCATCAATCCAGCACTGCCAATGTAAGTTGAAGCAACCAAGCATATATGTGTTGACTCACCCATGCTCCTGCACGATCGTAAAGATCTCCTGGGTGCATCGCGAGCGGTATCACTGCCATCGCATAGATGAAGCCCCAGAGCCCCAATATCCCTGCTGCAAACACTCTGGTGGGCAACCTGCGACCTTTCACCACGGCGAAGAAGGTATGGAGGGCAATAGCGAAGATGAACATGCTTGAAGCAAGATCACCAGTGCTAACGAACCAACCCTCTGCCCAGCACGCCGGCATGTTGGCGTCGATTCTGTCGTTGTTCAAAGTGACAAAGGTGAGCGAAAACGCAACTGCTTGTTGCATGTCTGCGAGCAGCAGGTTGTAAATGAGGAGTAGGAATTGATTGCAGCCATTGTCTAATTGGCCTTTGCGCTTCCAATTCAGGAGTTTGAAGGATAGATAGAGAAACAGGAGGCAACTGGAGAGGAACGAGAGTGAGCCGAAGAAGCCAACTGCGATTAAGCCTCGCTGCAAGACTGGCGGCAAGGGATCCAGTGTACCCGAGTCGTGCTTGTCAGGGACGGACGCCATAGCTGCTTCGGGTCTGATCGCAGCAATGATGATGAGGGAGGTGATGGTCGAGTCAAAGCGAGGGGCTGAAGTGCATTTGTCTGACAACTTGAATGTATGCCATGCAGTGCGAGACTGGGATAATGCCAAGGTATCTGAGTGACGAGTTTGCAGGTGATCAAGGTGAAGTTTGGGAGGGCGCCGTGATGTCGAGACTGTGCAGGTGAAGGTGCGGAGTGAGGTGAAGTAGAATTGTGATACAAAGAGCGAACTGACCAGTGTTTAGTTGTAAGTCGCAAACTCTCATTAGAACCACGTTTTTGACTCTGCTATAGCATAGAGGCTAAACACTACCTACTTAGGTAGCTACTAGGTAGACGAACGTTGAAACGGCAATCGCCTCTACGTACCTAGATAGGTATGCAGTGACAACCTTGAAGGCAGGACGCTGTTGTAGCGTGCCGAGCGATCCATGGTACTTCCGAGTCCAGCTACACTGGCACCCCATCACCACAAACCATCACCTTTGACGACAACAATATAGTACCGCCCTACCTATAGGTACCAGGTAGGTGGATGGGTAGGTACCTAGCTACTATGCTCTCGTACTCAGGAGGCATCGGAAGTCTGGCCAAGGTTATTAGCCAAGCGTGCGGATCCATGGACGCAGGTGGGTGTCAGTGGTCAAAGCACCGTTGACAACAGCTGTCATGCACAGATACCTGCTTGGTACCTACCAAGTGCCCAAATAGGTAGCCTTGTCGTTCTCAATATTTCAAGGTTCCCCAAAAGTGTATCGAGAGGCTTGCAGAAGCCGATCCTCGCATGCTTCAAGACTGCCAAAGTTGGGTTGATGCACCACCTCCGAGTCCCTACGCAGTCCAGAACATCGCAGTGACCGTGACCCTGACTCCGGCCCCATAGACACTTCCGCCCACACAAGCCGCCATCTTGGTCCTGATGCTGAAGGCGTCTAGCCGTTCCCAATAAACACAGCAAGCCATGCACATGTCTACTAAGCAATGCGGACTGTGATGGAGTGCTGAACCATGTACGGCCTGTGTTACCCCATGTTTGAGCTGGTATGTCGCTTTCAACCCAAGTACAGCTTGCTGCTTCCAACCCCAAAGCTCGACGCTCGGCGCTATCCGTACAGGTACACTATCAACCAAGACAGTGTCCAAGACCGTCGCAGGATTTTTCTCCAAGGCTTGTTCCGTTTTGCACCATTGTCCTGGTATGTCAAAGCGTGGCGCGACAAAGCTTTTCGTGGGTGCGCTATCCACAGCCACGCCTCCTCAGGTGCCGTGGCTACACTACAGCAGTGCAGCGCGAACTCGGTCATCTAATCATCGGTGGTGCCCTCTGGCTCTTCCTTGGGCAGGTACGAGAATTCGAGGCTACCTGTTGCCCTCCCCTTCGTGTCCTTCGACACCAACGAGTACTTGCCTCGGAGCTCGCCCTGCTGCTCTATCCACAGATCTTTCATGGTAAGCTCCTTTGTTCTGTTCAAGCTTTCGATGGCTGAGATCCTGTCCAAAGTGGCCTGCAGGTATTCATCAAATCCTTCCTCGGCGCAGATTTCGCGAAAGGCGTTCATCATTGGTACGCTATCCGCTCGAACCATAGCCCTGCTATCAATGGTGAAGATGTTGTCGTGATCATAAGTTTCTATGAAGTCGGCCCTTGTCATAATCTGCCTGGCGATGTAGAGCGGGATTTGTGGGAGAATGTGTCCCTTCTCCTTGTCGTAAATCGTCCCCATGTCCTTTTCTTTATCTACGAGTGCTTTAGCCATAACCATAGCTGCACTAGCATACTTTTGCTGGTCCATGACGTCGTCGTCCATGCTCTCACCCAGGATGCCGCACTGATTAAGGAACCATGTCTTTTCAGCTTGATTGATCGCTTTGCACATATTCAGCATGTCATGGGATTTTGCGACACGATTGAGGAAGTTTAGGCGGCCGCCAATGGAATCATAGACTTTCTCCAGGATCTCCATGTCGCATGGGGAATCCGGCAGGTATTTGGAACGGTACTGCTGCAGTGCTGCGATGGCTCGATTTTTGGGTAGATCCAGGATCGGAATTGTATCCATCCTTGTGGCATAACGTTTCAATCGTTCGTAGACCCAGTAATCATCCGAGTTGAAGACCATTGTCAGAAGATTTGACGCTGCCCACTGCTCAGCACGTTGCTGCATGAGTTCCACCAAATCCTTGCCATCTTCATCATCCCGGATAAGGTGAGCACAATTCACAATGAGGACAAGTGGACCTTTCTCCGGCGTATTGCGCCTCCGGTTCAGAGCAATCTTTTCCAACTTGTTAAGTGCTCGCTCGATATCTAGTAGTGCAGTAGTATCTCGAGGTCCTCGGATGGAAAAGAGTGAACCAATATAGTCTTCGTGGTATTCGTAGTTAAGAGCCTTTCCAAGACGCACACGGAAGATTTCTAGGTTTGCGTGCGCTTCGAACATCGAGATGCCCTCACCATCGACCTTCCGCATGGACTCGATGATCATGCTGCTTTTGCCAGTACCTTTCTCGCCAATCAATAGATAATAGCGACCCGTACGAGAGCCATTCATGATTCTGTCAATCAGCGCCTGCTCCTCTCGGTCGACCCAGTTCTCGCCATCTTCCTCTGCTGAGGATTTTACTGCACCCATGCCATGTTGTACTGTAGGTTGTGCCAGATCCAGGACGGGATCTCCTGGCGCAAAAGCCAAGTCGATCTTGCGCAGTACGAGCGACTTGTAGTAGAGGTGGTAGCCGTAGCCGGCAAGACCTAGCACGGCAATTGATGCAAAGGTTGTGGCAGCTGCCTCGAACATCTTGTACAAGGTTGAAGGGATTCTGGATTCGGTTCCACGCCCGGACTTGGCTGTCTTGTCTTCATCCTCCTCGTCCTGGTCCATGCCGGGAATGGCATTGGCCGGGCCATACGTCGAGTATCTGGGCACGCATCTGACACGTGAAGGGGAAGCTTGCAGCGAAGAAGCAAATGCGGATCGCGCGAGAGCCCTCGTTGTCAAGATCACTCGCTTCATGGTAGTACAAAACTAAGCTATAACAAAAGTCCCACAAGGTCTCTCAAAGGTGCCAGACAGTTCTCCTATGACTCGTTGAGAACACCCTATTGTAGCATGGCGAATGAGATGCAGAACACGTGTATATTGCTTGTCCCGAGGCAATGACAGGAGCTGCTTTCTAGATGAGAAGCGAGGTGGGTAAGGAACATGAAACCCAAAGGAACGACGTGCAGTAAAGCAAGAAAAAGCTCCGACCGAGGCAGGAGGAGAAGTAAGAGTTAGGATCCACAGAAGAGGGATGAAAGAGGTAAACAAGATCGAAGACAGCTCCGAGTCGCCCTTGATGCAACTTGAACTCGAACTTGAAGCCACGGGCGGCCACTGGCAAGAGATTGAAGGGCGACTCGGAATCGGACTCGGACGACTCCAAGGCCGAGGCTGGGGCCGAGTCTACTGTACTACATAGAGAGTCGGAGCTTGCAGAACTTGAACATGGACTACAAGCACGTGTACAAGGTACTTACGAAGCTTGACCTGGAGAACTCGACCCACCGGCACCTTCGGGCGAACACAAGCCCTAAGATAGCTGCGATAGGTGCCTAACGTAGATACCTAGCTAGCTAGGTAGGTAGCTACCTAGATCCTGTATAGGCGAGCCGCTAGAGGTGTAGCAGATGTTCGAGATGTGTGTGTGTGTGTGTATATGTGTATTACACTGCATAGAAGACTCGAAACGGAAGTCTGGACGCTTCGAGTTCTTGCAGAGCTGAGCTCAGGTTGCCAGTTACTGTCCCATCATCGTTGCTCGTGTGACTTTCTCCGCTCTCAGGTCGCTCCAGGAGGCCGCTGTTTATCCTCCTCAGCTCCGATAAATTTTCTTCCAGCGCGACTGTGGAGCGCGCACCTTGACTGGCCGACTGGCTCACTGGCTCACTGGCTCACTGGCTCACTGCATCCATTGGCTGCTTCGACTCCAGCTGCCGACGCAGTCAACTCGAAAGCAAAATAGTTCCCCGACTACTCTACTGTAACAACTGTAGGTAACTACCACCTACACGTACTGCCATTGTCTCGTCACATACTCCTTCACTCCATTGCTTGTACATTATCTTGTCTTATACCAGTCCGTCTTTCTTCCTGTACACTACATTAAGTTACACCTCCGTCCTTTATTTCATCCTTCCCGGGCCCTTGCCCTTCCCGCGCTCCATTCTGCTGTACAGTGTTGGGTTGATTCAGGATCACTACTAATGGCTACCGAAACTAATGGTGACGCGAATAAGACGAACGGTAATTTGTTCCAATAATGCTGCTGTGTTCTAACTAACAGCACCTAGGACATGTTGAAAAGACCGACCCATCTGCTCAAGAATCCACAAACGGCGTAAACGGCAATGCACACGAGCATACCGACGACCACGACCATGACCACGACCACGACCATGAACATCACAATCATGATGATCCAGATGCTGGAGCGCTGTTCCAAGTCTCGGTCACACTCCCTCACAAGCCCTACAAAATGACCGTAATGGTCACCAAGCAAGAGCAGGTACAAGATGTGCGCCAATCTGTTGTTGAGTCTCCAGACACTTTCCAATACACATGCTTTCACCTCGAGCACAACGGTGAGAAGATCAATGACTTCGTCGAACTGTCCGAGGTAAAGGATCTCAAACCTGACTCCGAGCTCGTGCTCGTGGAAGATGCATATACCGAGAAGGAAGCTAGAATGCATGTCGTCCGAATCAGGGAACTGATTGGCGCAGCCGGTGACCGTTCCGATCAACTTCATGGCATTTGTGCAGGTCTGTCGCTTCACGACGAGCTGTTTGGTGCTCCACAAGCCCAGTCTAGCGCCGCCGACAAGAAGAAGGCTGACCAAGGCAACGCGCTGGCCGACTACGACGTGACTACGGCAGGTTCCATCGACTCCATACTACCTGTTAGCCAGGAGTCTCTGCCCAAAACAATCAAATCTTTGTCGGTATCGCCTTGGAACCCTCCCCCATACCACCTGCGACAGCGAGGGCATCTACTCTACCTCCAGCTCACAACCTTGGAGGGCGAGCAATTTCAAGTAACTGCGACAATATCCGGCTTCTACGTTAACAAGTCCTCGAGTAACAAGTTCGACCCCTTCCCGCGGCCAGCTCCTAAGAACAACAACGCGCACTCCCTCCTGTCTCTTATATCTGTTTTGTCACCGTCCTTCAATACCGCTTTCGTGGAGCTGCAAAAAGCCAATGGCGCAAAAGACCTTCTGACTACCTTCCCCTTCCAGAATGCCATACCAGCCAATCCTTGGCTTGTTGCGCAATCAACAAGTCAGACCAGCCAACACCAGTCGGATCTGACAAGATCGCAAGAATCATACCTTATTGGTGGCGCTGACGGTGCCGAGAATTTGAGGGATTGGAACGAGGAATTTCAGACAACTCGGGAGCTACCACGCGATAATCTGCAAGATAGAGTGTTCCGCGAACGACTGACGTCGAAGCTATTCGCAGACTACAACGACGCCGCGGCAAGAGGCGCGGTCCTGGTGGCCAGAGGCGAGGTGGCACCACTGAATCCAACAGAAGGGAAAGATGCTCAAATATTCATCTACAACAACATCTTCTATAGTTTCGGAGCTGATGGTGTTCAGACCTTCGCAAGCGAAGGTGGAGATGAGGCTGCTCGGGTAGCTGTCGGCAAAGACGTTAGTGGTGTGAAAGCCGTCAATCAGCTTGACATTCCCGGACTCTTCACTCCAGGAACGGTGGTAGTTGACTATCTCGGCAAGCGAATCGTCGGCCAGAGTATTGTGCCCGGCATCTTCAAGCAACGCGAGCCAGGTGAGCACCAGATTGATTATGGAGGTGTTGAAGGCAGAGATGTGGTGACTGAGAATGAATCTTTCGTTCCTGTATTCGAGAAATTGTCGAAAGCCTTGCGGGTGAAGAAGCATGCCGTCTGGGACAAGGAAGGCAAGAGACACGACTTGGAGGGGAGCGTAGAGACCAAGGGTTTGCTGGGTACGGATGGCAGGAAATATGTCCTCGATCTTTACCGCATCGCCCCACTTGATGTCGCTTGGGCAGACGAAATGGAAGCTTCGAAGGATGCAGAGGACGAGAAATACCCACATCGCATGTCAATCCTCAGACTCGAGCTTGTTGAGGCTTATTGGCGCACTAAAATGCAGGAATATGTCAAAGCTGAGGTTGAGAAAAAGCGCTCGAAGCAGTCCAATGGAGCCGCTGCCGCTGTTGAGGATACGCCCCAGACCAATGGACTTTCAGAAAAGGCCGAGGACACGCCAAAGAGTGAACAGGAACAAGTTGAAGAGGACAAGAAGTCATCCGAAACAGTTCCCGACCAGGCACCACCTGCCGACCAAGAGCGGGTCGACATCTCAGGATTCAACCTAGCATTGAACCCAGATGTGTGCAGTGGACAGGTGCCGCAATCTGAGGAAGAAAAGGCCGAGTACGAAGGCGATGAGAAAGAAGTGCGAGCAGTCTGCGAATTCCTCCGGTCAGAGGTCATTCCAGAGCTTATCACCGATCTCTACGACAGCGATGTAGGGTTCCCCATGGACGGTCAGTCGTTGTGTCAACTTCTACACAAGCGTGGCATCAACCTTAGATATCTTGGTCGTCTAGCAACACTTGCACAAGAAAAGGGCAGGCGCCTGCAGGCCTTTTCGACTGTCATTCTACAGGAGATGGTCGCGAGGGCGTTCAAGCATATTCTCAACCAGTGTCTGAGACATTTGCCGGCAATCTTTGCCGGCTCATGCATTTCTCATCTATTGAATTGTCTGCTTGGCACCGATGTAAACGCAGATCCCAAGCCCGAGGTGGACGAAGAATCGCGCGCTTTCTACCCTGACGGGGATTTCTCTTTCGAGAAGATCAACCCTACCGAACTCAAGTCAAACATTGAGCAACAGGTCAAGATACGGTACAGATATACTTTGCCCCAAGATTGGGCAGCGTCGGTGAAGCCATTGCAGCTCCTTCGAGAAGTATGCTTGAAGCATGGTATACAACTTACTGCACGAGAGTACACCTTCAGCAACGAGGCTTCCGCACCAACCGTGCAAGCTCCGACAACGAACGAACACGCCACTAACGGTGCCAACCATGAGGACAGTAAGAAGAAGAAAAAGAAGGCGGCCGATCATGCTCCGACGAACGGCGCCGTGAATAAGCCGACCACAACCTTTAGTCCAGATGATGTCCTTAACGTCACGCCTCTTGTCAAGGACGCTGCGCCAAAAAGCGCTTTGGCGGAAGAAGCACTTGAAGCTGGCAAGATCTCCTTAGCCCAAGGGCAGAAACAGCTTGGACAGGAGCTGGTGCTAGAGTCACTGTCGCTGCACGAGCAGATCTATGGCATCCTCCATCCCGAGGTTGCGAAGATGTATCATTCGTTGTCGACCATCTACTACCAAACCGATGAGAAAGAGGCGGCCGTCGAGCTTGCACGCAAAGCAGTCATCGTCACTGAGCGCACCCTCGGTGTCGACTCCCATGATACTGTTCTAGCGTATCTGAACTTGTCCTTGTTTGAGCACCACGTGGGCAATACCAAGCACGCTCTAGAATATGTACGGCACGCACTTGATGTGTGGAAGGTTATATACGGTCCAGGTCATCCTGACTCCATCACCACTATGAACAACGCTGCTGTCATGCTGCAATCCATGAAGGAGTATTCCGAGTCGAGGAAGTGGTTCGAATCATGCTTCACGGTCTGTGAAGATCTCTTCGGCAAACAATCCATTAATGCCGCCACCATTCTCTTCCAGCTTGCGCAAGCTCTTGCGCTTGACGGAGACGCAAAAGCAGCTGTCAGCAAAATGCGCGATGCTTACAACATCTTCCACGCCGAACTTGGCCCTACCGACCGCAACACGAAAGAGGCAGAAAGCTGGTTGGAGCAGTTGACCCAGAACGCCGTCGCTGTCGCTAAGCAGGCCAAGTACATACAGGAGCGACGACTTGGAGGCATGAAATACCTACCGCGCATGAGAGCGGGCACGAGACTGCAGCCACAGAACGCTTCTGCCGCAGCTCCAAGCGCTGCGTCGAGAAGT
>Ga0210040_10005481_pt1 | contig 16144 bp, 8 predicted proteins | sample CryGeyCG12114_NA_FD_185462 | JGI IMG/M metagenome (GOLD analysis project Ga0210040, IMG submission 185462) | Groundwater microbial communities from aquifer - Crystal Geyser CG19_WC_8/21/14_NA (SPAdes) (version 2) | ecosystem: Environmental > Aquatic > Deep subsurface > Groundwater | place: USA... | reverse complement strand
CCCCGCCTGTTTGTTCATATTTATTTCACTTTTATGTACCACAATTATGTTTCCAGCACGAGAACCCAACAAGACACTATTTGGATTATTGGGAAGCGTGGGGAAAGTTAAAGCAAGTGGTTTGTTGATATAGTTTTAATTATTGTTTTTATTGGTTTTCCTTCGTTGGTGACGCAAAGAGTATCAATTTAATAGGAGTCGTCTCACAGTTGAGAATTTCTAAACTTTGCGTTTTGGGTTGAAATGAAATATTTCACACCAACATATGGGAGAAAGTGTGAAATAGCTTTTAATTGTGTGCAGTTAAAGAAGTTAGTGGTCCATAATAGATTATACTAAAAGCATTTATACTCATAAAGTAGACTCTGAGAGGGACAAGGAATTCCAAATCGCTTGTAATAATAATAATGGTAATGACAATGCACACATAAATAAAGGTGATTAAGTTGCGATTGTATTCAATCGTTGGAATTCTCAATTGAAGGTTGATTAGTTTTGTGAAATATTTATTACCGCATTTAATTGAAGAGGGTGCGAATAAAGAGAGTTGTTCTCTCCCTCTGTCTCTGTGCTAACAATAGGCTGAAGAGTTTGAGTGTTTCTGTATGTCGGCGCTTATATGCATTTGTGCTTGGGCAAACAAAGTGAGGTGAGGCTCCGCAGATTCCAGATAAAGGTGATTCCGACAACGTTTCACTTTCCTATGTGCTGTAATGCGATGGAATGGATTATTTGAGCATATAATTTTAGTTTGTGGAATTTTGGAATAACAACTAAAAGTTTTTAAATCCTTTCATTTTTTGATACACATGATTACTATGCGTTGTACAGCAATTTTATGGGATTTACTCTGCCAGTCAACTTAAGAATAGTATTTTATGCGCATCTGATAATCCAATCTTTTGAAAGCGCAGTTCTTTTCATGTTTTGAACTTGAGATGCATGAGAGTTGCGAAAGCTCGTTTGTATTTTCCACAGCACCTGATGGGATATATTTTTAGTGCAACTCAAGTCTTTTGACCAAGAGGGGACAAGTTAACTTTTTTCTTCTAAATCTGAGATGAACTCGTATCTTTTTGTACTGAATAGAATGATGATGATGAGAAGGATTCTGTCGTTTTAGGATTTCACACAGGAATTCCTACACACAATGAACTTGCTTTGAAAAACACGCAAGGAGCTTATTTTATGTGCTAGTGATGTGCATGTACCTGGAAACGGAAGTAAAGTATTTCCTACAAGTTTCGTTTTGATGGGAAAGTTGTGCTTCCCATTCTCTTTTTATTGGTGCGCTGCACTTTCTTTTCAGGATGAAAATATTAGCGTGTATTGTGCCATCTGAAAATTAGTTTTTAAAAACAACCGTAATAGTTTGGTAGCGGAAAACAGATTATTTACTTATTGTAAGTTTCTATCATCATGCTCTGAGACATATAGGATGACTAAACTACGAAAAGTAAAATAATAAAAAAACGCCTCAGCTAGATGAAGTTGATTAAGCTGCTTTGAAGTTTTTTAAAATCTCGTTTAATTACGGTCCACAAGTTGATAAAAGATTGGCCATCTCATCTTCAGGCTTTAATCCAACTATCCGCCAAATGCAGTAAAAGTTTTGTTGCATCTCTCAATGTTCTGTACATATTAGCTCACTCATTCACTTACTCACGAGCTAACTCTGTAGTTTCCCCATTAGGGAACAGATGGACAAACCAAGTTAGCCAAGAATAGCACTCAAGTAGAGAAAAGAAGCAATGTCCACAATTGAATTCCTGGTGCCTTCCCCTTTTATGATGATTCGGTTGTGCCCGTGCCTTCATGGGAACCAAGGATGCCCACACTTTCAACTTTTTTCATATTATTCTTTGTGAAAAACCCGCGGCAAAGTAGCAGTAACTCAGGAAACTTTTTTATTGCACTCTTTGAGAAACCCGTTGTAGCAATTATGATGACACAGAACACATTTGCATTATGTGTGTATGTGTGTGTGGTATGGCGCACAGTAGTAATAATAAGAAGGCAGAATTTTTTTTCTTCTATCATACCATCTGGTTTTCTCTTTCTGCCGTTGTTAGTCAGTCACTTGAGTAACAAACTTAACGTTCCAGACTGAAACAATAATTCCTAGTGATAACTAATTGGAAATATTTAGAGGACGATACTGTTTTATGGACTTGCCAGCTGAATTTATGATGGCAAATGGTTCTGGTCATATATGCCTCTGTCATTCTACTGTATATTCCATTTGTTTAGTCCAAGGGAAGGTCGCTTTCAGACTATCCAAGTCACTGAGTAAGAGCCAGACGAGATTTTTTAAATTCTAAATGCTTATTTAGTGAATTCCAAAATTCCTGAATGTCTGCGCAATTCATTATTTGCCCCGGGATTTATATTTTAGACTCGGCTGTGTATACTAACTAACTAAGTTTATGTCGCACACAACTCATTGGCAACCTATGCATGTGTGTATAGGGTGGCAATCAATCAAGTGTAAAGTGAAAGCATAATCCAAAACGTGAATGAGTGTGCCCCTCTGGAATTAAATAAGCTCGCTCTCCTTTTGAATATTAAAAGGATGGAAATTCAACCGCATGTTGTTGATTTGTCACCATACAACGAGTGTTGATTGCTTCCACAATGTATTTATCCGGGTTGTACTGTCTGTGAAGCCACAACTTTACGCTCCAACCTATTCGTTAGTTTATTAATTTAAACCAAATGAACCTAGCAGCTCGCTTGAGTAACATTGTTAGTTAAAGCAGTGCACAGCAGACTGAATATTGATGAGCGAAACTCGTATAATAATTACCATTGCCGTATTTTTTCAGGTCGTCCTGCCCCCAAGGTTACGTGGTGGCGAGGTGGAACTCTTATTGACAACTCTTTTAAGGTCATCTCTAAAGATGGCGCAGTGCAAAACAAGATGACCGTCAATACTCTGACGAGAGTGGATATCCATGCCATTTTTACGTGCCAAGCTTCCAACAACAATATGAGCCAACCTGTGTCCACTACTGTACAAGTGGAGATGTATTGTGAGTTGACAAAATTACATTTTTGCTTGGCTTGAACAGAAACTGATTCTGCGACTAGTAGTCTATTTTTGTTCTCATGGGTAATTATGTGTGTTTTTTACCACACAAACCAGCATAAGCAAGATTTACTATTTTTAGAGGCGCTGAAATTGTCAATAATGTTATAAAGATGTTAAGGATATTAATAACTTCCTATATAGTTACTGTGTAACGCATTGGAGGCAATGAATCTGCTAATTTTAGAAATGTCAAAAAAGCAGTCTCGGTGTGTACATCTTTGAAACGCCGAGATAACTTATGTTAGTCGTCAAATTTGGCCACTCTGTCCTCTGTCTGTAAAGTAGGATTTATAGAGTCAGTAGTAGTGTGTGTGTATGTGGTTTGTGTGTTCAGATATATGGATTGCTTTTTATGTCTCGAAATCCATTTAGAATTTGAGTGATGAGTTTATGAGACTGGTACTCGTTGCAATCTAACTAACTAAACTATAGTCTCTGGGACTCTCATCATCATACTTTCCCATCATTAATCTTGGTTCAAGATGGTTGTCATTGGGAAACGACATTTGTCATACTCAGACATTAAATACACAGTAGAGCAGTTCTGATAGGATCCTTATTTGGAAAATGAACTTTTCTAGTGCAGTTGCACCTGCTACTTGCTATACTTCTGAAATGAGACATTAAAAGCTGTGACATTGCCTAAAAGTATGGCTCTGTTTTGAAAATTTTCATTGAGACTAGAGAAATTAACAACAAGCAATGCTGACTTCATTTTATGGGCATCGCACTGTGTGTCGGTATATAAGTTTGCAAAAACACAGCAAAACTGAAGGCCATTTTATTCAAATTTTAACAATTATAACTTTAAAATAGTCAGAATGCAATATTTTACTTTCGATACTCTTTTATTACACGAGGTATTTATGAAATAGAAAATATATTTCTTTTATAGTAATTCAGAAACCTCTAAAAGATAACCTGATAACTCAGACTGAATCATACTATTGAATTATGTACATTGATCAAAGCTGAAGTCTTGGCTACTAAAGACAAATCAGTTTAATGGTGACCTTTTCGGCAAAAAAAAACCTTCAATCTATTACTCACCCACTGCTTTGCTTGTGGCTTTCAAGATACCCTTTCGGACAAGAGTTGTCAAATGAGATTAACGTTACTAGCATGAAAGGTCAGAGTGGTTGCCCGATGACCTATTTCATAACACCTATGGAAGATTAAATTCGGATACTGCAACAGAATGCTTTCACAACCTGAGTCTGGGTGAAAGCATACACTCACACACTTGTATTGATTGGGAAACAAAATTTGATTTACAGGCTGTGAGTTTAATTTTTGTGTAAGTGTAAACTCTATTTGTTTTTGTTATTGTTATAATAGGTTTTGCATTCTATCTACGACTTTTTTGTTCTCTTTAACTGTATAAATATACCTTGTGCGCAAAAAGGAGGTAAATTTTATCCTATCCTACTACACAAATTTATCACACACAGGACAGGAAAAATTTACCTCCTTTTTCCGCACAAGGTATACGGCTATTTACACTTGTGCTGGTTGTTATTGTATGGAAAATTTTAATGAGACGGGTTGTTACGGAACTACCGACTGCGAGGATGTTAAAAATAGTAAATTAGTTTCATATAGAAACCATTTGTTATTGTTTTCTTGAATACGACTGGGTAACTGATTGAGCAACCGTTGTGAAGCCACCTGTCCGTTTTAATTAGTTCCGTTGCTGTCTATTTAAACATGCAAACGAAAAATTAACAGAATGGTCATGTTTACACAACTTTTGTTATAGACAGGAAAAAATGAACTTTTTCCGCAGTTAATATAACTAACTCAAAGAGACGATCAACTTAATAATGCGCCAATTACTTTGTTAAAATGCACAAAAATTATGCATTGTTGGACACAGTTTTAAAACCTTTTTTAGGGTTGCAGCAAAACAAAATGTATGTGTGTACTACAAATTTCGCAAATGTTTAGACGCTGTAGCGGCTTTAGAAACATGCTTAGAAAGGAAGCACTCCAAATGCGAATATTAGTCTACACAACGAGCCCATTTATGTAACAAATGATTTACAAGACTGTTCTAAATAAGAGTCATGACGAAAATTGCTACTAGCAATAGAGTCGGAGGATTTTGCTCAACGGTTGGAAGCAATTGCAAACACAAATATAGGCACTAACGTGCGTCTCATTTTAATCAGTAGCACAAAGAAACACGCTGTACCCACCGAGTCTATTTCGAAAAACCGTTATTTCTCTATTAAATTTAATACTTTTCTTTCGCATACATTTTACTAAAACTTATAATAGTTGGATTTACATCTTAAGTCTCCAATGAATTTTTTATTAACCTTGTTGGTAACTTTTATACACTGTGTAATCCAATTTAACTACACATCCAAAATCATAAAGTTCCAATAACGCAGTACAAATATAAATCAGCAGGATTTAAGTTCCAAACTAGGTAGTAGTAGTAAGTGACACAGCTTTTATCATCTGTCACGTCACGCACGCATTCTGTGCAGCTAATCAGAGTGAAATTTGTCACGACTTCATGGTCACCATCACGGATTAAAAGCCATGATAATAATTAAACTGAGAGAGAGTTATACTTTCTACCATAGAGGAATAACTTATTCGTGCTTCGTGCATAAAATTTTTGTTCCTAACTAACAATCATACATGGCAAGCATTGATTTAAACTTACAGTAAGTAAACCCAACAAAAACATTGAAAAATGCATGAACTGATTGTAATAACTATGTTTACGAGTAAAATTTAGCCAACCATGTATTATGCCTACTAACTAGCCAGTATTTAAAGAAAAATCGCATGCCTTCCTCTAATTACATACATACGGATATATTAAGAAACACGAAATCGATAATGGCAATAACCCAACACAACACGGGCAGTGACTGAGCGAATTTTGTTTCAAATGATGATGCCTCAATATACAAGTTTGCATGCAGCATGAATTTTGCATAAGAAAAAAATTTAATTCTCTAGACTTGGATGGGTGCTATATTTTTTGTCGTTCACCTTATTTTTACTTGCTTTCCTGGCTAAAGTAATAAAATTGTGTGACAAGGGGAACGTGTGGCGGTGAAAGCATGGGATCTTATCATCATGTGTCTTTGAATAGTGTATGAGCATGTGTGTGTGTGTGGGAACATCTCACTCACTCACTGGCTTTCATTCACACAGACAGGCATGTCAGGCTCACAAAGGATCCCTTTTGTGCATTATTCTTCCTTGTGTGCCCGCAAATGCATACCTCTGACGAGATGAAGTGTGTGCGTGCAGTTATTGGAGCCGCAAAGAATGCATTATTAGGTGCCAAAGGTGTATAATTATACACGGATGTACAAATAAATAGGCTCAAGGAATTTGTTCTTTGGATTAAAGTTAATTAAAATCAAGTGTACAATGGAGACCTTTAGTTATCATCTCCATGAGTAGCATTATATGGTGCAGTGTATGAATGAGAAAGGAAATGAGTTTGTATTTTTATTTGAAAAGTCGTTGAACTGACAATTATGTAGTTTTCAATCACAAAGATGAATAAAAAGTGAGTTGTATACCTGGAATGAAACTTTTTTTATCAAATGCTTATCCAGGATTGAAAAATGGGATTTAAGCTTCCGATTCATTTTTCAAATCTAATATCCGTCATGAATGTGAAAGTGATTAGCGCCTTCCTAGACTCATTTCCTTCCGTTTTCAGGACTAATACATTTTGTGGAGAGTGCAAAAAGCTTTCTGGTGTTGCATTTTAAAAAGTGTGGGCTTCCATTAGAACTCAACTATGATTAATGGATTTCATAATCTTTCGAATGCAATGAGTTATGCATATTGCAGATATTTGTGAGCACAGATAATTTGTTCATTATTAAACGAAACAAAAACCTTTAGCTCTGTAGCACTGTTTTTGATGCTACAAACTCAGATATTTAATGCATCTGCTGATATCGTTTTAGCGAGTTCATGAAAATCTATGGATTACAGGCCAAAAAAAGCCATGCTACAAAGTTATCAGTTGTATACGCATTTTTACGTCAAACTTACTGGTCTTGCAAATTGACCGTAAGCCTAGAGTCAAACAAAAGGAGATAAAGGCCAACCCTCTGCATTCCGAAAGCGTTCAAGAAATCGTTATATAGCAAGACACTGATAGGTAATACAGTTTTAAGAGAGTTTAAGTGAGAAAAAGGGACAAAACTAAAGTCAATCCTTTCATTTAAGTTCGCAGTCACGTCCACTGGACATAAGGTTTTTTGCCTTCTAAGGTTTCCAGAATCCTATGGGTTAAATAGCTCTTAAAGTACACTACTAAAATATTTTAGATGTCCGCATTTTATGAAACTCTTCAAGAAATAAGCTCTGATATCCCATCAATGACTTGTACAGACACAAGATGTTTGTAAAAATGTTATTTGATCTTTTTTAGGAACCTAGTGATGACCATGTTTTCTAACTACCACTTTTTCATCCATTATTAGTAAAGTCATGTCACTAATTAAGTCATGAGACTTAGAAACTCTAATGCAATTTGTCGTATACTCCGTGTTCCCAATGATTGGAGGCGAGAAAAGTTTTTTTTCCATGTCCTGAAACCTTTCCGTTAATCCTTTAATCTTAACTAATTCATCTTCTTCGCAGGCTCTACAATATGAATGAAGATATGAGAAGAAAATATAAAAACTTATAAAAAAACTGCTAAGTGGCAACCGGAGGCAAAGAGAATGTCCTTTTCCATCTAATTCAATTTGGTATCAAATATAGTTTTGCCACAAAATGAGCAATTTTTTTCTTGAGTCTGGTGGCGATGACAACTTTTATTCTACTCACCACTACTATATGATTGACTGCCTACTATGTTGCCATCCTACAAAGATCTTATTAGAAGTGATAACAAATAAAAGTATAGAAAAAACTGTACTCTGTAAGATTTCATCCTATATATTTGTTGACATTTTGTATTGAATGGATTGAATGGATTTTTGTGCTGGTGTTAGTGTTTGCAAAGGGAAATGTGGATACAAAAAATTTCGTTTATGAAACAAAAATTGTGGGCTGGAATCCATATTTGTGAGATGTTTATTTTCCCAGTGAATGCTTTGTTTATTCATCTTTGTTCTTTTTTTGTGGAATCGTGCAAACATTATTTACTCAAATCACGCCATATAAAAATGGTTGACCTCATTTCTTTTCTTCAGTAGGTATTCAAAGGGCTGGGTTCCATAAGATTTCGTGTTGCCAGTTAGTTGTCATTTTGTAAGAAAATGAAAGAAACTTCTGTACAAATATCCAAGTGCATACAAATGTAAGATTAACGTTATTAGTTATTATTGCTGAGGTGTTTAGATGGTGAATACAAGAAGCTGCCGCATTGAGGAATAAGGTTTTGAGCTATCGCTTCAATAGATAACTACTATCAAAGGCAATTTCTCATGTTTATGACATAGCACGTGGCAAACCATACCCAGTGATCACAATTTCCATATGAATAGATGTCTCCCTATTAATATGAACAATGAGAAATGGGAATGAATGAACTCAAGGTTTCTAACTATAACCGTAAATTTTTTATTTGCGTCAAATTCAAGCTAGGTTCAAGAGATGAGAGCTCTCCCGAATGAGATTCCATTTAGTTTCTTTTGGGCAGATCATTGTGAAAGCTTTTTAAATATTGAAATACCAGAGCTACTAGAATATTTAGAAAGCGGGCTCTTGAGCACGTTCCCTGTATAGTAAGTATTGTTTTTGTCTGCAATATTGTGTTAGTATAGATTCAATGGGTTTTGGTCGTTCAATTGGACTTTGTTTTTTGATATTATTTATTTGGTTCATCTGTCAGACGTTGGATCTTGAAAATAGAGTCAAATGGAAAAGGATGAAACCAGAAATAATCCATGATACATAAATGATTGGCCGGCATAAGTTTTAAACAGAGAGAGGCCCTAAATGCTGGAAACTAGTAAATTGCAGGGATTGATGTATGAAAATTGCGATTGAGGATCCATATGATAATCTATTGCAGTGATTTCATGAATAGCACAATGAATGAAAAGAAACCATACAATAAAATAGTGGAACATTTTCTAAAAATGTATCCGAAATTTTGCAAGGTTAAAAGTTATGATCATGTCCAGCATGTTTAGTTACTTTATTGTTTAAAATTTATGGACCACATGTCTGGCTTTTTTCACGTTTTTTCTTTCAGCTCATTAATAAAGGATAAAAATACAATATGTGCGTCAGTTTAAGTCAAATTTAGTATCTATTGTTTCTATATGTAATAAACTCAAGTAGTGTGAATACAAGAAATTGAAATAGTTACACAACGATTGTGGACGTGCCACTTTGTTTGCCTCTTTGAATTTCAGTTAAAGGTACAAAGTTGAATCGGTAATCATGAAATTTTACGGCATTTTTGTTTTCCTTGCTGTCATTTTTTTGACATCGGAAGTTCATGGATTCCCCGTGCCTAAAAGGTATGCAAAAATATTTAAGATGAAGTTGAAAAAAACACAAAAAAATATAATAAATTTTTTGTTTTTAATTTGCAGTAAGTTTTTTTACACCTATTACTCTACTATGGTTTAAGTTTTTGTCCTATTCGTTTCCAATAAAACGGAGATACGGGCAGAGTCTTAAAGGGGAAAGGGTTAACATTTCTTTCTGACTATTACAATTTCACTTAATTTTAACCTTATTTAATGAGCACAAAAAAAACTTTATGTTTTGTAAAAGAAGAAAGTAACATGCCGGGATCTGAACTGCTAAGTCAATTTCCAATGATGGATCCCTCTATGTTTGGCGGCGCTGAGCAAATGAGAGGTATGCAAGGTTTAGTAGACGGTTCAGGTGGAAATCCTATGGACATGATGGCTCCCATGATGTCCCAATTCGGTGGAATGCCATCGTTTTAAATGTTATTCTCAAATTTGTAGACACGTTCATTTGCTAACTAACTATAAGAAATAAACGATTGGCAAGCTAAAATCCACTCGTTACCCGCACATACAATTTTATCTTCCATTGGAATATTTAGTGAACAAAAAAGTTAGTTTGAATGAATGGTTTCATTCGCATATTAATGAGTGATATCGTGAAACAATAAAGCAAATATTACATTTATTGCTGCGTCATTTAAATTTTTATTTCCTTCTGAATTTCATTGTAAAAACTGATTGATTGCGATTCACAGGGAACCCAAAATGTTGAAGGCTCATTCAATTTATAATGGAAATTAACTTCATCGGGTCAATTTTATTATGAATATGAATATATGGCCGTAATGAAGGTAAAATATGCACAAAAATGAAAAATGCGACATGTATGTATCGGACAATAAAAATGGTAAACATTATGTTGTGCACAACACTTACACATTAGTCTAGTAGTGTATAACAGCTACAGTGAAAGAAAAAATGTACAATTTCGTTACTTTTGTCAACCGTTTAGTACCTCGGAGCAATTGAGGACACTACGAGTGTAGAATTTTATTGCAAATATATGTGTCAGCTATACCAGCAACATAACAATAATAATATTGCATTTACGTTTGTTGAGCCTGAGCCCCGTTTTTTGGTGTCTTTGTGGCAAGGGTTCTTACTAGATTATGTTTCCTTTGAGAAATCCTTCCTTTACATGCATAACGTGTTGCATAGAATTTGTCTATAGTACTTTTCACAAAAGAGACAAATAAATGTGCAAAAATACGCCTCAGATCCCCTAAAACAAACTGTAGCTAGGGAAATCTCCAAGGAAATTTCTTGTCTTTTTTATCAGCCCACATCTCGTTAGTTAGTTAGTTTTGGTAGCCTCAATGTGTCGCTTGTTATTATGAGCTCATTTTTATGGGTGAGAGCACGGACTTTTCAGCATTGCAATTCCCCCATGCATTTACATGAGAACAATACATAGAAATGTAATTCTACGGAACGGTCTCCGTTTAAGCTCCCAATTCTCGTTCATACAATGGATAAATAAAACAAGGGTGATGCCTTGTTCGCACAGAGCAAATTTTCATTCGTTTTTTCTTTATACTCAGTTCGCCCTTTGGAGGTCAAACTACTAGGAAGTAATCAACCCATTTCTGCAAAACAAGAGATTGAAATTGTTTGCCAAAGTGTGGGATCTCGTCCACCAGCGGAAATCAGCTGGTACATTGATGGTCAGCATTTGAAGCCAAATCGTGAGGAGGTAAGGGGAAAAATACTCTTCAATAAAACTATAGTCTGATTATTATTGGTTTGGTTTCTGGACGAAAATGTGTACCAGACAGACTGTCACCAAAGTAAACCACATTGGATGTTTCGATACAGAAAAAATTTTAAAGTAGTAACTTTGAAGCGATCCTGGGAAACTTTTCTTGTTTGTAGTTTGTAGTTAGAGTTTGCTCAGCTATCCAACATGCATTCATATTCTAATAAATATTGTAGAATAATATTATTTGCGACCACATGCTGTGTACCACACAATGGACACATGGTCTCATTCTTTTTGCTAACTCTTTGATGCATCATTTGTTCAAAGACTTGGAGCTTGTAGTAGTCATGTTCACTTTGGATACATATTTTTTTGTTTGTTTTTTTAAAAACAGCAGGCAACAACAATATGTCAGCTGGTATTCACTCATACGATACAATAATAGATCTTTTGCTTTCTACACATATTGTCGGAATGGATAAAACTACTTGTTTAGAATAATGCAATGAGGTGCAAACAACTGTGTATAGATATTTTATGTGATCCGCTTATTTTTCTTGTGAATTTTGTAACAACCTATAGGTCTCACCAACTGGCAATGTGTCCACTTCTGTTCTCAAGTTAAATGCTAAAAGCACGGACCACGGGAAATCGTTGACATGTCGATCTCAGAATTCCAGGCTGGAGGGCAGTGCTATTGAAGATTCTTGGAAACTGGAAATTTTTTGTAAGTTTTGCTTTTTCTCCTTACGAATAATGCAAATATACAGGAAATTAGTGCTTCATCATTCATTTTGAATAATTATTATTTTGAGCATATATTGAGAAGCAATATGCAATCAATAAAAAGATATAATACACATGTTTTTTTGCTTTCGCTATCTGGACCAACACATCAGTATAGAAGAGAAAGCATGCCGTGTTTTCACAGTATTTCTAACAGTCATCTTTCAATAATATTATCCTTTCAAAAGGAAACCAGTCAACCTCTACATGTTTTATACATAAGATCGTATCTGTGAACGCGCCCTTCCTTTTGTTTTCTTTAGCTTACTAACTGTACACCGTTTCCAGAATGAATAATCTCAGTCCTTTATACCACGTGAACTAAAACAATCTTATGTGTAAAAGTGTAGGCAATGAGATTTTCTTGAAATCAAACCCCTGTTTCAGGTGTCCTGTGTTTTATATTGTCATTATCCACTCTGGCTTCATAGTATATGGCCACTCTGTGAATGTATTGCGGTCAGAGTGGTTGACTACACAATCAAATACTTGTGAAAGTGGATCGGATCGAATTCTTTGTGTTCATTGTGATCACTATGATGAGATTGGAGAAGCAATAATAAGCCTTTGTATTTTTTTTTAGATGTGCCCATCCTAAGTCTTGCTTTGGGCTCCAATCTCGATCCAAACAATATCCGTGAGGGAAGTGATGTGTACTTTGAATGCAAGATCAACGCCAACCCTTGGGTCTACAAGGTTCTATGGCTCCATAATGTAAGTTACGTGGGCAAGGAAACTTTAATGACTGCTTCTTAAAGAATGCATCGAGTTCGCACTTGAAGTTGGCGCAGAGGTGGAATTTTGACTTTATCAAGTCTGGCATATTTATTAAGCCGACACATTATGTGGCGATTTAACACAGTTGGTCCACATGCATTCCGTCATTCAACATAACGATATGAGATTAGGTTTTAAAACTTTTACTGGCTGAATATTTCCGTAGTTAATCATTGGTCGTGGTGTGCGAAATCTGCTTGCTACTTTGTAAGAAGTAGTATCTTTCGAAGAACGGGATTATGTCTGACTGAGGGCAATCCTTTGCGTTGTTCTCATTGCTTAAAAGTTATAAGAGGCAGTTATCAACTAACTAAAAGTTGCAGTCGTTTTGACGAACCGGTTATAAAACGACATTACTTTAACTGTGCGAAATATAATTTTTGGCAATTTTCTGCACTTTCAATCAGTCTAGTCAGTATAGTTTGTTATAAGTAGACTGACTGACAGTGAGTGAAAGTAACCTAAGACCATGCTCATAGCAGCTTTTTAAGGTAAGAAAGACTTTCCCATAAGAGCCCTTTGTTTAACCATAGTTTCGACTACTTGTTCGAATAAAAGGAGTTGGATTTTCCATTTGTGGTTCTTAAGTTAATCCTTCTTGAGCTAGTTTTCTGGCAGACAACATTACTCTTTTCCTAGAAACCAAGATAACCTAGACTTGCGAAAATCTTTGCACTGCTCTACATTCCATGTCGTCCTAGAATCATTGGATAAATATATATTAAATCAAGCTTGCAAACTAGTTCTGCACATCTAACTATTCTTATATTCTAAAGCTCAAAAACCACTGCAGTTAATAATTGAAAGTTTGAAAATCAAAACCGCAGAAGGTTCCCTATATCAAATGCAAAAAAGAAACTTAAGGTCTCCTGTTTTATTCAAATTTCTCTAATGTTTGCTCTCACAAGTTTCTAGAAAGTGTTATAGCACTCTCCGCATTTTCATAATGCATGACAGTGAGAGCTGAAATAAATCTTGACTACAAATACAAAAGTTTGAGATTTTACAATAGTTAGAGTAGGGAAAAAGTATATGTATGTAAAAATACAAAGCTGTTGGAAACTATAGCGTTTTCTCTTTTTTATTGCACCCGTGCAAAATGAATAAGGAAAGATTAATAATAATTTATTGCGTCAAAGTTTGCGTGACTTGAAAAGTAAATCATTCGGTAGTTAGTAAGTCAGCAAAAAAGAGGTTGTAGTTATTTAGCTCAGCTTGACCAGCACTTTATTCAGAGCAGTAATTGAGACAAGTCAGTGCATTCATTTTCCATCCATTGTAACTTACTTAACTTGTAATAAATGTGGAATGCCATTTCTCAAATTCTTTCATGACACACGTAAGGTCATACATGTAAGTTTAGGGACTAACTAACCAACTAACTATTATGCTAGTATGTAAGGCAAGGCGTGCACAATTTAAACGCGAACGCGTGTTGCCTTCTTTTCGCCCCGTTTTGGAATATGTGCCCGCGTTTTCTCTTTTGTGGCTCAATGAGCTGAAAGAGAGACAACATGTTACGCAAAAAAAAAAAACTTTTGCAACTTTCTAATAGTTCTGCTATCACCATATGTGCATTTACAACTATTGGAAGAACAGGGCCTTTTTTTGTGTACATGTTTGACATGCTAACTTCATTGGTTGGTATGTGGAAAAGCACTTGATGTGAGCTTATGGTCTCATGTTGTACTAACTTGTAGAAACTGCTCCAATTTACAAGAAATGGCCTCTGCTCAGGAAACCTTAAGTATAGGGGAAGTTCGTCTCACCTTTTTGCATGTCGTGCCAACTTTTTTTGCAACTTTTCTTTCCTCTCCTTGTGTGTTTTCACATGCATTAGAGTCACGGGCATTAACCAAACTGGTGATGCCAAAAAAAGTTACAGCACTGCTCTCAAAAATATGTGGATGTAAAAAAGAGTTGTTTTATATGCCATTAGGAAACGAATATTTTGGTCCGTGTTATTACACATGCGATCCCTTCATTTAGAATATCCTTGTGTGTGATTTTTTCCTCCATATTCAAGTTTATTATCATATTTTAGGGCAAGGAAATTTTTAGGTCACTTTGTTCCAAAGACTCTAAAAGTGAGCTTGTATGTAAAGGTGTACCTTATTTGCAGGTATTCCAAATTATTCTATGAATCTCGTGCTAATCATTGGGATACTGGGAATGTTTTGAAAGCTTATGGATTCATCTTTTTAAGCTTTTTAGTCAGAAATTTTAATAACCACATTATGACTCCTGTTTGACTAAAGAGACAATTTAAAACGATATGCTGCATTCATTCTTATTGATTAAAGCTAATCCTTGTATTTTTTAGACCATTATGCATGTCATTTCATTATGTATGTCTTTGTGTGTAGGGAGCCGTTGTGCAACACAATGCCACAGCAGGGATCATCATGTCCAACCAAAGTTTGGTACTACAGAGAGTGAAAAGATCCTCTGGAGGCCTATATGTCTGCACAGCAACCAATATTGAAGGAGAAGGTCGATCCAATCCTGTTCATCTCAGTGTCATGTGTAAGTCTCTTTTCAAAAGTTACCTACATCAAGTCTTGTACGTGTGTTGCGTAGCAAGGAAAAAAGGCAATAGAATCCAATATAGATATTCCAAGACTCCAATTGTGGTATCCCAAATATCTCGAGGGGTTTAACTGCTGAAAAATGAAGTTTGCGAAATCTCAAAGTAGGAGATGGAGAAAGTTTTCTCAACATAATAAAGTCGTAGTGATAATGTCTCTATTGCATTGTAGCAACATTGCCTTTTTTATTTACTACTGTGTCGCCGTGATTTACAACACATGCAGCACCTAATGCTTATAAATATTAGAAATGTCCTAGTTTCTCTTATACTTATCAAATTAAAGGCTGGAAATTTTATTGAGCAAAAATCTGTAAAAATAGTCACACAGTCACGGACCCCTGTCACAATCTTAATCCCAGATTCACGGGAAAATAAGATTCTAACATTTAACTCGGTTCGGTACCTCAGTATAAAAGATTTGTTGCAATTTTTTCTGACAGACAAACCGCTTTGTAAAACTGGAGAAAAGCGGGTGTACGGAATTGGAAAAGGAGAACAGGCCGAAATCGAGTGCAAAGTGGACTCAAATCCCTCAGCAGAGAGTTTCAGATGGGCTTTTAACAACAGTGCTGAAAGCATTGATGTCCCTCAGGTGAGTCTTCTGTCCACCTGTACAATGGGCACACTTTTTTCTGTATATATTGCCAAAAGTTCATCCTTTAAAGTTTTGGAGTTGTTGAGCAAGATAAACATTCGTTACTCAAGACATTTTT
>Ga0210040_10005480_pt1 | contig 16144 bp, 12 predicted proteins | sample CryGeyCG12114_NA_FD_185462 | JGI IMG/M metagenome (GOLD analysis project Ga0210040, IMG submission 185462) | Groundwater microbial communities from aquifer - Crystal Geyser CG19_WC_8/21/14_NA (SPAdes) (version 2) | ecosystem: Environmental > Aquatic > Deep subsurface > Groundwater | place: USA... | reverse complement strand
GGGGCGGTGTGCCGGGCGACCGGTCGCTCCTGGGTCATCTCGCGCAGCCAGCCGCGTTCGACCAGGGCCTGCACCTCCGTGGTGCGCTGGTAGCCGGCGGACAGCACTGCGGCGCCCGTACCGGCGGCACGCAGGGCGAGCACCTCCCGGGAGTGCGGGTACGGGGCGCGCGGCTCGGCCAGCAGGTCGTCACCGTCGTCCCACAGCGCGACCAGGCCGAGATCCCGCACCGGGGCGAAGGCTGCCGCCCGGTTCCCGATGACCACCCGCACCTCGCCCCGCAGGGCCCGGAGGAACGCTCGGTAGCGAGCGGCCGGACCGGCTTCGGCCACCAGCACCGCGAAGCCGGCGGGTCCCAGGGCCATCCGGCACGCCTGCTGCAGCAGCTCGAGGTCGCGCTGGTCGGGCACCACGAGCACGGCGCCCCGTCCGCTCGCCACGGTCGCCCGGGCAGCGGCGGCCAGCCCGCTCGCCCACTCCCCGCTGGGCGCGCTGCTCGGGGTCAGCTGCCAGGCCGCCCGGGGGGCGCGGCCCTCGGCCAGCGCCTGCAGGAACGCGGGCCCGGTCGGGTAGTGGGCGAGCGCGCCCGACGTGGCCGGCGGCAGCTCCGGCCCCGGGGCGGCAGCAGCGGCCTTCTCGGTGGCGGCGTGCCGCGGCGGTACCGCGAGCCGCATCACGTCGGAGAAGCCCCCGGCGTAATGGTCGGCCACGCGGCGGATCAGCGCGGCGACCTCGGGCGTGAGCACCGGTTCGGCGGAGACGACCTTGCCCAGCGGCGCCAGCGCGCCGTCGTGCTCGCTGCCCGCCAGCCGCTCCAGCACGAAACCGTCGCGCTGGATCCCCGCAAAGCGGACCCGTACCCGCGCACCCGGCACCGCCTCCGCGTGCTGCGCGGCCGAGACGGCGTAGTCGAAGGGTCGGTCGAGGTGGCTGAGCGGAAGGTCCAGGACCAGCCGGGCGACGGGGAGCTCGGGAGCCGGCTGCGCGCCGGGAGGCGCACTCGCCGCCGGGAGCGGGGCGGTGACCGGAGCCGGCCGGTTCCCCGACACCGAGGCCCCCAACACCGAGGCCCCCGACACCGAGGCCCCCGACACCGAGGCCCCCGGCGCCGTTGGCGCGGGAGGCTGCGCAGGGCTCGGCTTCGGCACACCCGATGATAGGCAGCCGCCACTGACACTCCTGGTGGCCGCGAGCACGACCGCCCGTGGCCGGGGCCGCGGCTGAGAGGGTGGACCCGTGACCGATACCCCGCTGGCCGGCCCCAGCCACCTCCAGGTCCGGCGGTTGCTGGTGCACCTGGGGGCCGCCATGGTGGCGACCGGTCAACCGGTGTCCGACATCGAGGACGAGGTGCTGGAGGTGGGGGCGCGGCTGGGGTTCCCCGACGCCCAGATCGCCGCGGGACCCACCGGCGTGACGGTCACGCTGGGCAGCGGCGAGCCCTCGACGTACGAGGGGGTCCAGGGCTCGCTGCGGCTGGACCAGGCCGCCGAGGTTCGGACCATCCGCTACCGGCTGATGGAGGACACCGTCTCGCTGGACCAGGCGGTCGACCAGCTGCTGGCCCTGAGCTCGCGGCCGCCCCGCTACCCCGCCTGGCTGGCCAACCTGGGCTGGGTGGGCATCGCCGCCGGGATCGCGTTCATCCTGCAGCCGGGCTGGCCGAACGTGGCCTTCGCGGTGGTCGGCGGGGCGGTGGTGGTGGCTCTGGTTCGGCTCTCCCAGCGGGTCCGGCTGGTCAGTGCCCTGCTCCCGACCCTGGCGGCGTTCCTGGTGGCCTGCCTGGTCTTCGCCGGCGCGCAGGCCGGGCTGCTGGACGGGCCGCTGCGGACGCTGCTGCCTCCGCTCGCCGTGCTGCTGCCAGGAGCGCTGATCGTCACGGCGATGTCTGAGCTGGCCACCGGGGACATGGTGGCGGGGACGTCGCGGCTGGTCTTCGGGGCGGTGCAGCTGCTGCTGTTCACCCTGGGCATCGTGGCGGCCGCCCGGTTGTTCGACATGCGACCAGAACAGCTGGGCAACCTCCGGGTGGACGGGATCGGCTGGTGGTCCGCGCCGCTGGGCCTGCTCCTGATCACCGTCGGGATCGGCCTGCTGGAGAGTCCCCCGCTACGGCTGCTGCCGTGGATCGCCCTCGTGCTGGTGCTGGCGTTCGTCGCGCAGAGCCTGGGCCAGACCCTGTCGGGACCGGTGCTCGGGAGCTTTCTCGGTGCCCTGGCCGCCAGCCTGGGGGCTTCCGGGGTGGAGGGGCTGCGCCCACGGCTGCCCCGGCTGGTGGTCTTCCTGCCCTCGTTCTGGCTGCTGGTGCCGGGCAGCCTCGGTCTGGTCTCCACCACCCAGGTCGCGGTCGGGCCCGCGGGGTCAGCGGACGGGGTCACCGGCGTGCTCGGCGTGGGAAGTGCCATCGCCCTCGGGCTGCTGGTCGGCTCAGCGGTCGCGCAGTCGGTGCGGGACGCGGTCCGCCGGGCCCGGCGCCGTCCGCTGCTGACCCGCTGAGCGGCTCCTGCGTCCGGCGCCGACCGGCCAGACCTCAGCCGCGGACCGCGGCGGCCAGGGCGTCGGCGCGGTGAGCGACCTCCCAGGTGAGACCGGGCAGCTCGCGGCCGAAGTGGCCGTACGCCGCCGTCGCGGCGTAGATCGGGCGCTTCAGATCCAGGTCGCGGATGATCGCGGCCGGCCGCAGGTCGAAGGTGGCCAGCACCGCGTCGGCGATCTGGCTGGTGGGCACCTGCTCGGTGCCGAAGGTCTCGACGTAGAAGCCGACCGGGTGGGACTTGCCGATCGCGTACGCGATCTGCACCTCGCAGCGTCGAGCCAGCCGGGCCTCCACCACGGTCTTGGCCACCCAGCGCATGGCGTACGCGGCAGAGCGGTCGACCTTGGAGGGGTCCTTGCCGGAGAACGCGCCCCCGCCGTGGCGGGCCATGCCGCCGTAGGTGTCGACGATGATCTTCCGACCGGTCAGCCCCGCGTCGCCCATCGGGCCGCCGATCTCGAACCGGCCGGTCGGGTTGACCAGCAGCCGGTAGTCGGAGCTGTCGATGGAGTAGCGCTCGAGCACCGGCTCGACGACGTGCTTGCGCACATCCGGGGTCAGCAGGGCGTCGAGGTCGATGTCGGCGGCGTGCTGGCTGGACAGCACCACGGTGTCCAGCCGGACGGGCCGGTCGCCCTCGTACTCGATGGTGACCTGGGTCTTGCCGTCGGGACGCAGGTAGGGCATCGACCCGTCCTTGCGGGCCGCGGACAGCTGCTCGGCGAGACGGTGGGCGAGGTCGATCGGCAGCGGCATCAACGAGTCGGTCTCGTCGCAGGCGTAGCCGAACATCAGGCCCTGGTCGCCGGCGCCCTGGGCGTCCAGCTCGTCGACCGCCTCCCCCGTCCGGGACTCGACCGCGGTGGTGACCCCCTGGGCGATGTCGGCCGACTGCTGGCCGATCGCGATGGTCACCCCGCAGGAGGCGCCGTCAAAGCCCTTGGTGGAGGAGTCGTAGCCGATGTCGAGGATGCGCTGACGGACCAGCCGCGGGATCTCCACGTAGGAGTCGGTGGTCACCTCACCGGCCACCACGACGAGCCCCGTGGTGACCAGGCACTCCACGGCGACGCGGCTCTCCGGATCCTGCCGCAGCAGCTCGTCGAGGACGGAGTCGCTGATCTGGTCCGCGATCTTGTCGGGGTGACCCTCGGTCACCGACTCCGAGGTGAACAGCCTGCGCGCCATGAGAACCCTCCCGTGCTGGTCCCGGCCGACCGTGCCGGACCGGGCCAACCTACCGGCCCGACCGGACGGCGAGGGCCGCATCCCAGACGACATGGGCGAGCGCGTCCTTGCTGCCGGTCACCGGGCCGGTGACGGCCTCGCCGCTCAGCACGGTGATCTCGCTGTCCGCCCGGCCGAAGACCAGGCCGTGACCCACCTCGTTCAGCACCAGCAGGTCGCACCCCTTGCGGGCCAGCTTCGCGCGGCCCAGCTCGAGCAGGCTCTGCCCGCCGTCCGGGGTCTCCGCAGCGAAACCGACGAGCACCTGGCGGGAGTCGGTACGCTCCGCCACCAGGCCGGCCAGCACGTCCGGCGTCTGCACCAGGGCGAGCTCCAGCCCGGCGGTGCCACTCTTCTTGATCTTGGTCCCGCTGGCCTCGGCCGGGGTGAAGTCGGCGGGGGCGGCGGCCATCACCACCACGTCGGCCGCGGCCCCCGCGGTCGTCATGACGGCGGCCAGGTCGGCGGTCGAGACCACCTGCTGCAGCTTGACCCCCGGCGGCGCGGGCCGGTCGACGTTCGCGGCGACCAGCGTGACGGTGGCGCCCCGGAGCCGGGCGGCGCGGGCGAGGGCCCAGCCCATCAGGCCGGAGGAGGAGTTGCCCAGGAACCGCACCGGGTCCAGGTGCTCGCGGGTCCCGCCCGCGCTGACCACCACGCGCAGCCCGGCCAGGTCCTGCCCCGACCAGCGCCGGGCGAGCTCGGGCTCGGCCAGCACGGTCTGGGCGACCGCAGCCAGCTCGGCGGGGTCGGGCAGCCGGCCGGGACCGGAGTCGGGACCGGTCAGGCGTCCCGAAGCGGGGTCGACGACCACGACCCCGCGGGAGCGCAGCGTGTCGACGTTGGCCCGGGTGGCGGCGTGCAGCCACATCTCGGTGTGCATGGCCGGAGCCATGACGACCGGGCACCGTGCGGTGAGCAGCACGTTGGTGAGCAGGTCGTCGGCCCGGCCGGTGGCCGCGCGGGCGATCAGGTCCGCCGTGGCCGGCGCGACCAGCACCAGGTCGGCCTGCTGGCCCAGCCTGACGTGTGGGACCTGCTCGGCGTCGGTCCAGACCGAGGTGTGCACCGGGCGGCCGGAGAGTGCCTCCCAGGTGGCGCGGCCGACGAAGGTCAGCGCCGCCTCGGTGGGGACGACGGTCACCTCGTGACCCTCGGCCAGCAGCAGCCGCAGCAGCTCACAGGCCTTGTACGCGGCGATGCCGCCCGCTACCCCGAGCACCACCCGGCTCATGTCGACTCTCTGCTCAGGCGCTGGGCGACGACGCAGATCTGGCGCCCCGACCACCCGCGAGGTGGTCGACGCGCCAGAGTGCGGGCCGGGCAGCCGTGGAGGCTCAGGCGGGCTCGTCGAACGGCGAGGGCTGCTCCGCGGCAGCAGCAGCGGCGGCCTCAGCCTCGGGGTCGATGTCGATGCAGTCGAGCTTGCCGGCGTTGACCTCACGCAGCGCGATGCTCAGCGGCTTCTCCTGCACGCCGGTCTCGACCAGGGGGCCGACGTGGTCGAGCAGGCCCTCCCCGAGCTGGGAGTAGTAGGCGTTGATCTGACGGGCCCGCTTGGCGGCGAACAGGACCAGCTTGTACTTGGAGTCGGAGCGGGTGAGCAGCTCGTCGATCGGCGGGTTGGTGATGCCTTCGGCGACCACGTTCGATGAAGTCAAGGGGTACCTTCGGTTCTGAGCTCGTGATGTCCCCGGACAGCCACGGGCTCGTCGAGCCAGGCAGCACGGGTGGGGTCTGTGACTACAGACGTGCCAATGCTACCAAGTCCTGCACCGCCTGGCTCACCTCGCCGTTCACGACGACGTGGTCGAACTCGCGGGCCGAGGCGAGCTCGGCCCGGGCGGTCTGCAGCCGACGCTCGCGCTGGGCCTCGGACTCCGTCCCCCGGCCGACCAGCCGGCGCACCAGCTCCTCCCACGACGGAGGAGCCAGGAAGACGAAGCGGGCGTCCGGCCACGCCTGCCGCACCTGCCGCGCCCCCTGCAGGTCGATCTCCAGCAGGGCCGGCCGGCCGGCGGCCACCGCGGCCAGCACCGGCGCCCGCGGGGTGCCGTAGCGGTGGGTGCCGTGCACGACCGCCCACTCCAGGAGCGCACCGCCGGCCACCAGGTCGTCGAACTCGGCCTCGGAGACGAAGAGGTAGTGCCGGCCGTCGACCTCGCCGGGCCGGGCGGGACGCGTGGTGGCCGACACCGAGACGAAGATCTCGGGGTGGTCGGTGGCCAGGCGTCCGACCACGGTGCCCTTGCCCACCGCCGTCGGGCCCGAGAGGACGGTGAGCCCGGGGAAGCTCACGAGGGCGAGAGCGACGCCGCGGCCGGGGCCGGGAACTCCGCGACCAGGGCCGCCGTCTGGTGCTTGCCCAGCCCGCGGAGGCGGCGGTTCGCCGCGATGTCGAGCCGTTCCATCACCCGGGCCGCCCGGACGGCTCCCACCCGCGGCAGCGACTTGAGCACGTCGACGACCTTGGTGTGGGCGATCACGTCGTCCTGTTCGGCCTGCTCGAGGACCTCGGCGAGAGTGCGCTCACCTGACCGCAGGGACTGCTTGATCTCGGCACGGCGGCGGCGTGCCTCGGTGGCGGCAGTACGGGCCTGTTGGCGCTGCTCGTCGCTCAAGGGGGGAATCGTCACAACTTGCGTCCTCATCTACGCCCAGAGGTGCCCCCGCGCGGCGAGGACGACGTCAGTGGTTCCAGAACCTACCCCACGGCGAGGGCGGCGCGCATGGCAGTCACGGTTGTCCGGGCTGCGCTGCGCAGCGCCTGCGGATCGGGTCCGGCCGCCATCACCTCGCGGCTCGTGGTGGGCAGCACCAGCCCCACGGCGGGGCCGAAGACCTCGACCAGGTCGGCGGCCGTACCGCCCTGCGCACCGATCCCCGGCGCCAGGATCGAGCCGTTCAGCCGGGAGAAGTCCACCCCGGTGCGCCCGATCGTCGCCCCGGCCACCACCCCGACCGGACCCGGTCCTGTTCCGAGGTTGCGGTCCGCAGCCTCGTCCACCACGACCTGCCCCACCAGCCGTCCGTCGGCGTCGCGTGCGTGCTGGACCTGTGGCCCCTCGGGGTTGCTGGTCAGCGCCAGCACGTAGACGCCCCGGCCGGACGCCGTCGCCTGGTCGATCGCCCCGTCCAGCGAGCCGAAACCGAGGTAGGGACTGAGGGTGACCGCGTCGGCGGCCAGCGGTGAGCCGTCGGTCAGGTAGGCGCTGGTGTAGGCGGCCATGGTCGAGCCGATGTCGCCGCGCTTGACGTCGAGGATGGACAGGGCCCCGACGGCGGCGATGTCGGCGAGCACCCGCTCGAGCACCGCCACCCCGGCCGACCCGTAGGCCTCGTAGAAGGCCGACTGCGGCTTGAACACGGCCACCTCCGCTGCCAGCGCCTCGACCAGGCCCCGGGCGCAGGTCTCCAGGCCCCGGACGTCGGCCTCCAGCCCCCAGGACCGGAGCAGCGCCGGGTGCGGGTCGATGCCCACGCAGAGCGGGCCGCGCTCGCGCAGGGCCTGCTGCAGCCGGTCACCGTAGCTGGGACGCACGCGCGTTCTCCTTCGTCAGCCGGTTGAGCTCGGTGACCAGGGCCGGTCCCCGGTAGATGTAGCCGCTGTAGACCTGCAGCAGCACCGCGCCGGCGTCGAGCATCGCCTGCCCGTCGGCCCGGGTGAGAATGCCGCCGACGCCGATCACCGGCAGCGCGGTGCGGGCGGCCAGGAAGGCGACCACCGCCCGGGCCCGGAGGGCCAGCGGGGCACCGGACAGCCCACCGACCTCGTCCCGCCGGGCGTCCGCCGCGTCCAGGCCCTCGCGGGCCAGGGTGGTGTTGGTGGCGATCAGGCCGGCCGCACCGGCCTCGGTGCAGACGGCCAGCGACTCCTCCAGGGCGTCCTCGGTGAGGTCGGGGGCCAGCTTGACGAACACCGGGACGGCCGGCTGGTCGCCCGCCCGGCGGCGCGCCTCGGTCACCAGCGAGCAGACCAGGTCGCGGAGCGCGGCGGCGTCCTGCAGCGAGCGCAGCCCGGGGGTGTTGGGGCTGGACACGTTGACGGCCACGTAGTCGGCGTACCGGGCCAGGATCTGGAAGGAGGCGAGGTAGTCGGTGGTCGCCTCGGCCAGCGGGGTGGTCTTGGTCTTGCCCAGCGAGATGCCGATCGGGATGCCCACCGCGCCGTTGCCGCGCTCCACCCCGGCAGCCGCGAGCCGCTCGGCCAGCGCCTGCGCCCCGAGGTTGTTGAAGCCCATCCGGTTGATGATCGCCTGCTGGCCCGGCAGCCGGAACAGCCGCGGGACGGGGTTGCCGGTCTGCGCGGAGGCGGTCACCGTGCCGAGCTCGGCGAACCCGAAGCCGAGCGCGCCCCAGGTCTTCACACCGACGCCGTTCTTGTCCAGCCCGGCGGCCACCCCGATGCGGCCGGGGAAGGCGATGCCGGCCACCGTCACCGGAGCCCGCTCCCGGGCGAGCACCCGGGCCAGTGCGGACCGGGCGGCCGGGCTCTCCCCCACCCTGTTGATCATCCCCAGGGTGGTCTCGTGCACCCGCTCGGGATCACCGCCGCCGGAACGGAACAGCAGGGGCCGCACGACCCGCCGGTAGCCAAGATCGATGATCATGGTCGGCTGCGGCCGCCCGGCGACTCCCGTGCCGTCACCGGCGGTCCTGCGCCCAGGACTGCAGCGAGCGGACGCCGATGTCCCCGGCCCGGACCGCCTCGATGCCCTGGACCGCCGCCGCCAGGCCCTGCACGGTGGTGATGCAGGGGATGTTGCGCAGCACGCTCGCGGTACGGATTTCGTAGCCGTCGAAGCGGGGACGGCCGTCCGGGCTGAGGCCGTGCGGGGTGTTGAAGATCAGGTCCACCTCGCCGTCCAGGATGGCCTGGACGACCGTCTTCTCCCCGTCGGGCCCCGGGCCCTGGCTGTACTTGCGCACCGTGGTGACCGCGACGCCGTGCCGGCGCAGCATGGAGGCGGTACCGGCGGTGGCCAGCAGCTGGAACCCGAGGTCGGCCAGCCGCTTCACCGGGAAGACCACGTTGCGCTTGTCGCGGTTGGCCACCGAGATGAAAACAGTGCCCGAAGTGGGCAGCGGCCCGGAGGCCGCCACCTGGCTCTTGGCGAAAGCGGTGCCGAAGCCGAGGTCCAGCCCCATCACCTCACCGGTCGACTTCATCTCCGGCCCGAGGATGGTGTCCACCGAGATGCCCTCGACGGTGCGGAAGCGGTTGAACGGCATCACCGCCTCCTTCACCGCGATCGGCCCGGTGCTGTCCTCGTCCGAGCCGTCCCCGGTGGCGCGGAGCATGCCCTCGGCGCGGAGGTCGGCGATGGAGGTGCCGAGCATGACCCGGGCCGCCGCCTTGGCCAGCTGGGTGCCCGTGGCCTTGGAGACGAACGGGACGGTGCGGGAGGCGCGCGGGTTGGCCTCCAGGACGTAGAGCGTGTCGCCGGCCAGTGCGAACTGGATGTTGATCAGGCCACGGACGCCCACGCCCCGGGCGATCTTCTCGGTGGAGTCACGGATCCGGTCCACCACCTCGGCCCCGAGGGTGATCGGCGGCAGGGCGCAGGCCGAGTCGCCGGAGTGCACGCCGGCCTCCTCGATGTGCTCCATCACCCCGCCCAGGTAGAGCTCGGTGCCGTCGTAGAGGGCGTCGACGTCGATCTCCACCGCGTCGTCGAGGAACCGGTCCACCAGCACGGGGTGCGCCGGCGAGACCTCGGTGGCCCGGCCGATGTAGGACGACAGCGAGGGCTCGTCGTAGACGATCTCCATGCCGCGGCCGCCGAGCACGTAGGAGGGCCGGACCAGCACCGGGTAGCCGATCTCGTCGGCGATCGTCTTGGCCTCGCCGAAGGAGCGCGCGAGCCCGTGCTTGGGGGCGGGCAGCCCCTCGGCGTCCAGCACCTCACCGAAGGCGCCGCGCTCCTCGGCCAGGTGGATCGCCTCGGGGCTGGTGCCGACGATCGGCACGCCGGCGTCCTTGAGCCCCTGGGCGAGCCGCAGCGGCGTCTGCCCGCCGAGCTGCACGACCACCCCGGCGACCGGTCCGGCCTGCTGCTCGGCGTGCACGACCTCGAGCACGTCCTCCAGGGTCAGCGGCTCGAAGTACAGCCGGTCCGCGGTGTCGTAGTCGGTGGAGACGGTCTCGGGGTTGCAGTTGACCATCACGGTCTCGTAGCCGGCCGCGGAGAGGGCCATCGCCGCGTGCACGCAGGAGTAGTCGAACTCGATGCCCTGCCCGATCCGGTTCGGCCCGCTGCCCAGGATCAGCACGGCGGGCCGCTGCCGCGGCATCACCTCGGACTCGGAGTCGTAGGAGCTGTAGTGGTACGGCGTGCGGGCCGCGAACTCGGCCGCACAGGTGTCCACCGTCTTGTAGACGGGCCGCAGACCGAGCGCCCAGCGGAGACCCCGGACGACGTCCTCCCGCAGGTGCCGCAGGGCCGCGATCTGGGCGTCGGACAGGCCGTGCCGCTTCGCCAGCTCCAGCACGTCGGCGGTCAGCTCCGGAGCCTCCCGGACGGTGGTGGCCACCTCGAGCACCAGCACCAGCTGGTCGACGAACCAGGGATCGATCTTGGTGGCGGTGAACACCTGCTCCGGGGTGGCGCCCGCACGCAGGGCCTGCATGACCAGGCCGATGCGGCCGTCGTGCGGACGGGCGGCCTGGCGAAGGAGGTCCTCGACCGGCGTGCTGACCGGGTTGGCGAAGTCGAACGGGGCCTTCGGGTCCTCCAGGCTGCGCAGCGCCTTCCCGAGGGCCTCGGTGAAGTTGCGGCCGATGGCCATCGCCTCGCCGACGCTCTTCATGTGCGTGGTCAGCGTGGAGTCGGCGGACGGGAACTTCTCGAAGGCGAACCGCGGCACCTTGACCACCACGTAGTCCAACGTCGGCTCGAAGCTGGCCGGGGTCTGCTCGGTGATGTCGTTGGGGATCTCGTCCAGGGTGTAGCCGACCGCGACCTTGGCGGCGATCTTGGCGATCGGGAAGCCGGTCGCCTTGCTGGCCAGCGCGCTGGAGCGGGACACCCGCGGGTTCATCTCGATGACGATCATCCGGCCGTCGTCGGGGTTGACCGCGAACTGGATGTTGCAGCCGCCGGTGTCCACGCCGACGTCGCGGATGATCGCGATGGCCACGTCGCGCATCCGCTGGTACTCGCGGTCGGTCAGCGTCATGGCGGGGGCGACGGTGATCGAGTCGCCGGTGTGCACGCCCATCGGGTCGAAGTTCTCGATCGAGCAGACGATGACCACGTTGTCCGCGCGGTCCCGCATGACCTCGAGCTCGTACTCCTTCCAGCCGAGGATGGACTCCTCGATCAGCACCTCGGTGGTCGGGCTGGCCGACAGCCCGGCACCGGCGATCCGCCGCAGGTCGTTCTCGTCGTGGGCGAAGCCGGAGCCGACGCCACCCATGGTGAAGCTCGGCCGTACGACCAGCGGGTAGCCGAGCCCCTCGGCGGCGGCGAGCACGTCGGTCATCGTGTGGCAGATGCGGCTCTGCGCGACCTCGCCGGGGCCGCCGGTGACCCCGCGGAGGTTCTCGACGATCTCCTTGAACTGCTGCCGGTTCTCCCCGCGCTGGATGGCCTCGAACGAGGCGCCGATCATCTCGACGCCGTACTTGTCCAGCACGCCGTTCTCGTGCAGGGCGACGGCGGCGTTGAGCGCGGTCTGGCCGCCGAGGGTGGCCAGCAGGGCGTCGGGTCGCTCGCGCTCGATCACGAGCTCCACGAACTCGGGCGTGATCGGCTCGACGTAGGTCGCGTCCGCGAACTCCGGGTCGGTCATGATCGTGGCCGGGTTCGAGTTGACCAGGACGACCCGGAAGCCCTCCTCACGCAGCACGCGGCACGCCTGGGTGCCGGAGTAGTCGAACTCCGAGGCCTGGCCGATGACGATCGGGCCGGAACCGATCACCAGGATGGTGGAGATGTCGGTGCGGCGGGGCATCAGGCGTCCCTCCCCTGCACCGGTGCCGGCGCGGGCGCGCCGTCCCGGTCCGAGCGCTGCTCCATCACCTCGACGAAGCGGTCGAAGAGGTAGCTGGCGTCGTGCGGCCCGGCTGCGGCCTCCGGGTGGTACTGGACGGAGAAGCCGAGGACGCGGTCCTGCTCGTTCCGCAGCTCGAGGCCTTCGACGACCTGGTCGTTCAGGCCGACGTGGCTGACCGTGGCCGTCCCGTACGGCGTGCGGGTCGGCTCCCCGATGGGCGCGTCGACGGCGAAGCCGTGGTTGTGGGAGGTCACCTCGACCCGCCGGGTGCGCAGGTCCATCACCGGCTGGTTGAGACCGCGGTGGCCGTAGCCCAGCTTGTAGGTGCCGAAGCCCAGGGCCCGGCCGAAGATCTGGTTGCCGAAGCAGATGCCGAAGTACGGGATCCCGGCACCGAGCACCGACCGGAGCAGCTCCACGGGTCCCTCGGTGGCGCTCGGGTCACCGGGGCCGTTGGAGAAGAAGACGCCGTCGGGCTGCAGGGCGGCGATCTCGGCGAAGGTGGCCGTCGAGGGCACCACGTGCACCTCGATGCCCCGCTGGGCCATCTGACGGGGCGTCATCGTCTTGATCCCGAGGTCCACGGCGACCACGCGGTGCCGGACGTCGCCGTCGGCGCGCACCACGTAGGCGGCTCGGGTGGTGACCTCGTCGGCCAGGTGCGCGCCCGACATCGCCGGCACCTCCTGCACCCGGCGCAGCAGCGCCTCGACGTCGGTCTCCACGCTCGAGACGCCGACGCGCATCGCCCCACGGTCACGCAGGTGGCGGGTCAGGGCACGCGTGTCCACGTCGCACATGCCGACCACGCCCTGGGCGCGGAGCTCAGCGTCCAGAGTCCGGCGGGAGCGCCAGCTGGAGGGCGTCCGGGCTGCGTCCCGGATCACGTAACCGGCGACCCAGATGCGGCCCGACTCGTCGTCCTCGTCGTTCCAGCCCGTGTTGCCGATGTGCGGTGCGGTGGCCACCACGACCTGCCGGTGGTAGCTCGGGTCGGTCAGGGTCTCCTGGTAGCCCGACATCCCGGTTGCGAAGACCGCCTCGCCGAAGGTCTCACCGATGGCGCCGAAGGCCCGGCCACGAAAGGCCCGGCCGTCCTCCAGGACCAACAGGGCTGAGGGCGGAGGGCCTTCGCCCACGGTCGGGTCGGCTGAGGTCATGCCCGTCCTTTCCTGCCTCACAGGACAGGTCTTAAAGGGTGGTTGATCGGGCGTCACGCTACCAGCCGCAGCCCGGTCCCCTCCTCCCGCGAGACGGCCGGCCCGACCTCACCGCACCGTGCCCACCAGGCGCCCACTCCGCTGCCTCGTTAGTTGCGCTATGCACTTGGCCGTTATATAGTTGGGTTCAGCAACTAACAGGGAGCCGCGCAGATGACAGCACGGCAGGACCACGACCGGGGGCTCCGCGGTCAGGAAGCAGGTCAGCTGCTCGACACCCTGGGCCGGCTGATCCGCACCTCGCGGGCGGTCAGCCACCGGCAGTCGGGCTACGGGCTGAGCGGCACCCCGTTCGGCATCCTCAAGGCCTGGCCTCGAGCGACGCACGCTCCGGCGACCTGGCCGTCCGGCTGCAGATCGCGCCGTCGGTGGTCTCCCGCGCCGTCACCGTGCTGCAGCAGGCCGGTCTGGTCGAGCGCCGGACCGACTCCAAGGACGCCCGAGCCGCCCGGCTCGGGCTCACCCCGGTGGGCCGGCAGCGGCTCGACGAGGCCCGGCGGACCTTCGTCGAACGCCTCACCCCCTGCTGGACGACTGGGACAGCACCAACATCACCGCACTCATCCGGCTGATGGACCGGAGTCGACGATCTCCGAAGGGCTCGACCCACGCGGCCAGGACCCGTCGACGGTCCGGCGTCCGGTCCCCGTCATCTCCTGACCACCTCACACCAGAACGAGACGAAAGCAACTCCATGACCACGACCGCGGTCGCTGCCCCTGAGCAGCAAGCGGGCGAAAAGGCGCAGCAAGCGAGCGAAAAGGCGCAGCAAGCGAGCGAAAACGCGCAGCACACGAGCGAGAACGCTCAGCACCGGCAGATCCTCAAGGTGATGACCGGTTTGCTGGCTGCGCTCTTCACCGCCATGCTCTCCACCACGATCGTCTCCACGGCCCTGCCGACGATCATGGCGGACCTCAGCGGCACCCAGCGCTAGTACACCTGGGTGGTCACCGCGTCCCTGCTGGCCATGACGATCACCACGCCGATCTGGGGCAAGCTCTCGGACCTGTTCAACAAGAAGGTCCTCGTCCAGCTCGCGATCGTGATCTTCGTCGCCGGGTCCGTCGGGGCCGGGCTCTCGCAGTCCGTGCCGCCGATGATGGCGTTCCGTGCGGTGCAGGGTCTGGGCATGGGCGGGCTGGTCGCCCTCACCCAGTCGATCATGGGTGCGTTGATCCCGCCGCGGCAGCGAGGTCGCTACTCCGGCTACCTGGGAGCCGTGATGGCGGTCAGCACCGTCTCCGGGCCGTTGCTGGGCGGCGTGATCACCGACAACGCCGACTGGCGCTGGTGCTTCTTTGTCTGCGTCCCGCTGGCCGTGCTGGCCCTGGTCGCGCTCCAGCTCACCCTGCAGGCACCGGCGGGGCGCAAGAACGTGTCGATCGACTACCTCGGTGCCGCTCTGATCGCGGTCGTCGCCGCGCTGCCCATGCTCTGGGTGACCTTCGCGGGCACCGACTACGCCTGGATCTCCTGGCAGTCCGGCCTGTTCCTGGCCGGGTTCGCCGCCGCGGTCGCTCTGGCCGTGCTCACCGAGCTCCGCGTCGCCGAGCCCATGGTGCCCATCCGGTTGCTGAACAACCGGACCACCATCTTGATGATCATCGCCAGCATCGCCGTGGGCGTGGCCATGTTCGGCGCCAGCACCTTCCTGACGCAGTACTTCCAGCTGGCGGGCGGCGAGACCGCTACCCGGGCCGGACTGATGACCATCCCGCTGATCATCAGCCAGATGCTGACCTCCACCATCGGTGGCCAGATCGTCACCCGGACGGGACGCTGGAAGCCGCTGATGGTGGTGGGCGCGATCGCCCTGGTCGCCGGGCTCGCCGGGCTGGGGACCATCGACCACACCACGCCCTTCTGGCAGGTCGCGATCTCCATGGCCGTCTTGGGTGTCGGGGTCGGCGCGCTGATCCAGAACATCGTGCTGGCGGTCCAGAACACCGTCGACGTGGCCAACGTGGGCTCGACCTCCGCCACCATCACCTTCTTCCGCTCCCTCGGCGGCGCGGTCGGCGTGGCGGTGCTGGGCGCGATCCTGGCGAACCACGTGTCCGACAACATCGCCACCGGCCTCCGGTCCGCCGGCCTGCCGTCGTCCGGCGCGGCTGGCGGCAGCCTGGACATCCAGGACCTGCCCGCCCCGATCCAGGCCATCATCCACGCCGCCTACGGTGACTCGTTCGGCATGCTGTTCGCCATCGCCGCCGTGATCTCCGTGGTGACCCTGGTCGCGATCCTCCTGGTGCACGAGGTGCCGCTGCGCAACACGGTGCAGCTGCAGACGGCGGCCCCGGCGGCCGGCGATCTGATCACCGCCAAGGCGGCCGAGGACATCGCCACCGAGGACGAGACCGCCGACGAGCTGAGCCCCGCGGTCGTCCCCGCGTTCGGGTCGTTCGACCCGGCGTCGCTCGACGACCCGAGCGAGCGGCTCTCCGTCACCGCTCTCGACGTGCTCACGGCTGCTCAGGACCAGGCCCGGCAGCACCTCACGGTGTCCTCGACCAGCCACCTGGAGGTGGCGGCGCTGTTGGACTCGGTCGGGCGTGAGCTCGACGACCTGGTGGCGGACGTCCACCAGCGGCTCGACGCGATCAAGGCGCGGATCTCCAGCACCGACAGCGGGGCGTCGCTCAACCACGACGGGGCCGGGGCCGACAGCCTGCGCTCCTACGAGTACGGCCTGCTGCTGAAAACCCAGCGGACCGCCGACCGGGTCAACCGGCTGGCGCGGCAGGAGGCCGAGCGGGTCCTCACCGAGGCCGACCAGGAGCTGGCCGTTCGGCAGCAGCGCCTCGAGATGCTCGCGGCGGCCGAAGCCGAGCTGAGCGAGCGCGTGTCGCAGAAGATCCTGCAGAGCTGAGCACGTCTGTCACGATGACGAGCGGCCGCACCCGGAGGGGTGCGGCCGCTCGTTGCTCTTTCGTGCTCTCGCCTGGCGGTCAGGCGCTCCGGGCCGGGCGGTTGACGGTGTCGGCCTCGGAGCCGCCGGGCTTGGTGGCCAGCACCGCTCCGAGCAGCCCGTTCAGGTAGGCGGGCGACTCGTCGGTGGAGAGGTCGGAGACCAGCGCCACCGCCTCGGCGACGGCGACGGCGTCCGGCACCCCGGTGTGGTCGATCTCGAAGACCGCGATCCGGGAAGCGGCCCTGTCCA
>Ga0210040_10005479_pt1 | contig 16147 bp, 20 predicted proteins | sample CryGeyCG12114_NA_FD_185462 | JGI IMG/M metagenome (GOLD analysis project Ga0210040, IMG submission 185462) | Groundwater microbial communities from aquifer - Crystal Geyser CG19_WC_8/21/14_NA (SPAdes) (version 2) | ecosystem: Environmental > Aquatic > Deep subsurface > Groundwater | place: USA... | reverse complement strand
CTTATTGACACGCTGGGCTGGGATTATTTTTGCAAAGAAAAAACTTGTGCACAGACTCTCTGTGCCTGTTGCATTGCATAATTTTGTTAGTAAATCTCCATGTATGTAGCATGAATGTATGCAGACACATATGCATTAGGTAAGCAAAAATATGTTGAAACTGTAAAATATAAATTGTTCATGGCTAAATCGCAAAAGCAGTTTTGAAGGTTAGTTTTTAGTGAAATAGATATAGATTATGGCTATTATCTGTTAGAAGAACATTTTGACATAATATTGAGTGCATAATGTTTCAAGTTGTAACAAAAGTAGTTAACTAATCTAACTAGGCAATCCTTAGAGAATATTGAGACATATTTTTCTCTAGAGTTTAAATTGTTGTCAAAACCTTGATCGTCCGAATAAATTATTTTAAGTTTACACTCACACCCTGCTATGCTTGCATTGTAGCTCCAAATTTTCTACCTTTGAAGAATTTGCAGTTCATTGTGGAGTCTGTCTGCATGCAAAATTGAGTATCATCATTTTTTTTCACTACGCCTCACCATATTGGTCAGTCACAAGACAAACACAAGCTACAGCTGCCTCACTATAGTTATATATCACTTTATGGAGCAATAATTTGTGTCAGTCGGTCCGTCCGTCTGTCACTGCCAGCAACAAAACAAGTGCTGCAGAGCATGCATCTGAAAAAATACACAGGGAGGGATGGACTTGCTGCCCTCACTCACTCAGTCAGTCAGTCAGATCCCATGCATGAAAAAGCACATGACATAAAGTACTAAGGTGGGATTCTACTCTGGATTTTCTGGAAATAATAACACGCACATTTGTTTATGTAATGTGTAATCTACTGAATACTATAAGGTATCTATATTTATGGATTTCTACGAAAGTACATGGCTTCAGGTGTACGGTGTAACTCTAATGTATCCGTTGAATGCTTAGTAAAACATCCCACTACTAGGGTTTCAATACTTTCAATCAGCATATTTTATTACAATTATTTCAAATGTTAATGACGCATGGTTATTCCATGTCCAGAAGATGCGTCTCGAATTAGACTAATCCAGTAGCCAGTCATAGGAAATGTGGAATCCAATTCCTTCAGAATCTTTAGATTGGCATTCTGCAGGCAGATCTGTGCTCCAAAATCTACGAACTCGTCCAATTGAGCAAGTAGAATTTTTCATCATCATCATCATATATCATCACGAAAACCGAAGGAAACAACCAATGCCAAATAACTTTGGACTTTAAATTTTCCATTCTAATTTGAAACGGACATATATGTAACATCGTCATAATAATAACTCAACATCCCTTGTTGACTACAATATTTCTTCCTTGGTAACTAATGTTTCTAGTAAATGACTCTGTCATACTGTCTATATTTATCATCCCTGAAAAAAAAGATGAAAAATTCCGAGTGAAATGCAGATTCAAAATTATTTGTAGTAGCAAACAAGTGCATGGGAGAATGAGTTTTGGCCAAGATGAGCAGGGAAGAAAAAGCTCCACCGGATTCCGATTCCGCCCTACCGCTGAAGATGCTACAAGAAATCCCTCGGTAGCTCACCATATCCACACACCATGGGAGGATCCGGAATGGATGGAAAAAATAATCCGTGAAAAATTTGGCCATATACGAAGATTAGGATTGAAGCAAAGTCAAGTCCACATGCGAGCTCATAGTGGCCCCAAGGGTTTGTTGGCCCATAACTATTCGCACTTATTGGATTGCTTTAGCCCAGCTCAACTCTATGGACTGGAGAAATGCTTCCTCATGTAAAACTCATTTGCTACAGATTTTGCATCATTGTGTTCATATTCGCAGGAGGCATAATAATATTATACCGCAAGAAATAAATGCAGGGCAGATTTGGATTGCGATGGGAATTTGAATCTTGTGGAACTCGGCTACTGGATGGAAAAACATGGATCCCCCGTCTCTCCAAGGCAGCTCCGATGCATCATGAAAACTGTGGATGCCGATGCGGATGGTCTTCTCAATTTCTCCGAATTTTTAGTCTTGTGCCAAAAAGTGGGACTCCAGGATGTGATCACCATGGACCATCCAGCCGAACACATTCATCATCTCCTCTTTTCAGGCTCTGAAAATACAGGCGACTACGCGGATCTTGAACATGAGCAATCTTCTTCTGCTGGGAACAAATATAATGTCCAGTTGGAGTCGACAGTTTTTGAAACCCGCGTTCCTGAGATGGTACACTATTTTGAGACCAAGGTATACGCTTTGTATTTTGAATGGAATGCAGTATCGGCAGTATGCAGTTATGAAGGGTACATCCGATGCCGTGTAAAGTCGTACATTTCTACGCTCATACTTCTTCCGGCCAATCAGATGAGTATAGGTAGAGGTGGAAAGTCTGCTCTGATTGGTTCAGAGAAGTACGAGCGTATAGTCGTAAAGGCATCGAGTGCACCCTTATATTGTGTCCGTTTTTTTGTGAATTACTGCTTTTAAAAGTATAGATATGCGAAGAATTGGGTGAACCAGGAGGACAGGAGTCATACAGCCAACGACTGCATGAATTGTATGGAGATGATGGAGCAGAGTGCAGTCCAGAGAGAATGGACAGTCTTTTCCAATCAATCCAGTTGAGATTGTTGAAAAGTGCAAGTTGTGTAAATATTGCTGTGAATAGTGCGGCCCTAGGAAATGTGAACACTGCTGCCACGAATATTTCGGAAATCCGAACTCAGGAGCCAGAGTATCCCCTGAAGAGTGCACACACAAAAATGAAAGCTATGGCCGAGTTCTTGAAAGATGAACAGAAATCGGAGCACGAATTCAATGAACTGGTCAAGGTGTTATAATCAGTGGAAAATTCTTCAGTTTTGTGTATTTGCAATTTGTTTTATATATGAGACATTTTTTTACACATAGAAAAGTGATGGGAAAGTGGATTTCCGTAGAGACGCCACTTTGGAGGAGACTCAACAGGAGGATTCACAAAACATTTGTGAAGAATATAATGTGACCTTTGACACGGCTATTATTTGTAATACTTCATATGAAGGAGTGAGAAAATCTGATGGTGAAACGGAATCAATAATAGGGAAATAAATAAAGCGAGGTGGACAGAGAGCTTTTATTTTAGTTGGACATTATGTAGTACACATACATACATTTATGAGAGCTGCGTTGGTTAGACAGTTTCCGGTTTGGGCCCAAAACCTAGTTCCGGGAGCGGGTCATCCGTTTTCTTTAAAGTTTTTTTCCCTTTGCCTACTTGGACGAGTGCAATCATTTTGACGTCAGTCACTTGTTTCTCGTCCAAATGGTTGGCCACGATTCCTCCGGCGGGTAATTCTTCTACTTGACCTTTGGTCTTGCGAAATTTACTTTCCCGTGTGGCGTCCGCCACTTGGGCTTTCACTTTGTTCACTTGCTCATTTTGCTCGACCACCTCTGTACACAAATTTACCATACACGTGTTTGGGCCAACCATATTTATACATTAACAGTATGGAGAAGATTTGATGTAAAAATATGCAAAAATTTGGACATACCTAGTTCCGGTCCCAGGGGCAGAGGAAACGAAATATTTTCACATACAATATGAATGAGAAAAATCCAAACAATTTTATTCAACATGGCTATAACAAAGAGAATGGCTAACTATATAAGTTGGAGGCCACAAATTGTTAATTATTTTTTTAAATGCTAAAAAGTTAAATTTTACATGAGCCATTATTTGAATGGAAGCAATAAAATTTTATAGCGATATATAGTGATGCTCATGCCATTATAATTATTTGTTAGCAATTTGGAATATACAATTCCCTGTTTTTGCGTAGTACATAGTAAATGCACAGTACGCGAGCATACTTTTATTGGCAACTGTATAGTGCGTCCACAGTCCACATTATCAAAGTGGCGTGTTATGAGATTATGTGTCTGCATGTCGGTCCGTCTGTTTGTCAGACGGAGAGTAAAACTGTATAATTTATCATATTTTCATGAGTAAGTAAATGAAGTCACAATTTATAGTTTACTTCATGAACATTGAGCAGCTAAAATATTCGAATGGCTAATACAAATAGTGAAAAAATAATTTCGCACGTCTGGCTTCCATAATAGTTTTGAGGAAAAGATTCGTAGCTCGTAATTATTACGCAAAAGAAATTTTCAAAATCTGGAATTTATTTTGACCAAAATTTATGTTGGGGCTAATATTTTGTATCCTTTACTGCACACCATTGACTATACTATAGTTGGGCATATCGCATATGTTTGGATAGAACTTGTAGCTATTTTCACTATTTTGGTAAACAATAGTTGGCTGGAAATGATTTATTCACGCATTTTATGAGCAGAGGTGGAGAAGGATTATAGATGAAACAGAATTTGTATGATTTCCATAAGAATGGTCGTTTGGTTGCCCTAGCCGCTAAGAACTCCGCCGATGAGATCCTTGGGCTTGCCTGCAACCTTTTCGGCTGCATCCCCCACTTTGGCTTTCTTGCCCACACCAGCCATGGCGCCCCCTGCTTTGTGAATACTACCTTTGGCTGCAGCTGCTGGGTCCGGTCCTCCTGCGTCTGGTGCTCCAGGTACTTCAGCAGGTACTGCCGGAGCAACTACAACAAAATACAAAGGAAATGCATGTTCACAACATGAACTCTTCAAACAATATTATTGCCTAATGCTCTGAGCCCTGGAAATTTGGGAACCACTTTATAGTTCATACCTTGTGCGTCTGGAACTTCTGGTGGGTCCTGAGCCTGGCTCAAACAGACCAAAAAGATGGCCACTGTGCAGAAAAGAAGAGTTTTTGTGGGAACACCCATGTTGCCTCCTGATGTACTATGTACACTTGTATGAATCCTTCTGGCCAATGACTATCTAGCTGAGCAGACGAAATGAAACTAGGGTCTGTGGTCACAACTCCCAGTCGTTTTATATCTTACACTGGATCCCAACAAAGGGCCCATAGTTAATGGAGTCGTTAAATTATTGGCCAACCCGGCCGTCAGAGGCTTGGAAAAAACCCATGAAAATCCAGTATTCCATTGATTGAAATGAATTGTGAAAACATTTTCATGGGAGCTCATAAACTATAGTCCATTACGTCCCAACCATAGTGCATATGGATTCTTTGTGCGTCACATTTGTTGAAAGTTGCCTCATTATGACATAATAATAGACTAACTATATAAGAGTGAGTATAGTGGTCACTCACTTCAAATGGTCAATGCCATATGCCAAAAATTGAAATAAACAAACTTTGAGGAAAATACATTTTTATTCACATTTGCAGCTACGCATACGACGCATACTCAGGATTATTTAAAAAGCTGCGAATTTGGTTAATTTTTAGCACCAATACTTCATAGCACACACTCTTTTAGTTCTCAACACATCAAAATGCATGCATACATCATAAAATAATAAATAAGTAATAAAAAACATATTGTTAAATATAAACTATAGTTGCGGCTATAAAAGTATAGGATAGGCATTTAAAAATCACCATGATTTAACTGATTATTGATTAAATTAACTTGACTCGAATGAACTGTATTTATAATGGTAACTTTAACTGCAAATTTTTCTGGGCAAATGAAATGACTAGGAGCCAGGAGCAGTAAGTAATTAACTAAAGGAATATCAATAATATATCGGTCTGTAGCTAAAAAGAAGACGGCCACTATAATAGAGATGTGCGCTGCCGACGAGACCACGGCGCGGCCAGTTTTTTTCCTCGGCTGATAGTTAGTTTAGTATGGTTTTGGCTTTGGTTCACATCTCTTTATATGTATAGCTGAAAGCCAACGGAGAATACGCAAGCAGGAGTATAGTGATGGGATTTGGTTATTGGTCATGATCTTGGTCAGCTAACAACAAGTCGTCTTGATTTCCTCCCAGAGGTCGCTCCCGTCGTTTGAAACTGGGCTCCATGAGAACCACCAAGATGGAGATCCCAAATGCAAGCAGTAGGATGCCTGCCAAGTTCAGTGCCATCGCGTCCCCAGGCAGCTCTGCGTATCGTCTGCAAAAATAATTCATGTACCCAAATTTATATGCATGGGATATTGGCTTGAACATGGGATTTCGGATTTAGAATTAACTTATTGTTAGTGAAAAGTATTACGTGACAGTGCCCAGTGCTTTCATGATGATCCCAGTAGCTGCAGCCATAAGACAAGCCAAAAAAATGGATGGTCCAATCAACTTGTGAAGGGGGAGCACTTTTTTTCGAATCCACACTGGTGCGTATGGGAGCAAAAATATCAACACTCCAATGCTCAACTGCAATATACATTATTTTTCACAATCAATTTATGGAATTTCTCAACTATAAGTCATGGTGTTCGCATAATGTACGGACTGACACACAGACAGACAGTCGACACACGGACGGACATTTGGCAAATGAATATAGCCAAGTGATGGTGAATGAAAATTCAACTTTTTAGTGCTTTTCTGCATGCAATCTAAGGATTCAATATTTTCTGTGCTCTTTGGAATGTAAATACAAAATATGTAACGCGATAGAATTGTTGTTGTGTTTTTCAATGGACACACGTATTTTTAACTTTTTAAAATGTGGACAATCACAATAATGGAGGCGGGGTATAGAAATGCTGAAGTTTGGGAACCTGTAAGACAAAGCCTATGATGGCGATGAGTCCAAACCAACTGTGCAGTGTGTAGAAATGAGGACTGGCCTTCCCATTATGATACTCGACGGCTGCCCACAGTCCAGTGAGGCCCAGGATGCAGACCGTGGCCTGGACACAAGCGTGGGCCAGTTTCACACCACTTTTCTCCACTGTGGACGGCACCAGTCGGTACATGCACATCCCTATGTAAGGACAATTCGGATCATACTATTATAGTTTTATACAACCTCAACTTAGTACACATTATTACAGAATTCCCAAATTTCCCAGTTTTTTCATCTCGCACATTCTCACATGTTTCCCTCACATAATAATTTTAAAAATTTGTGCCAAACCCCGGTTGGTGAATATTAAACTTGTCCGGTAACTGATTATGGCCAACATACACGTATAGTCTTTAATGTATGTACGTTTACCCACCTATGCCGTTGAATAGGATGAGTCCAGTAGCCATGACCATGATATGGATGTTGATGTAGCCGGGTATTCCGGCGAATCCTCCTCCGAATCCAAAAACCCATGTCCCAATGGTCATCACGAATAGGAATCCTAGTACAAGTCCTGTGATCATCGTCAATTTCAGGGTCCATCGACTTTTGTCATACTCTTCTCCTGTTTCCGGTGGTCCAATCATATTCAACCTATAAATGCACGCACCATATATTTTTCAAATTACAAAGTCTCTAGAATCAGGAAACCAAAATATTCCCTGCAACTTTCTTCTTCAATCCAAAGAACAAATATTTTCCCTACTTATAGTCTATAAACTATCAGAATTCTGCCTACTGTGAATCCAAGGACTTACTATTTTAGTTATACACATTTGAACTTACAACCTGTTGTGCCAAGTAATATTACCTGTTGATTGGTTTGGAAAATCCCTGTATGTTTTATTCACCACAGATCCAGTTAGTAAGTTTGTGAGCAGTGGCTCCCGTTTGACTATTTGGCTATGGAATGGATGGACACGGGATTTTTGGGAGCAGAGGACAATGAGGAATTAAGTGTTAAATTTTTTCTCTACTGCTCTGAGATGATCTGGGCAATGGACATGGGATGGGATGAACCATAGTTTGTCAGCTGGAGAGAAAAGCCACTGTATTGATTTTTACGTTTTGCCCAACTGAGACTGGAGCAACAGCCAACAGCTGTACATCCACCTACTACATCTACTTACTCACATCACTAATAGATAATGAATAGCGAGGAGTGCATTTGAGTCTTGTGCACGAATCCCGCCTGTCTGCACGCTCACTAAGGAAACTAGCTGCTAATTATTAAAACACTCATGCAAAATTAATATTAAAATTTTTTTTCCAAATATTTATGCATGGTTCTTGGAAAATATAGTTGCTTATAACGCTATTGCTTTGAACCCCCCATATTATGTTTTAAAAAGTTTTACATCTCTCTGGTAGATGGCGATAAATGATGGTCTGTAACGGTAAGTAAGCGATGACAAACACACGGTTGTCATGTGCAACCGCAACCGCATTTACTAGGCATTCTACGTAGGCATTTATATTTCGTGTCCATTTTATCATTTTTTTTGAAAAATGGGTAGAAAAAAAGTTTTTTTCATGCGTAGAGGGTAGGGATGAGATAGAATAGTCAGTTATTGCAGTGAATATGATGCCGCAGAAGAAAGGTAATAATTTTATGTAAATAAGTACTAAGTATAGTAAAGGAAGAAGAGGTATATAAGGATGTGAATATATATTGTGATGGCTATGTGTTTTTTTGTGTTAGAATTGAAACACAGTGGATGCAAAAATTGGCTCATCCATTTGCACTACGTGAGACGGGACTACTCCACATGTCGGTCCATTATCCATGAGCAGCTCCAAAGACTTCATGGCAACTCCGAATATGGCAACTACATCCTGGTGAGCGACAGAAATCTTTAACTCCTTCAAACATTGTATTTATTCCCTGAAATTCTTTTTTTTTTTGGAAAATTGTAGGCCATGATCTACCGAAGTGAAGGGAAAATCCAAGAATGTTTGGAAAAACTTCAACTTTGTCACCAATTGGATCCCACCAATGGAAATACGGTCAAACAAATCGCCCGATCTTTGTATGTAAAGTGCATAAGTTGCAAACTGCCAAACAATTTGACCCAACGGGCAGTTTAGCACTCGAAAGGCCCTAAGGATACATTTTTTTTTAAAAAGAGGATTTTTTAAAGCTTTTTTGCCCTTATTTACAAAAATGTCCGTCCGTTTTTTTAAATTTTAGCAATTTGCGCCATCCGGCAAACTGGAATTTTTTAGAAATAACATAGGAAAATTCTGGGTTCTTTTAAAAATCTTGAATATTTATTAAAAAAATTTTCCTACTTTTTAAGATTGTATTGATTTATGATTCATCGCCAGTTGCGCCAGGTTAATTGCAAGGTTCTGCAATCTTGCAATCTTGCAATCTTGAGGTTCTCCAAACGATAAAAGTGTGTAAAGATTTCCAAAACCAGTTTTTTTAATAGATTTTTGCTAGGACGACATGAACTGGCCATCGAGGCTTACCGGAAAGGTCACCAGGGTCACGAAGATGGGGGCATCTCTCTGGACTCGGACTCTTACTACAACATGGCCATGTGCTATTTCTACATGAACGAGTTGGACAAAGCCCGGGAGTATATGAGTTTGTCCCTGCAGACTCGGGTCACCCAGCCGGCTCTTCAGATTCTGGCACGCATTGCCCTCTTGTGCAACAATTTGACTGAGGCCATCCAAGTTTATGAGAAATTTGCAAGGTAAACGGGAGGAGTCGGAACATGGACTTTTTAGCTCTCTAGTAATCTCCTATACTGTGCAAAAAATAAGATCTAATGAGAAAATTTAACTTTGTGTAGACTATTCCCCGAAAATGGGGACGTTTTGAGCCAACTGGGAGTGCTCTATATGAGAGTGGGCAAGGATGACAAAGCATTTGTAAAATTGCGCACATCTTTAGCATTGGGTCCGTTCCATAGCCAAGCTCTGTTGGCCACAGCTTCTCTTATGCAAGTAATTAGTCCTGCGTGTAACTGTGTACCCAAAAATACTAGTTTTCCCCCAAAACAACATTTTTTCTAGCCATCTTTTTGCCAATATAGGGCCACGAGGATTACGATTTTGCATTGGCTAAATACAAGATGGCAGTTTTAAATTGCCCCGACTCCGCCGCTTTGTGGAATAATGTGGGCATGTGTTTTTTTGGGAAACGAAAATTTGTGGCGGTAACAATAACTAAAAGGACAGAAACTAGAATTTCTCCCTAAAAAGAGGAAATAAGTATTTTTTTCTTCATTATATAGGGGATCTCTTGTCTGAAACGAGCTTACTACCTGTCCCCATTTGATTGGAAAATTCTTCACAATTTGGGTCTCATCCATCTCCATATGCAACAGTATGCTTCGGCATTCCATTTCCTCACGGCTTCTATCAATCTGAGGCCCAGTCAGGCCCATTCTTTCATGTTGTTGGCCGGTACGCTCAAATTCTCCATCTAATAAGCTATGCATGAAAAGTGTTTTCTAAGAATTTTTTATCAATAGTGACAATTTTCCATTTGGACGACCCGGACTATGGACAAAGGGCTTATGAAGAGGCGTTGAGACTGAATACCGAAAAAGCTAAATCCACGGATCCCGTGATTTTGCATTTGAATTGGGCCGTCTCTTTGGCCAATCAACAAATGTACACTCAGGCTGCCCACAAATTGGCACACACAGAGAGACTGCTCCAAAATGCCTCCAAACATAGTGTCACCGATGAGGTACGTTTTCTCGCCCCATCTATCCTTTATAAACGCGCGCCGCCTTTGTCGTTATTCAAAACAATTGACGCCATGATAAGAGATTCCTATATACTGCTCCATATAACAGAAATGTTAGAAATACTGAAATTTGACTTAAAATACTGATTATTTAAAAGACCGACATTAATAATTTGCTCCAATTTTCATGTAATGTTTTTTTTTGCCATTCCTTGTAAAATAACTTTAAACAAGGGCTGCCTTTTGTTTTGAAAGGCACACATACTTTTGAATCGATAGCATTATTAGATTAGGTGTTATGGGTTAGTATTAATGTTGGGAGCTAACTGCAGTTGGTTGGATTGTACGCAGAGCCTGGAACTATTGAAGACGTTGAAAAATGGGATGGAAGCTGTGAAACCGGAGATTGAGGAAGATGCCAAGTGTGGGTCACATATTGATAATCCACAACAAGACTATGATGAGAGGGATTTGGTTTGAAATACTTGTCAACAAGTGTCCCCTTCTATTCATCATTCTCAATAAATGTGAAAATTTCTCACGAAATTGTAATGTAATGATTGCTAATTAATTATGCATATTGAATTCAAACTTTTCACCATTCTCTCATGCATATGCAGTAATAATATAATTGGCTATAGAAGAATTGTCAAGTTGACAGAATAGAGCAGGAAATTACACATGTCTCATAATGTGTTCAGCTTTAGACAAGTAGAAGAATGATTATTTCTATTTCCTGTTGTTTGGACATATAAGTTCATCATGCAGAAATAGAAAACGAATTATAATGAACAAGGAATATATAAAAGGGTGCACAAAACACAGTTGAGTGTATCATTCGGAAATCATGGAGAACACAGAGAGCAATAGATTGTGTAAAATGTTGACCAGCTCCTCAAATTGTTGGATTAAAGAAAAAAAAGTTAAAAAATTCCATAAACTCACAAAAGCAACTGGACCATGGGTTCCCATTCGACTGTCTGGGAATGTCCCTCTCTCCCATTTCGCTAAAGGCTCGTCAATAAGCAAAGTTCAGATTGTTGAGCCCATTTCCCATTGTGAGCACCTTTGTTTTAGTTGCCAAAAAAAGGGAAAATATTTACAAAACCAATCCTAAAAATGTATTTACGCAGCTCTAGAAAGGCCCCGACGGATGAGGACTAGAAAAAAAGAGAAAAAAGCTCATTGTGTAAATGATTCAGCATGCAATTTCCATTTCAAGGAATATTGCCAACACACAACTTTGCATGGATTCCGATACATCATGGACGAAGGTCGCCACATTATGGAACGGTAGGTATATCTTGTTTGTAGGTATGTCTTACCAGCCTGCCGTTGCACTAGAATTCTTTTTGGACAAATATCTTCTTTTTTAAGGATATTTTGGATAGCCGTATGCCTTTTTGGCATTTCGGGTGGCATGTACATGATGAGTAAAATTTGGCAAAAATGGGAAAGTAATCCAGTGCTCACATCCATTGCGACTACCAATCTGCCAGTGTCCCAAATAAATTTCCCTGCTGTTACCATTTGTACGGTGAACAAGGCGGTCACTGAAAAACTCATCATTCAGGGATGTCGATACAAGTGAGTTCCCCCCATCCACTTTGCCCCATCCATACCCATTTTATTTATTTCAGAGCAATATTGTTTGTTTGGAAAAGTAAGTAAATGACCAAAGACTTATGCTTCTTTCTACTAACTATATGTGGACAGCATGAAGTTGAGTGAGATGAGACGACTGATTGGGAACTTGGTGGACCCCGAGTCCCGAAATAATGAGGTCGAGACAGAGGACATGACGAACCCAATGTCCGGAGCAGACAATAAGTTGACCACCACCAAGACAAACAAAAAGACGAGTAAGAATGACGGGAAATGGAAAGCGGAGAAGGCACTTGCTTATCTTCGACTTGTGTCCCCAAAATGTGATGACTACCTGCTCAGGTGTCAACTGGACGGCCAGAAACGTCCATGCAACACACTCTTCAAGTTGGTACTCACTGACTCAGGTGACTTTACTTACACTATTATGTGATGTGTGCAGGTCTAACCAAATGCTCCTTTATAGTTAGGGAAATAATGTTTTTTGTTATGCTCCTCTGTCTGTCTGTCCGTCCGTCGGCGTGTCCTTTTGCGACATTTTTATAAAATTCTTTCAAGCTGTCCTATGGGACGGGTTTCATTAATTAACTATGTACATTAGAGACAGTAAATGATCAGTGTGCATATTTTCAGGTTTTTTCATTTTGAACAATTTATTATTATGCGAGTGTTTTTGTACAAACAAAAATTTAATATTGTATTTCTTCCAGGGTATTGTTGCACATTTAACTCGATGGACACTAAAAACAAAATGGTTGAATTGTAAGTAGCATTCCCTATATCCTATGAAGCATTGGAAAATAGTACGATAGAATGTATTGTTTTTTTGCACGTATTTACAAATATGTATATATGTAATAGGAGCAATGACACAGAGGTGCAAAAAGAAGAAACCGAGTTCGAATATCTCAAGAAGGCCGTTTGGAAGTTCACAGACCGATTTCGGGAAGTGAATGGCGTGCCCGAAGACTTGGACTCGGGCAACTCGTCCACATCGCAACCCAAAGACTCGCTCACATGTTCCCGTGTGTTCGGAGACGATCTATTCCCTCACATTTGTCTCTATATTGACAAATGCCGCAAAAATCTTTCCAGTTGTGGACTCACCTCACGTATGTACAATTACGTTCATCATACCAATTGAAAAATATTTCCAGTTTTCCCATCAAAATTAAAATGCACATGCACATGCACATAGATGGGAAGAGCATATGGACAAATGGAGCTAACTTTTCAGGACCACGAATATCAACAGAGACGGAAAACAAAAACTCGTCCCATCTTTTCAAAGCGGCTGGTGCTGGGATCTCCCGAGGACTCACATTACTAACCGACACTTTACGTTGTGATGATGTGCCCACTGATTCGTTCAAAGGGTTGCGGGTATTCCTGAAAACAAAACGAGATTTCTTCAAAAGTTTAGTGAAAAAGCGGAGATTTTTAAATGTTGCAGATGTTTGTGCACGGGTCCGAAGAATTTGGAGCAGTGAAAGAGAAGGGATTCGTAGTGGCCCCGGGCATGGAGACTCAAATCGCAGTCACAGCCACACATACTTATTCTGCCCCTGTGTTGGAAATATTTTCCCCAAAAAATCGTGAATGCTATTTCCCGAATGAGCTCCCTCTCCGCTATCATAGTCACTACTCACGCTCCTCGTGCATCATTGAGTGCGAGACGGAATTCATTTACAGGGAGTGCAATTGTGTCCCATATTTTTCCCCAGGTACAAAAACCACAAACTTCTAAAGATGGGAACACAAAAATTGTGCAAAAATAGTCCATAACTTGGCCAAATACTACATTTCTTGCTCCATCAAAATGACAAAACTGGAAATTAGTCAGGATCCAATAGGTTAAATGTAAAGTTGTGGTGGTTTTTTTCAGCTGCTGGGAATTATTCAGTTTGTTGGCTCGAGAAAATGGTTTCCTGTGTCCAGCCTGCAATGAGTGAGTCCAAAAAATGTGTCCAAACTTTGAGTTGCACTATGATAATAATTATGAAAATTATCTTTGAATCTTCTGGCGTCTATAGATAGATAAATTATATGTTACTTTGCCGTTCTTAGTGAAAACAATTCCATTCAAATATGAGAAACGGGATGATGACACGATTGGGAAGATCACATGTCTGGAGTTTTGTATGCCAGCCTGCAATGAGACATTCTATGACATTGCCTTGTCGGCAGCCACGTTCCCAAATCAGCCTCAACCAAATAAAACAAAGTTTTTGAGAACTGCCATTGAGGAGGGACTGACGCTCCTTCAGGACATTCACTATGTCAGGTACCTACATACATAATGTATGTGTTCATACTCTGTCCGTCCATTTATTATTCGCATTTGTCTCAATTTTGCATTTCTCATCACAGTGGGAGCATAAGTTTGCTCCGAGTCTTCTTCCGGGAGTCCACAATTGTCCAATACAAACGGGATGAATTGTTCACATGGGAAGATTTCGTATGTAAGTGGACCAGTTTATAATTCAAGCACTTATTGTCTTATATGTATAGTATGTAATGTCTCATATGATGTGTTTCAGCGAACCTAGGGGGCGTGATGAGCCTGTGCCTGGGATTCAGTCTGTTGAGTCTCATTGAAGTCATCTACTTTTTCACCATGAGGGCTTGTTTTGAACGGAAACGGCAAAACCGGAACCTACATGTCCAACCCACATAGACTGTCTGTCCATGTCTACTCTAGTCTCCATTAGTGGGAAATAAAGCGGAACAGATTTCCTTTATTTCCGTTTTTTCCTAATTGTTAATGTTAGTTACTATGCGTCGTGAATAAACCTGTTATGATTAACTATGAATGTGTGGTCAAGTGCCCATTTTAAGTGGCAAATGTTTTTCTGGACATTTAGAAGAAAAAATGAATCTTTTTGATTAAGAATTCACTAACCGTGGTTGGAAATGAAATTGTTTTGAAACTGTGGTTTGGCGCTGATTATCTTTAGCAAAGTTTCGACTTGGAAGAATTTTTTGACCATCAGATCATCTACTAATCCCCTCCATTGGAGGACGCATGGAAAAATGGATACAGAAGGATTGGTAGCGCGGTTTTCCTGCGGGGTAGTGGTGGGCCATCATTACATTATCCGTCTAACAAGTAAGAGTTTGGAAGTTGGAAGATCACATTCTAAAAACTTACCGCACCTCAGACAATTTGTGAATCATTGAAAATTTGACAGGTTTTGAAATCGACTCGTGAGAGTGAGTCTGGCTAAAAGCCAGTGGGTCCGGCTAGTCAAGTAATTAATTACCATTACAAAAATTATGTTTCTAATAATTTTCCAATCTCTTTTAAGTCCAGGCTATAGTAGATGATCGAAAATTTTCCAAAGTTGAAATTAAATTGTGACATTCATAACTGCTTTTTATTGCATTCTTAAAGCATTATAAGTAGGGAACATTGTAGCGCTCGTCGTAACAATAATAAGATAAGATACATTATAAAAAGTTGCGTGAGCAATTCACGGATTTCTTCATTCATGAAAATATTACGTCTCATACTCATTTTATCCTATTCACCTTGGAATATTTTTGTCATTTTATTAGCTATAATTAATTGTTTTCTTAATTTATTTGCCCAAATAATGTGGAGTATGAAAATTGTAAGTACAGCTAAATGAGAGTGGTGAGATCCACATCCTTTGTGGCATCATCTAAGACGGGTGCACTTTTTTTCACTATTTCCTGTGTCCCTTTCAGCTTCTGACTCCCTGTAGTTCTATTAACTCGGAATTTTAATTTATCTACTTCCGACTCTTTTGGTGGCTTTTCTTCTACAAAACAACAACAAATGACAACTTTAAAACCTCCAATCTTTATGAACAAATAAACAAATCAGGAGATTCTTACCTGGTCCGCTGGTCTCATTTCCCTCCGCCTGGGTCAACATCAGATGCACAAGGAATATTCCTAGTATGCAAAATAAATGTAATTTTCCAGCCATTTCCAAATATAAACTGTACAATCACATGAGAACTCACATTCAGCAGTACTCATAGTTCGTCAGTATATTCCGTATATTCATTCATGTTTCTTTTTACTTGAGCCATAAAGTGCTGGAAACAATAATGACAAACTTAATTTTGTGGTCATAAAAATGCATTGAAAAGTTGCGCAAATT
>Ga0210040_10005478_pt1 | contig 16148 bp, 20 predicted proteins | sample CryGeyCG12114_NA_FD_185462 | JGI IMG/M metagenome (GOLD analysis project Ga0210040, IMG submission 185462) | Groundwater microbial communities from aquifer - Crystal Geyser CG19_WC_8/21/14_NA (SPAdes) (version 2) | ecosystem: Environmental > Aquatic > Deep subsurface > Groundwater | place: USA... | reverse complement strand
CGGCGATGCTCCCCTGGCTTAACCATTTCGCCAATCCGCACAGCCCGCATCGCTCCGGCCGCGAGGCGGCGGCGGCGATCGAGCATGCCCGCACACAGGTCGCCGCGCTCCTCCCGGCGGGCGGCGAGGTCGTCTTCACTTCCGGTGCGACCGAAGCGCTCAACATGGCCCTTCGCGGCCTCGACCGTCCTGGCCAGATCCTGTGCCTGGCGACCGAGCATGCCGCGGTGCTGGACACGGTGGAATGGCTTGGCCGGCAAGGCCGCGCGGTGTCGGTGCTTCCGGTCACCGCCGACGGTCTCCTCGATCTCGACCTGTTGCGCGACGCGCTGCGCCGGCCGACCGCGCTGGTCTCCGCCCTGTTCGTCAACAACGAGGTCGGCACCGTCCAGGACATCGCCGCCATCGCCCGGCTGGCGCATGAGGCGGGGGCGCTGATGCTGTGCGATGCGGTGCAGGGCTTTGGACGCCTGCCGATCCCCGAAGGGCCGGACCTCATCGCCATGTGCGCGCACAAGGTCCATGGCCCCAAGGCGGTCGGCGCCCTGTGGAAGCGGGACGGACTTGCGCTCGCGCCGCTGATTCGCGGCGGCGGGCAGGAGCGGGGGCTCCGCTCGGGCACCTTGTCCCCCCTGCTGTGCGCCGGCTTCGGCGTGGCCGCAGCCCTGGCGGTGCAGCGGCGGGAGGCGGACCTGGCGCATGTCGAAGCGCTGTGGAGCCTGGCGCTCGAGACGCTGGGCGAGGGCTGGACCGTCAACGGCAGCAGGGATCACCGCTATCGCGGCAACCTCAACCTTCGCCGCAAGGGGCTAGACGGCGCGCGCCTGCTTGCCGACTGCCGCCGGATCGCTTTCTCCCTCGGCTCGGCCTGCGCCAGCGGCTCGGGCCGGCCCAGCCACGTGCTGCGCGCGATCGGCCTGTCAGACCGCGATGCCCGCAGCAGCCTCAGGCTCGGCTTCGGACGCTATACAACGGAGGAAGAGATGATCGAGGCCTGCATGCTCATCCGGCAGAATGCCGAAGCGCAGCAATGGTTTGCGGCATGACACTCATCACCTTTCTTAGGAACGATGGCACGCTCGACCGCGAAGTCGAGGCCGACCAAGGCAGCAACCTGCTCGACGTCGCTCAGGCCGCCGGGCAGCCGCTCGAAGGTACCTGCAACAAGCAACTGGGCTGCGCCACCTGCCACGTGATCCTGACCAAGGCGGATTTCGCCCGCTTCGGACCGGTCAGCGACGAGGAGGAATATATGCTCGACCTCGCCTGGGACGTGCAGTCGACCAGCCGGCTCGCCTGCCAGATCGTGATCGACAGCGAACCGCTGACGGTCCGCATTCCCTGAGCACTGTGGCGGAGGCGAGGGTGGGAGCCGGAACGACCCGGAACGATATCGTTGTGGCTGCTTCCTTCCGGACCTGACCAGGTTGGCGACGGCTCCGTCCGCCCGACTCCCGCCGCGCCTATGCCGCGTAGGCGCGCCAAGCGCAAGAAGTGGCGCTTGCCAGCCGCGCTGCTTACACTGGCCGGCAATGACCGACGACGAATCGCCCGGCCTAGGCCTCGACCTTCCTGCCCAGACGCTGGAGAAGAGCGCCGCGGCCTCGCCCTATCGCGTGCTGGCCCGCAAGTACCGGCCGCAGAGCTTCGCCGAGCTGATCGGCCAGGACGCCATGGTGCGCACGCTCGGCAATGCGATCGCCAGCGGCCGCATCGCCCATGCCTTTCTGCTGACCGGCGTGCGCGGGGTCGGCAAGACGTCCACTGCCCGGCTGGTCGCCAAGGCGCTCAACTGCATCGGTCCCGACGGCAGGGGCGGTCCGACCATCGACCCGTGCGGGGTGTGCGAACCGTGCCGCGCGATCGCCGAAGGGCGCCACATCGACGTGACGGAGATGGACGCCGCCAGCCACACGGGCGTGGACGACATCCGCGAGATCATCGAGGCGGTGCGCTATTCGGCCGTCAGCGCGCGCTTCAAGATCTACATCATCGACGAAGTCCACATGCTCTCCAAGAACGCGTTCAACGCGCTTCTGAAGACGCTTGAAGAGCCGCCGGCGCACGTGAAGTTCCTGTTCGCGACGACCGAGGTCAACAAGGTGCCGGTGACGGTGCTGTCGCGCTGCCAGCGCTTCGACCTGCGCCGCATTTCAGCCGAGCAGCTCGCCAACCACTTCGCCCGCATCTGCGAGATCGAGCAGGTCGACATCGAGCCCGAGGCGCTGGCAGTGGTGGCGCGCGCGGCCGAAGGCTCGGCCCGCGACGGCCTGTCGCTGCTCGACCAGGCCATTGCCCACGGCTCGGGCACGGTGACTGCCCTCCAGGTGCGCGAGATGCTGGGCCTGGCCGACCGCGGGCGCATCCGACGCTTGCTGTCCGTGCTGCTGGCCGGCGATTCCGGCGCGACCCTGGCCGAGCTCGACGAAGCGCAGGCCTTGGGGGTCGATCCGACGGCCCTGCTGCGCGGCCTGATGGAGCAATTGCACGCCGCTTCGCGAACCAAGGCCGGCGCCCGCGAGGACGTCATGGCCAGCGCCGAGGAGCGCGAGGCGAGCGAGGAGCTGGCCAACAGGCTCGGCTGGGGCGCGCTGCACCGGCTGTGGCAGTTGCTGCTCAAGGGACTGGCCGACGTCGCCGCGGCGCCCGATCCGAACGAAGCGGCGGCCATGGTCCTGCTGCGGATCGTCCACGCTGCCGACCTGCCGGACCCGGCGACCCTGCTCGAGCGGCTGCAAGGCGGCGGCGATGCAGCGGTGAGCCGGGGCGCACCGGCCGCGCGGCCGGCCGCTCCCGCGCCGCTCGCCCAGGCGCCCGCGCCTTCGCCCCAGCCTGCGCCCCAGGCACCGCCGGCCGAAGCCGCGCCCGCCACGTTCCAGGCGTTGATCGACCTCTTGGAAGGCAAGGGCCGGGCATTGCGCGCCGTGCAGCTGCGCAACCAGGTCGGCCTGATCCGCTTCGCTCCGCCCGAACTGTCGCTGAAGCCGCTGCAGCCGCTCGGCTCGACCTTCGCGCGCGAGCTTGCGGACGAGATCAAGGCCGCGCTCGGCAGCGCCTGGCAGGTCACGCTGGGCGATGGCGAGGCCGAGCCGTCGCTCCAGCAGCAGGAAAAAATTGCGAAGGATCGCGCCCGCGAGGCGATCCTGGCGGAGCCATCGGTGCTTGCCGTGCTTTCCGCCTTTCCCGACGCCACTCTCGAATCCGTGTCAACCAAGGACGCCAGCCATGCCTAGTCTCGAAGAAATCATGCAGATGGCGCAGAACGCGCAGGCCGAACTGCAGAAGGCCCAGGACAATCTCGACAAGATCGAGGTCGAGGGTCAGTCCGGTGGCGGCCTGGTCACCGTTCGCTGCTCGGCCAAGGGGCGGATCATCGCCGTGTCGATCGACGAAAGCCTGCTGGTCCCGGCGGAGAAGTCGATGGTCGAGGATCTCATCACGGCCGCCTTCAACGATGCCCGCACCAAGGCCGACCAGGCCGCCGCGACCGAGATGCAGAAGATGAGCGCGACCCTGCCGATGCCGCCGGGCTTCCAGATGCCGTTCTGATCGGGGCCGCTCCGGCCATGGCCGGGGCAGCACCGTGCTTGCCACCCCGGCCTTCTGGCGTCACTCTCCGCCGCAGGAGGGACGTTCCATGAACATCTTGGGCGCAATGCAGCATTGGCCGCTTCGGGTGATGCGGCTGGTCGACCATGCCGAACGCGAGCATGGCGGCCGGGAGATCGTCAGCGCCTGGGCGGATGGCAGCGTGACCCGCACCAACTGGCGCGAGGTGGCGGGGGACGCCCGCCGCATGGCCAGGGCCCTGACCCGATCGGGCATCGCCAAGGGCGACCGGGTCGCGACCCTGGCCATGAACCACGGCCACCACCTGACCAGCTGGTATGGCGCGATCGGGATGGGCGGCATCCTCCACACCATCAACCCGCGCCTGTTCCCCGACCAGCTGGCCTACATCGCCAACCATGCCGAGGACCGCGTGCTCCTCTACGATCGCGCCTTCGCGCCCCTGGTCGAGAAGATGAAGGGGTCGTGGAGCAGCATCGAACATTATGTCTGCATGGACGATGGCGAGTTCCGCCAGTGGATCGACGCAGAGGATGACGACTTCCCCTGGGTCGAGGGCGACGAGCGCGAGCCGTGCGGCCTGTGTTACACCAGCGGCACCACCGGCAATCCCAAGGGCGTCCTCTACGAGCATCGCTCGACCATGCTCCACACCCTGGTGGAGGTGAGCCCGGACGTGTTCGAGCTGTCGGGCCGCACCACCGTGCTGCCGATCGTGCCCATGTTCCACGCCAATGCCTGGGGCGTGCCCTGGTCCGCGCCGATGGTCGGCGCCAAGCTGGTGCTCTCGGCCGATTACCGCCCGCAGCAGATGTGCGACCTGTTCCGCGAGGAAGGAGTGACCCATTCGGCCGGCGTGCCGACCGTCTGGCTCGGCATGATTGACCATATCGAGCGCACCGGCGCGAGCCTGGGCCCGTTACAGAACGTCACCATCGGCGGCTCGGCCGCGCCGCGCGCCATGGTGGAGTGGTTCCGCCGCAAGGGCGTCAGCGTCGGCCACGCCTGGGGCATGACGGAGATGAGCCCGATCGGCACCTGCGGCACCCCGCCGGCCAATTGGGACGAACTGACCGACGAGGAACAGGTCGACTTCATCTGCCGCCAGGGCCGGATCCCGTTCGGGGTCGAGCTGCGCATCGTCGATGACGAGGGTCAGGTCCTGCCCCGCGACGGGGTCGCCACCGGACGGCTGCAGACCCGTGGCCACTGGATCGTCCAGCGCTACTTCAAGGAAGAGCAGGATGCGACGGACGCCGACGGCTGGTTCGACACCGGCGACGTCGCGGCCCTGCACCCCGATGGAACCATGCAGATCACCGACCGGGCCAAGGACGTGATCAAGTCGGGCGGCGAGTGGATCAGCTCCATCGAGCTGGAGAATGCGGCCGTCGGCGTGCCCGGCGTCGCCGAAGCTGCGGCGATCGGCATCGCGCACCCCAAGTGGGACGAGCGCCCGCTGCTGCTGGTGGTCCGCTCCGAGGGCAGCGAGGTCCACGCCGAGACCATCCGCGAGCATCTTGCGCGCCACATCGCCCGCTGGTGGATGCCCGACGCGATCGAGTTCGTCGACGAGCTGCCGCACACCGCAACCGGCAAATTGTCCAAGAAGACGCTTCGCGAGCAGTGGAAAGATTACCAGCTGCCGACGGCCGAGGCGGTGGTCGGCCGCTGACTTTGCTGCTAGGCGCAGGCCTGCCAGAGGGCCGGGCGGCCGCGTCGGGGGTGAAAGCTCCCGCCGAGGAAAGTCCGGGCACCACGGAACAACGGTGCCGGGTAATGCCCGGCGGTCCCGAGCCACAAGCGAGGGATCAGGGATAGTGCCACAGAAAGCAGACCGCCGTTCTTCGGGGCGGTAAGGGCGAAAGGGTGCGGCAAGAGCGCACCGCGCTTCCGGCAACGGCAAGCGGCACGGTAAACCCCACCGGGTGCAAGACCGAATAGGGGTGGCACATGGGCCCGTTCCGGCTCGCCGCCCGGGTTGGTTGCTGGAGCCCCCTCGCAAGAAGGGGCCGAGAGGAATGGCCGCACATCCGCTTTTCGCGGAGGACAGAACCCGGCTTACAGGCCCTCTGGCATCATTTTCCTTTCCCCGTCATGGCGGGGGAAGTGCAGCCCTCGCAACTCTGGACCTCAGCGACTAGTTAGACCGCAAATGGCGCGTTCCACCCGATCCAACGACTGGGGATTTCCCCGCTGGCGACCTTATGCGGACAAGGGCCGCGATGCCGCCAGGGTGCGCCTGTGCGACCGCGACGGCTGCGAACTGCCGGGCGACCGGCCGGCCCCCAAGGCGCCCAACAGCCCGGAACGCTGGCACTTTTGCGAAGCCCATGCCGCCGAGTACAACAAGAACTGGGATTACTTCGCCAACCTGTCCGCCGCCGAGGCCGCGGCCCGCGAGGCGGACGAGCGGCGCGGGGCCGATGGCTTCAAGCAAAGCGCGCACTGGCAATGGGGCGGGCCGGGCGACGGTACCCGCAGCCGCGAGGAGATGCGTGCCCTGTCCGTGCTCGAGCTCGACAGCGATGCAAGCTTCGCGGACGTCAAGGCGGCGCACCGCAAGCTTGCCAAGGCGAGCCATCCGGACCTGAAGCCCGACGATGCGGAAGCGGCCAGGACCTTCCAGGCGGTGCAGGCCGCCTATGACGTCCTCCGCAAGGCCGAGGAACGCCGGCTGGACGCGAACCCCTAGTCGACGGTCATGAAGGTGGCGGCGCTGTGCGCGATCGCCCGTTCCGGATCGCCGCCATGCGCAACGCCGCGGACAAAGGCGATCTGCCGGGTCAGCTTGTAGCATTCGCAGCGCGCGATCACCGTCTCGCCCTTCACCGCCGGGCGCAGATAGTCGAGCCGGAGGTCGAGCGTCACCATCGGCCGGAAGGTGCCGAGCGCAGCCCAGATGGACACGCCCGAACAGGTGTCGACCAGGCTGACGATGGCGCCCGTCGCCATCACCCCGGTGGCGGGAATGCTGACCAGCTCGGGTGCCCAGGGCAGCGCCAGCTCCACCCAGTTGCTGCCATGGCCGCGAAATTCGAGGCCAAGCGCACGGCCATGTCCGACCTGGCGGGCAAGCGAGAAGAAGCTTTCGGGATCGAAGCCGTGGGGGGCCGGAGGGACGTCGGCGCCGCTCATGCCAGCCGCGTCGCCGTGTCCCGGATCAGCGCGATCATGTTCGGGATGCCCTGCGTCCGGTTGGAGGACAGCTGCCGGCCAAGCTCGAACGGCTCCAGCGCGGCAGCGACGTCCATGTCGCGGATCTCGGCCGCCGGCCTGTCCTGCACCGCGCTCAGCACCAGGGCGACGATCCCTTTGGTGATCGCGGCGTTGCTGTCGGCCAGGAAGTGCAGCCGCTCGTCCTCGGCCGTGGTCGGATAGACCCAGACCGAGGCCGAACAGCCGCGCACCTTGGTCGCCTCGGTCTTGAGCGCGTCCGGCATCGGCTCCAGCGAGCGGCCGAGGTCGATCAGCAGCCGATAGCGCTCCTCGCCGTCGAGCAGCTCATAATCGTCGAGGATGGAGGGCAGGGGGGGAAGGGACATAAGCCCTCCTGTACCCCGAGAAGGCCCGGGTCCAGTGTTCTTCGCCTGCCGCCTTGCCGCGGGCGGCAGTCAGCGGTTGCGCAGATCCTCGATCTCGCGCGACAGGCTGTTTTCCTTTTCCACCGTGATCCGCTCCAGCACCTGGATGCGCTCCTTCAGCTGGCGCACCTCGTCGCGGAGCAGCCGGGCCTCGGCATTGTCCTGCGGCGGCGGCAGGTCGCGGCCGTGGACATCCTTGCGGATGCCCATCTTGTGCTTGATGATCTGGAAGGCGAACACCATCGCGATGATCGCCAGGACGAAGACGAACTCGGGGTTCACTGAACCTTTTCCCGGCTCGTCTCGAAGCTGACGGGCGAATCGCGCAGGGCTTCGATCTGGGCCGCCGTCTGGACGCCGCCGTCGGTCACGATCCGCTCCAGCACGCGCACGCGCTGTTCCAGCTCTGCCACCCGGCTGGCATATTGCGCAGCCTTTTCGGCCGTCTCGCTGCCCAGGGCCGAGATCTGCCGTTCCTTGATCTCGAGGCTCTTCATGACCACCCGCGCGAGGATGGCGACGATCGGGATCATGAGTGCGAAGATCGGTATCATGAGGGGGGACATGGCTCAAATATCCTTGTTCGAAGCGGTCCAGCTCTAGCGCAGCTGTTCGATCTCGCGGGCCAGGCTGCGGTTGTTGCTCAGGACGTAGCTTTCGACGTCCACCAGGCGGCGGTCAATCGCCTTCAGGTTGGCGCGGATGTCGCGCGCCGTGCGGGCGGGCGAGGCGCGGACCTGCTGCCAGAAGCGCTGGTCCTCGGGACTGTCCCCGCGCAGCTCGCGCGGCCGGTCGTCGGCAATCCAGCCGGCGATGAAGTAGACCGGAAGGATGCTGAAGCCGCTGAGCCACAGGGCCAGGAACGTCAGGATCCGGACAAGGGCGACGTCAAGGCCGGTGTAGTCGGCGATGCCGGCGCACACGCCCATGACCTTGCCGTTGCGCTTGTCCTTGTAGAACTTGGTGCGCGAAGCGGGTTGCAGGCTCATCTCAACGGACCTCCCGGACCCGGCTGCGCTCCGACAGGCGGGCGAGCTCGGCATCCATGTCGAAATCGCGCTCGGGCAGCTGCGGCTGGTCCGGTGCGCACTGCTGGCGCCAATTGGGGTTCTCGGCGCTCATGATCCGCTCGATCGAGCACATCCGGTCGTCGAGCCGGCGGGCAAGGTCGTGGAGCTCCTCCAGCAGCTTCTCATCGCCCCCGGTCAGGGTCGCCGCCGTCTTCCAGCGGGTGATGTAGTGCATGATCAGCCAGGGCAGGCCGATGAAGAGGGTGGCGACCACCAAGACGACTGACAACTCTTCCACGGCTCAATTCCCCTTGTTGGCCAGGCGCGCCTTCAGCGCTTCCAGTTCCTTGTCGACCGATTCTTCGGCACGAAGGTCGGCGATCTCTTCTTCCAGGCTCTTGGGCCCGGTCATGCCAAGCGCCTCGGCCCGCCCTTCGGCGAAATCGGCGCGGCGCTCCAGCAGGTCGAAGCGGCTGAACGCATCTTCCGTGCGGTTGCCGTGCAGCAGTTCGCGCGCCTTGGCGCGGGTCACCGCGGTCTCGATCCGGGTGGCGATGGCGTTCTGCCGGGCGCGGGCCTCGCGCAGCTTGCCCTGCAGCTTGGCGATGTCGGCTTCATAGGCCTTGAGGGTGCCTTCCACGACCTGCACTTCCTCGTCCAGGCTCTTGGCCATGTCCGCGGCCTTCTGCCGTTCGATCAGCGCCGCCTTGGCCAGGTCCTCGCGGCCCTTGGAAAGCGCGAGTTCCGCTTTCTCGGTCCAGCTGTCCATCAGCCCTTCGAGGCGGACCATCGCCCGGCGCATCTCCTTGGCGTCGGCGATGGAGCGGGCGGCCGAAGCGCGCACCTCCACCAATGTTTCTTCCATTTCGAGAATGATCATCCGGATCATCCGTGACGGGTCTTCGGCCCGATCCAGAAGTTCGGTGAAATTTGCCGCCATGATGTCCCGGGTCCGGGAAAAAATGCTCATCTGTTTATCTACCTCACCACTGCGTGGGGCCCTGCCTGATGTTGGGATATGCAGGAGGCGTGCCAAGCGCCGATTTCCGGCATTGTACCTATCGTGCCCGGGTGGGCGTGGCGAAAAAACTTGCCAAGCCTTGGAATTTTGCACCAACTCCGCTCCGTGGCGCGGACACAGAACTTCATTGGCCAGAGCCTGGCGTTCCTGGACTCGGTGGAGCGCGCCAGCCGTGCCGCGCCGTTGAACCGCCCGGTGCTGGTGATCGGCGAACGGGGCACCGGCAAGGAGCTGATCGCGGAGCGGCTGCACCACCTGTCCTCGCGCTGGTCGGGGCCGCTGGTCACCATGAACTGCGCGGCTTTGCCCGAGAACCTGATCGAGGCCGAATTGTTCGGGCATGAGGCGGGCGCCTTCACCGGGGCCGCCAAGACCCGCAAGGGCCGCTTCGAGGAAGCCGATGGCGGAACCCTGTTCCTCGACGAGCTCGCGACCTTGTCCTCGCCGGCGCAGGACCGGTTGCTGCGGGCCGTCGAATATGGCGAGATCACGCGCATCGGCGCGGCCCGTCCGGTCAAGGTGGATGTGCGGATCGTCGCGGCCACCAACGAGCATCTCCCGCGCCTGGTGGACGAGGGCAGGTTTCGCGCCGACCTGCTCGACCGCTTGTGCTTCGAGGTCGTGACCCTGCCGCCGCTGCGGCTGCGCCAGGGCGACGTTCCGCTGCTGGCCGAGCATTTCGGGCGGCGGATGGCGTCCGAGCTGGAGTGGGCCGGCTGGCCCGGCTTCTCGCCGGCGGCGATGCGCGAGCTCGAACGCTACAGCTGGCCCGGCAACGTGCGCGAGCTTCGCAACGTGATCGAGCGGGCGGTGTACCGCTGGGACGATCCCGAGGCACCGGTGTCCGCCATCCAGTTCGACCCGTTCGCCTCGCCCTGGGCGCTCGGCATCAGCGTCGAGCGCAAGGCGGTGGAGGATGTTGTCGCGGACGCTGAAGGCGCGACCGAGGCGATCGCCGCCGGCACCGTGCTTCCGCCGGCCATCACCGACGATTTCCGCGCCGCCGTCACCGCCTACGAACGCGCGCTCCTCGAAGGGGCGCTCAGGGCCAATCGCTACAACCAGCGCGCGACCGCCGCGGCCCTGTCCTTGAGCTACGACCAGCTCCGCCACGCGCTGAAGCGCCACAAGCTGATGGACAGCGAACCGGCCTGACCTCGTTGACACTCGCAGGTGCCCTGACCACATGGCTGGTACGTTCATACCAGCCAAGGAGTATTGTCATGGCCTTCGAAGTCGCCCCGCTGCCCTATGATTACGCGGCGCTAGAGCCGACCATCGATGCGCAGACCATGAAGCTGCACCATGACAAGCATCACCAAACCTACGTCGACAATCTGAACAAGGCGGTCGAGGGCGATCCCTCGCTGCAGGGCAAGAGCCTGGAAGAGCTGGTCGCGTCCGCCGGAAGCGGTCCCAAGGTCGTCCGCAACAATGGCGGCGGCCACTGGAACCACAGCTTCTTCTGGGAGATCATGGGCCCGGCCGGCGGAACCGGTCCGCAGGGCGAGCTTGCCCAGGCGATCGACAGTGCCTTCGGTTCGCTCGACGGTCTGAAGGAAAAGTTCAACGCTGCCGGTGCCGGCCAGTTCGGTTCGGGCTGGGTGTGGCTGGTCGCGGTGCCGGGGCAGGGCCTGGTGGTCTCTTCCACCCCCAACCAGGACAATCCGCTGATGGACGTCGCGGAGGTCAAGGGCACCCCGATCCTCGGCAACGACGTCTGGGAGCACGCCTACTACCTCACCTACAACAACCGCCGGGCCGACTATCTCAAGGCCTGGTGGGACGTGGTGAACTGGAACAAGGCGGCCGAGCGCCTGCAGCGCGCCTGAGCCAAGCAGCGCCTGGCCTTCACGAACGGAGCTCCGGCCGCTTGCCGGGGCTCCGTTCTGCGTTGGGGATCAGGCCTTCAGCCGATAGCCGGTGCGGAAGATCCACCAGATGGCAAGAAGGCAGGTGGCGGCAAAGGCGAGGGTGGCCGCAAGCGCGGTCCCGAACGCCACGTCCGCCGTCCCGAAGAAGGTCCAGCGAAAGCCGTTGATCAGGTAGACGACCGGATTGAACAGGGTCACCGTGCGCCACGGCTCGGGCAGCATGTCGATCGAGTAGAAGGCACCACCGAGGAAGGTGAGAGGGGTGACGACCAGCAGCGGGATCACCTGCAATTGCTCGAAGCCCTTGGCCCAGATGCCGATGATGAAGCCGAACAGGCAGAAGGTCACCGCCACCAGCAGCAGGAAGGCGAAGGCCAGCAGCGGATGCTGGACCTGCAGCGGCACGAACAGGTGGGCGGTGGCGAAGATCACCAGCGCGACGATGGTGGCCTTGGTCGCGGCCGCGCCGACATAGCCGATCACCGTCTCCACTGCCGAGAGCGGCGCCGAGAGGATCTCGTAGATGGTCCCGGTGAAGCGCGGCATGTGGATGCCGAAGCTGGCGTTGAAGATGCTCTCGGTGAACAGGGACAGCATCATCAGCCCGGGCACGATGAACGCGCCATAGGGCACGCCGCCGACCTCGCTCATCCGGCTGCCGATGGCCGTGCCGAAGACGATGAAATACAAGGTGGTGGTGATGACCGGCACCGCCAGGCCCGTCCACAGTGTGCGGGCGAAGCGGTGCATCTCGAACTTGTAGATGGCCATGATGCCGCGGACGTTCATGCCTGCGCTCCTGCATTGCCGTCGCGGATGAGGTTGACGAAGATATCCTCCAGGCTCGACTGCTTGGTATCGAGGTCCTTGAAGGCGATCCCCTGCTCGCGCATCGCCGTCAGCAGCGACGGAATGCCGGTGCGGGTCGCATGGCGGTCGAACTCGTAGGTCAGGGTCAGGCCATCGTCCGACAGGGTCGGGGCCCACTCGGCCAGCTCCGGCGGCACCGCGCCGAGCGGCTCGGCCAGCGACAGGTGAAGCAGCTTACGGCCGAGCTTCTTCATCAGCTCGGCCTTCTCCTCGACCAGGATCAACTCGCCCTTATTGATGACGCCGACCCGGTCGGCCATCTCCTCGGCTTCCTCGATATAGTGGGTGGTCAGGATGATGGTGGTGCCGCGCTCCTTGAGCTTGCGGACCATCTCCCACATCTCCTTGCGCAGCTCGACGTCGACCCCGGCGGTGGGCTCGTCCAGGAACAGGATGGAAGGCTCGTGCGCCAGCGCCTTGGCGATCATCACGCGCCGCTTCATGCCGCCCGACAGTTCCTTGAGGATCGACTTGCGCTTGTCCCACAACGTCAGGTCGCGCAGCACCTGCTCGAGGTAGGCGTCGTTGCGCGGCAGCCCGAACAGTTCGCGGCTGAAGGCGACGGTCGACCAGACGGGCTCGAACACGTCGATGTTCATCTCCTGCGGGACCAGTCCGATCCGGCTGCGCGCGGCCTTGTAGCGGTCGCGCCAGTGCAGCCCGTTGACCAGCACCTCGCCCGAAGTGGCGGTGACCAGCCCGCAGACGATGGAGATGAGCGTCGTCTTGCCCGCCCCGTTGGGACCAAGCAGGGCGAAGATCTCGCCATGCGCGATGTCGAGGTCGACCGCCTTCAGCGCTTCGGTGCCGCTGGCATAGGCCTTGCGCAGGCCCCGCAGGGAAAGGGCAGTCTCGCTCATTCGACGGGTCCTGGTTCGAGAGGCTTCTTGTCGTCCGCCGCAAGGCCATGGCGGACCAGCATTGGCAGGTTGGCGGCGGCGAACAGCACGGTCAGCGGGATTGCGCCCCACAGCTTGAACCCGACCCAGAAGTCGGTGCCGCTGTTGCGCCAGACCAGTTCGTTGAGCACGCCCATCGCTGTGAAGAACAGTGCCCAGTTGCGGGTCAGCTTGCGCCATCCCTCGTCGCTGAGGCCGGGGTAGGCACTGCCGAGCACCAGCTTCAGCAGCGGCTTGTTCCTCCACAGCCCGAAGCCGAGCAGCGCGGCGACGAACCAGTAATAGATGGTGGGCTTGAGCTTGATGAAGGTCTCGTCGTGCAGCCACAGGGTCAGCCCGCCGAGGATCACCACCATGATCCCGCTGAACCACAGCAAGGGCGACACGCTGCGAAAGCGGATGGCCGAATACAGCACCGCCGCCACCATCGCGACCATGAAGGCACCGGTGGCGACGAAGATCTTGGCAAGGCCCGGCACCGGCGCAAGGAAGTTGACCAGGAAGAAGACCAGCAGGGGGCCAAGGTCGATCAGCAGCTTGGACCCGCCGGCAGGTTCGCTTCGCTTGCTCATGCGGGCAGGCCAGCGATGGCGCGGGCGACGGCACGCGGATCGAAGGGGCGCAGGTCGCCGACGCCTTCGCCGACCCCGATGGCGTGGATCGGCAGCTTGAAGCGCTCGGCGGCGGCGACCAGCACCCCGCCACGCGCGGTCCCGTCGAGCTTGGTCATGATCAGCCCGGTGACTCCGGCAAGATCGCGGAAGACCTCGATCTGGTTGAGCGCATTCTGGCCCGTGGTCGCGTCGAGCACGAGCAGGATGTCGTGCGGGCTTTCCGGATTGATCCGGCCGAGCACCCGGCGGACCTTGGCCAGTTCCTCCATCAGGTGGGTCTTGTTCTGCAGCCGCCCGGCGGTGTCGACGATCAGGCAGTCGATCCCGGTCTCGGTCGCCCGGCGCACGCCGTCGAACACGATCCCGGCCGCATCGCCGCCTTCCTTGCCGCTGATCACCGGCGCGTCGATCCGCTCGCCCCAGATCCGCAGCTGCTCGATGGCGGCAGCGCGAAAGGTGTCGCCGGCCGCCAGCATGACGCCATAATCCTGCTCCTTGAGCCAGGCGCCGAGCTTGCCGATGGTGGTGGTCTTGCCCGACCCGTTGACGCCGATCACCAGGATGACGTGCGGACGGGGAAAGCCCCAGATGTCGAGCGGCTTGGCGACGGGGGCGAGGATCGCCTCCATCTCCTCGGCCAGGATGGTGCGAAGCCCGCGCTCGTCGAGGCTTTCGAAGCGGCGGCGGGCGATGGCGTCACGGATCCGGCGCGAGGCTTCGGGTCCGATGTCGGACGCGATCAGCGCTTCCTCGATGTCGTCCAGCGTCGAGGTGTCGAGCGCCGCCTTGCTGGTCAGGCCCGTGATGTTGTCGCCCAGGCGATCGGCGGTCTTGCGAAAGCCGCCGGTAAGTTTGTCGAGCCAGCTCATGGGAGGTCGATACTGCCTTCAAAAACGTAGGTGGCGTCACCGCGCATGCGCACGGGCCGGCCGGGAGACCAGGAGATGGTGAGCGTTCCGCCCGGCATTCGAACCTCTACCGGCGAGGTCACCCGCCCGGTCCTGATCGCCGCGACGGCAGTAGCGCAAGCGCCGGTGCCGCAGGCCCAGGTGTGCCCGACGCCGCGCTCCCAAGTCATCAGCGCCAGGTGGCCGTCGATGACATTGGCGAGGTTGACGTTGACCCGCTCGGGAAAGACTTCATCCGTTTCGATCCGTGCCGACAGCGTGTCGAGCGGAACGCCGGCAAGGCTGTCAACGAAGAACACGACATGCGGATTGCCGACGTTGACGGCGAATGGGCGTTCGAGGACGTCCCAGCCCATCGGCATGGGGTCGGTCGGCATTGGGTAGGCCAGGGGGATGGCGTCCCATTCGAAGCGGGGCTCGACCAGCGTCACCTCGATCTCGCTGCCATCGGCGCTGCCGCGAAGGAGACCCCCCGCGGTCTCAATGGTGGTGGCACCGGTCAGCTTGACGACGCAGCGGCTGGCGTTGCCACAGCTTTGCACTTCGCCGCCATCCTCGTTGAAGATCCGCATCTTGAGGTCGGCCGCGTCGCTCGGCTCAAGCAGGATCAGCTGGTCGCAGCCGATCCCATGCTTGCGGTCGGCAAGCTGGCGGGCGAGTGGCTCCGTCATCGCCAGCGGCTGCTCCCGCGCGTCGAGAATGACGAAATCATTCCCCAGCCCGTGCATCTTGTGGAATTGCCGCCGCATCGCGGGCGACTTAAGGGCGCGGGGAGATACTGTCCACTTCACACCCTTCGTCGAAGGCGGGCGGAGCGAAGCGATCCCCGCCGACGTTGACGGCGGTGGACCGCTTCGATGCTACGCTCCATGCCATGACGAGCAGAAGGATAAGCTTGAATGCCCCGTGCCGCCCAAGACGTCATGCAGTCCGTGATCTTCTCCGCCGTGCTCGATGCAGTGGCGGCGCTCAAGGCGGCGGGCGGCAACCTGCCCAACAACGTGCTTCGGCACGTGCAGGCGATCCATAACAACGTGACTATGGCCGACCTGCCCAAGGAAGTGCAGGACGCCATCAACACGAGCACGCGCGCGGCCTTCGCCGCCCTGCTCAAGGAAGGCTATTCGGTCGCGCCCAAGGACGGTGCGCCGGCCCGTCCGCCGCTCCGCCAGGGCGAGCTCGTCCAGCGCGGCGTCGACCGCCCGGCACGCCCGGCGGGTCCGCGCGGTCCGCGTGGGCCCCGGACCGACGGCCCGCGCGGTCCGCGCCCGGAGAACCGCGGCGGTGCGCCCCGCGGCGGCCCGCGCGGTCCCAAGCCGACCCGCTAGCCGCTTGGACCGCCAAGTCCCGGCGCTGCGCCGGCCGGACCTCCTCGCCTTCCTGCCCGAGCGCCTGTTCACGCCCGACCGGCCGCTCGCCTATGTCGCGGTCGCCTGGCTGCTGGCGCTGATCCCGTCGTTGATCCTGTCGGTGGTCATCAACAGCGTGGCTCCCGGCAACGGGCCGGAACTGCCGGCGGTCGCGCCGGGCCTGCTGTTCTTCCTGCTGGTGATCTTCGCACCGGTGGTCGAGACGATCATCATGGGCTGCGTGCTGCTGGTGCTGAACCGCCTGTTCGGCTTTCTTCCCGCCATCCTGCTCAGCGCCGCCGGCTGGGGTGTCGCCCACTCGCTGCAGGCGCCCGCCTGGGGCCTGGTGATCTGGTGGCCGTTCCTGATCTTCTCGACCTGCTTCCTGGTCTGGAGACAGCGCAGCCTGTGGGCCGCCTTCGCCGTGCCCGCCGTCGTGCACGGCCTGC
>Ga0210040_10005477_pt1 | contig 16150 bp, 20 predicted proteins | sample CryGeyCG12114_NA_FD_185462 | JGI IMG/M metagenome (GOLD analysis project Ga0210040, IMG submission 185462) | Groundwater microbial communities from aquifer - Crystal Geyser CG19_WC_8/21/14_NA (SPAdes) (version 2) | ecosystem: Environmental > Aquatic > Deep subsurface > Groundwater | place: USA... | reverse complement strand
GTACCTCCGGGGCTAGGCGGCTCACACACACAGAGGTCAGACCACATCTGAGGTCGGTTCTGTACCAAGGCGTTCGTACCACGGTGCGGTTTGTACCACGCTCGGGAGGGCTGATGAGTCTCTCCGAATCCGCCTCCTCGGGTGATCGGCTGGAAACCCTCCGCCACCTGCGCGACATCCTCGCTCGGAACATCGAGTCGTGCGACTCGCTGCGGGATCTGGCGTCGTTGTCGGGTCGTTTCCAGGCGGTGTTGGAGGAGATCGCGAAGCTCGAGGGTCCGAAGGAACAGGGTGATGGGATCGATGAGATCGCCCAGCGCCGCTCTGCTCGTAGGTCAGGCACCGCCTAGGATCCGGTTCGAGCCGACGGCCCGGTCCAACTCGTGGGCTGATGTCGCCGACTTGTCTGCCCGGCTCGGGGTTGTTCTCGACGAGTGGCAAGAGGATGTCTTCCAGGCCGCGATGGGTGAACGCGGTGATGGTAGGTGGGCGTCCCGTCTGGTGGGTGTGTCTACCCCCCGCCAGAACGGGAAGTCGCAGCTCATCGTGGCTCGGGCTATGGCCGGGGTGCTTCTGTTCGATGAGAAGACAATCATTTGCAGCGCCCATCAGACGGATACGGCCCGTGAGGTGTTTCAGCGTCTCCTGGACATCATCGACTCGAACCCGTCGGTTGAGCGTCGCGTTGATTCGGTGATGAAGGCCCTGGGCCGGGAGTACATCCGGTTCAAGGGTGGGCAAACGATCCGCATCAAGGCGCGGTCCATTTCGGGTTCGCGTGGGTTCTCCGCGGATTGTCTCCTCCTGGACGAGGCGCAGATCCTTGGGCGGCCGGCGTGGTCGTCGATTCTGCCGACGATGTCTGCGCGTGAGAATCCGCAGGCGTGGTTGCTGGGTACTCCTCCGACGCCGTCTGATGACGGTGAGGTGTTCGCGCAGCTCAGGGATCAGGGCATTGCTGGCACTGGTCGGCGGATGGCTTACCTCGAGTGGTCGGCCGATGAGCAGGACGACTTGGATGCCGAGGCGACGTGGGCGAAGGCGAACCCGGCGTACGGGTCTCGTATTCAGCGTGAGGCCATTGAGGCTGAGCGTTCGTCGATGTCGGATGAGCAGTTCGCGATGGAGCGGCTGGGCATGTGGTCGGCGGATTCGGCGACTCGGGTCATTGACGAGACGTCGTGGCTTGCGGTTGCGGATCCGGCGTCTATGGCGGTCGACAAACTGACGTTGGCGATAGATGTACCTCCGGACCGTTCTGTGGCCGCGGTGGGCCTTGCGGGGCTCCGTGCGGATGGTTCCTGGCATGTGGAGCTCGACGAGCAGCGCAAGGGTGTTGATTGGGTGATCCCGTGGGTGAGAACCCGCGCAACCCGCAATCGGCTTCATGGGGTTGTTGCTGACGAACTGTCTGGTCTGGTGGAGAAGCGCCGTGACCGTCACTACCTGATCGGCACCGACATCCAGGTCACCCTTGCCGGCGCTGAGGGCCGCGATATGGCTGTGGCGTGTGCCCGGTTCTTCGACGGGGTCATGGACGGCACCGTGCATCACACCGATCAGCCGCAGGTGAACGTGGCCCTGTCTGTGGCGCGGAAGCGTCCGCTGGGGTCTGGGTGGGCGTGGAACCGTAAGGACGCCGCTTCTGACATCACTCCTCTGGTGGCTGAGACTCTCGCCCTGTGGGGCGCTCAAAACGACAACGTGATCCGCCCGACGCGGCGCACTGGGACCAGGACGGCGGTAATGCTTTGACCGACGCCCTGAACGTTCCGGCTCTCACTGATGACGAGTCGCGGACCCTCAACTTCCTGATCGAGCAGTTGGATGCGAAGGCGTCCCGCAACGCTCTCCGCAGCGCCTACTACGACGGCAAGCGGGCTGTGAAGCAGATCGGTTCGGTCATTCCCCCGCAGTACGGCAAGTTGGGTATTGCACTCGGCTGGTCGGCGAAGGGTGTGGATGGGCTCGCCCGTCGTTGCAACCTCGAGAAGATGATCTGGTCGGACGGTGACCTCGAGTCGCTGGGCATGTCGGAGCTGGAAGAGTCGAACTTCCTGTTCGCGGAGTTCGCGCAGGGTCGCACCGATTCCCTCATTCATGGGGTCTCGTACCTGATCACCACCCGTGGCGACGAGGCTGCCGGCGAACCTGCCGCCCTTGTCCACGCGAAGGACGGGCTGAACGCGACCGGTGAGTGGAATGTCCGCAAACGGCGTCTCGACAACCTCCTGTCGGTGACCGCCCGTGAGGACGAGAAGATCACCGGGTTCGTCCTGTACTTGGACGGGCTGACGATCAGCGCCGACTATGACAAGGGTGCCCGCACCTGGGGTGTGACCAAGTCGGAGCATCCGTGGCGCGTCCCGGTTGACCCGCTGGTGTATCACCCGCGGTCCTCTCGCCGGATGGGCCGGTCCCGTATCACCCGGGCTGTCATGTCCACTCAGGACGCCGCACTCCGGGCGCTGGTGCGTCTTGAGGCGCACATGGACATCTACGCCATCCCGAAGTTCATCCTTCTGGGCGCTGACGAGTCGATCTTCAAGAACCCGGACGGGTCGATGAAGACGTCGTGGCAGGTCGCTCTGGGGCGCGCGTTCGGCATCCCGGACGATGAGGACGCGTCGAACCCCCGCGCTGAGGTCAAGCAGTTCGAGGGACAGTCGCCGGAACCGCACCTGTCCCAGCTCAACGCCCTCGCGAAGCTGATGGCGCGTGAGACGGACCTGCCCGATTCGGACTTCGCACTGACAGATATGGCGAACCCGACGTCGGCTGAGGCGTATTCGGCGTCGCGGGAGAACCTGATCGCTGAGGCGGAGGGTGCCACGGAGGATTGGGCGGTCCCGATCCGCCGCACGGTGACACGCGCCCTGGCGATTCAGAACGGTCTCGCTGAGGTTCCCGAGTCGTGGGGGTCGATCGACGCGAAGTGGCGTTCCCCGATCTACCTGTCGAAGGCTGCCGCCGCCGATGCGGGAGCGAAGCAGCTCGCCGCGGTCCCGTGGCTTGCTGAGACTGAGGTGGGTCTGGAACTCCTAGGACTGGATCCGCAGCAGATCACCCGGGCGCTCGCTGACCGTCGCCGTGCGAATGGTCGGGCACTGATCCAGGCGCTCACGACTCCGACTCCGCAGGCGAATGCCGACAGCGCGTGAGTCGCGGGCGGCTCTCCAACTCGTAACCGCCGGCGCGGTAGCGACCGCCGTGAACTTGTTGCGGAGGGTGTCGGGAAGTCCTGAGGCGAAGCGTGCCGCACTGTTGGACGGGGTCCCTGAGGTTGTCGGGTATTACGCGGAGGGTGCCGCTGCCCTGGCAGTGGACTTCTACGAGGACGAACGCGAACGAGCGGGCGTTCTTACGCCGTACCGGGCGGAACTCGTCATCGTGGACCGGACGGTTCAGTTGCGACGAGCGATTGCCTGGTCCGCTGATCCCCTCATCACCGGTGAGGACGTCGACCCGGCTGCGCGTCTCGCCGAGGTCGTACAACTCGAAACGGCGCGCCCCTACCGGGACACGATCACCGAGAACCGTCGCCGCGATCCCCAGGCCGTCGGCTGGCAACGCATCACCTCGGGCACGGGTTGTCGCTTCTGCCGGATGTTGGCCGACCGGGGAGCCGTTTACAGCCACCTCAGCGCCAGGTTCGCCGCGCACTCGAACTGCCACTGCACGGCCGCCCCGGTGTTCGGGACGAACGACATGGGTGAGCCGGCCTCTGTCCTCCAGTACGTCGCGTCGAAGAAGAACCGGACCGCCAAAGAGAAGGCGGCTCTGAAGAAGTACCTCGACGAGAACTACGGGCCCGAGATCAGGCAACCGAGACCCAAACCCGAGGCGTGACTCCTCCCACTCTGACTTCCCCATCGGGGACAGACGCTACGGCCGCGTTACAAGGCCGGACATGTCCGACGGGACAGAAACGGAGCACCGATGACCGCCGCAACCGACCCCACCCCCACTGAGCCCGGAACGGAGCAGGGGGGAGAGCCGAAGCAGCAGGAACAGACGTTCACGCAAGCCGACGTCGACCGCATCGTTCGCGAACGGTTGGCCCAGCAGGCGAAGAACAAGTACGGCGACTACGAGGACCTGAAAGTCAAGGCCAACGAATCGAAGACGCTCGAGGAACGACTCCTCGACGTCGAGAAGCAGTACGCCGAGGCGCAGATGAAGGCCCTCCGCAGCGATGTCGCCGCCAAGTACCAGATCCCCACAGAGGATCGGGACCTGTTCCTCACCGGTACGGATGAAGCCACCCTCACCGCCCAGGCACAGCGCCTCGCGGAGAGGGTCGCGGCTGTCAAGAAGTCAGGAAATGTCGCCCCAAGAGAGGGCGGCACCACAAGCACCGGCAACGAGAACAGCGAAAGGCGCGAGTTCGTGCACAACCTGTTCAACGCGGCCGAATAGACCCCGAAGGAACCCACCATGGCCGTCATCGGCACCTCCAACATCACCCTCCCAACCAACATCGCCAACGGCCTGTTCGCCAAGGCCACCACCGGCTCCGCGGTCGCCGCCCTCTCGGGTGCCGAGCCGCAGCAGTTCGGCCCCGTCACCCACATGACCCTCACCGGTCGTCCCCGCGCCGAGTACGTGGGTGAGGGTGCCGACAAGGCGTCCACCACCACCACGTTCGGCACCAAGGTCGTGACCCCCCACAAGGTGCAGGTCACCCAGCGGTTCAACGAGGAAGTCCTGTGGGCCGACGAGGACTACCAGCTCGGGATCCTCGACACCCTCGCCGGCGAAGGTGGCATCGCCCTGGCGCGCGCCCTCGACCTGGGCGTGTTCCACGGCATCAACCCACTGACGGGCACCACGGTGTCCTCCATCGTTGCCGGTGACCGCATCGCGACCACCACCAACGCGGTGGAGATCACCACGGCGACCCTCACCACCCCGGACCTCGTCATCGAGCAGGCCGCCGGCCTGGTCATCGCGGACGGCTACATCCCGAACGGCATCGCCTTCGACCCCACCTACGCGTGGACGATCGCGACCGCCCGGTACAGCGACGGCCGCAAGAAGTACCCCGAGGTCGGGTTCGGTGCGAACGTCACCGCGTTCGAGGGTCTCCAGGCGTACTCGTCCTCGACCGTGTCGGCCACCCCCGAGGCGACCAACACGAACATCAAGGCGATCGTCGGCGACTGGTCCCTCCTCCGCTGGGGTGTGCAGCGTCAGATCCCGGTCGAGCTCATCCGTTTCGGTGACCCGGACGGTCAGGGCGACCTCAAGCGCAAGAACCAGATCGCCCTCCGCCTGGAGGTCGTCTACGGCTGGGGCGTCATGGACCTCGACGGCTTCGCCAAGGTCACCGACGCCGTCGCGAACGTCTAAGGAGGCAACTGATGGGCAAGTTCATCAACTCTGAGACGGGTGTCGTGGTGTCGGTCGACGACTCCAAGGACGCACGGTTCGCCAGCGGCTTCGAGCCGTACACGGAGAAGAAGACGACCCGCAAGACGTCGTCGACTTCCTCCGACAGCAGCAAGTAATCCTGGGAGGGGGCGGTCATGTCCGTTGACCCGGCAACGATCGCGGTGGCGCTCGGGCAGGCCGCCCCCAAGCACGATTCCATTACGGCGCAGCAGTGGCAGATGTGGATCGACGATGCACAGATGCTCATCGAGTCGCGCCGTCTGGCGCTGAACCTCGTCGCACCCATCGACGAGATGAAACTGGACTACGTCGTACGCGAGGCTGTCGTCGCACACGTCAAGAAGCCGGACGACGCCACCCAGGTGACGATCGCGGTTGATGACGGGTCCACGTCGAAGTCGTACCGGTCCGGTAAGGGCAGGGTCACGATCCTCGACGAGTGGTGGGGCCTCCTCGGGCTTACCGAACCGTCCGGGGCGTTCAGTCTCGACATGGTCGGCACGACCAGCCCGCACCTCCCCTGGTGTTCCCTCATGTTCGGTGCCTTGTACTGCTCGTGCGGTGTGGACATCGCCGGGTTCCCGATCTTCGAGGGCGCTGAGGACGGATGAGCCTCGGTTCGGATCTCCTCGCGCAGCTCCCGTACCTGCGGGCCGAGGCCGAGTCGCGCATGACCGACACCTGCACCATCTACACGGCAGGGGCGGGTCGGGTGTGGAACGACGAGACCCTCTCCTACGACGACGATGAGGGTGTTGCCATCTACTCGGGTCCCTGCCGGGTGAAGCGTGGGAACACGCAGGCGGCGTCGGAGGATGCGGCCGGGCAGCCGCTTACCACGCAGAGTCTTGAGGTGCATCTTCCGGTGCTCACCTCGTCGCTGGTTGGCGTGAACGACATCGTCCAGATCACGAACGCCCCCCACGACCCCGCGCTGCTCGGTCGTAGGTTCCGCATCACTTCGTCCCCCGCCCACTCGCAGGCGACCGCACGCCGGCTGCCGGTGGAGGAAACAAGCTGATGGCCGATGGGATGCAGATCAACACGGCCGAGCTGGACAAGCTCGGTGCGGACATCGGCCGGGTTGCGGCGAGCGGAACGAAGTTCTTCGAGCAGGCCATCAAGGGCACCGCGCTAGGAGTCAAGAAGGCGTGGCAGGAGCGCCTCAAGGGTTCCGACTGGGTCCCTTCTGGCCCGTACGCGATCACCTTCGACGTGGAGGTCACCCGTGCCGGTATCGAGGCGGAGATCGGTCCTGAGCTCGGGCGACGTCAAGCGTCCATCGTCGGCATCCTCGAAACAGGAACACCCACCACCGGTGCGCGAGGGTTCGGTCTCCGCGCCCTTCAAGCCAACGTCGAGGACTTCGAGCGTGGAATCGACCGCGCCCTCGACGACGCCCTGAGAGCCTCGGGGCTCTGAATGCAGCGCGACACGGACTGGCTCAAAGCCACCCTCGAGACGATCCCGGCACTCGCGAACAGTGTGTTCGTGACCACGGTCCCCCCGAACACCGTGCCGGCGCACTCCGATGACTTCCGGTTCGTTGTCATCCACCCGCAGGACGGCGACGACGACACCGACCGGCTCACCGGACCCAACGTTCACCGCCACCCCCGGTTCACCCTGTACAGCGTCGGCGCGGACGCACGACAGGCGCAGGCAACCGCTGAACGGGTGAAGGCCCGCCTGGTGGTGCAGGGCTTCGGAATCGTCCCTGACGTGCCCGGGGAGTTCACGCAACGCCTCTGGTACTCCGTTCCCACCCCGCTCGCGGTGGACCGGGATCCGTCCCCCCACTGGGTGTTCCACACGGCCGAACTCGGCTGGAAATCCCAGACCCTCTAACCCCACTTCAAACATTTCCCGGTCCGGTGGCAGGAACAGGAAACGATCATGGCTCAGTCACTCACTCCCCAGTCTGTGGGGACCGACGGCAACCTCCGCATCCACTTCGTGGAGGAGGGTGTCGGCATCGATCCGCTGTCCGCGGCGGATGTCATCGCCGGCGTCGATGTCACCTACTACCTCAAGACGTTCTCCTACACGCAGTCGGAGACGAACATCGAGGACCCGCGTCTGACCCTGGCGACGACCCCGTCGAAGCCGGGTCCGACCACGTACACGTTCGAGATGACGTACGTGTTCGGTGACGAGACCGACGACGCCGCCCGTGAGGCGCTCACCAAGGGCACCCAGGGCTGGTTCGTCATCCGTTGGGCGCACGACAACGCCGCCACGTTCGCCGCCGGCCAGATCGTGGACGTCGTCCCGGTCGAGGCGGGTTCGCAGCGCAAGGACACCCCTGCCGCGAACTCGCAGTTCACGATCACGCAGGCATTCGGCATCAACGGTGTGCCGCAGGAAGACGTCACGCTCATCGCGTGATCCCGGGTTGGGGTGGGCGTAACACGCCACCGGAGCGCCCACCCCGACGTTCAGTTCCATTCGGTGGCATAGGTGGCGATGGTGGCAACGTTCAGCGAACTACTGGCAGCGGCGAAGTCCGCTGACCGACCGTACAGGGATGTTCAGGTGACCCTGGATCAGACCTTGTCGGCGAAGCGTGACGATCTGGTCCGTCAGATCGCGGTCGCACGGCGTCCTGCGAAGGATGCGCGGCTGACGAAGAAGGTGGACGCGTCCGCCCTCGAAGCGGAACTCGCGGAACTCGAGGCGACCGAACGGGACAGTCTGGTCACTCTCAGGGTGACGCAGGCCCCCGGTAGCGAGTTCTCCGAGCTCACCGCGGTGCACCCGTTCCGTACGGACGCGATCTTGGATCGGGCGTACGGGTTCAACCTGCACGGCCTCGTTGCCGCTGAGGGACATCGTTGGGTGACCTACGCGGATGGCGAGAAGTGGCGCAAGTTCCAGGTCACGAAGGCCGACCCGACCAAGGACACCCGCGCGGTGAACGAGTGGACGGACCTGTGCAAGGTGCTGTCCCCGGACGACTACCGGCAGGTCGTTGACGCCGTGTTCGAGCTGAACGTGTGGGAGCCGCAGCAGCGGCGTGAACGCCTGGGAAAAGCGTCCACCTTGACGAGCGAATCGAACTCGCCGCCCGTCTCGGCGTAGCACCGTCCGCCCTGGGTGGGCGTGAGGTTCTCGAGGTCACCGACTACGAGTACGACGGGGACCGACTGGTTCGGTCCGTCACCCGCCGGCAGGCGGAGTGGACAGAGGACGACGTTCAACTGTTGCTCGCCTGGCAGCACCGCGACAACATCCGCGGCCCGCACGGTCACCCTCTCGATGAGGCGATGTCACCGGACGCGGACCCCACGAACCGTAAGGGGCGGTGGCGGTACGAGGCGGAACCGGTCATCGACTTCGCGCAGAAGGCACGCGAGGACGCCGCTGAGGCATGGCGTGAGGGCAAGAACTCCACGCACGGGGTGACCTTCCGGGTGAAGAAGGTCGACCGACCTAGCGCGTGACTGCACCCTCATCGAGTCCGCGGGGTGCGTCCTTCGCGGAGAACGGTCCGGGCACCCATTCGCCGCGCGCCTCGAACCAGCGAGTCGTCTTGTAGTGATCCGCAAGTGCGTGCCTCACGGCAACACGGATGACCACATACGTCAACGCGAAACAGATGACAGCGGCAACAAGAAAAGCGACAACGGCTGCGAAGTTCATGCCGTGACCATATAGGAGGCACGCCGAATGGCCGAGCGTGTCGTCAAGGTTGGTCTGGTCCTCCAGGCGTCGCAGTATCTCGCCGAATTGGACAAGGTCAACGCTAAGACCCGTTCGGTTGGGACCGAGGCGGAGAAGCTTGCCCTCAAACGGCAGGGTTTCGAGACCCTTGGCCGTTCTGCTGTGGTCATGGGTGCGGCGATGGCTGCCGGCATCACACTGGCCGTGTCGCGGTTCGCGGAGTTCGACAAGCAGATGTCGGCTGTGCAGGCCGCGACCCACGAGTCGGCTGAGACGATGGGGCTCCTCCGGGACGCCGCCATCGATGCGGGCGCTTCGACGGTGTTCACCGCGACCGAGTCGGCGCAGGCGATCGAGGAGCTCGCGAAGGCGGGTATCGCCGCCACCGACATTCTCTCCGGTGGTCTGGCCGGTTCCCTCTCTCTCGCGTCTGCCGGTGCTATCGGTGTCGGTCGGGCCGCTGAGGTGGCGGCGACCGCGATTACCCAGTTCAACCTCAGTGGCGAGGAAGTTCCCCACGTCGCGGACCTGTTCGCCGCCGCCGCTGGTAAGGCGCAGGGTGGCGTGGAGGAGATGGCGCAGGCGTTCTCCCAGGCGGGTCTCGTCGCATCCCAGACGGGGTTGTCGCTCGAGGAGACGACGGGCACTCTAGCGGCGTTCGCGTCCGCGGGCCTTCTCGGTTCCGACGCCGGAACCAGCCTCCGCACCATGCTTCTCCGTCTCACCCCGCAGTCCAAAGAGGCGGCGGACAAGATGAAGGAACTCGGGTTCTCCGCGTTCGATGTCAACGGTGAGTTCATCGGCATGGAGGCCCTCGCCGCTGAGGTGACCGACTCGTTCGGGAACATGGACACCGAAACCCGCAACGCTGCGGCGGGCATGATCTTCGGCCAGGACGCCATCCGTGGTTTCAACGTCGTCCTCGACGAGGGCGCTGCCGGCATGGGCGACTGGATCGACAAGGTCGATGACACGGGTTACGCCGCCCTGACCGCGGCGACCCGCCTCGACAACCTAGCTGGCGACCTCGAGAAGTTGGGCGGCGCGTTCGACACCGCCCTAATCACCTCGGGCTCCACCGCCAATGAGGTGTTGCGCGGCTCGGTGCAGGTTCTGTCTCGGGTCGTCGATGGGTACAACGCGCTCCCGCCCGCCGTGCAAGGCACTGGGATGGCTCTGGGCAGCGTTGCCACGGCCGCATCCCTCGCGGCCGGCGCGTTCTTCCTCGCCGTTCCCAAGATCGCCGCCTTCCAGGAGGCGCTTTCCAGCATGGGTCCGAGGGCTCAGGCCGCCGGGCGTGGCCTGAGCCGTGTCGGTGGCATCCTCTCCGGCCCGTGGGGTATTGCCCTTTCGGTGGGTGTTGGTGCCCTTCTCGCGTTCAACGAGGGGCAGCAGAAGTTCAACGCAAACGCGAAGCTGATCTCCGAAACTCTGGACCGGCAGACCGGTGCGATAACGCGGTCGACGCGTGAGTATGTCGCGAACCGGTTGGCGCAGGAGGGTGCGTTCGAGGCCGCCGCGAAGGCCGGCGTGGGTCAAAGGGATCTTGTGGATGCCGTCCTCAGTGGGGGTCCTGCGTTCGATGAGGTCAACTCGAAGCTGACCGCGTACAACAACGAACTGGGCAACATGTTCGACGCCGCCGCTGGTGAGGGATTCAACAGCATCCGGATGCTGCGGGACGAAACCGAAGCGTCAGGCGATGTCTTCAATGACCTCACGTCCGCTATGGGCGACACGTCCGGCGCGATGGATGAGGCGGCCGTCGCCGCCCAGGAGAACGAACGCGCCATCGCCGACTTGGGTGGGGCCGCGTACGACGCAGAGGTCGACATCGAGTCGCTGGCGGACGCTATCCGCGGTTTCGGTTCCGCTCAACTGGATGTGAACTCCGCGAACCGTGCGTTCGAGCAGGCGATTGATGACCTGACGGCGTCCATCGCGGAGAACGGCACCGAACTGAACAACCAGGAGCAGGCCGGCCGCGACAACCAGGCCGCCATCGACACCCTTGCCCAGTCGACGCTCGAACTTGCCGCCGCGACGGTCATCCAGACCGGCAATCAGGAAGACGCCAACGGTGTCATCGCCACCGGGCGGCAGCGGCTCATCGACATGCTGGCGCAGTTCGACATCACCGGTGACGAGGCCGAGGCGTACGCCGACAAGTTGGGGCTCATTCCGGGCAACGTCACGACCGCAGTCGACATCGCCACCGAAGGTGCACAGGGAGAACTCGACCGCTTCTTCCGGTTGAACAACGGCCGCGTCATCAGCATGTCGGTGAAGACGAACGGCACCTCTCGCACCCCCGGGTTCGCGACTGGTGGTTACACCGGCCCTGGGGGCAAGTACGACGTGGCCGGCGTGGTCCACCGTGGTGAGTTCGTGATGACGAAGGAACTGACCGAACGGTATCGCCGCCTGTTCGAGTACCTGCACCGGTACGGGTCGCTGCCCGGTCACCTGCCCGGGTACGCGGACGGCGGGTATGTGCGGGGCAGCCAGATCCAGTACAGCGCTCCCGCAGCGGTCACGGTCGCTGGGTCGTTCAACGTGCCTGGTGGTGGCCGCATGACGGGCACCCTGGTCCTCGACTCCGGAGAGCTCGTCGGGATGATCAACGGGGTTGTCCGCAGCGGTCAGGGGACCGTGTCGTCGTTGCAGGAGAAGTCGACGGAGCTGAGTCTGTGAGCGACACAATCCTGATCGACGGGGTCGACTTCGAGTCCGAGTTCCGTCACATCCGGTTCAACGGGTGGGGTGACATGTTCACCGCGGCGGGCACCACGGGTCGCAACTTCGAGATCCCCGGCCGGCACGGTGAGGTGTGGGTTCGGAAGCCGCGCGCCGCCTCCACGTTGAGCCTCAGTTGGTCGGTCACCCCTGACGGCACCAGTGTCGATGAGCGGATGGCCCGCGCGAACTCGGAGTGGTTCAAACTGCTGCGCCTGTTCCCGCAACGGCGGACAGTGCAACTCACCCGGGTGATTGGTGTCGCCACGGAGCACGGGATCCAGCAGGTGCGGCAGGTCACGAACGTCGAGCGTGTTGATGCGATCGCACCGAACTGGGTGTGGCACAACTACCAGGACGGGTTCATCACCCTCCGCAACTTCCAGGGCTGCTGGTTCGACGACGAAACCACCACGTTCACAGTGTCGCCTGGCGTGTCCACGTTCGCACCCGTCTCGGGCACGACGGACACCTCCGCGGTCGTGATCACTCTCGCCGGCGGGGTCGCCGCGCAGGTGCTCACCAACGTGACCACGGGCGTGTCCCTCACCTATAACTGGGCGGGCATCGACCCGGCCTCGACCGTCCTGATCGACGCGGAGGCGTTCACGGTGCGCCGGATTGTGGCCCCGTCCACGAACGTGACGAGCCTGTCCCGGTTCGAGCATTCGGGCGACAGCCGGTTCATGGTCCTCGACCCGAACCTCGGCGACGGGGTCAACGAGTTCACCGTGTCGTCGGGGACGGCGACCGTCCAGTACAGCGGTGTGTGGTTGTGAGTCACGTTCAGATTGAGTTGTGGACGTCGGACCTGCTGACGATGACGGCAGTGTTCGACAAGGTCGTTTCCGCGTCGTTCCGTGATGCGCGCGGCGAAACCGGTGTGGGCTCCCTCGAGTTCCCGTACGACGCCCGCTACGGGCTGGGCAGCAGCTTCCGGTACGCGGTGACGGAACATGAGCGGGTCGTCCGTCATGTGCTGATCCGTGAGGGTGAGTCGCCCCTGGTTCTGTTCGCGTGGGTGATTGAGGAAGTCAGCCTCCCCGCAGTTGTCACACCCGACGCGACGGTCCGCATCAGTGGTCGCGGGATCCTGTGCTGGTTGGAGCGGGCAACGATTGACCCGCCCCGTGGGTGGCGTCGCCGCTCTCTCCGTGAGCGCCAGTTCGGGTTCGGCGCGAACGACGTGTTCCAGTCCGGGTTCGGGGACGGGTGGGGCAATTCCGTGGCGGTCGCACCCGCCTCGTCTGGTCCCCCGGAGTTCCCTGGCACGTTCTCCCCCATCTGGGTTGCCGGGCAGGGCACCTCGCCGCCTCCCGGGCAGCAGGGGTTCTTCCTCAAGGGTTGGGTCGAATCGATCGGTCGCCGTATCCGCATCGACGCGTCAGGTGATGACGCGGTTGAGGTGTGGATCGACGGGGACAAGGTCATTGACCTCGACGGTCGCGACAAGGCCGACCCGGGCGCATCGATGAAGGCGACCTGGCGGGGCATCGCCGCTCCCGGTGATCACTGGATCATGGTGCGGGGCCGGCAGATCGACCAGGACGACATGTCCGACCTGGGTCTCGCGCCGGGGTTCCAGGGGCCTGCGTGGGTTGCTGTACGTGTTGCCGCCGTCACGACGGACGACATCGACGACATTGGTACGGAGATCCGTCGAACGGACACCACGTGGCAGTCGACGGTCATCGAACCGGGGTGGACCGTCGGGTTCACCATCCGGCTGCTGATCGCCGAGGCCCAGGTCCGCGGCGTCAACATCCCCTACTTCATAACCTCGTTCAGCGACGCCCTCGACAGCAACGGTGACGCGTTCCCCAACGTGATCAGTCGGTCGTGGCCGGTGAACACGGACATGCTGCGGTTCGCCACCGACCTCACCGAGTTCGGGGTCGACATTTGGATGGAACCGAACCGGCACCTGCGGGTGGCGATGAACCGTGGCGTGGATCGGACCGGTGAGGGCGGTGTCCGCCTGTACCCCACCCACAACCTGGACCACTACCGGGTGGTCATCAAGCAGAAGGTCCGTAACCGGGCGCTTGTGAACACGGGCGACGGGTGGATTGAGGTGCTCGATTCGGCGTCGATCGCCACGCACGGTCGCCGCGAAACCGGTCTGGACCTGGCGTCCGTCGACTCGCTGATCCAGGCGAACAGCCAAGCCCAGCAGGTTCTCACCCCGCTTGCGTGGCCGCAACGGCAGACGGACGGCAACCAGACGAACCTCATCCCGTTCACGGGTGCAATCCCGTACCAGGATTTCCAGCTCGGCGACATCGTTGAGCTGCCTGACGGTGAGGGCGGTTTCACAGCCGCAACGGTGATGGCTCTCGCCTGGTCGCTGGGCGAACCGGACAGGTGGGCGCTCGAGGCGGACCTAGCGCAGAAGGGTGCCCGTCGCCCGGCGCGCACCGAAACACAACGCATTCTGACGATCGCCCAGTCGGGTGGTGCCGCCTCCGCCGGCGGGACCATCCAGTCGGCAACGAAGTAAGGGAGCCTCAATGGCCACGTACCCCGCCACCGCAGCAGGCGAGGTCAGGCTGACCCTCCGCATCCCGAACGGTGACGGCACGGACGCCCCCGCGCAGGGGTACGCGTACCTGTTCCCGAATCTGCGTCCTGGCACCATGTATCGGGCGTCGAACGTGGACGCCCAGTACGCCGGTAAGACGCGGCTGGTGTTCGACGGGTCGGGGAACCTCGAGGACCCGGAGACGGGGCTGTGGCCGAAGGTTGTCGCGTCGAACGCGCCCGGTGCCACCTACAACGGGTTGCAGTACGTCCTCGAGTTCCACCTGGACAACACGCTCCCGTCCGAGCAGCCGGCGGACGCGTACTTCACCGTCCCGGCCCAGTCGTTCGTGAACGTGGGGTTCCTCGCCGACACGGGGCCCCAGCCGTCGGTGCAGACCATCTACGTCAACACGGCCCCCATTCTGGCGTCGATCAACACCACCGACAGTGCGGTCAATGGCCTGTTCACGACGGCGTCCACGACCCGCACCACGGCGGACGCACGCTACCTGAGCACCTCACAGGCCGCCTCCACCTACCTGACGCAGACCAATGCGGCGAACACCTATGTCACCGACAGCGAGCTCGCCGCAGCGGTAGCAACTGTCGCAACGGACTCGGGTTGGCTGAACCTGACCATCACCAACGGGTCCACGCCCTTCTTCAACAGCCCCGTCTCGGCGAGGTACCGGAAGATCGGCAAGGAAGTGACCGTCAACCTGGGTGTCGGCAAGGGGTCGTTCGCGGCCGACGAGACGATCGCAACCCTTCCGTCCGGGTATCGCCCCGACCAGACCCACTGGTTCGTCGGCTCCTACGGCGGCACGGCCCGGTTCGTGCGGGTGGAGACGTCGGGTGCGATCCGTATGGATGGTGCCCAGTCCGGTGGTGTCGGCGTGACGATCAAGTTCGCCGTCGTCTGATGAGTGAGCCCGAGAAGGTACTGATCGACGGGCAGTACCCGGTCGACGCCTACCTGGTGGACTACTTCTACGACGGCGCGACCGGACGGCGCATCACGGACGACGAGTGGGATGAGCAGCGTCGCCGTCTCCGTGAGCATGATGCGGACCCGTTCTGATGGTCCACTCCTCCCTGACGACCCATTTCCGGATCAGCACTGACCGGGACAGCCGCAACGGGGTCAAGGTCGACAGCATCGGCCACCATCATGCGGCGAGCCCGAACCGCGACGCGACCCTGGCTCTGTTCGACCCCGGCGGTCGCACGGTCACCCCGAACTACTACATCTACCGCCGTGAAATCTGGCTGATCGTCCCCGAGGAGTTCAAGGCCCACACAACCGGGTCTGCTCAGGACGACAGGCGCGCCATCACGTACGAGATCGCCAACTCGTCCGCGGGTCCTGAATGGTCGTTCCATCCCGAGACGCTGGCGTCGGTGGTCGCCCTCGATGCGGACATCGCGACCCGGTATGGGATCCCCCTCAAGCATGGGCTCCCGGGCTTCTGGGAGCACCGCAACATCGGTGAATGGTTCGGGCGTTCTTACCCGACCGCTTGCGCTGGCCCGAGCTTCCGCATCGACGACGTCATCAACGCGACGGCCGACCTTCTACTGGGAGAACTCATGACCGACATGGAGAACTGGCGCGACCAGTGGGGACGTAACGTCCTCACCGCGCTCGTGCAGGACACCACCCGACTGGTTTCTCTGTTCGAGTTCCTCGGCATCTCCGATGTGCGCTTCGACGGCGCGCGCGTGGTGACCAGGGGTGCCACGGAGCGGGTCAACGGCAAGACCCTGCGTGTGGCGCTCGAGGAGATCCAGAAGCAGCTGGCCACCCCTCCCGTGCAGGTGACCGCGGCGCAGC
>Ga0210040_10005476_pt1 | contig 16153 bp, 16 predicted proteins | sample CryGeyCG12114_NA_FD_185462 | JGI IMG/M metagenome (GOLD analysis project Ga0210040, IMG submission 185462) | Groundwater microbial communities from aquifer - Crystal Geyser CG19_WC_8/21/14_NA (SPAdes) (version 2) | ecosystem: Environmental > Aquatic > Deep subsurface > Groundwater | place: USA... | reverse complement strand
ATCATTTATAAACTCATACTTTCTTGCCCGCATCAAAATCAGCATTTCGTGTGACTCGAATTTGTTTATCATGGGGTATTTTTGTCCAAAACGTGTTTTTATCCTCCACAAATGTTGCTCTATGTAAAATTATTGAAAAAAAGTTTTTTTTAGATGGTAGACAATGAATATAATGACCTAAATTTTCCAATAATTCGCACGGAATAGTACTGTAACTTACAATACTTGAAACTTGACGTCATCTTCATCATTGGGTGCAGTCCATGAAAGCTTAACAATAGATTTTTCATTCCCCTCGACATGAGTAGCCCCACTATTTGGCTTATCAAAGCAACCCAGTGATTTAGCCCCTTGCCCTGGGGAAGCAAAAGACCCATGTGCTTCATTCGTCCCAGGTTTGGTGACAACAACCATGAATCCTTTGAAAAATCTTCCTGGTGGCGATCTCAATTCAATTGTTACTTGGTCACCTCCTTGGACATCCAATGAAGATAATGATATGTTGAATGGCACTGGAGAAGTTTGAGAATCCGCCCCATGCAAAGGCAGCATGCTATTGCATACACTTTTTGGGGCACCACCGGGATATCCACTTATGTGGGACACTTTTAAAATACTTATTATCCATAGTACACTAATTTTCAGAGGGGTCTTCATTTTTTATATGTCCTGTAAACAAACACAGTCAGTTAGAACAGCCATTATTTTACAGAAGATAATTAAAATTAAAAGGGACACAAATTAATAATATTTTATTGGAATTTCTCCAAACAGTCTATAGACTTCCGTTCACAGAAAACAGCGGATTCAACCAATAAAAGTTGAATGTTAATAAAAAGTCTAATTATTTGAATGAAATTTTCAGAAACCATTCTAAATCCAATCTTTTGATTTGACATTATTTAGTTCTGTATATTCTGAATCTCAATGCGATATACTAGAGTTCATCGACTTTTGCTATAATGCATGTTTGTCGTCAAGCAGTTTCCATGGAACGCTTTCCCTACATGTTGTACATTGTGCATTCTTCTTTGGCTTTGTTCTACTACTATGCCCAGGGGCCAGGATAAAGATTGCATGTCCAGAATTGGACTGAAAAGTGGGTTATTGCTCAGTGTTCGATAAAAAGCACAATCTAAGTAGATCTATCTGGCTAGTCTATCTTGGCTGGTATCTAAGTAAGTGGTAATATAAAGTGATCCCATCTGCCGTTTGCGTCAGCAGATAAGCGCAGTTCTCAAAGAATGTCGGTAACAGTGACAATAAATTTACAGCGTTACTTGGGTGTGTCTGTGTGCAATACACGAGTGTTCAAGGAAATTCCGAAATCTATATGGTGTTCAAATCAAATATTCGTTAATCGTATATCTTTTACATGAATATTTCTTTCCCGCACGCTGTTCTTTATTTACACAAAGCATGACGCTACCCACTTGTCTTGGTATAAATAGATAGCCCAACAAAGCCGGTCACAGTGACTATCAAATGTCAGTGTTACTTGGGTGTGTGCAATACATGTTTGTTCAAGGAATTTCCAAACTCCATAATATAATCTGAGCTATCAGCTAATCAGCTGAGATAACAAACTCAGCTGATTTTCAGACTTCAGACCTCTCATGGGCTCTCCAAATTTACTTGATTCTATCTTGTAGTGAATGTCACTGTCGTATAAAAAACAATGTAAAACAGTCAACCGGCCGGCGACCATTTTCAACTGTGACTAACAAAATACACGGGAATTTAATAAGTCTGAAAAAGCCTGCCTTTGAGCTAAAAGTCAATGTGTCGTCTATACCTTCAGTAAAATTACACCTGTTTAGTTTCATATTAAGTACATTGAAATGAATGCCATATTTTAGATAGCTGAGAACAATTTGTTGGGCTTATCTTTATATCTTGAATAGGGTTTTACCATTTAATCAATGCTAAAAAATCTAATACATTCACACTTCCTAATTTACCCAGATTACCTGATAAAATCTCGTATGTAGTTTTGTGTCTAATTTACAAACATTATACATTAGTGTGAAAAAAAATTTTCGTTACATACATAATCCTATAATAATCCGGTGTAGTATGATAAATCCCAGAATCAAATGCATAATACTATTTGAATCTGATCATTACATCTCACAATCCTTTTACAAATATGCTCATCATGCACTGCGAAGTAAATTATGCAAAACATTATTTTTGCTTTTCTACTGTTTCTCTTCTGTTGCAAAAAAAAATCAACATACAAAAAGTTTGCAAGTCTAGAACCTATTAGTCATTGGGTTTTTTTGCTTTGCTTTCGTAGGGCTCCTCCATAATAATCTACAGATGGAATTTCTTACTACGTATACTAATAAACATAATAATATTCCAATCCCAGGAATTCACAAAGGATGACGCTATACACTACACATGCATAATGTTCAGGTCTACATGTGATGCGTAAAATCTCCAGCATTCAAATTCCATAAATGTTTTTTCGTGACAACAGAATAATCAGAAATAGTAATGACTCACCTTATACTCTCCCAAAGTTGAAAAAAATGAAATCCAATAATTTTTTTCAATGTTGAATACACAAATAATACAGTTAAAAAACACACACACTATATGGCAGACAGAGCAAAAAAAACCTTGACAGTAGGGAGCATTAAAACATACTCATTCAAGTGCAATTTAAGACTCACCACTTTAACCACAACGAGCATACATAATTATTGCGTAACAATTTGATATCGCGCACCAAGAATAGATTAAACTAATTTGCTATGCAGTTAAGACACACGAACAGTATTTTTTCTTAACATTCAAGTCTGTCCTTGTAATATTAGGTTTCCTTTGACAGAATATTGAAACTTAATTCCCGGAATATTTGGATTTCACACTGGTTTGTTCCGTAAATTGTGACATTTTTTAGTGTTAGTGTATTCAAATTGTATACTGCATGTCTTTTTCCTTGTAGACACACTAACTAACTAAGAAAATGGGAACCCAATAAGACCTTGTTGTATGCTACTGACTAACTAACTAACTCTTACTTTCGAGTATCTACAGTAGTAGTTGTGCACGATAGTTAGTTAGTTAGCAAAACTCCGTCGTCAACCTATATAGTAGTGTGTATTTGGTATGCAATGGTGATGCATTCTCTAACAATCGTTCATTGAAAGTATAATATAGTTAGTTGTGTGTGGTTTCCATTGGTAGGATATGTTTCATTTTGGTACCTGTGATAGCAATAATGTAGTTATTTTTTCGTGCAACCAAATAAAAACAAGGCTATTTTGCTCCAAGGTGGTACACATCTGTGTATTTTCAGCTTCAGCATTATATGCAAGCATTTTTATGCTTGCCTCGAGCGTTTTGTTTCTCATCACCTTCATTTTCTTGTTGAAAACATTGTAAAGTCAGTGCGACATGCGGGATTTAGTTTTTTTTACAATAAATCTGCAGAGGCGTCATTTGAATTTATTAAGGATTGGCCAAAGTCATGTTTTATTCATTCTGAGTATATTGTTTTACATTTTTTGCATAGGGAAACGCTAAGGGAAGTCTTTTCGGATAATAAAATATCCCTTATATTGCATGTTGGTTTGAAACATGTGCAGATGACAAAACCATGTTGACTGGGGCTCATATTTTTGAATAATTTAAAGAAGACTAAGGCCGATTAGATTCAGAGATTAAAAAATCATAGACTCCAGGATTCCCAACATTGGCATAGACAGAGGGATACATTTCTTGACCACAAGGACCTCCAGAATCCCCATTACCTGAAATAATATTACAGTACCATTAAAAAAACACATGAACATAATTGGCATACCATCCCATATGAAGCAATAGTGTTAAACATACAAGCCCCTTTCCATTGATCAGCACCAGCACACATCATAGTAGAATCTAAGGGCAGCAATGATTCATAAATGGATGAACATGTCTCATAAGGAACAATCTCCAGTTCTACGGCCTGTAATGCATCTGGAATGATGATTGGAATTCCCCCAGTAGGATGAGCATTTCCCCATCCAGTATTTATACATTTACCACTCGATATGTGGCTTCTTGGAGGAAGCCTAAGTGGCTGGACATACTCGTTTAGTTCCAATGCTGAGGCCAATGTTATGACGGATACGTCGTATGTCAACGAATTTCTAAGCAGATTAAATATCTCTGTAATTTTGTCCGTCCGTCTGTCCATCTGTATGTCCGTCCATTTAAGTGAATAACTAAATCTAAGTGTACCGATTAAATTCAGGATGGTAAATGAATCGCTTGGCAGAAACCCTTTGTTGTTGAGGCTCACTGGTGTCCTTAATGTTGCTAGCTCCTGCAACAATCGAAATCTGATGGATAAGCATTCCCTGCACACAATGAGCCGCACAAATGATGTGTGTTTCATCGAAAATTGTGCCCCCACAATTGTGTGAGTATTGATCACCCCAGTGTGCGACTTGAATGGAAACTTGCCATGGGTATTCACCAGGAGCAGAGTCATTGCCTCCTATGATTTTGATCCCATTGAAACCACCAACATGAATTTCATTGACAATTACTCCCACATGGAGTCCATTTTGGTTAGTTGTCTGAACAGCAGCTATATGAAAGAAAATTATTCAGTAAATGTTACGTGCAGCGGAAATATAATGTATTGAGAAAATTACCCGCAGACGCCACTGTTACTACACTTGCTAATACCAATAAGTTCATGTTAAATATAAAATATTTACTCTCAGTCAGTGAACACATTTTATGAACAAATTTTGTCCTTTAATAGTATGAGGTGTCATGCTTTTTATCATTGTTAAGCGCTCGCCTTGGTTTCAAATCTTATCTCTATCATTTTCAGTTATCTCACATGAACTATGCAGAGAAGACTCACAATGTCAGAATAAGAGAAAAATTGCATTTATTATTGTTTCCATTATCCATTAAGTAGCCTAAGCATGATAGACTGAGTGGCAGAATTCGCTTGGATAAAAAAAGACACCAATCATGCCCATTGTAGCCACGGCTGCTACTAGGTAGTAAAAAATAATTGATTTCCAACGACCTCTCCATGTGTTCTAAATCAAAATAAATCCAAATGGAAATTGTATCACGTGAATAAAAAGACTCAATAGGGACGATGAAATACCAATTTGTGGAAATAGTTGCAATTCGCTTTCCATTGGGCCAGATCTTGGCATTGGAACTGTATCATTGGCCCTGGATAAAGTCTCCGAGTTAATTCCGTATTTGTCGTCTTTTTCACCAAATAGTACGTATGGAACTTAAAGTAATTGATAATTAGTTAAATTTAGCTGGGTTTTCAGACCAATTATCAATCATAATGTTAAACATAATGTGAATTTACGTTCATGAATACGTGGGTAGCACAATGGATGGCAATAAAAAATCCAGCTATATACTGAAACAAACATGGAACCATCGCCCGACGCATGTGGACAGCAAAAAACAGATCCCAGACTATATGCAAGGTAATTAAGTTATTTTAACTGCATAATACTAATTGAAACAAACTATTTTTTTTGGTACGATTAAGTGTATTTGTTCTAACAGCCGAAAGCCAAAGCCACGTTTCCCAAAGCCCAGTGAATCCATTCCAAAAGAGTGTGTCCAGTTCTCAACTCCTGTCTAGATCCAATATAGCCACCAGTAATAAAATTTGCCCATGTGCATACTACAGCAATAATTCCTAAAATTGAGTGGCATTGTGAGCTCGGTCTTGTACTTTTCCATCCATCAAGTTCCAAATACAGAGCAACTATCATCACGATTGTCAGTATTCCGGTGATCATTTGAAAAATCATATGGGCCTAACCAAAATACCATACCTTTAACCAACCATATTGTAAAATATCATTTAGGCACTGTAATCATGTTGTTTTACTAGGAGCCAGATAGGAAGTTTGCAAAAATTTTTAAATGTCCCTCCAAAGCATTCACGGCCATATTTAGCTATGTAGATTGAACAGGGGCCGAAAAAACCAAATGCAAGTATGGCAACAATCCCATGAGTTAAGAATGCATTCCTGCTTTTTGGATGAAGCTGTAAAAAGTAATACATAGTAAGCATGGCTTTACGATGCTCACATTTTTATACTTTTCTATTTGATGCGTACAATCTGAGGATGAGCCAGGAGGTCTCTCATTGTATTGTGTTTTTCCGATACGATTGATATGTAATGAAAGTCAATTTCATCTGGAAAGGGAAATGAATGGACAGATGAGTTAAACAAGCCCATAATTTTTTTCACTCAAAACTATAAGGACTTTTCATATTGGTTTTTCAAATACCCGTATCATTATTGTGTGTCTTCATTCTCCCAAATGCTAAGAGCATGTGATGATTTTCATTGATAACATCAAACATATCTCCATCGTCCATTTTAAGTGTGTGATTTAGAATTTTGAGCTGACAAGCTATCACACCATTTTTTTGGGCATAACCTGCTTCCAACTCCAAAATCTCTTCTACTGGGGTGACTACATTCTAAATGCAATAACTATTGTATAGAACTAAAAGGAGTAGTGTGCAGTATTTTGTCATAGCTTGTACCATATAATTTTTGTATCCAATATTATGAGAATATATTGCACTCATGGTCTCATTGTCGGGCATAGTGTAACATCCAATCACTGCATCGTCTCCCTATAATATTTCGTGTGTTTTTTAACTTTTTCCAAACTGGCGCAACTCAAGATTAAGATTTTGTCAAAACAAACCATAAACTGGTCTCTTGAAAATCCAAGAGCAACAAAACCTCTGGGATCGGTGGCTTGAATGGCCACATGAAAAGTATTCGGATTGTCTTCATCACCCCATAATGTAGCAGATACTTGACATCCTCCGATGGTAACGCACCCATCAGGAAATCCAAAACATGTCTTGGTCTCCCCACATCCATCATAAACTGCCTCGGGCCCAATAACATTGGGAGTGCACTTGAGAAGAGCATTGTCACCATTAGCTCCTGATAACCGATTATTTAAGCCGAATCGAGACACTAAATCTTCATCATCGTCATAATAGTCATCCGGTCCAGGAGGAATGAATGGAACATTGTCTGCTGCGTTATTCAGTTCACGAGTTGATGTAAAATTTGGATTTTGTTGTTCTTGCATTCGAGATATTTGTCGCTTTTCTAACTGTTTTTCTAGAGCCCAGTCAATATTCGGATATCCTATTTTCTGAGTTTTAGGGACAAACCATTCCAGGTTATGGCGCAACTCGTGCTCCAACTCTGATGTGGCTTTTAATAACAATAAATGCATAGATTATACTATTTGTTTGATTGTTTTCCTCCATATTTGACATTTGTATTTAGGCTTACCGTAAGCTGATGTTGCCGCCAAGAGGAAAACTAATTTAACTGTTTTTTTGACTGCCGTTATTACCATGTTGAAATTGGTTCAGAGGAGAATTTAAGAATGCGTGAAATATCAAATAATGAAAATGCTGTGCCATTCAGGAGCACTTGAAGTAAACATTACAACTTCATCATCATGGAGACCACAAAAAAAACTTTATTTCTGCGAATAATAATATGGCGTGCATTATCATTGCAAATACAATCTCAGCAAATGAACTAAAGTATAATATCAGGGTCGAGCCAATTCAGTGACAATATACTGGAAGATAGCAGGATTCGCAGGATTGGAATAAACAGATGGGAAAAGTTCCTGGCCACATGGAATTACTCCCCAAGAAACAATGCCACATAAATATGGGTCATCCGTTCCATCTGGGAAATCAAAGCAAACTAATGGACCTCCAGAGTCCGCAGAACCTGAGCAAAATGGTATTCACTTCAAATCAAAGCAATGTTTAGAAACACTATCCATAAGTTTACAGGAATGTCTCAAAAATATTTACAAGCGCCTTTGAGAGGACCATCTCCAGCACAAATCATAGTCTCATCCACTACACTTGTTTCATTATATAACTCTCGACAATCATACTGTGGAATAATATACAATTCAACTTCTTGTAGTGCATCTGGTGTGATTGGTGGCGTACTTCCGGTTGGATTCGCGTTACCCCAACCTGTGCTGATAGCTTTGCCAGAAGCCTCATGATTCAATGGCGCCAGTCGTATTGGTTTCACATACTCGTTAAATTCTAACGATTTCGCTAAAGTTAGCATCGCGACATCGTGTGTGAAAGTTTCACTATGGAAAATAGGTTTTCACTCAATTTGTTTTTTATTTTTTCATATAAAACATAAAGTCGTGAGTTTTGAGTATTACCTGTCAAAATCAGGATGATAGACCATTCGCTTGATGTACACTTTCTGCTGGGAAGCCTCAGTAGAGTCCTTAATATTATGAGCACCTGCGACAATATGCATTTGACTTATACTTTTTCCCTTGACACAATGGGCAGCAGTCACAATATGTGTGCTGTCTAAAATTGATCCTCCGCAGTAATGGTAAGGGCCCCCAACAACTGGATTCATCATTATGGAAATCTGCCATGGGTATTCCCCTATGGAGGCGTCTTTACCACCTATAATCTTTACTCCATTGTTCCAGGTTTCTAAAGCTGCATCCAAAATACATATAGAGTGAAATATTTTAAAAACATTAGACTTGTAGAGAAATTCAATAGTTTGGCATACCCACGCTAGTCCCTATTAGGACTAATAATAAGCCCAATAAGGTGCAGTTCATTATTCAATATTTTTTGTTCCAGAGGTGTTATGCACAATGTATTTCAACTATAACGTGAGGAATGTCATCGTATGATTTTTTAATTGAATTTATATGCGAAATGCGACGAAACATTCCTATCTATATGCTGATAAGATGACCATGTATGCGAATCAATATTATGAACCTTAAATAAGAGTTCATACTATTTTGTGCAATGATAACAGCAAAAGCTGCTGGTATTAAGTGGCTTATTTTTGGAACTTGTCTCAAATATTATTAACAATAAATCTACTTTTATTTCGGACCAAAGACTGGTTAATTAAGTTCAATGTAAAGTCCGCTTAAATCAAAACTGCGAACAAAGTACAAACAATAATTTGAATCAAATATTTGTTGCTAACAATAGTATTGCCAACACTTTGTTCAATCTCCGGAACATTCTGCAGGAAATATGACTTGGGACTTGCTAGTCTCTCAGAATGGTAATCTAAGTGGACCTCTATGGTAAACAAAGTCACATGAATATATAATGCCATTCAAAAAATTGCAAACAGTAGGATCGTTATAGCAAACTACATGCCTGACTGGGCTTTCCCATGTGCAACCAAAACATAATGCTCATCAGCCAAACTGATATTAAGTCCAATTGGTTTAATCTCATGATCAAATTGTTTGAAAGTGCAGAAAATGTAGCCATCTTGTATGCCACCAGATTCCAGCTGAAGACCGAGTTCTCGAATCTTAATCAAAAAGTGAATAATTCAATTCATAGATTCGGTTTATAAAGTTTACTCACTGAAGTAAAAGTTGGACATTACTGAATGCACTTTATTGGAGTGTCCATCATTGTAATGACGCTGGATTTTTATAGAATTTTCCGACTGAATACAAGCTGCCACGCTATCCGTACCCTATATACAAGCATATTGTTAATTCCATAATAATTTGAATTCGTCAGTAGTTAGTTATAAAAAAATGAAATTTTGGACCATTTTGTTGTCGCTTGAGAGGCCGAGTGCAACATAACTGTTCGATTTGTCACGGAATAATGGAGCAATGAGTTGAAAGATAAAGTCTTGTCCGATTTTCTTCCAAGTGGCCAAAATTGTGCAAGTTGCTGAAGGAAATGTTTGATCGAAATTAGACTCGCACTCTGAAGGGAGACCTAAGCATCCTTTCGTGATCCCACAGCCGTAATAGTATTCTTCCAGTTTTTTTGACCAGTCATTTGAAACTGGTTCCTAATGGGGTTGAGTTTGTATTCAGTTTTTTTTTTAAGTAGTTGGATAATAATTGGTTTGACTTACAGCTCTTGTAGAAATTTTTTTCTCAACATGTATTTTTTGTGGATGCAATATTTTGGTCCAGTATTCTGACATGTCTTTTCCCACGAAACTGTAACTATAAAAAAATGTAAATTATATAAAAGGAAGAAATTTTTACAAAATTTTGAATTATGAATTTTCCTGTAAATTCAACGATTACGTACGTACAGTATTTCAAAATCGCCATCCTCATTTTCAGGAGCAATCCATGTGAGCATCACGGAAGATTTATCATCTCTATTGGAATGCGTTGCAGCATTATTATTTCCATGAAAACAATTCAAAGTTTTAACATTTTCATTTGATGAGAAGGAACCATAAGCTTGTTCGGGTTCACCAACTTTTTTAACAATCACTAGAAATCCTTTAAAGGATCTCTTTATTGGCGACTCTAGTTGAATAATTAAATTTTCACCATTTCTGACCGTTAGTTGTTTAAGGGATATTTCGTATGGGGATTTTGACGACTGCGGATCCGATCCGTGTTCGGGGGTCATTGATTCACATGCTTTTTGAGGAGCTCCGCCTGGGTATCCTAAACTATTGTCTACTATGCTAAGCACGAGAATTATTAACACTTTGTTTGACAACATTTTTCTTGTTTTTTATTTAATCGTGGGTGCATAAAATACAGTTTTCTATATAGTATAAGGTAAATGAAAGTCTCTCAAAGAAATATTCGTGAGCTATAATGATCATAATTCCAATCATTTTCTTTTCCTGTATGTATCATGTGAGTTGGTGTATTATGGAAATAGTAAAAATGCAAATATACCTAATGCACGGACATATAGAAAATGTTAATGGAAGGCACACAACAAAAAGATGAAAGGAACTAATAATGTACAAAGTAAATACAAAGACGTTCGAGGAACACATTCCGATTCTCCAATGTATATTTCATCCCATGCAGAGCCTTCCATTGAAATGGGTTGAGGAATTTTAATGACCAACTATATAAACATGCATACGTATCTTAATTAATCATCGTGTAACAAAAATGTTGCAAAAACATTGAAACTAACCTTCTCAGAAGACCCAAAATAAAAATCAACATGACACTCATGGACATTAGCACAGTTGGGAATGGGCTCAGGTAAGTTGAATTCATATTTGTCGAGCTGAAAAGCGATTCTAAAGAAATTGTCTATTTTCTCATTCTCCGACCCAAAAACAAAGTAGTAGTATTCTGATGAGTTGATGTAACCTTCAAATATAGGATATGCAGACAATTTGGAAGAATTATTCATACACAAATAAGGTTCATTGTTTCCACCACAAGTGAAACAACTCTCGTTTGCTGCTCCTATGTTGAACAGGGTGAGCACTCCTTCACATCTTAACATGGCCTCTTCACTGCTTGAAAAACTTGACTCAGACTCTGAATTGGATCCATCCACATTTCCATATGTTGCATTCATTACACCTGTTTGGTGTTCTAAAACTCCATCCCATATCTTGGATTTATGATGGATTCGTTTTAATCCACTTTTACTGGGGGTTGACTGTAACTTCAAATCTTCCTGTAGAGTTCATGAATGAGTTTACGCTATAATTAATTTTCACATGATTTTTTTCTTAAACAAATTATTATAACTTTACTTCATTTCTTTGATTATCCACAATGTCCACAGATTTGTTCAATTCATCGTGTTGCCCTGGCTCATGCCTAATGGTTCCATGATCAACCTGTTTGTTAGAATGACCGCTAGATGGCGTATTTGAATTCTCAAGTTCAACAGATTCCCACTTGTCAAGTAGCAAAGTGTTTTTTCGACCCCAATTTGCAATTGGTTCAGCTTTATTTATCAATTTACTGTAATTCTTAAACAACCATTGGGATAGATTCTTTCTCAATTTTCCATTCTGCTTTGGATGCGCTCGTACATGTTCTTTGATTTTGTGAAGAATGTCGGATAATAACTCTGCTGAAGTTTGTGGATGACGTAGAGCCAATGGAGGACTGTTTTTACTGGAAGCGGGATTAAATTGCGCTCCATTAGTTTCTGCGCTATTCGACTTGGAGAGTTCATCAGAATCTCCCGCAGAATCTGAGTCTCCAAGGTATGCACAATGTTCCAGGTTACGTCGCCCTTTCACTAACATAAATGTCCCTCCTCTGTGTCTAATCAGCAGATGATATGTGCATTAGAAAGATATTGACAATTGTATTATGATAATTTTTTATGAAAAATTTTTATACTTTGCGCAAGTATAGACTTTGAATCGAGAGCCTTCATGAAGATAGAAACCCCAGAATTCTTTGTGATCGTCTGGCACTACAATGCTACGCTCAATCATCAAAGGAGCTGCAGATGATTGTTCCAGGTTTGGTGCTCCGTTCGTCAAATATGCTGTGAATGTTGTACTCACTTTTACTGTTTCCCCCTGCGAGAATTTTCAAGTTTAACAATAACAATACACACAATAACATTTCCAGTTGGGGTAAAGTGCGAGTATCATGTGCACGCATTCTGGTTGGCAAAAAAACCCAGTCTATCAAAAACTCATATGCAATCAATGAATCAATACAGAACATTTACATGCGTTTACAGAGAGCTCTTGTAGTAATAATTTCCATGCAAAAGAAGAATGGGAAAATAAATGGCTCTCCCATAACCTAACCTAACCCTTATAACACAAATGAACATACTTGACACCAAATGGTAGAAATTCTATCATCGAGAATTCTCATATCTGCAGGGCTGAGGTAGTAATGAGATTTTCCGTAAAGTAAAAATCGCGTAATCAATGAAATAGAGATGAGTACTGCTGGTGACACAATACTGAGACAACAAAAACAAACCACTTTTCTTGGTCCCTTCCACGTTGATCGATCACGGGGAGTGCCTATCAAAATAATATTCGATAGTTATTGAATTATTTTGAAAATTGGCATATTATTTAGAAACATTTTTTACGAACCGGCATACATAAACCGTTCACTAGAGCTTGATTTAACCACTTGTCTCATTTTTAGAAAACTATATTCCAGTCCTTTGGATGTTTCTGTTTTCATGCAGTGAGTGAGTACACTCTTGTCCGAAACCCAATGCACGCTAATCGCAATTCCGTCAGAAAGATAATATGAAAAAGTGTTCGTGCTACTGAATTTGTTGTGGGAATATTCGCGCATCAAGTAACAAGTCAATTTAATTCATTATCATGATACAAAACATGTTTTTGAAAACAAAAATAAACGGAAATCCATGTGGATTTGATCACTCAATAATACTAAATCTGACTATATGAATTCATAAATATTGATACGCACAAATGTCTTGTTTCGAATTACGTGCTATATTGTACCATACGATTGATAATTCTGATAGTCTTAAACTAATGTATAAAACTACGCCATACATTTAACATTGACATTTTAACAGTAAGTTGGACATATTTTTCTCTCATTAGATTTGATTTAAAAATCTAAACTTTTCCACAACAGCATTTACTTTGTTCAATGATAAAACTAAACACACAGATTAAAGTCATTTAGTTAAAATTAGTCCAATGGACCGTCATGTTTCCACCGATCTTGAGCAGCTTTCATGATCTTTTGACTTTCCTCTCGTCTGCGTTTATTCATAGGATTCCTTGGATCATATATTTCGAACCAATCATCAGCCTTTTTATTAGCGTCCTTAGCAAGCACAATTTCTTTCTCTTTATCAGCATGCAAAGATCTTGCCAGCCTAAAAAAAAAGACAAATTAAAATGGATCCAATCGGCACAAAGTTGGATATCAAAAGAGCGCGATTTATCAATTATCCCCCAAAAAACATTTACCATGACATGTCTTCATCTTGACTCTCCGTTTCATCTGTAGGGCTCTCCGCAGAATCTTGAATAGACTCCGTATAGGTAGATTTAGCAGATTCAATTTTAGACTTGAATTTAGCAAGCATAGCTAAGGTTTCTGATTCTCTATCTCCACCTTTTTTAGACTCTTTTTTTCTCTCTTTGTACTTTTCTTGTTCACTCAAAAATCCTTCGATTATACTATTTTGTGTCAATTTTTTGTCCTTAAGTTGTTCAGCTTCTGAGGCTAGTTTAACTTTTTCTTCTTCTGATGTTTTCTTATCTTCTTTCATGGAGCGCTTGAGATCTTTGAATTCCTTTTTTAATGTCTCCATTCGGTTTTTTCGCTTCATTTCGTCTTCTTTACCCAAATAATATCTTTCTTTGTCCACATTTTCGTCTTCCTTTTTCGAAGCTTGAGTTGATTTCGGATCTAGTTTTGCTGTATTTAGCTTCTCTCTTATTTTTTTCGCTGCAGTACTTCTACAACAAAAAGAAATAAACCTAATGAACGATATTTAATAAAAATTGAACCATTATTCCAAAGATACACTGTGTCTTTTATAAACTATTTCAGTCCTTTTGATAATACAACGTACCCTTCTCGAGAGGTCTGCTGCTCTTCTGTATCGTCATCTGAATCATGATTTTTCTCATGTTTTCTTTTACGGTCACCTTTTACCATTTTATTATTAGGATCCAAATCAAGAACTGCTGGTTGGGAGCTTAGTTTAGGGTCCTTAGTTAAATCATGACTTGACTTGCTTTTTCCAGAGAATTGCTTATTTACAACCTCAACTTCCCCTTCCTCTTCTTCTGCTTCTTCCCCAAAAGAGAGTAATTTGAAATTTCTAAATAGTCACAATAGAAACAAAAATATGGTTAAGGGCCAGTATATTCAGTTGAGAGTTGAGAACATGATACCCAAAAATGCATCAAATAATCATCAAATCGGGAATAATATTTCAACCAACTTGGTAGCAGCAGCTGCATTTTTAGGTTTTTCTTTCTTGGATTTTTTTTTCACAGTTTCTCTAGGTACGATGTCATCAAAAGGATTACTGAGGATTTTCGTGGAAATTATTTTGTGCATATATAGTGGTCGGTCATCCTAAAATCAAGCATACATGAGTTAATTCCACACACCAACATCTTTTAGCCAACAGCTTATGATTTGAATGCAAAAATGTATTCAACCTCATCAACAGGTCCTTCTTCCAGCTTAATCATATTGTAAATGGTATTTCCGCCGATTTTTCCAAAAATGGTATGCTTCCCTTGAAGCTCCGGCGTGGGACCCAACGTGAAGAAAAATTGGGATTCATTATCATCACGCTTTCCACCGTTAGCCATAGCCACCAAGCCTCTGCGTACGAATCGAATTCGAGAATGAAACTCGTCCTATAAATGCATGGAAATAAGTTTTCAAATGTTCATGTGTTGTGTCATGATTAATTAGTTAATTAAAAGTATGATATTATGTATCCCACTTTGAAAGGTTTCCCCCAAACTGAAGACCCTCCAGTTCCTGTTCCAGTAGGATCGCCACCTTGAACAATGAAGTTCTTGACAACACGATGAAACACAGTTCCATTGTAGTAACCTTCCATGCAAAGTTGGACAAAATTCCGACATGCCTTTGGAGCCTCTCGAGACCACAGTTCAATGTCAATGTCTCCAACAGTCGTCTCCAACAAGACCTTTAAATGAATGCACATAAACAGACATCTTTTATTAATAATTAATAAATAATTAACCATTTAAATGAAGTTCGGTAAACCTTTCCATGTGAAGGTGGTTCCTGAATGTAGATATTACTCATGACGACTCGCGGATTCTCACTCTCACACGGTGATCAAACTAAATTCCAAAGTAAATCAAGATAAATTAATAAAAGTTAAAGATTTTTGATTGACAATTTGACTTAAGGCAGAAAAATTAAAAACAATACTAAATTCGTTTCCCGCCTTTTTAATACATTTAGGCATAGAGCTTACATATTGAAAACTTACCTATATACATACCTACAACGTAAACGTATACGTAATAACGTAATAACGTAAATGTACAATCAGTCACAGTCAACATCAGTCAACAATCAACACAATCCAAAAAAATAAAATAAATAGAAGATTTAAACACAAAACCGATTTTTTTTAACTGCCTTCAAGAAAGTTCTCACTTCAGGACTTTGACAAGCCGCAGATTAAATTGGACGTAAGTTCTATTCGATTGTATCCGTCTTCGAAGTCTATCGAAGAACACGATTACAACGTGTGTGGGGGGTTCACTTCGCTTCCATTCCGAGATTCCGACACCGAAAGTCAAATGTTCGCATCATCAGCTGCTGAAGAAGAACTGACATCTAATAATCCTAA
>Ga0210040_10005475_pt1 | contig 16154 bp, 20 predicted proteins | sample CryGeyCG12114_NA_FD_185462 | JGI IMG/M metagenome (GOLD analysis project Ga0210040, IMG submission 185462) | Groundwater microbial communities from aquifer - Crystal Geyser CG19_WC_8/21/14_NA (SPAdes) (version 2) | ecosystem: Environmental > Aquatic > Deep subsurface > Groundwater | place: USA... | reverse complement strand
GGTATACTGAAAATAATTTGCTGCCTGTTAGTATGTTTATTAAATATATACTATATTGATGAAGATATGGGAAGGGTGACAATAATTATTAAAGAAATCAATTGTGAGTCTTGCAACAGACCTGCTACTACTCCATCCAAAGGTGTGATAACCGGAACGACTCCGTTTAGCTGGTAGTTAGGGCTAATTCTTAAAAAAAGACGAGCAAGCGTGTGGTTCGTTGAAAAAGTATAAAGCAATTTGTGCAGTAAAAAAGTAAGCGGACAAGAATAGAAAAACCAGAAAATACTGAATGAGCGGAATGTAAAAAAGAGCAACAGGCCGGAAAAGTTCATCCACATGAGTAAGCTTTAGGTAACAACGGCTAATCAGGTTTGCTAAATATTGCTTTGCTGCTTAAAGTCCGAATTGACACAATTGCCGTGCAAAAAGATTGACGCAAAATACGTGCAAAAAGAATCGACGCAATGCTGAATTAGTTACTTCAATAAAGTGGGCACGAGTAGCAGTGAATGAGGTCAAGGTGGAACGTGAAAAAAAAAAGAACTAGCCCTAACACAAGCTAAACGCCAGCCGGGTTGTATTCAGGCGGAAAAAGAATTGCTTTCTACAACCAGAATTGGTACTTTAACAGTCAATCAAGTAAAACTCCCGGCCGCCGCTTAGCCGCGGCCCGTTGTGCGTAAGTGAAAGAACAGATTCAGTTAGAAAATTTTATATTTTTAAATAAATGAAATTTCCAGCCGCGAATGTTTCAATTAGAAATTGGGACAAGGATGAAGACTATTTGGTATACATTCTTGAAAATGAATTTATTTATACAACTGATAACAAGCTGTATCAAAAATACTTCGAGAATAATCTATTTGTTGACTCAAATGGTATAGTTCATAGGCTTATAGATAGGAAGCTTCCTAGTTTGATAAGACGATTTTTTAGCTTTATACCCAATTTTTGTAAAGTTGAACTATCATTTCGACCAACTGAAGGAAGAATGACAATAGAAGAAGTACGCCAACATATATTAGCTCAGTTATACATTTTAGACAACGACGAGAATAAAACAGAATGGATTGAAAAAGTAAAAAACGCAACAACATTTGAAGAAATAATATTTGGGTAAAAACACCTCCGCACAACATCGTATAAAAGTCAGCATCGGCCGACGGCCTCCGCCGCCTTTTATACTAACCGTTAGGTGCAAGCCATAAAAAAGAGAAAATTGTAGCTAAATAAAGCTGATTTACGTAAGAAGCTGTTTAGTAAAGGCGTTTTCGGGCTGATTTTGCAGAAACAGGCCTAAAACGGAAGTCTACGCAGTACTTGTTTCGGCTTTTACCAAAAGTGATCAAGCTTGAAAGCTGAAGTATTTCTCAACTGTTTGTTTACTAAACAGGTTCTAAATTTAGAATATGAAACAGGAAGCATCTAAAAGTAATAAAAAAGATAAAGCAACAACTAGAGAGCAGATTCTCCAATCAATGCTGGCATCGTTCAAAATAGAAGGAATAAATATTCCGGCTGACTTAGCAAATGCTACTTTAAAAAAGATTGAAGTTACTTTGGGAAAATAAAAGAAATAAAGGCTATCATTTTTCTGTAATCCTTCTCTGCTGATTTCTGGACGGCTGCCACGTAAAGTTCAAATTCTTTTTCGCCTACGCTTCCAAATTCTAATGCTTCATAACCCTGTTTTCTGGGCATTAAATTTGCCAGAATCCTTGCTGTTCTACCGTTTCCTTCCCGAAAAGGATGGATAACTAACAATTCTCCATGAACAACGGCAATATCATGGATTAATAATTCCTTGCTTTCGTATTTATTTGGAAGTTTAACCAAAACTTCTCCTTCAAATTGCTGCATCGTTTGATAAAGAAACCTGGAAGCAGCAAACGGAAAACCACCCTTTGAAATATTAACATCCCGATATTTTCCAGCAAAGGCATATAAGTGCCCTAAAGCTAATCTGTGGATTTTAAGAATGTAGTCAATATTAAATCTTGTCCGTTTTGTTAATGCTTCGGTTAAGATAATTTCAGCTTTCAAAAAGCCCTCAAACTCTGATAAAGCAATTTCTTCGCTTGTTTTTAGGCCAAGTAAATTAGGCAATAACTCTCCTTGACTATCGGGTAATTCATATTTCATACATATAGCAAATATAGAAGAAATTACTAAATTTGGAAAGAAAGGCCTACACCTAACGGTTAGTATATACAAAACCCTTGCTCCGCTGCGGGCTTTGCATATACTAACCGTTAGCGGGCATTTATACATATGAATACAGAAAAAACATTCAAAACAAAAACAGGATATTGCCACATCTTTCCCGACAAGATAATTCTATCAAGAAACGGAGTTGCTGGTAGTGTAGTAAAAGTGACTGTAGGAAATAACATCACCCGTATTCTACTGATTTATGGATTGCTTGCAGCATTTCTACTCTATCTTGCTTTCGACAGTTTCCAAGACGGGCAGACAACTATTGCTGTCTTCCAAGTTCTTCTTAGTATTTATTTGTTGTTCAATGTGAGCAGAAGCCTGAACAATTCAGCAGAACCAATAATCGACAGAGAAAGAATCCAAAATGTAAAATACAAGAAAGCTGTACCTGGATTGACACGTTCCTACTTTGAAGTGTATTTCCTGGACGAGAAAGACAAGGTTAAGAAACGGCTAATTATGCTTCCAGGCTCACTGTCCGACGGGAAAGACGAGACAGGAAAAGCTATTCAAATAATGAAAGAAGAAAATCTACTTGTGTAAAAGAAAAACGCCCGCTAACAAGGCATAAACGTCAGCCTTCGGCCGACGGCCTTGCACGCCTCATGCACTAGACGTTGGCGGCAATGCTAATTATAAAAAATGTACTTGAAGAAGCAGCGCAAATAATTCATATTTTTGTAAAAACAGCTTCAAAAGAATGAAACTAGAAAGATACGAGCTCAAGGCGGAAAACACCCTGACTGTTTTTGAGTTCGTTAGCGAAGGGCCAAAGGGAAAAATCAGGAAACTGGTTCAGTACAGCGAAACCAACTTGAAAGACTTCTTTAACCTTGGCTTTGGTGACAAGGATGAGCAGACGGGCGAAATTGACGATAAAGCCATAACAAACAACGGTGATAGCCAGAAAGTACTTGCTACTGTTGCTGCCACCGTCTATGCTTTCACGGACAGGCATTCTGATTCCTGGATTTACGCTACCGGCAGCAATAACATCAGGACAAGGCTCTACAGAATGGGAATCACGAACAATCTCATTGAAATCGAAAAGGACTTTGATGTGTTCGGACTAAGAGAAAATCAATGGGAAGACTTCGAAAAAGGAATCGACTACGACGCTTTTCTCGTTAAACGTAAAAAGAATTAAAACTTGTGCCATGAATATACATGATTTAAATAAAGCCAAGCTCCCAATAGTAACCATCGACAGCACGCTCGAAAAATATAAGGAAAAGGTACTGTTTAAGGAAAAGTTGGACAAAGCAAATGAAGTTCTAAGAAGCGTTGGGCTACCTAAAAAAAAGCACTCCCGCCAACAAGGTGCATAAGCCATGCTTCGGCCGACGGCCTAGCACGCCTCATGCACGAGGCCGTTACGCGTCATATAACAAATGAAAAAAGAAGTCTACACAAGTTTTAGCGAGTTAAGGAGAACAAGTGAGCAAATGCTCAGGCTAGTTCAAAGAACCATAGCTGGACAAGAGCCAATAAATCTTCGGACTTCCATTAGCGACGACTTAAGAATAGCTGGGCTGGAATATGTTCTTGGAAGAATATGAAAAGGAATTCAACGCGCAGCTTCACGGACTTGAATACACCGACTATTTCCCGAATGAAAGTTTGACTTTTATGGACTTCCTGTTAGGGTTGACTAGATTACTTTGGTTATTAGTGTTCTATTTTCCAGCCCGACTTTTGGGCATTAAGAAGGAAAATATTTTCTGGTATACAGAACCTCAGCTCTTGACAATCGGAGATTTAGTTCTTTCTGCACTAGCTGGAGAATTTGTAAAAAGAGAGCAGACAGTAATAAAAATAAGAAATACGTCGCGTAACAACAGTTAAACGCCAACATCGGCCGACGGCCTCCACCGCCGTTTAGCCTAACCGTTAGCGCTCATTGAAGAAACGAAAATCCAAAAGGAATCGTTAATTTTAAGGAACAAAATAATCAAATCAATATGGCATTCGAGACTATTAGCATACAGAATGAAGCTGGTTCCCAAGCGATTCGAATCCCCGAGAGCCACAAAATCCATGATGACAAAGTGTATGTCAAAAAACTGGGGAATGCCCTCTACCTGATTCCCTTTCACAATCCTTGGCAGAACCTCTTTGAAAGCCTTGACAAATTCACCCCCGACTTTATGGAGGAAAGAAGCCAACAAGCTGAGCAGAAAAGGGAGGCGTTCGACTGATGGAGTACCTTTTAGATACCAACATCTGCATTTACATCATAAAGAAGAAGTCTGAGATTGTGTTGGAAAGATTCAGGGGTTTAGAGCTGGGAAGCGTCGGTATATCGACTATCACCTTGGCCGAACTTGAATATGGAATAAGGAAGAGCACCAACCCGAACAAGAACCAAGAGGCCCTGAATCAATTCCTTGTGCCGTTGGACATCATTGACCTTGATTATAAAGCCACCTTAGAATACGGTAAAATCAGAGCTGAGCGAGCTAGAAAGATTGGGGACTCCCATCGGGCCACTTGATACTCTCATTGCTGCCCATGCCCTTAGCCTTGATATCACCTTGGTAACCAATAATGAAAAAGAGTTCAAGCGGGTCGTAGGCTTGAAAATGAAAAATTGGACAAAGTAAAAAACAACGATGCGCTAACAAGAGCTAAACGTCAGCTGGGTTTCCCTCGGCCGATGTGCCAATTCTTCCTAATACTGTCGTCTTGGTTAACATGTTCTTCAGATAATTCCCCAGCCGTCGTTTAGCCAAACCGTTGGGCAAAATGCAAAGAATAAAAACAGGTTGACAAGAAAAGTCGTAATTTAGGATTTTATGAAAATCATCAGTGACCATATAGGGCAAATAAAAAATCTCTGTGACCAGCACAGTGTAAGAAGCCTTTTTGCGTTTGGTTCGGTTACCAACGACAGATTCAAAGCAGAAAGCGATATTGACTTAGTTGTAGATATTGACGCCCCCAACCCATTAGAATACACAGACCATTATTTTGAATTAAGATTTCGATTAGAGCAAATTCTACAAAGAGATATTGATTTATTAGAACAAAAAGCTATCAGAAACCTATTCCTAAAACAAGAAATAGACCGAACCAAAGTGCTTGTTTATGGAAAATGACATTAAGTTGTGGTTAGCTGACATAAAAAGGTCAATAACTGAAATCTACGGTTTCCTGCCAGATGAAAAGAACTTTGTGGTATTTCAAAAAGACCTGAAGACCAGAAAGGCAGTTGAACGTAATCTTGAAATTATAGGAGAAGCACTAAACAGAATATTGCGAGTAAATCCTGATATACTTATCACCAATGTCCGCCGTATTGTAAATACAAGAAACAGAATTATTCATGGTTATGATACTGTTTCAGAGGACATCATTTGGGCTATAGTTATTAAAGAGCTTCCTAAACTTGAAGAAGAAATAGACCGCCTGCTCTTGTAAGAAGCACTTTGCCCAACCGTTGGGCTTAACTGAAATAATGAAAAAGCTATTATCCTTTGTTTTAACACTTACTTTTCTGCCTTTCTATAGCTGTCTCTTCGACTCATCTTCAGTAGACTTGATAAATGGGGATGAATTAGCGTGGATAGATACAAAAGATAATCAATCTATCAACAAAGGAGAAGAACAAGTACCTGGATACATCTTTAATGTAGGGTACAACAAAGATTATATCATAGCAAAGCAGCACCCGCTAAAGGGAGACTTCTATAGCGAACCAGATTTCGCTGTTACAAACTATTTCATAATCGACATCAAAGAGAATGAAAAAGGATTCAGGAAAGGAGTGATAGGCCCATTATCAGCGGCAGAGTTCGACAAGAAAACGGAAGAACTAAGAATTAAAGGCAAGGTTGAATTCACTATAGAAAAATAAAAACAGCTTAGCCCAACATTGTGCATTAGCCATGCCACGGCCGACGGCCTTGCGAGCCTCATGCACGAGTCCGTTATGTCTTAAAACTTATAATATTCTTACGCCAATATATAAGCTTAAAATTAAAAAGATGCTACCTACTAAGTAATAGTAATCCTTAGTAGGCAGCATCTTTATTAACCAATTTGCGCTTTTAAATACTGGTAAAGCAACCGGACGCCCGAGCCGGAACCGTATTTGCCCCGATAATTATCCGGCGCGTGTAAATAAGCTGTACCGGCAATATCCAGATGAATCCAGGGGTAATCTGTAAAATATTCCAGGAACTTGCCCGCCGTGATAGCGCCCGCCTCGGCTCCGCCCAGGTTCTTAATATCCGCAATTTCCGATTCTATTTGCTTGTGGTATTCTTCCCACAACGGAAATTCTACCAGGCGCTCGTGTACTTTATCGCCCGCTTTTTTAAAGGCCTGCATGGTAGCTTCGGGGGCAGTGCCCATCATAACTAAACCTTCTTTGCCAATAGCCCGGGCCGCTGCACCGGTGAGTGTAGCCAGGTCTATTACCAGTTCGGGGTTATATTTCTTGGCAAAACTAAGGGCATCGGCTAATATCAAGCGGCCTTCGGCATCGGTGTTTAGTACTTCCACGGTTTTGCCGTTGTACATGGTAATAATATCGCTGGGCGCAAAAGCCCGGCCGCCGGGGCGGTTATCGGTGGCGGGTATCAGACCAATTACGTGCAGGGGTACTTTGTTTTTGGCCAACGCGTAAAAAGCACCAATTACGGCCGCGGCACCGGCCATATCGCATTTCATCCAGTCCATGCTGTTGGGGGTGGGTTTCAGGCTGAGCCCGCCGGTATCGTATACCACCCCTTTGCCCACCAACACGTAAGTTTTGTCACTCTTCGGGTTTTCGGGTTTCCATTCCAAAATGTTAAAAGTCGGCGGATCTTCACTGCCTTGGTTCACGGCCAGTAAACCGCCCATTTTGAGGGCTTGTATTTGCAGCATTTCCAGTACTTCCACCGAAAAACCTGCTTCTTCGCCAATGGCCACCATACTCTGGCTGAATTCCTCGGCTGACTGATAATTATGCGGTTCATTTACCAGATCGCGGGCAACACAAACACCTTGTAATATTTCGTTCAGTTCGGCTACTTCTTTTTCCGAAATAATCTGGTCCGTAATAATGATATTCTCTAAGGTAGAAAGTCCGGTTTTATCGGTTTTAAACTTAGAAAATTCGTAGTTGCTCAGGTATAAGCCTTCGGCTACATAATAAGCAGCTTTACTGGCCGTACGGTCGGCTAACTGAATATCAGATATTTTATTTTCTTTTAAATGTTTATGTAACTCATGTCCGGCTTTGCGCAGTTCTTCGTGATATAAGTTTACATTGACTTTAGTTGCTGCCACAAGCAGGTACAACCGGTAAGCATAACGGTTGATAACAATTAGTTTGCTTGTATTTTGCAGTTGCTGGCCGATATAGATGGCTTCTTCCGGACTAAAATCAAAACCGGTGAGGTCAGAATCCGGCGTGATTACGTAAGCTGTATCTTTATTTTTTTTTAATCTTGTATCGTATTTGAGTTGTGTTGGCATATCAGTTGTATCTTTACCCCGCAATATAAAATATTTAACTATAAGATAAACTCCGTGTACGTATTCCTTTGCCGGAGGATAAAAAAACAACCGTTGAAACAATATTTACAGCGGATTAAACTAAAATAGATATTTAAATTAAAGACACTGTGCAAAAGGTAAGGCCAAAAAAACACTTGGGGCAGCATTTTCTCACGGATCAGCAGATTGCCCGCAACATTGTGGATTTGCTTTCCTTGCCGCAAGCTACGTCTGAGGTGCTGGAAATCGGGCCCGGTATGGGTGTTTTAACCCAGTATTTGATTCAGGATAAACGGTTCCGTTTATCGGTGATTGATATTGATTCGGAATCTATTGCTTATTTGAAACTAAGTTTTCCGGCTTTAAGCCAACCGCAAATAATAGAAGCCGATTTTCTGAAAACCGATTTGGGGGACATTTTTCCGGGTTATATCAGCGTGATCGGCAATTTCCCTTATAATATTTCCAGCCAGATTTTTTTTCGGATTCTGGAGCAACGTAAACAGGTAACGGAAGTAGTTTGTATGCTGCAGAAAGAAGTGGCCGAACGCATTGCGGCGCCGCCGGGCTCTAAAGTTTATGGCATATTAAGCGTTTTATTACAAGCCTTTTACAACATCGAATATAAATTTACCGTGCCGCCGCACGTTTTCGATCCGCCGCCTAAAGTTACTTCGGGTGTAATCCGGTTAGAGCGAAATAATACGGTGGCGCTGGATTGTGACGAGAAAAAATTTTTTGAGGTAGTAAAGTTAAGTTTTGGTACCCGCCGGAAAACCTTACGTAATTGTTTGCGGCCCTATAACCTGCCCGAAAATATTACCCAACAGGAAATATTTAACCAGCGCGCCGAACAACTTTCGGTAAGCGATTTTGTAGAATTAACCAAACTGGTGCAGGCGCATGCACAAAAATAAGTATGCCAGTAGATATTACCCGCGATTACATAGATCAGATAGAAGAGGCCATTGAGAAAAAAGATACAGAGTTTATCGTTTCGAGCCTGGAAGATCTGTATCCGGCAGATATAACCACCGTACTTTACGAACTCAACACCGAACAGTCGAAGTACGTGCTGGATTTACTGGACCCCGAAATAGGAGCAGAGATCCTGAGCAGCCTCGATACCGATATTCGTACTAATTTCCTCAAGTCGTTCACGAGCGAAGAAGTAGCCCATTACGTCAATTTAATGGATTCGGATGATGCGGTGGATATGCTGAACGAGCAAAAAGTACAATCACGCGAAGAAATTATTTCTTTAATTGATAATGAAGAGAAAGCCGCCGATATAATAGACCTGCTACACTACGAAGAAGACACGGCGGGCGGCTTAATGGCCAAAGAATTTATTAAAGTAAACGTAAACTGGCAGGTAAGGCAATGTATTGAAGAAATCCGGCGCCAGGCCGAAAACGTGGAAAAAGTATATGCCATTTATGTGGTGGATGATAAAGACAAACTCATTGGCCGGATCGGCATGAAAGAATTGATTTTGTCGAACGACAATACCCTTATTTCGGATTTGTTTGATGATGATATAATCTGCATTGAAACCTATAAAACCGATGCCGAAGTGGTAGATGTCATGCAGAAATACGACCTGGAAGCTATTCCGGTAATTAATTCGCAGGGCAAATTAATGGGCCGCATCACCATCGACGACGTGGTAGATGTAATTCAGGAACAAGCCGAAACCAATATCCAGTTAATGTCGGGTATTACCGAAGACGTAGAAGAAGATGACAGCGTTTTCCGGTTATCGCGGGCACGTTTGCCCTGGCTGATTATTGCCATGATCGGCGGGTTAATCGGGGCGCGGTTTATAAATTTATACGAAAACGAAATTAGTATTATTCCGGCCCTGGCCATGTTTACGCCGCTTATAACCGCGACCGGGGGTAACGTGGGCATTCAGTCATCTTCACTTATTATCCAGACTTTGGCCAATAAAACCGTTATTTTCGATAATCTGACCCAGCGTTTGTTAAAGGTTGTTTTAGTGGCTTTACTAAATGCGGTGGTCATTTCGTCGCTGGTAATGGGTTTTAACCTGCTTTTCAACGAAGAACCCAAACTTTCGGTAGTAGTTTCTATTGCCCTGTTTAGTGTGGTGATGCTGTCTTCTTTAATGGGTACGGTTACACCTATGTTACTCAATCGCTTTGGTATTAACCCGGCAGTAGCGGCTGGTCCGTTTATAACTACCGCCAACGATTTGCTGGGACTGGCAGTATATTTCCTGGTAGCACACATGCTGTTACTTTAGCTTCTAAATTTTTATGTCGCAAATGCCTTTTTCCTGCCTCATTGTCGATTACATGCATCCCAGTATTGTGCCCCTGCTGGAAGCATTAAACATAACCGTTTCGTATCAGCCTGGTATAAAAGCCGAGGCGGTAAAATCTATGTTACCTGGTTTCGACGGTTTGCTGGTGCGGAGCAAATTATTTATATCGGAAGAAGTACTTTCGGGAGATCATCAACTGAAATTTATAGCCCGCGCCGGTGCCGGTGTAGATAACATAGACGAAGCTGCTTTAAAGCGGCGAAATATTACTTTACTCAATGCCCCCGAAGGTAATTGCGATGCCGTTGGCGAATTTACCTTGGGCTTGTTATTGGCTTTATTCCGGAACGTAGTAAAAGCTGATAAAGAAGTGCAGAAAAGTATTTGGCTGCGCGAAGAAAACCGGGGCGAAGAAATAATGGGCAAAACCGTGGGTATTATCGGTTATGGGCACATGGGACGGGCTTTTGCCCAACGTTTAGCGGGTTTTAGCTGCGAAATATTAGCTTACGATAATAACCAAACCATACAGCCCGATGGTTTTGCCCGTTTGGTAACTTTAGAAGAGTTGTATGCGCAGGCAGATGTGGTGAGCTTTCACATTCCATTTACGCTGGCTAACAAACACCTGGGGAACGAACAATTTTTTACTTCGTTCAAAAAAAGTATATGGGTACTGAATACTGCCCGCGGCGAAGTGATAGACCAGACAGCACTGGTAAAATTATTACAAGCCGGTAAAATAAAAGGAGCGGCCCTGGATGTGCTGGAAAATGAAAAGCTAAAAACCCTAAACCCGCAACAGCAGCTTAATTTCGAGTACCTAAGCCAGGCCGAAAACGTAATATTAACGCCCCATATAGGCGGCTGGACGCACCAGTCGTATGTCAAAATAAATGAAGTATTGGTGCAGAAAATAAAAGCTTTCCTCCAACAAACCCCGGTTAAATCCTGAAGAATATATAGGCTGTTTCGTATTGGCGCAAAAAGCAAAATCTTCGCCATTGATGAGGTTATCACCGCCAATTATATAGCCATTACCGAACTTCTGGCCCGTGGAAATACCATAGCTATCAGGTTAAGAGATTTTCATATTTTTACCAGATCAGACACTTTATCTGGTCATCCGGAGCCGGGCGAAGGATATTACGCATTCCGCTTATATGGGTAAGACCATGCTTGTTAAGCTCGCAGGTCCATAAAAGTACCAGTTAAATACCGCAGCCTGATTTTAATGGCCTTAAGCTGATTAAAAAACTGTGATTTAATAATACATCAATAGATGAAATGAGCTTTGGTCAGGAAGAATATACAGAAGAGTTAGTTGTGGCAGGATGCATTTATTTTGCAGGCGTTATACCAGCAAGTAGGTTTGGTTTTATTTAAATAGCTTACAAAGAAGAGCAGCTACACATAAATCCAAATAAAATTGGTAATATAGCAGTCAAATTTCACGTTAGCATTAATATACATTTTTCATGGGCCGTTTTACCGGACTAATTGGCATTGTTCTTATTTTGGGCATTGCTTTTTTAATGTCGAACAATCGTAGAGCCATTAACTACCGCCTGGTAGGAGTGGGTTTATTCATTCAAATCAGTTTAGCGGTTTTTATTCTTAAAACTGAAGTTGGAAAATTTGTTTTTGGATATGTCGGGCACTTGATAGAAAGGCTGTTGCAAATGTCGCAGCGGGGAGCGGAATTTGTATTTGGTTCTTTGGTAAAAATAGATTTGATGGAACGGGCTTTTGGCCCGGGCAACGGGCATATCTTTTTCTTTAATGTTATTCCTACTATTATTTTTGTGGCCGTACTCGTAAATATTGCTTACCACATTGGCCTGATGCAGGTAATTGTGTCGGGAATGGCCAAAGTGGTGCACTGGGCCATGGGCGTGAGCGGGGCCGAAGCAGTAAGCAACGTAGCTAGTGCTTTTGTGGGGCAGGTGGAAGCTCAGATTATGATTAAACCTTACCTCAAGGGCATGACCAATTCGGAACTGTTGGCTTCTATGACTGGGTCGTTTGCCTGTATTGCGGGTGGGGTAATGGCTACTTATATATCTTTTGGGGTGCCCGCACCTTATTTACTGGCTGCTAGTTTAATGGCTGCTCCCGGCGCTTTGGTTATTTCAAAAATTGTGTTTCCGGAAACCGAGCAATCAGAAACCAAAGGAACAGTAAAGCTGGAAGTAAAGAAAAGCCACGCCAACCTGGTAGACGCCATTGCGGCGGGTGCTTCGGATGGCTTAAAAATTGGCCTTAATGTTATTGCCATGCTGATTGGTTTTATAGCCCTGATAGCTTTACTGGATTTAGTTTTAAACAGATTTGGTGCGCTCGTCGGAATCCCATTTTTAAGCATGAACTATATTCTGGGTAAAGTATTTTCGATTTTTGCCTGGGCCATGGGCGTACCGAATAAAGATATTGAAACCGCCGGGGCTTTAATGGGAACCAAAATGGTGGTGAACGAATTTGTGGCTTACCTAGATTTGATAAAAATTAAAAACCAAATAGACCCGAAAACCTTAGCCATTACCAGTTTTGCCTTGTGCGGTTTTGCTAATTTTAGTTCCATTGCTATTCAGGTAGGCGGTATCGGCGAATTAGCTCCTTCGCGCCGCACCGACTTGGCTAAATTAGGGTTTAAAGCTTTAATCTGCGGAACGCTGGCGTCTTACTTATCGGCCACTTTAGCGGGAATATTGCTTTAATTTATTATGAGGATAGTTTCTTATAGAATTTTACTTTGGTAATTATTTAAGCCTGTAATGCAAGGGAAAATCTTTTATCAGATGCGTATTGTAGCTATAAACGTTTATCTTTTGCAAAATTAAGTAAGTCACGGAAGTAACTTCCCCACCATTGAAAAAGCTTTTTAATTTTTCCCTTTAAGATTAACTTGGAAAGAACAATAGCTTTTATAAGTATTATTCAAACCTAACTTATTTTCTTCACCATTTAAGAAGTCTATTAAAAAATCATTTAAAACAAAAAGGTACTGTTGAAAGCAGTACCTTTTTGTTTTAACCTAAAACCGCCTTGAAGCTATATCGTTATATTTAGATAAGTTCTTACAAGTAAGTACTTAACTTCTGGTATTTGTTGCAGCAGGCTGCTTTAAATCGTCATTATCGCGGAACGAATCAGGCTCCGGTTTGGACGGGGTGTTTAGTACCTGGTAAAAGAAGTATATGGTTAGCCCGGTTACCAGTAGAATAGTAGCCAGCATAACTACTAAAGCAGATGTATTCATAATTTCTAAAGTTTACCTTCTCTAAGTTTTCTTTTATAAGCAATATAAACGAGGAAGCCCAGCGTCAGAAATACGGCTAAAAGCAAAATACGCGCGGCATTTACAAAAAACAGGGTATCGTTTAATAAATCTATCTGGGCGGCATCAGTAGCCGCGGCTATTTGTTCTTTCAAACTGGCATTTGCCAGTTTTTTAACAATCGAGCCGTTGTCTAATTCCCAGTTTCCGCTGAGCGCGGCTCCCCAGTCGCCGTTTTTAGGGGTAACCAAAGAACCAATAAATACCCAAAGTAGCAGCAATGGTGTTACAAATTTTATAATAAATTTATAAAAGCCCGGCACTTTAATATCGGCCCCGGAAGTAATTTCATGCCAGCCCTTGGTCATGCCGAAAACCCAGGCAAATAAAATAGATTCGAATAAGGCAAATACGACCAACGATACGGTGCCCGCCCAGTAATCATATTCATCAAACACTCCCAAATGAAAGTATAAGACCGTTGGCATGCCCAGTATAAGCACAATTAAACCAAACGACCACGCTGCTGGTTTACGCGCCCAGTCAAACTCATCCTGTAAAAAGCCTATCCAGGGTGTTCCCATAGCCAAAGACGAGGTAATACCGGCAAAAAACAATAAACCAAACCACATCATGCCCGATATAGCACCCAGTACTTCGCCCCACTGGTAAAATAAATACGGCAAAGTCCGGAACCCCAGGCCTAAACCGCCGCTTTGCACCAGCTCGGTAACCCGGTCTATACCCAAATAACCTATTGAAATCGGGATAAGAATAGCGCCGCCCAGTACCACTTCCACAAATTCGTTCATCCAGCCCGCCGACATGGCATTCAGGGCAATATCGTCTTTGGGTTTTACGTACGAGGCATAACATTGTACAGTACCCATACCCACCGATAAAGTAAAAAATATCTGGCCTGCCGCTGCTAACCACACACTCGGCGACCATAGCTTATCGAAGTTAGGTGTCCAGAGAAAATTAAGCCCTACTGTAGAATCGTTAATAGCGCCGTTTTCACCGGCTGTAATCGTAAATCCTTTATAAGCCAGGAAAATACCAAAAAGAATCAGCAGCGGCATACCAATTTTAGCTACGCGTTCCACGCCATCGGCTAAACCTTGCGAAAGAATCCAGGTATTTAGTAAAAGGCAAACTACAAAGAATACAATTGGTTCGTAAGGAATACCAAAAGTAGAAGTACCCAGACTTACGTAATCATTAAAAAAATTGGAAACAGCTTCCTGGCTTAAGCCACTAAAAGTACCGGCCAGCGAGTGAAAAACGTAAGAAAGGGTCCAGGATTCGAGGTAGCAATAATAAGCCGCTACCGCAATATTGGTCCAGATACCAAAAACCCCGATATACTTCCAAAGGGGAAATTTATGCATGGAATTCAGGATAAAAGGCGTGGAATGATGTCCGGATTTGCCGCCAAACCGGCCCATAGACCACTCTATCCAGAGTAAAGGAATTCCCATGAGCAGGAAACAAACCAGGTAAGGAATAATAAATGCACCCCCACCGTTCTGAACAGCTTGCACCGGAAACCGCAAAAAGTTGCCGAGACCAACTGCATTACCCGCCATTGCTAAAATAAGACCCATCCGGGAACCCCAGGACTCTGTATTTTCACTCATAAGCTAGAAAGGAAGTATTTAGTTTTGTTAAAAAGTTTATTTATTTTATCTCATTATTATTAGAAGTTTCGAATATAACCCTTACGATTGATAGCTCCTCTATAAATTTAAAAAAATTAAAGCTTTAAGCTTAAAACGAATTTAAATTGATAAAAAAGGTAACTTCTTTAGCACAGATGAATTTAGTTAGCCCAATTTATTAAAAACTTTTAAACTATCTGATCGTCTGGTTTATACCCGATTTATTTCTGCGGATAGATCTGTTAATTATTATTGCGGTCTTAAAATAATAGCATTGATAAAATTATTAATACTTGTTTTCTGGTTTATGCTTAAAGGATAAAGGGCAGAGGCCGTATTTTACAATTTTATAGAAGAATAGCTGCCCTTATTTAACCAGGTATGATGAATATGATTTTACTCTGAATAATTTTACTTATATTTCCTGCCGAATTAACGTAACACCTATTTAACCTTTCATTTATTACTTAAATGGCAAATAAACTTTTTGCGACTAAATCTATTACCCATCTCTTAAAAGAGTCGGAAAGTAGCGAGCACACGCTTAAGCGAACGTTGTCGGCTACCAACCTTACGATGCTGGGCATTGGCGCTATTATCGGGGCCGGTATTTTTGTGCTCACGGGTACTGCTGCTGCTAATGCCGCCGGGCCGGCCATTGTTATTTCTTTTATTATTGCCGGATTAGGATGTTTGTTTGCCGGTTTATGTTACGCCGAGTTTGCTTCCATGATTCCGATAGCCGGTAGCGCTTATACTTACGGTTATGCCACGCTGGGAGAGTTTGTGGCCTGGATTATTGGCTGGGATTTAATTCTGGAATATCTTTTTGGGGCGGCCACGGTTGCGGTAGGCTGGAGTGGAAACGTTATCAGCATGCTTAAGTCGGTGGGTATAACCATTCCAACGGCCATTGCTAGCGCGCCCATTGCTTACGATGGGGCTAATTTTTCTACTACCGGCGCCATCATCAATCTGCCGGCGGTAATTCTGATCTTAGCCATGACGTGTTTGCTGGTAATTGGCATTCAGGAATCGGCTAAGTTTAACAATTTTATTGTTTTTGTGAAGGTTGCTATTGTGTTGCTGGTTATTGGCTTCGGCTTTCAATACGTAAACTCCGCTAATTGGTCGCCTTTTATTCCGGAAGTGGAAACGTTATCTAATGGCAGCTCCCGTTACGGTTGGGCTGGCATCGTGCGGGGTGCCGCCGTGGTGT
>Ga0210040_10005474_pt1 | contig 16155 bp, 10 predicted proteins | sample CryGeyCG12114_NA_FD_185462 | JGI IMG/M metagenome (GOLD analysis project Ga0210040, IMG submission 185462) | Groundwater microbial communities from aquifer - Crystal Geyser CG19_WC_8/21/14_NA (SPAdes) (version 2) | ecosystem: Environmental > Aquatic > Deep subsurface > Groundwater | place: USA... | reverse complement strand
GATGGTATCAAATTTGTTGCTGAATATTTAGCCGTTTTTCTGAATTCTGGATAACTGGAAGAGTTATCACGTCTTGCAAGTCCGCTCGGAGCTCTGTGACAGTGGCTCCATCCGGTAATTTTATAAACTGATTAAACCTCAGTAAGAAGTATATGCAGTGTTCTGTTTTATTAGTTCTATTTGGAATTCTTGAATTCTAAAAAAATTTAAATATTAAATTTGTTGGCGTTGAGAGAACATTATTGTTTATTGTATAGTGATCGTCAGCTATCCTTGCTATCAACCTTGCATTTTTTTATTTGGGTGTTAAGTGTTAAAAAATAATTAGTGGTGTATACATTTATTAGGTGTTAAACTACATGCCTTGAGATATGGCTGAAGAATGCTTTTCAAGTACAATGATTAATATAAGCCCAACGAATTTTAGTAATGAATAAGGAAGCACGCTTTTCATCGTTTATTAAGTGAAACCTAAGTGAAAAGGATTTTTAACTATCGTATTAACCTTGCTTGGAAAGTAAGTGTGATGAGCCTTGCAAATAATACACAATTTCAGGGTACTTATTGCTGAAAAACCGTGTCAACTTCAGAATTTTTACGAAGCTACAATTTTCAAACGACAGCTTTAATAGACCGAAAATGCGCATTTAAACAATACGCTTGTCTCATTACTACCATATCAACTCTCAAGTTCAGTAATTATGTTGACTTTTTTCTACCATTTGAACAATATGCAAATGCGTTCGTCAAATATAAAGTAAGATACCTCATTTGCTTGCTGTACTGTCATGAATTGACTCTTTCAGCTTAGTTTCCCTATTCAGATATCCCAAATAACAATGAATTTTGCTTCAAAAGTATTTCCATTGCTAAATTTGTTATTAGTTAACCCAGTTCAGGCGCATTTCACTCTCCCGTCTCATCAAGCTATCTTGAAACAATATAATGGCTGCTCGATTCGATTTGTACTCCCAAACGAAACCAAAACCATCGACACTTTTAAATCTCTCTTGAGTCATCTATCAGTCCAAAAAAGCCTATATTTTACAGCTACTCTTGATATTTTTTTAGACTACCAGCGAAAAATTGGGAAAGATTATAAATCACAACAGCCCCAACAATTAGAAGCGCATTATTCCACCTGCTTCACAATTTTTTTCTTTCGATCTGAAAATTGGTTTAAATATCATCCAAAAAAACGCGCTTCTATTTTGCATCATTTGTTGGCAAACCATGTCGTCAATACCTTTGGTGAAGATCCAAAATTCATCACATATGTGTCTGTAACAGATGAAACGAAAGAAACTGACTACAATGATCTGTACAAAAGTGGAGTCTCATCCAAGTTTTATTTAATCACTCCATCCCGTGGGTTCATGCTTTGCATTCATTGTGAAAGCAAGCTATATCCTTCAGATGAGACTATGACATGGACGGAGCTTTACAGAAGCAATTTAGGAAAAGTTCCAATGGAATATATCGGTGGTAAAGCTTACTTCAAATATAACTGCGAAGTTTACAATCTACGGATATCAATTCGAGCCAATGGAGCTGAATTTTGTATACTACATGAGTTGAGGAAGAAATTCAATCTGACAGATCATAAGGACAGAGTTGAGTATAACAAATTTGCAATAATATCTGGAGAGTATATGTATATGAGCAAATGGAAAAAAAATAAAAGATGGGGCGATCACACAATGATCTCCGTGGAATTCACTCAGGCTGGAATGGATATTGAGCACTACGAATTCGGCTCTATTATTAGTTCAACGATTCGAACTACAGAAATTTTACTTGGTCCTTTGGATACCCATACATGGATGATTTTGGGAATTATTCTCCTCTCTATCTCAATTTTTATTGGAATTTCAACGCAAAGCTTTCAACAGGCTTTCAAAGTATGGTGCATTTTATTGGAACAGGGAACGTTCATGACTCGCAGATTCAAAGGATCAAATCATCATGCCTTTCGTGCTCAAGTCTCAATAGGCGCAACTGTGTTGTGGACGTTTATGGCTATAGTAATTAGCAATGGGTACAAAGGTCGGCTTTTTTCGTTGATAACGTCCCCAGGGTCAGTATCATATCCAAATTCCGTGGAGGCGTTAGTAAATTCTGAGTCGATGCTGTTCAGCACCAGTGGGTGGAGCATTCCGGAAAAAATTGACCTTTTTTTAAAATCGAAGAATGTGGAAGTAAAAATGAATGCCAGATACAGAAAACTAAAAGAAAGGCTCCACATAGTGAGGGATTATCAGCACATGGTCGACAACCGCTGGTACGGTGTCATAGCTATGTATACCCCGATGGATTTGATATCTAATATGGTGAATAATAAAATCATGGAATCGAATGGAGACAATATAACTATTCCGTCCACTCGAATAAACTATCTGGATACGAAACGGAACATGGAAATGGCCTATTTGTTCGTCAAAGTGTATACAAAGTATATTTTCAAGTATGGCGGTCAAGTTTTCATGGCACCAACTGCGCGCCAGTGGATTTTCAAGCGAAGCTACTTCACATGGTATTTTAAACCTTTTTTTCAAGGAATTGACAACTCTGGAATCCATCATAGATGGGCTTTTCATCATGATGTGCATGAAAGACTGCTTTATATGAAAAAGATTGCTAAGCGACTGGAAGAAGGAAAGGACCAGATTCATAAAAGGAAGGCAATCAAAATGAGTCCTATCACATTTCTTTTAAACCACAAAATTCTGAGTGCATTGGTTGACCATGAGAATCTTGAAAAAGCTTTGTCCTTGCATGTGTTTTCGGTTTTCCTCCTGCTTCTGGCGTACAGCATATTGGTTGGCATCATAGTGTTTGGCGCAGAGATGATCTGGGGAAAAGTTTTTAGAGCCAAAGTTCAGGCAATGAACCGTTTAGATTCGAATTAATAAAAAAAAGAAAACTGTTGGTATTTTGGCTGGCCCAACAGATGTATATTTAGATGAGAGAAAGAATAAACGTATGAGCAGTGCACATATTTAACTAAACTTATAGTTGCATGTAGAGATTTGTTTTGTTTTTCGGAATAATAGTTACTCAGTTCAAATGACAAGCCCTCAAACACTTGCTTAATCCTTTTTCAGGTCGATACAGAGCTAACTTATTCATAGTATTTAATTAATTGTTACCCAAGTTTGACTTCGGGATAATTGTTCTTACGATTGTTGTTGTTTGGACAATCCAACAATAAAAAACCGGCACAGTTATATTATAGCCGTATAAAATATAAATCATGTAATTCTTTTCACAGGAGACAACTACTGAAGAAACATTAAAAGCTAACAAATCTCTTGCTAAAACAGCCTCACCACATACTCAAGCAATTGATATCATGAATTCTTTGAGGCTCAAGCAACAAGCCTATTAAATATTGATTATTTCACATTTGCGTTGCATAACATGATTTAACCCAGAGACGAATGAAGAAAACCTTGAATTTTAGGTTTAACTGTTAACTTTGTCAAGTCGCTTCATCCTTAGTTTCAAAGTGTAAAAAAATTTAAAAACGAATGTTAGAGAAAACCGCAATTCGGTCAATTCTATAAGTATACTTAAGATTTTATTTATTTGCTAACGGATGCATGAATGCTATTAGGAAGTTATATGCTCAATGATTTGATTTTGACTCTTTCCTAATCACCCCATCTCTATTCTTTGATATCACCTGTTTACTGAAGCCTAACTTTTTCACCTTGCTTGCACCAAAATTCCACATCATTTTTCCGTTGGATTGGATTGGTTGGTTGGATTTCGCTAGCTATTGCATCAAAGAGCGTTATCGGATAAATATCAGAATTTGGCCATTCAAAAAAGTACTGATAGCAGCATAGGCGCAGTAATTTTCTTTCACCATACGCAAGCTTAGACTCTTCTCTATCTAATTAGAAAAAAAAATTCTGCGCCTATGCTGCCATCAGTACTTTTTTGAACACTAAAGTATTGAAAACTAACTTATTTTCATGCGTGAAATACAATATGATCTTATACGATTATGACAGAAAAATATCATGAATTAAAAATATTGCCATAGCAACAACCAACAAGCATAATGAAACCTAATTTTGATGATTTCAAACAATTTGTCTTTAGTCAGTGAAAAGATATTGAACAGTAAACATTATCAGATTTTCACAGACATTATTTAATTTAACATTTCAAAATGCCGCATGTTAATTGCCGTATTTGTAAAAAACAAATTCCATCCAATAAGCGCCAGCACTTGATTTCTTCACCCTGTAACGAAGAAAAACCACGGGACTATGAAGATAAATATTCTGTTTGTTTACCAAGAGATGGATTCATGTGTCCCACCTGTCACTTCACAATATGGACCATGAAAAAAGTAAGTTTGAAAAAAATATGCATTAAATGTTTGAGAAACTATCAAACAGTGATTCTAACATGCTTTTTTGTACAGCCTGCAAGGAATATGACATCCAATCCTATGCGAGGAGCCGAAACCAGTAACAGTGTGGCAGCGGGATCCAGTGTTTCCAACCGTCCGAATCCACAATCTCAACACCATTCCGAAAGTGATTCAAGTAGCATCAGCGCATACACGCCTAGTCAATCAAGCATCGCTGCCCCAGCGTTCAGTCAGTTCACTCCACCTGAGGCTCCCGATGTTGACAACTCCAATAACTCAAATATGGAAACGAATAGTGAATCAGGTTAGAGTGTTGGCCCCAAAAAACTTTTTTATTGTTGTTGATTTTGCAGGAAAATTTTTGATTGCTAGATAATGAGTAATTTTGATGCTATTGTGATTTTTTTTACTGTGGCACAAGTAACTTACATTTGATGTCTTATATTCTCTCACCTTTATGATTTGGTCATGCAGATGTTTATATTCATAATTTTTGTCTGATATTTATCATTATTTTATTATTGTCTGAACTGATTAATTTAGCACTCACGCGATTTGCTGCTAACTTTAAAATCCAAGTATATATTCTTTAAGATCTTTTGTACATTATTGATATGATATTTTTGATATTCTTGATTAATCTCTTGTATATTTTACAACATACGTAGTAAAATTATTTAATGCAAATTCCCAATCTGTCGTAATTGCTATATTTAACAATAATCTAGATGTATAGAAAAGAACCAAAGTATATATTTGTAAAGCATCAGTGAAAGAGTTTTATAGTTATTAGTATTTAGAACTGTTTCCTTCACACTCGAATATTTTAGTACATAATGGTCTTTGAAATATCGGTTTTAAATTCAACTTATCCAATGTATGCTCGCAGTCAAAAATTGAAATTATTTATGTTTTGTAGTCTGTAGTACGACCTCACAAGCAGCAATTATGGAATCCATCATTCAACTTCCGTACCCTACAGTGGCTTTAACTCAACAAAGGTGCTGCGTATGTAAAGATGCCAGGGGCAGAAAAGCCATCCCGAAAACGGCAATAATAGATCTTTTTATTAAACGGAAGATCTATTTACCGAAATCTAATCGAGCGTGCGGGAAACATCTTGCAAACGGTGTCTTCACTGCTGCTGCCTTGGAAGTGATAGAGCCTACACAGGAGTCTTTTGAGTTATCAGGTAAGTATTTCAAACAATTGATTTCTTTCTTTTGTGTATCAATTTTTCCTTGATTTTGCTAACTACTGAGATCTTTTTTTTAGGCCCTCCTGCTGTCCAGTTGTTTGACGAAGTAGTTTCAGCCAAACGTCACACCGCTTATGCTTTTGAATGTGACTGCCTGTACAGCGATATCGACTTTTACTCCATGGTCGGCTTTAGTAAGGCCGAATTTTGTTCCCTTCTTCCATTTTTGGGGGATATGAGAAGCAGTCACTGCAGGAGCAAAGAAAATGCCCTTGGAATGTTTCTTATGAAACTCCGACATAATACGACTCAAGAGGTTTTTATCATATACATAATTTTTTTTTCAATTTTTAATTTTGGTGATCATTAATTTGTAATTTTTGGTTTATTTGACAATTTGAAAATTCTAAACCTTTCTTTAAGAATAATTTCAACAACTTCGCTGATGAAAACATTTCTATATGAATAACTGCAATAACGTGACTTATAAAAATATTTCTTAAATTGAAAAAATTTCTGTATGAATAACTGCAACAACTTGACTTATGAAAATATTTCTCAAATTAAAAACAATTTTATATGAATAACTGCGAGAACTTGACTTATGAAAATATTTCTCAAATTGAAAACATTTCTATATGAATAAATGCGACAACTTGACTTATGAAAACATTTCTCAAATTGAAAACCTTTCTATATGAATAACTGCGAGAACTTGACTTATGAAAATATTTCTCAAATTGAAAACATTTATATATGAATAACTGCGACAACTTGACTTATGAAAATATTTCTAAAATTGTAAAGCTTTTTAGATGAATACCTTCTACAACTTGGCTTATGAAAATATTTCTCGAGCTGTAAACCTTTTATATTGTCTTTTTAGATCCTCAGAATACGATTTGGCATGCCTTCTCGGGCACTAGTGAGTGAGACTCTTACTGCTGTGGCAAATGCTCTCACTACTAATTTTGTACCACACTTTTTGGGCTATTCGCATATTGGTAGAGAAGATGCGATCGCCAACCACATTCCAGCTTTAACTTCTTCAATTCTGGAAACCCGACCTGATGAACTTATTGGCATATTAGATGGGATATATCTGTACATTGATTCCCCCAAAGATTATGTTCTGCAGCGGAAAACGTACTCAGGTCACAAAAAGAGAAACTTAATCAAAACAATGATGGTGAGTTTGATAGATAAGAGGTAAAAAGATCATATGAATGCCTTTATTTCCATTCACTGTAATTTTTTTTTCATAGGTGGTTTTGCCTAACAGCTATATCATGGATTCTTTTGGACCTTGTGGGGGGGATGGAAGTAACAACGACCATCGAATCTTGAGAAGAATGCTCTCTGAGTCCGAATTCAGAAAGTTTTTCCGGCCCAATAATACGCTGGTTTTGGACAGAGGATTCAGAGACTCCATTGAAGATCTGAATTTGCTTGAGTACAAGACTTTTATGCCGAGCTTGCTGTCAAAAGGGCAAAAACAGTTTACTGCAACAGAAGCTAATGAGTCTCGTCGTGTAAATATTTTCCTCACTTCCAAGTAAACATGACAATTGACAAAACCAGTGAGATTATGCAAAGAGTGTTAAAGACAATTGATAAAAGCAGTGAGATTATGCAAAACGTGTTAAAGACAATTGATAAAACCTGTAAGATTATGCAAAAAGTGTTAAAGACATTTGATACAACCAGTGAGATTATGCAAAACGTGTTAAAGACAATTGATAAAACCTGTAAGATTATGCAAAAAGTGTTAAAGACATTTGATACAACCAGTGAGATTATGCAAAAAGTGTTAAAGACATTTGATACAACCAGTGAGATTATGCAAAAAGTGTAGAGACAATTGATACAACCAGTGAGATTATGCAAAGAATGTTAAAGACAATTGACAAAACCAGTGAGATTATGCAAAGAGTGCTAAAGAAATTTGATACAACCAGTGAGATTATGCAAAAAGTGTTAGAGACATTTGATACAACCAGTGAGATTATGCAAAAAGTCTTAAAGACATTTGATACAACCAGTGAGGTTATGCAAAAAGTGTTGAAGACAATTGACAAAACCTGTGAGATTATGAAAATATGTTTTTAAACGTTTTTTACAAACACTTCAAGTGACGTTTGTGCGTTGGATTGTGGAACACGTAAACGGCAAAGTCAAAAATAAATTCAAAATTTTTGAAAACCGTTTTCGTGGTGGCTTCGAACGATACCATATCCTTTGGCGCATAGCTTTTGCCCTGACGAACTGCTTCGGAACTTGTGTTCAGCAGGATGACTCTAAACATGCAGATATCGCCCGAAGAATTTTGAACTAACTTCCCAAAAGAAACAGTTTGCAGGTAACTTTTTGGCTATGGACAATACAATTTGCTTATTTACGCGAAAATATATTTTACTATTGATTAATTGACGATTTGACTTTCATAGTTTGTTTATAAAAAGATTAAAATTTTTGAATTTTTTAAAAATATTACAAATTTACCTTTATATTAGTGCTGTGTATGCCCACAAAAAATGTGGTTCAAATTCGTTCATTACTAACTGAGATATTAACTCCCCTTGCCAAAATGAGATGAATCGTAGCTCAGCCATCCTTTTTGAACGTTTTTATGGTACTCTAGTAAACGTAAATCAGGTACTAGCTAAAGTATAAAAAATTTAAAAATTTGTCAAAATTTTGAAATTTTTTTTAAATTTTCGAAATTTGGGAAAATTAAACAAACGTATGAGTGTATTGATGTTTTAGACACGTACAAAAAATTTCAGCGAAATCGGCCGAATAGCAGCCGAGAAATTAACTCCCCTTTATCGGCCCGAAAAATCGGTTTATGGGTTTATTATCTCCAAAACAGGTCAACAGATTTTTTTGCAAAATGGCATATTTTGATCAGTTTTCAATGCTCTATCAGAAAGTGGTGTTAGTTAATTTTCGTTGACACAAGTGTGACGGGTCCCCATGGACTTACTCATATACATTATATTGAATACAAAATAAAATGCTATGTTTTCCATAATTGCTAAGTGGTGAGTAAATCGTTCAATGTGAATTCATTTTTTTACATTATGGGCCTTTGACAATTGAATTGATGATTGATGCGTAAGTCATTCAATCTAATGTTTTATGAGACGCACACTTTAAAGGCGCGTAAAATTATGAACTGATGGAAATATTAAAGTGGTTGATAAGGAAAGTTTTACGTGGAATAATTTTATTTTCCTTTCATAAATAAAATTTAAACTTAAAGTAAAGTAAATAAAAAATGACACGAATAAAAAATCACAAAAAAAGGAAAGTTAGCTCACGGGGAAAAATTTTAAATTCATTGCATAGATATATTTCCAACTATTAGACTTAAAGTATTAAAATTAAAATGGCACATCTAAACAGGTGAAGGTAATATAACGTGGACATTTTTTATTCTTGGCCCAGAATATACTTAAATAGGTTGGGCAATGAACGGACAAAGACAGTTCTGGTTTTCAGTTGCGCGATGAAACTGCTCCGAGAAACCCTCTTTTTATTTTAAATTATATTGTACTTCTTAAATAAATTCACGAGAAACCTTCTTATTTTAAGATATTTTATACTTTGTATCTCAATTCACGAGGAACCAAATATTTGATCAATTTTCAACCATAATATGTGTTATTTAAACACCATTACAGGAAAACAGAGCCTAAAGGCCTCTCAATATGTCCACTTAGTGTGGTTAATTTACACTGTTGTATTTGATGAAACTCAGCTGAGTAGAGTTTTTAACTATCGTATTAACTTTGAAAGAAAAGCAAGTAATGATAAATGCAAACAATACAATTTGATTGAATTTCTCTACTGAAAAACTTATAATATATAATAATATTATTATTATTATTATTTATTCATCATCAATATCCCAAATACAAAGGGTTTTTCAATTGACAGCTTATTTAAATTGATAAAATTGGTCAGAGTAAAAAAAAATATATATATATATATAAGTAGATAGATAGCTACATCGACAAATAATAATTTAAACACAAATTCAAGTCGTAAAACTATAAAGTTTATCACAGAAGTAAAGATAAGTATTAACGTAAGTAGTTGTCCAGAAAAAGAAAAAAAACACTTATAAAAAATGACGTATCAGAAAAGAAAAATTTAATTAATTTTGCAACGATAAAATGTAAGTTTTCAACTTGTGCTTGAAAAGTGGCAAGTAATCATCTTCTACTAGCTCCTTAGGTAGGTTATTCCATAATTTACAAGATGTGACTGAAATAAGATTGCACGAATATTTATGAATCGGTAACGTATGTTGTGTTTGAATATGATAAGGAAATCTCAAACTATACTGACTTTCTTTTTTTTACAACTAAGTTATTAAAGTAAGGTGGACAAATATTGTTTATGACAGAGAATGCAAACATACAGACCAAGTAATTATACAAATTTTGCGCAGAAAACCATCCAAAAGAGGCGAGTTCACTAAACACAGAATCGTTTTTGCTTTTTTGAGAACTAATCTTGCACATCGTTTTATGCACTTGTCAATGTTGCATAAGTCTCCACGTTTTGCAGTACCCCAGATGATTGCACAGTATCTCAGCAAGGAGTAACAAGTAGCAAAGACTAGCATTTTTGAATTTTCGTAAGAACAGAATTTGGAAATTTGGCTGATGGTAGAAAGTTTATAGTTAACCTTGCGTATAATATCATTTATGTGGGCAGTCCATTGAGTTTTGTTATCAATCAGGATTCCTAATGATTTCAAAGATACACATTTTTCCAGAGTTTTTCCATCCAGTATGATATCAATTTTCTCATAAAATGTATTTAGTCGATGCAGAAGGGGATATTCTGATATACTTGCATTTCTTTGCATTTAACATCATTCCATTATTTTTCATCCACAGGGAGATGTTTTGGAGGTCTTCATTTATTTCAGCACACATTTTTTTTAGGTCAGTAGATGGGGCAGAATGGCACAGATGGGAATCATCCGCATTTAGAATTGGAATAGTATGCTTCAGCACCAATAGTATGTCATTTATAAAAATAGTGAAAAGAAGGAGCCCAAGAATTGATTCTTGTGGAACTCCCGATTTTGGATATTCTGGTCCAGACAGACAATTTTTAATCTTAGTTTGATGGGTTCGATCTTCTAAATATGATTTGAACCATGTGGGATCAACTCCATACCATTCCAATTTTTCAAGCAGCAGGACATGATTAACCTTATCGAAAGCCTTGGTTAAGTCCAATTGAACAATAATTACTTCTTCTTTGTCTGTAATTTTGTCTCTTATGAAGTGAGAGATGTCTATCAGAGCATGTTCGGTTGAGGAGCGTTTTCTAAAACCAAATTGAAATGGCGAAAATAGATTATGGTTGTCAAAATATTCTGTTAATTTAGTGTGCACACATTTTTCAATTATTTTTGCAAGATTTGATTGTACAGACATAGGGCGGAAGTCGCTGACATCTTTTGGAGAATTGATTTTTGGAATTGGTGTGATGATGCTGAGTTTGCATGCTGCAGGAAAAGTACTGGTTTTTATACTTTTGTTAACTATCTCTAGGAGGGCATCAGCGACTGATGGACAGCCAATACATAAATTGATCATAATGTTTTGCAATCCCTAATACATCTACTGTTTTCGTGTTTTTGTTTTTTATGGATCTCCAGGCTGCAAATAATTCTTTGGGAAATGCAGTTTGAAGCCGCAGCTTAGATGGAACATCAGGAAAATATGATGGTTTCACAACATTGACATGCATATCTGAGGACGTGATCGTTGCAAAATATTGGTTTAATTCATCAGCAGTAAAACCTATGTCCGGTAATTGTTTATCACGTAGCTTTTTTAGGGCCCCCCATGCACCTTCAGACGTAATGATTCTGTCATAGTAGGATCTTTTGTCATGATTTATTAATAATCGGCACTCTTTTTTCATCTGTGTCTATAGTTGCCAATTGTAATCCGTTTTGCATTTGCTCCACAGTTTTCGCAGTTCATTTCTATATTTCATTGAATCAATAGTAGTTTGAGTAAAGGATGGAGTTTTACACTTTGGAACAAAACTCAACACTGTTTTTGGAACCACAGAGTTGTAACATTTTAAACATTCAGACGAGAATGCGGCAACTTTACTGTCTACATTTGTTTCATCACTTGTAAATTCACTTTTAACAATTTCACGAGCAAGCAAGTCATAGTTCAGTTTGTTGTAGTTTCTGCATTCAATTCTCGTTTTTTGTTTCTTTTGTTTTTTCTCGTATTGGAATCCAACAAAACTTAATTTGTGGTCTGAAAGATTAGGATCCAAGACTCCAAAATTATTTAGTAAGGATTCATTGTTGATAATAAAGAAATCAATAAGTGCATCCCCACGTGTAGGATCCCCTTCTATTATTTTTCCATAATAATATTTTCGCATTATTGTAAAGAATCGACTGCCACTGCATGAGTTGGCAGCCGATCGGAGTCTGCATATTATGCAGCATGCCTGCAGTACCTTCGAGGTACCTGCTGTGCAATGATGCATCAGCCGAACGCCAATATGCTGCTTATGCAGAGGGGCGGGGCGTCAACCACATGGTCATTCGGCTGATGCAATAATGGCGTCCTTCTTCTTCCTTTAGAAGGAAAAAGCACGCCATCACAGGAGTCAGTCGGTTTGTGATTCTCGTACAGTTCAGACGTGTCGGATATTTCTCCACCGTTACATAGTTTTACTTAGATTTTTACAGTTTTTCGGAGTAAGTTATTAACTACTTTAACTACTCCAAGGTAGTGTTTCACATTACCCCATTGGTAAGATTGTTCTGTAAGAGAACTAGGTCACTGCAGAGGGTAATAATAGACCCATCAGCTAGATTATTCTTCCGGGGATATCTTTTGGGAATTGATTTGTTTCTTCCTTACCTTTTTAGTCATTTTAGTGAAATAAAAGGGAAATAACTGAATTTAGGAAATCTTTATTTCATGGGGCAATTTAATAGTGGGGCACACTGAGATAACAGGGATTTACTTGAAAATATAATGCCAACCTGCTGGGAGTCAAAAGGGACATTTCCTAGCCAGTTATTTTCAGTAGTATCAATACTACATTTTTTATAATAGTAGTGCATTTGGATTCATCGAGTCATCCATCCATTTGCCAACCACTCTACTTCATTATAATATATAATAAATGTATATATAAGAACCATTCACCTGGACAGTAAGAAAGTAACTGGAGGGAGAAAGATCTTGGGTCAGTTGAAAATGTAGAGGTGATAAAAATCTGAAAAGTGCTAGACAGAATTCAAGTGAGTGAATTATTTTGTTCCGGCAGTTTTCAGTTGTGAGCAGTTAGCGCTATAATGTGATGTGACTATTTAATTTAAGTGACGAAATATCACAATCATGCAAATATTCTGCGGTTACGTAAATAACAATAATGACATTTATTACTGTGAGCAGTTTCAAAGATTTCGGTTACATTATTTGTATTAGTGTTAAGAATTTTGATAAGTATGAATTGGAGATAAGGGGAAATGAGCTTCGAAAGAGAGCAAACATGATGGATTCTAAATTCAGCAAACCCTGAGAAATAGTAAAAAAAAAGTACTTGTTTGATGCTAATCTAGGAGGCATCTACTTTACTGCCTTGTGAACTCCAGATTCCATTAGAAAACTCAATAAAGTAAGAGTAGCTTATAATGATTGTCCAAGGTTTTTTTAAATTTTGACGTGGAGTTAGTGTTTCAGATTTTTGTTTAAATTATGCTATGCTATATCTAGTAGTTCAAAGAGAGTTGTACTTTTCACTGCTCAACAAGGGTAAGGTTGATTAACAACATCTTAGTTATTTTGAATATTCAACAACTTTCAACAAATTTACCATACTCTTAGTTAAAGACTTTAAACATAGTATTTATTAAAAGCAAAATGCTATCTTGAAACCTTCGTTTGAAATTTTTGATACACAAGATCATCCTTTAGTAGACTTACTTAATTCGTTTTGTCATCCAAGGTCTATGCAGCCTTGGATGACAAAAAGTATTGTGGTGCCATCTTTGTAGACTTTAAAAAAACATTCGAGCTAGTTGATCACGATATGTTAATTTTGAAGCTCAGAAAAATTGGACTGTCAAGAAGTTTGTTAAAATGGTTTTAGTCATATCTTTGTAATCGTGAATTCCAAGTCAAAATTGGAATGGTGTTATCTAATTGTTACTGCACATTGGTTGGCGTTCCCACTGGGGCCTATTTCATAAAACTATTTACAGTTGACAGGGTGACAGCTGACATAGGTCAATACCGTGACAGTTTACAGTGACCAGTGTTTCATATAGTTTTTGCAAATTTTCGACCGAAATGACGCACGGTCACAAAAGCTTTACATCTGCAACAACTAACCTTGGCAACCAGTATTTCACAGTAAATCAGGGGTCGCTCAACTTTTTTTTCAGCCTAACATTTCTCAGTATCCACAGCATGTTTCACTTTGAAATTTTTAAATCATGCAACAAACGTATTAGATAATCGTACAATGCAAAAAAACCGGTGGAAATATGATTAAAAATGCGGAATGTAAGTGCTTTACAGGGGTGTATTCTCCGGTCACAAAAATGGTGACATTGTAAGGTTTTTATATTACCGTGGCATTTTATGAAACCAAACCCATGACGACTCCAAAAAAACTTCTGTAAATGTCATGATTTTCTCTGTCATGGTTAAATATAATACATTGTTTTATGAAACGCAAATTTTCAAAAATCTGTGACATTGTGACAGAATGTCACCCCGTCAACTGTAAATAGCTTTATGAAATAGGCCCCTGGTAGTATTTTGGGCCCACTGTTGTTCATAATTTATGTCAATGATTTGCTTGTCAGTCTTAAAAATTTTATGGCATACGCAGATGATGTAGTTATTTTTGCAGATGGTGATTCTAAAGAAGAACTAGAAGAAAAGTTAGAAGACGAAATCCGAATTCTCAACAGGTGGTCATCTGTAAATGGAATGACAGTGAGTGTCCAAAACCAAAAGACGAAGTGCATGGTGGTTAGTCCGGCAAGAAAACCCAAATTTGTGATCAACATGACTATCAACGGACAACAAGTGGAATGTGTAGATAAATTTAAGTACTTGGGTGTTCTGATATCTAACACGCTTAAATGGGATGAACAGTTTTCTTGTGTGTTAACTAAATTACAACGATTACATTTTTTTTTCAAAAAAAGTCACTATTATTTTGAAAAAAGTAGCATGCTTTTATTTGTGAACGGACTTTTCTTGTTTGTGATTGACTACTGTTTGCCTATTTGGGGGTGTGTGGGTACGCAATTTCTAACGAAAACTGTTAAGCTCCTAGAGCGCATATTACAGACAATTGTTAATGATGAGGGACTACAAGATTTTCATTTTTTGCTTGAAAGAGCTAATATGCTGGCCACGTCCGAAAGGATGTTTTGTCGGTTACCCTCTGAAATGTCAAAAAAAAGGTCAACAGAAAAAAATGTCATACTAAAAAACGTCAACAAAACATAATGTCAAAAACCATAACGTCAAAATAAAAGACGTCAAACGATAATAAGTCAAATCAAAAATGGCCACAAGTCACAAAAGGTCATTGACATTACGATCACGCAATAAACAATGCCATAGTAACAATAGCGTATGGCTGCGAATATGCACTAAGCATGCGCACTGGAGAACAAAAAAAACTTTGCTACAACTCAATTATTATCTGGAAGCCAGGCAGCTCCAAGCAAAAAAAAAATACAGAAATTTTGATGTGAAACTGCGTTCAGTGATTGATAATTAGGGGAAAATGCCTATATTAAACTACATGTTGAATGTTGCATCTAATTTAAGTTACTACGTTTAGTTTATGTCATTTTACTTAGACTTGGCCTGTTTAGTAAACGTTTAAAATTTGGCAAAATTTACGTTTAATTTTGAAACCGTAACCGCGTTTAAGGTTAAAAATTCGACCCTCAGTTAGTTTACTAAAATTGCCGTTTAACAAATTAAACGTTTTTTAAACGGTTATTGTGCTTCAAATTTATTTGTTAGCGATACAAAGATTCTAATAACAAGCAAAAACATCCAATATTTTTCATATATAATATTAACAAGTAGATCAGCTCATTTTAAAAAACAAATAGTAAATTTATTTTAAGGAGCATGAAGGCAGGCGGAAAATAATTTTTGAAAAAAAATTACCTGATAATCAGTAAAAATTTGCTCGAAAATTAACACCTACCTGCTCATTTTTTAGCAACGTTTTTGAGAAATAGAGTAAAATTTAAATATTTTTTAAAAAAATTTGGGCTAAAAATCGGTTAAAATACGGTTTGTGGCACAATCACTGTTGGGTTGCGCATTTCTCACCGGAAAATTTCGAAAATCCGTTCAATAGTAAGTTGCTCTACCCCTAACATTTTTCCTTCACTGGATTTTCCACCCGTGTCATCTAGATATCGCAGCCGCATGCTGCGACGTGCGTATGAAGTACAGCCGAGTCTAAATCGAACCTCACTAGCCTCACTTATATTCGCGCGTATTTAGGATTGACT
>Ga0210040_10005472_pt1 | contig 16163 bp, 3 predicted proteins | sample CryGeyCG12114_NA_FD_185462 | JGI IMG/M metagenome (GOLD analysis project Ga0210040, IMG submission 185462) | Groundwater microbial communities from aquifer - Crystal Geyser CG19_WC_8/21/14_NA (SPAdes) (version 2) | ecosystem: Environmental > Aquatic > Deep subsurface > Groundwater | place: USA... | reverse complement strand
GGAGCACTTACTGTCGGCAGAGTTGGAATATCTGCTGTTGGTACCGCTGGAGCACTTACTGTCGGCAGAGTTGGAATATCTGCTGTCGGTACAGCTGGAGCACTTACTGTCGGCAGAGTTGGAATATCTGCTGTCGGTACAGCTGGAGCACTTACTGTCGGCAGAGCTGGAACGGTCGGTAGAGCTGGATATGTTACAGTGGGAACAGAAATTGCAGGGGCATTCTGCGACTCGTCTTGTTCTGATAAATTAGCTCGTGTTGTTACAACAGCATGAGCAGGATCTTGAAAATTTAATAAACCCAATAAACAATTTTCCATATTAAAAAATTCTTGATTCTGTAGTTTCAACTGCGCATACCTAAACCAGGGCAGCACACGCCTGCATACTTTCCATTGTAAAAACAGTATCCCACAAAGTTCCCATTTTTGGAGGAGCACAAATCAAGAGAATCTGCACAAGGTCCTACCTGATTTCCTGCTTTACATCCGTATACAACTGTGTTTGGTCCAGCTGTAAATCATTCCATGAATCATTAAAATTAAGGCAATACGCTTGGGCATGTTGTGCTTAGAAAATCTTACATCCGGATTTGCTGGATTCAAATGTAGAGATTTTTTGCGTTGCAGCAGATCTTGCATAGCACGACTGGGAGCTGAAATAAATGAAAATGCACTTTGTTTGGTTAAAACCATTATTTGCCTTCCAAGTTGCTAATTCCATACAATTGATTTACCGTAATGCTATACAGCAGTGCAAAAAAAAAATTAGGGACCACTTAATTCCCATGTTGCAGTCTTTGACTCTTGTAACTCAAATGACTACTAGCGCATTTGTAGCAACTGGACAGAGGTGAACAAAGTGATACATCATTAGTCCTATCTAAACTAATTAGTACTACTTATCACAACTGTCTGTACTTCTAATCACGCAAATAAGACATTAGCTACTGCTTGTGCTTATACAGAAAGCAGTTAATTTGGGTTATCAAATTGGAAAAAGCCAGACTTTGTGCTACAAAATTTTTGTTGACGAAGTTCACAAAGTGTAATGATGCAGTTCATAAAAGTATAAAAACTTTTCATATTTTTTACATTTAGGCATCGCATTTAGTTAAGTTATGCAAAACCTATTTGATATTGAATAAGTATTGAATTGTTTATTGAGTTCAAAAGCAATTTGACATACAGTATCATGGATAAAACATTAATAAACAAATGCAGCTAATGGCTTAATTAAACGCTATCATATTTCAGTAGGTTTTCCTTCAGTTTTGGAGCTTACTGGTATTTGTCTGGAGAATGGCAAAGACCCGATGGCATAACAATGATCCCATGGTCCAAAGGTAAGGTCTTGCTTAGGCACGTTACCTGTGTGGATTCTTTCGCCGTTTCTCTCACATAAATCTCTCTCCTGTTATTGCTGGTGCTGCGACTTCTGAAGCTGAGGCAAAGAAAAATACAAGTCTTTGTTTCATTCACTCAAACTACCATTTTTTGCCGTTGGAATGGAAATTTCAGGTCTATTACGAAAGAAAGCTACCTAATTTCTGAAAGACTTAGGCATGAACCTTATTGAAGCTTGAAGCCAACTTAGAACCCAGATTGTCTTGTTAGTTTGTTAGCATAGTATTCTATAACTTTGTTTATGGATTGGATTAATAAGACAAACTTGTAATTATACGTTATTGTATAAAAGCATGAGATTCAAACCAAACTGAAGCTTATGTAGCCAAACTTACCAAACCAAGCATCATATTTGAGCTGACTTTAATTTATTGGCCAAAGTCCAACTCGACATACTAACTTGGATGGGAAAGTAGACACACGCTCTAAATCTTTTTGGGCTTCAACTTTCTCTCGGGTAAATAGAAAAGTACTTAATTCAACTCATGCGAATTGAAATGCTACAGGAAAAAGTGCTTGAAAGAACATTGAAAACCCTTGACATGTCTACAAGTACTACATAACAACTCATGTACCAGTTAAACGCTTGTCAAATCAAGTCTTTTATATGCATTGCATGCAAAATTAGAAAATCAATACACACTTTTACCCCCGAGTGCACCCAAGTGTTTCATACTCGATTAAATAATCCCAGCAATTTTTACACACATTTTTATTATTTTGTATTCAAACAGTACATTTATGGTTTAACAGTTAACTTTTAGCAAATAACAACTGTGCGCATTAAAAAACTATCAGCAGCCCATAATCGTCTTGAACTTCACTTCTTGTAATCTATCGTTAACACTTTTTTACACGCGCCGCTAGTAAGTAGAGCGAACTATAAAAAGCCCTCGTGCTTGTCTAATGGACCAAGATAATGTAAAGATTCTCATCTTTCCACCTATACCGGGCAAACTTGAGCGAGTCCTACACACATAACATTGTAATGTTATATAAACATGGGTAATCAGCCCGAATCACTTGATCTGGAAAATTCTTTTTTCGCACGCATTAGACAGAACAATATGCCACATAAAAAGCAACTAGCTAAGTAGTTAAACCACAATCACTATCCAGGCTACACAAATTGTGGGGAATGAACAATTTCTGCAGAAATTGTTATCATGCTATTTCTACTTACAAGAACAATATGAACTACTTACTGTCTGTTACATTGAAATAGAGAATTCTCAATGTTAATTAAGGTATCTTGTGAATTGGCAGTTTGTCAAGTTTTAGAGTTTGAAAAACCTGAATTGCTAAGAAAATAAAATCAGATGGAGGTTTTCAATAAAGTTTCGGAAGAAATAACTATGTGGACTCAATGAAGTTATTTTCTGTTTCTTTACAATTCGGATTTCAGAAGCTCTAGATTCGCAAACAAATAAAAGTTGCTCTCTAATTCAATGAAATGGACAATAGCTGCATGTATGCACGGGCAAACCTAGTCAGCTTAAATTTCACATGATTTCGTAAGAAACACTCAAGAAAGTTGTCATGCAATCAATGCATTAGAACTGTAATGATGAACCTGAAGTGATAATATAGGAGGGTCTGATTCGTAAGCAATATCCTTTGTGCTTTTGTATGCTATATATCCTTCGAATGTTGCCCTATGCAAAGAAATTTGGAGCGCAATTCAAGCAGTTCGCGTTCACAAGACCTCTGGATTTCCCAGATTCTTTTCTTTGCTCAGCTAATGATCCTTTCATCATATAATGAAGATAATAAAAAAAATAATGCACAGAATGGACTCTGTGAAATTCAAACAAATGAACATAGTAATCATGCAGTGTTTTGTTCCAAAATGAACTGGAGGCGAGATTTTTGTTTCATGATGCATGCACAATAATGATAAATTGTTCGTTAGGATTATACTGGAATTTTTATTACTTGAGTAGTTAGTAGTTTGGCTAGTAAGTTAGCAATGAACTACTTGAGTCTCATATTCAATATAGTGCAGTGCACACATAAAACATGATGTACTGGTAGTTGAGCAGTTTAAGGGAGAAGTTCAGTAGCTAAACATGATGATTGAGGACGTAAAAATAGATTTTATGAGAATTCTTTGTTTACGCTGTACAGTTTTCTACATCTCATTTTGTCTACTCTGGAAAAAGTTGAAGCCATTCCTTTTGCCAGAGATCCGTCAAATATTTATACATTGATGATTTCTCATATTATGTACCAACCATTTGGCTTGGCAGGTTTGCATAGGTAGGCATGTTCAACTGGAAGCATGTGTGAAGTGCTTTTCAACTAGTACTCACAAAGTTAGAATTTTTGGCAAAAAAAATCCAATTCATGAATTATTCATGGTGCACGATGTAATGGGGGTGGCATAGCGTCAAAAATGTGCCGACCAAATAATATGCAAACTTTCTCATTTTTCCTTATAAAAAGTTGGCAGTCAGAGACTAAACGAAAATTGGAAGAATTGGGAAGTAAATTGGAAAGGAAATAGAGTTTGTTTTTCGCATATTACAATCATTAGCCTTTTATTTTTGTCATATTTTTTAAACTCTCAGACAGACAGACAGCCCGTGTTTTCATATGCTTGTCGTTAAAGAACAAATGTCGAAGATTCCAATTTTCGATTCTGCTCTTGGTTCGAGGATTTACTCAAATGTCGTCAAGATTGCTCCATCCATGTTAACTCCACTGTTGTGAAATGAATAAAAAAGTTGAATACAAAATCCCAATCCTCCTCATGTGAGGAGAGGCATATAACACAGGATTAGTATTACAAGTAAGAACTTTACTTCCACAAATAAAATGCAATAAGTCGACTAAAAAAATCCAAAATCTCAGTTTGCTCAAGGCTGCTAACCAATTTTAAACAGACGGAATTTCTCCATATTTTTTCAATCTACGGTTTTATTATTTTTTTTTGTACTGGTGAGCTGGATTTCGCAAGATATACAGATAATTCTTAGAATACACTGGCTGGCTAGCTGTTTCAAATTAGGATGGAAAATTTTCAATTAAAAGTTATTCGGCACTGGTTGTATTTTTCCTGGTTTCCGATACAAACTAAGCGGTGAACGAAGTTGATTTTTTTCCAGAAAGTTACAATTGAAATCATGCAAGCTGCTAAGCAAAATGAGCAGTGTCAAATGCAAATTTAAAAGTTCTCTCCTTCAGTGAAAAATTGGAAGCCTGATATTTTTTAAAACATCATAAAACAAAATTACAAAATATTCGACTGGTGGAGCAATTTGATGCATCCGTGCTTTCTGCTAAAAATAATTTAAAGAGCCTCTGCAACAATCCGTAAAAATTTCCACAGTCACAAAGTTTGTACATGCGTTACATTTGTCTGTAAAAATTTCAACCAGCCCTTTTTATATGACATTGACTCTCATGTATTAATGTAATGTACAATTGTGCATATAGCATTGATTTGTCCTGAAGAAGGTAACATACTGTTTATTGTTTACCGACAGCTAGACTTAGATAAATCCTCTCACCCAGTATCTCGTTCAATTCTGCAGCATAAACCGGATAGTTCCCATGCCTAGTCATAACTACAACTACAGACAAAACAATAAATTAGACTTATAAAAGTTGGGAGCACGGAAGTAACTGAACAAGAAATCCAAAACTGCAAACGCACACACACATTTTTATAATAAAACTTGCTGTCAAATGCCTTTTGCGTGCCCCACAGACCTCATCAAGGGCAAGTATTATCATCATCATTATTATTATCGACCTTGCTTGTCGACATCTATAATTTTAAAACCTTATTTGCATTGATCATTCTCTTTAGTTTTCTACCACACGATTCATCAGGTCATACTCGATTCTATCATGATCAGCATTTTTTTCCGCCCGTGTAAATAAATGCAATATGGATCCACATCATCATTTCTGGTCCATTTTTCATGCTCTGGTTGCAAATGGATCACTGACGATGAGCCTATGAAGTGATGAGAGAACATGGTTACACTTGGATGTGAAGGGATCGTGAGTAGATTGGAAAGCGTTACCTTTGCATTACTGAAACCCATGTTTCAGCATGGGAAACGTGATTGGTAAGCAAAAAATTGTGCTCGTTCGTGGTACGTTACGCAATTGCAGTAAGTCATACTTGGTAACTCATTTAGTAGTCCTGGCAGCTTTTATTGTACTCCAACAAAGTATATACTGTCATCATCGAGTTGTATATGCTATCCACATGAGATAGAAATTGCCCAAGTCTATGAAAGGAAGAATTTCAGTCTTCAATTTTCAGTTTTACACAGAATAAGTAAGCATATGGCAAGAGAGGAGTTTTAACATTTGATACATACTATATGACGAATTATTATTCAGGTGTGAGCACTTTCACTCACTCTCTAGCTTGCTATTCGCTGTAGGCGGGTAATGTTTTCGGTACGGTTCAGATTTGCCTGGAGGAATTGCAAGGTAACTGTAGCTAATATTTATTTTTAAGTCGCGAATCAATTGCATAATATGGATTGTATGAAGAAATTGGTGCATTAAAAAGTTATGTGAATAGTCCGAACTAGTTAGTTGCGTAAAGCAAAATTCGTCTAGCGAATAATAATAAAAAATCTAAATAAAGCTCAAAGCTCTGAAATCTCTACTTTCCAGTAAGAACTGAAATTTGAAATCGGAGATGCACATTAGTTAGTTAAACATTCACGGAAAAATAAAACAGCCCACTGTTCTGAGTATTTTTTAATGATGTAGTGAAAAAATGTTAGTAATTTTTATCCGTTTTTTAGGGTTTTTGAAAAAAAAACACAATAGGTTTCGAGTTATCTAGAAAAACATCAACAAGTCAAAGCCGATTTTTTTGTCCGATGTGTTTGCCTTGTGTCCCATTTTGTGGAAATCGTGTATTTAAAAGCCAGTATAAATAAATATTTCATGTGAATCTGCAAACTTTTAAATTTTAAGTTGAAGCTTCAATCGAAAGCTCTAAAATGTTTTCACAATTTTATTGCGGATAATTTGTCTTAAAATGAACACTTCACCTATATCAGTAAAAAAAGACAACAAATGGGTTGCATTTTTCAACAATTGTATTCTTTTAATTGTAATAAACTAAACTCAAATTTTGTTTAGCAAATTTTTAAATTACTTCATTAATCCAAATATGAAAGGTAATTTAAAATTTTTATTGACGAGTAATCAATAACTTACTGACGTTGAAATATAACCTTAACCTCATTTTCTACTTGGATAATCTTCACAGATCTGACAAAAAAAACTTAAGCATGATTTATGTTGCAAAGAATTTTCAACGTAGATTCTCACAATCTGAGTTACAAAACAGAATGCTGTATTATCAGCAAAGAATATCTCATTTCATGCGGGACTTGATCAGCACTCCCCTGGCTTGGCTCATTTAAAATACTTTACAAGAAATACCTTGAAAAATCATGGTGTTTTTTTTCGCCCATACTCACAAGTATTTTTAGCAAGATTTGAAAGGTAAATAAGACTTGCAATTGTATTGCGCCTGCATAACAAATACAAATTTCTTGTTCATTCTGTTTCTGTTGCTTGGCTCTGAAGTTTCTTTTAGTTTTTAATGCATTGAAAAGTCATAATATGCTGGAGGTAAGGTAAAAAGAAGGAATAAAAAATTGCTTACACTTGTTCAAAACTATATTCTGTCAATCTCCTAACTGCACAAAAAAAGCACGCGCGGTTTTTCACGGACTTTTGTTTTGTCAACTTACGAGTTCCCCGTATATTGACAAGAATTTCAGTGTGATTGCAAAACAAAATTTTCAGTAAAGGGAACAACACAATTCTTTGAACACTGGGATACAAACTGCAACTCATAAACACTAATTGGTTCCTGCTCCTCCGTCATTTAAACGGGCTAATATCCTGTTTTTTGTCAATTACTATTCCTTAAAATTCAGTTGGTTTTAAAAATAAATGTAATATCTCCCACTTCAAATTGCAAACCCCAAATTGATTTTAAATAAAACCGAAACTGGCTGAGTGGAGAAAAAAACTACGCAGCTTTATAGAGAAATAAAGTTTGTACTTTAACTTGCATAATGTTCCGTGCATTTTTCCTATTTCAGAAGAATTCACTTGACACAATCTTCTTTGTTCATCATTCTTTATCACTGTAGCACAGGTAATGAAAAAGTCCTTGCAACGCTCTATATTGCATTTTGTTGTTTTATGTTATACTTTCACAGAAACTCTTTTATGTTTTAATGTCTTTTTGCCAAATCCAGTGGCTCTGGAATAAACCAGTATGGCTCACGTACTCCCATTCATACACACCCATATCCAGTGGAAATAACTCGAAAGAAAATAGTTCTTAATGTGTATGTGTGTCTCCTATTAATTGAAGCCAGAGAGGGGAACTATATATTGCCGAACTGGGAAATAAAATCTTGTGCACAAAATTCTACGCAGTATGAATTCTACCGTGCAATTATTTCAGCAAATGAATACTGTTCCTTATTTTGTTTGTAACTTACTTGCTTGATATTGCCATTTTCTCAATGACATTCTATATTCGAATATGGTTTAATTTAATTTCTTAATTACTCAAACTAAAGTCAACTCAGCATAAACAAAGAAAAAATGTTGATATGCCAAATCAGAAATATGGATGCATTTGGTTTCGGTTGCTGTTTTATTTTGTGTTGAAACAAAAATTGTCCCAGCCACTATCGGTTCAGTTTTCATTTGACACCCATATTGCCATATGGGAATTTCCATATGTGCACAATGGGTCTGATGATCATGCTAGATTGATGCAATGAAATCCTCTATTTTGAATTACAACTTTTCATTCAATTTCACTAAAAGGATGTATTATACGAATAATCTGCTTACTTTCATCCCATCAATTCCAGTCAACTTTTCCACGCATGTAAGGGAGCTGGAATGGATGAGTGAAACTAGTACAACATGAAAGCTCTTTTATTTTCCTCTCCAGAAAGTGCTGCATTATGAGCTTAAACTAGCAACTACACATTATGAAACCCAAATCTATTATTATTATTATGATTATGATTATTTGGAAGCTCACCGTGCTCTAGACTTGATTTACTGTTAGTCCTTTTGAAATAAATTTGAAATAAAAAACTTTTATTACATGCGTGTAATTACAAGAGACAAAACCTTGTGTTGTACAGCATAGGAAATGACAATATGATAAACCATCACATAGCATACAATACAAAGTCACGTAAATTTAACACATAGTTAAAGTTAGTAATAGACTCATTCCGCTCCGCATAATTATACAGACAGGATATAATCAATAAATTATACGAGCAAGCTTTTTGCACGACGTTGCAACACCGCAAAGCGACAGCTTTGGTCGTTAAGCAACGTCTTTGTAGAAATGTAGAAATGTGGCAGCACCGCTTACGCGGTGCTGCCACATTTCTACAAAAAGCTTCGGCATGAAGTATAATACGTAAGTTAACCAACTTAAAGTAAAGTAATATGGAAACTTTTCAGCATATGAAATGGGTGTAAAATAAAGTTGCTCTTTTAAACACGTTTTTGACAAATTAATTGTGCAAATAAAATGATTACATGGGAATTTGCTTCTTTTGTCCTCATTTTAATTTTTTTATATAAAGGTTCCTGAGGCTGAAATGTTCATCACAAATTCAGTTTGTATCCCGCTCAGCTGTCAAATATTCTGTGAAAACCTGTGTTTCAAGCCAGTTGTATGGTTTTTACATTAGGCTAATGGAAAACGAAGATGAATAATGCACTATAAATTCAGAGCTCAAGACAACTGAGCGAAGAAGAATACAAGCGAGTTGATTCAATATTTGGATTATATACAAAACGCACATGAAAAGTGGCTTTGGGCATTCAATCTGTCCAAGTAAATTTAGTAAACTTAGATGATTATACTAACAGAAAACTAACATAGGGTTCATAGGGAACGCAAAGCGCGTTGCTGTTTACAGAGCTGTATTAGTTAACTAGTATACATTTGAAATTTTATACTTTCATTATGAAAAATATCAATTTCCTTTTGTACGAAGAATGCAACATAATTTGAGGCATATTCTAACCCTAACCCTCTAATTAAGTAATTTTAGAAAAATCTTTTAAATTCAAACCTATAGCATCATAAAAACTCTAGTACTAATCACGCACTCACTGTTTTCGACATTATCCTCCCTTAGAATGAATAAAACAAAGTCACCAAATGAAAACAACTCCTTAATTAATCAACAAAAGTAAGTTTCAATTATTATAATAATGAACCACGTCTCCCAATTAATGACAAACTTTGCACAGCTCTCCATCCACTCCACATAGGGTAATAATAAGCTACTACTAGTATAGTACTTGGTTAGTTCTACACAAAATTCCTCCCATTTAACAAAAAGTAACAGAACCCATATATTCCTTGATTTCCAAATGCACTAACTTTTCTCTTTTAATTAACCAACTAACTAACTATAACAGCTGGTTGGATACTTAATTAATCAACGCTCCATACATGACACACACACACACGTATTATACCCATTTCCATCCAGAAGTAGCCCGTTGGATTCCGAAAAACAAACTGGGAGAATTCCCAAATGTTGCCTTGCTTCTATTATTTCAAATTGCTCGAACGTCGAACACTCATTCATTTTGTGTAGTAGTTGAAGTACTACTGGATTGTCTCTTGTTGCCGTCCTTTTCTTTTTTCCCTTCTCTCATTCGTAAAGTTGGGAAAGACATGGGCGAAAAAAGAAAATACGAATCCGCACGTGAGCCCATATAACCACTCCATGGTTGATCCTTCAATGGCAATATCTTCGCACATTCCCGACCTTGAGTCACATTTTTACAGGCGCAACTAATATGCAGCCGGTATACAGTCATTTGACCCATGTGGAGATCAAATGGATTGTACGTCTGGTGAAAAGTTTGCTCATGTTCCTCCTGCTCTGTTTCTAAAATGCTCTCTGCATTGTCCCGGTCATCAATAGATTTGATGCAGTCTTTGGTCACGGCTGATTCAAACTGTTCATGGTCCAGACCAAAGTATTTACCTGGAAGGGGAGGAATGCACATGATATAGGATTACATATGAATGTTGGAGAAAACAACAGCCCTCATTAAGCAATAATGCCGGATCCTTTGTCATTTCTCTAGAATAAATAATCAATACTGCATCTGCTGCTGACTACACATGAGAATACAATAGTGTTTAGAGACAAGTGAGTCAGTGAGCAAAAGTAAAATGAGGGGAAAAACATTTAATGTCAGACTCATACATTTAAACTACTAGATCAGTTAGGTCAGTGAGTGAATGAGTGATTTTTGTACATTTTAGACTTGTTTTAATCACGCTTATTTTCATACGCATTGAAAAAAAAATATTGCAGTACAGTATAGTCAAGTTCTGTGAAAATATATGCGAAATAGACGGTGAAGAGAGAAAAATTGACTTTGAAAATGGAAGATACCAATTCAAAGAATATCTTGAAAAGAGATTTTTAAAATCCCGTTCGCAGATTTGCACTATGTATACGAATCCTCAACTATCGATTTTGAGTCTAACTTTTTACAGCCGAAAGTATACTTTTGAGCCTTGTTTTGTAAACAACCCATTTTCTGATTGGAATCGCAATTGCAAAGACAAAAAAACTGTACCGAGGAAGAACTTATAAGCATTCAGATACAGGACGGGATGAATTAAAATGAGCCTTTTTGTTGTCGTGCAGTTAGTTATTAGCTTTTAGATACAGCTCCGATACACTACACTGTACGTAGTTCATTTCAACACCATTCATTTCTTTGTGTTATTTTCCGATGGATGTACAAGTTTCTCCTATGTTAAAAACATAAGCTATTTGCAGGCAGAAAAAACATGAGGCAGTAAGCAATTTGTTTTCCTACTTATTTTAGTAAGCCGACAAAGAATGGGATGTAGATTACTCTGTAATCTCCAATGGAACTTCTATAGATCAGGCCGTGCAAGTTTTATGTGCCAAAGAGGATTTTACGTAGCTTCCATTCAGCTTTTATTGTGCTGATTCTATTAAAATCGGCAGTAAAATCCATGTTTGAATCCAAAGTTAGCAAATCTTAAGATTTTATTCTAAAATTCTTTGAAGTTGCGCTTTTTGCGATCTCTTCAAATTAGAATGAGAGTTTTCACAGAAAATGAGTTTTCGTCAGACTACAGTGGTTAGAGGACTATAGGCACATTTAATTTGTCTGAAATAATTTGGACATAAGAATAAACTACTGTAAAACAGATATTGATACAAGTACGTTTAGCGGTAGAAACGTGTAAAACAGACCCATTGGTAAACTAAAATCAGCCCTCGAGTACGTGTAGCAAAATTCATCATACATTCGCTTCAATTTACTAGACGTTGCAAAATAAAAGATAGTATCAATAGTATGTTACTGGCATTTGTTGTTTCGCAGAAAAAAAAAACTTTGTCCACTTGAGTTTTTTTAAGAGATCATTTGGTCAACATTTTACTGATTTAATGACTTGATTTCCACGAACTATTTATCGGGAACTGGGCAATGTTTTTTCTGCAAAGTACAGAATTAATTGTTATTAAGCATTTACGATGTTGACCCTCTAATTTTCAGGAAAATAGCTGACCGATTTCGCTGATATTGAATCCCATGCACACAAATAGTACCAAGTTAAGCTACACTTGTATCTCGATTTGTCAAACCGTTCATGAGATATCCTGCGGACAGACGGACGTGACTCACACAGAACGTTCCCAATATGTACCTACCGTTACAGCTACAGGAAATTTATAAATTGTAATATACAATGAACAAACTCTGTTTTAGATTACTGTAGCAAAACTCATTGCACGTTTATTCCTGCTTAGCATGCATGCTATTTGTACAAACAATAGTAACTGTTGTAATGCTTCCTCCTACAATTTCTCCAATCTTTTAAGGCTAACTATAAGTCAGAGGCTACAATATTCAAAATGTGGTCTAGACAGGCTATCTAAATATGAAACACATTTTGACCGTCGCTAAGCAAGAATGCACACTTTGTGATACTTCAACATGCACGCGTTGGAAATAATAATTCTGGAAAACCAATTGTTTTTTGTGGACCCGGTGCCCGATACATACAGTGTACAAGTTCTTTCTCTGATATGCATACCCTTTTTTATCTCGCATAATAGAGTACTGCAAACTATTAAGCTGAACTGTAAATTTAGTCAAAATCAAGCTATTTTAGCCGAGGAACCTTGTTTAGCATATAGCTCATTTTGTATTGCCTCGGCTTGGAAAAACACAGTTTTTACAACAGCAAGATGCGCATGTAAATAACCATATTTGAAACTAAACTGCATTACATAACTGATACCATTATATATCTGTATCAAGTATACTTTCTTCGCTTTCATCGTACCCATTCATTGCATTCAAATCTTCTACTGAGAAATATCTAATGAAATATCATTGAATTGAAAATTCCATGCATCACATTCACTGCAGTAGTGGTAGAAGCCAAGGAAAACAAAAAAGGCATTATATTCAGCAAAAGACTAAGCAAAATTCCTCGTATAAACCAGTGATTTGTAAGCGTATGAATGGGAGGAAGTAAAGTATATAGGACCTTTGTTTGAGTATAAAACTAAAGTTTGTTGCAGCGACTCAGCGCATTGCCATTCAGCGTGAAAATACCGCCGGCACCCTATCCAAAACCTTGTGGTTTGCGAGAAATTTATTCCTTTCTTTTTAAATAAATATAGCCGTCCTTGTTAATCTCATCACCGAATCCTCTTTCGTAAGTATCCATTACAAAATAAAAGCTGCAGTTTCAGGACGCGGGCTTTAATAGGCCTGGCCATTCCCTTTTAAGAGTGTGCATTTTTCCGAGACGTGGAATAAAATAAGTCCAAACAGTTCTCGCTTAAGTGTGTATGATTTTGAGATGTCAGAATGAAAAAAGTTCAAACAGTTCTCAGTATGTGTGCTGTTGTAATAAAGTAGGGTTGCGTTACGTTCTGTAAAAGAATGTTATGTTGTGGTTGTCAAAATTCCCTTTTGTCAATTGTTGCTGACAAATGAGATATTTTGGTTTTTCTACTCCAAAAGTGAATAAACTTTACGTAGGACCTACTGCGTATGACTGTATGACTGCTATACTGTTTGTGGTCGCCATACTGTAGAAGACGAATCGCAGACAAGACCTCCATGGCTAAAACCACTATTTTTCTACATACTACTTCTTTTTTTGCGTAGGTAAAATGAGTAAATCGCGTGGTATAAATACAGTATCCATGAAGTAAACTGTGTCTGCAATTTTTCTTATTAGATCAAGCTTTAGTGAAATCCCTTAATTGCTCAAAAAAAGATCAAAATACTTGTATAAGTGGTAATATGTGCATTTTCGATTCAAATAACATGACATGACAATTTTATTTAAAAAGACAGCATTTTTGATGTAATTATCCCCTATTACGTGCTTATTATACTGCGTGCAAGAGGGGGCGGCAAAATTCAAACTGATAACATCACTTATTTATTCTCTGAATTTAATTTGTGATGAAATTATCTGTATTTGAATAGTATTCGAAATTGAACGTTTGTACTGAAATTTTATAATTCTTCAAGGTCCTAGCTAACTAATAAAACTGATTCCGGGAATCCAAACTGCCCAGTCGATGTGAAAACTAAAGCTGAAATTCCGCATGGGAACTAAGCCTTGCATATCATTGACTGGGCCTAATAACCAGGCAAGTTAAAAACAAGAACAATACATAAATAGCTCCAGAGCTACGAAGTATCCAAAGACAGTTAACTAACGTTTTCTTACTCTTTACTGAAAATGGCACCGACGTCCACCCGTTCCGGGGAAAAAAAAGAATACGCAAAGTCAACTGTCGACACCCAAGCAATACTAGATAGACTGGAAGAAGTAAAAACCGATTTGCGGCATGAGATACAGGAAAACAGAGGCGAAATTAACAAATTTGCTGAACAAATTAACCAAGTTCGAAATCCGGTAAGCCGTCTAGGAAAGGAGACCAGAACAATCCAAACGCAGCTGGAAAAGACGAAAGCCGACATTACAACTCTCCAATCCGAAGCACCAAAGAAAAATCTTATAATCTCCGGACTTGCTGAACATGATAATGAAAATACCCAAGCTGTCGTCAAAAAGTTTTTTGAGCAGTCATTAGAAATCAAACCACGGTTCGATGCAGTGTTTAGACTTGAAAAGCTAAACGAAAAATTTCCCCGACCAATTAAAGTGACTTTTATCTACAATCAGGAAAAGAAAGATGTACTCCACTCAAGTCACAAGCTAAAAGGATCCGAAATCTACATCAACGAAGATCTGTCCAAAACGGAGAAAATCGAAAAAGCTCAACTGAGAAAAATAGCTAAGAAGGCCCGAGGGGAAGGAAAAGAAGTGCGGTGGACAAAGAATGGTCTAAAAATCGACAACAGGGAGTTCATTATTAGAGATGGGCAGCTTATTCCCGCCTTGCAGGATGAATGAAATTCCGGCCGGCCCTCAGATAAAACAGCACCAACACAACGAAGGAAATAAATAAAAAGTACATACTATAATGTTAATGGAATTAATAATTAAAAATCAGATTTTTTTGCAGAATTTAGTAAACTTGATTGTGATCTATTTTGTTTTGCAGAAACACACCATATGTGTGAATTTAAGAATAATAATATAGAAGAACTGTACAAAGTTTAAGAGATGTTCGGGATCAAGGAATACAAAAAGGGACGAGCTAAAAGCGGATTTATTGTGGGTTGGAAAAAAGGGTTATTTTCGAACGTATTGTTAACATGGGAATCCAAATTTACGGTCCGACTGAATCTTGCAGCGGGTACCAATATGTTTACTGTGTTTTTTACATACTTCCCACCTGATAAAGTATATGATATAGATTGTGTTGACTTTTTTGACTCGCTAGACTTAATGACTGTTACTAGCAGGGATTTTATTATAATGGGGGACTTTAATGCCAGACTAGGTAGAGAAAGCACAGACGAATTTGAGAGACAGAGCAAAGACTGCATCACCAATACACGCGGTGACATAATTATAGCAAAACTACGGTTATTAGGGTTGAACATAGGAAATGGAAACTTAGCAGACGACAAAAATGGACAACTGTCATTCTGTCACAGAAATGGAACTTCCTGTAGCACGACCGACTATTTATTTTACACTGATCATCGGGTGAATAATTTCAAAATAGAAAACATCACTCAATCAGATCACTTCCCAATATCTGCAGCCGTCGAGTGTTCTACTGAACAAACGGAGAATATAAAAGTGCAAGTCCCTGCAAAATACAAACGAATTATCAACAGAATAGACCAGCTTTACTTTATGTCGGCCCTTGAAGACCGTATTTCTAATCAAACAATTTACACAGAAGAAGTAGAAGGATTGGATCAAATCTTACGGGGTGCGCTCCATTGCGCGGCGGAAGAAACCAAACTGTATGTTCCAGCGCACCAAATCAAAAAACGATATTTTCTTTCCCCTTGGTTTGACACCGAATGCTATGAAGGGAAGCTGGAAAAGAATAGAAAACTTAGAATATTCAGATCTTCGAATACAGATGATTTTAGTGCTACATTGAGAAACTACCAAGATGCTGAAGCCTACCGGGAAATCTGCAAAAAGAAAAGATTACTGTCTGAAGAAGCAAAACAGCAAAAACTGATGAACCACGAAAACTCCAATGAATTCTGGAAGGCAGTTAACTCAATTCGTAATACTCGCTT
>Ga0210040_10005471_pt1 | contig 16166 bp, 12 predicted proteins | sample CryGeyCG12114_NA_FD_185462 | JGI IMG/M metagenome (GOLD analysis project Ga0210040, IMG submission 185462) | Groundwater microbial communities from aquifer - Crystal Geyser CG19_WC_8/21/14_NA (SPAdes) (version 2) | ecosystem: Environmental > Aquatic > Deep subsurface > Groundwater | place: USA... | reverse complement strand
TTTGGCGGTAATTGGGGCGGAACGCAGGGAATCGACCCAAGCATTTTTCCTCAATCTATGGAAGTGGATTATGTGCGGGTATACAGGTTAACTGAAAAATAATACCCCTGCCGGCCGGCTTAATAAAACTTGCTTCGTTTTTGTCAGCATTTATACCAGTATGACTAATGAATGAATTTAGTCAGTTTAATAAGTGGTAGACCCATAATTCAACAGTAAATAAGCCTGAGTTTAATATTGTAATACTTGTATTAATTGACTTATTCTAGCAAATAATTAGAAATATTTAATAATAAAAAATGGGTAAAATTCTGTTCTAATAATTTTATCTGTTAGCTTTAGGTTATAAATAGATGTAAACCGGCTCATTTTCTATAAAATTAGTCCGATAACTTAATTTATAATTATGAAGCGGAGCACAATTCTTTTCCTGATTTGTAGTTGGTTGGCCCTGTTTACGACCAGTGTATACGCCCAAAAACAAACTAATATCTGGTATTTCGGGTTGAGGGCCGGCCTGGATTTTAACGCCAGTACGCCCGCGCCGCTGGAGAACAGCATAATGGCTACAAATGAGGGTTGTGCCAGCATTGCGGATGATTCCGGTAATTTGCTTTTTTATACCAATGGCGTATATGTCTGGAACCGCGATCACCAGCAGATGCCCAATGGTTTTCGTTTGATGGGCCACCGTTCCTCTTCCCAATCGGCCGTAATTGTACCCAAACCAGGCAGCCAAACGCTTTATTATATTTTCACCACCGATTTGCAGTCGCAGGCTTACGGCATGCGCTACTCCGTAGTAGATATTACCCAGCAGGCGAATACCGGGGATGTGGTTGAGAAAAATGTATTTATGACTTCGCCCATCACCGAAAAAATAACGGCTGTGCAACATCAGAATGGCCGTGATACCTGGGTTATTGCGCATAAATGGAATTCGGATGCTTTTGTTGCCTTCCTGGTAACGGCCCAGGGAGTAAGCAAAGAACCAATTATCAGCCGGATTGGTACGGTGCATAAAGGCAAAAGCAAAGGTGCTATTGGTTGTATGAAAGCTTCGCCAGACGGCAGCAAAATTGCCGTGGCTATCTGGCGCGATTTAAACCGGTTTGAAGTATTTGATTTTAATAGCAATACCGGAATGTTGTCTAACCGCATTCATTTGGAGCCCTATGCCGAAGCGTATGGGGTAGAGTTTTCGCCGGATGGTTCTAAATTATACGGCACTACCAACGGTATTGATAAGGCCAAACCGCAACTTTGGCAATTTAACCTCCGGGCCGGCAATAATGCGGCCATAAGTAGTTCGGCTATTTTAATTTTTACCTCTCCCGAATACAAATTAGGCGCTTTACAACTAGGCTCCGACGGTAAAATATACCTGGCTAAAGAAAACAGTAATTACCTGGGGGTTATTCAGAATCCTAATGCGCCGGGTTGGTCTTGCCGGTACCTGGACGAAGGTATTTCGTTGGGTAACCGCCAGGCTAAGTTGGGTTTACCTAATTTTGTGCAAAGCTATTTTAACTTCGTACAACCCGTACTCAACTCCAAACAATAAAAAGAGTAAGTACTTTCGGAGCCGGAGAATAAAGTAAATAATCTCCGGATTGACTCATCATCGTCCATCAGTAAAGCGTTCAGTGGTAAAGCGATTTTATGTAGATCAGTATGTTGACCGGATTTTAGCCGGTGACCGGGTAGTACTGAGCCGGGCAATAACCTTAGCCGAAAGTACCCTGCCCGCCGATCAGGAACTGGCGCAAAAAGTAATCCAGCGTTTAATGCCCCACACCGGCCATTCCGTCCGGATAGGAATTACAGGTTCGCCGGGAGTAGGTAAAAGTACCTTTATCGAAGCTTTTGGCAACTTGCTGGTACAGGAACAGCAAAAAAAGATTGCGGTACTCGCCATCGATCCTACGAGTCAAAGGTCCGGCGGCAGTATTTTAGGCGATAAAACCCGGATGACATCGCTGGCAACCAACCCGGCCGCTTACATTCGTCCTTCTCCGGCGGGCAAATCGCTGGGAGGAGTAGCCCGCAATACCCGTGAAGCCGTACTGTTATGCGAGGCCGCCGGCTTTAACGTTATTATTATCGAAACGGTAGGAGTGGGGCAATCCGAAACCATGGTGCACAGCATGGTCGATTTCTTTTTGCTGTTACTTTTAGCCGGGGCCGGCGATGAATTGCAGGGCATAAAAAAGGGAATCATGGAAATGGCCGACGGCTTAGCCATTACCAAAGCCGATGGCGCCAACTTAACGAAAGCCAAACAGGCTAGGGCCGAGTATCAGCAAGCTTTACATTTATATCCGTTGGGAGCAGCCGGATTGGCGCCCCAGGTAAAGATTTGCTCCGCGCTGGAAAACACCGGTATAGCCGAAATCTGGCAATTAATAACAGGTTTTATACAGCATACCCAACAAACGCAGTTTTTCACCCAAAAGCGCCAGGAACAAAACCTCTTCTGGCTGCACCAGGCCATTACAACCGGGCTGGAAGATCAATTTTTTTCTAAACCCCAGGTACAAGCGCAGCTCAACGACCTACGACAGAAAGTAGCTTCCGGCGAAATTTCACCTTTCCTGGCTGCCTCCGAATTGCTGAATATGGTCGGATAATTTACAAGCTTATAAGCTTAGGGGCCAATTGATTACAATTACAACATCAAAAACTATAGGTATAAGACTATCGTAATATAGTAAACATAATAGCTTTTAAAAGAGTGATAGTTGTAGTTAAATCTATTTATCTCATTTGTATGAAAGAATTACTATTAGTTCTTTTTAGTTTATTATGTTGTATCTCTTATTCCTCTGTTGCTCAATCAAGTGGTGCTCAATCAGAGAGCAAAATTTCCGAAACAGTGGCTCTGGATGATAAAATACTGGCCTTGATGCAAGAAGCCGATATTCCCGGTTTATCTATGGCTATCATAAAAAAAGGGAAACTAAGTTTTTTGAAAGAGTATGGCTTGTCTAATACCGCAACTAAAGTCCCCGTTAAGGAGAATACCGTTTTTGAAGCAGCTTCTCTTGGTAAGCCTTTGTTTGGGTACCTGGTTTTAAAATTAACCGATAAAGGAATTATAGAATTAGATACACCTCTCGGTAACTATGTAGGAGAAGGATTTAGTAACGAAAAGCGCAACCTGGCCGACCGTATTACGGCCAGAATGGTTTTAAGCCATACCACCGGGCTGCCTAATACAAAACAAGGTAATAAACCCTTAGTATTTGCTTTTACCCCCGGTGAAAAGTTTTCTTATTCCGGAGAAGGAATATTGCTGTTGCAGCAGGTAATAGAACAAATAACCAAAACAGGGCTGGAGCAATTAATGGAACAGCATGTTTTTTCTCCTTTAAACATGAATCATACAAGTTTTGTCTGGCAACCCGAATACGACTCCTTAAAAGCTTTTGCGCACAATGAACTCATGGAAGTTGCAGGTAGGAGAAAACCTTTAGACGCCAACGCTGCTAATGCGCTGCACACAACCGCCAGCGATTATGCTAAATTTCTGATAGCCGCTCTAAAAGGAGAAGGACTAAAAAAGAAGACTTATAAAGAAATGATTAGGCCCCAGGTGCAAACAGATAGCACCTGTGTTATTTGTTTAAGTCCCTCTAAAGCTACCCACCTTTCTATGCGATTAGCCTGGGGATTAGGTTGGGGCATTGAAAAAGAGAAAGGGAATAATTGGCTATGGCATTGGGGCGACAATGTTACTTACAAAGGCTATGCTATGGGAAACCTGAAAAGTAAAGATGCTATTGTTTACTTTGCAAATAATACCAATGGGTTATCCATTACGGAAGAATTGATAAAAATGACACTTGGAACTTCAATATATTCAATGGAATGGCTTGGGTATGAACCTTATAATACACCAGTTAAAAAGCATTTAAAGGATATTGTGAATAATAAAGAAAAGGCAATACAGGCAATAAAAAACAAAAATCAAAATGACGAATTAACCACCGTCCAGTTAAATTGGATAGGACAGCAATTGGTAAACCGGAGAATGTATGATGAAGCAATAGCTATTTTCTCCCTTAGTATATCTAAAGATTCAGCCTCGTTCCCGGCTCAAATGGGAATGGGCGAAGCCTACCTGAAAAATAAAAAGAAATTTCTTGCGCTGAAACACCTCAAAAAGGCACTGGTCTTGTCTCCTCAGAATAATCAGCTTGACAGGAAAATTAAACTTTTAGAAAAGCCGGAAATTATGATAGAGCCTAAAGTAGCTGCAAGCTATGTTGGTAAATATAAATCAGTTATTGGGGTGCTCACTATTACTAAAGAAGAGAAAACTTTTTTTGTAGAGTTGGAAGGAAATCCGAAAGAGGAGTTAATTCCGGATACAAAAGATATATTCATCTCTGCTGATGCTGGTGTGCAATTACAATTTTCTCAGAAACAGGAGGGAGTACCTGTAATTGAAATAACCGCAGGAATACAAAAATTTTCAGCTAATAAAATAGAATAACTATTAAGCGTAATTTGAAGATCAACTAAGTTGCTAATTATTCTACTCCTTTGAATAAAGCATAACTTTTCTGTCAGGTTAAAACCTTTTTTGCTGATTTTAACCTCGTCATAAACAAAATCCCTAATCCGGTTTCAAGCTTATCAGGAAGGTGATTCATATTATAGCAAAGTGTTTGCCGGTTATAAGACACGGCAAGGGCAAATGGTAGTACTTTTGCGTAAGTCCTAACTTCAATCAAAAAGGTGAAGGGCTAATAGATGTCCAGCCTCCATCAATTATCAGACTCTGCCCGGTAATATGTCGCGCTTGTTCAGATACCAAAAATAAAGCAGCATGGGCAATATCGGCAGGATTAGCCGGACGGCCCAGCGGGGTAATCTTCGACCAGGTATTTTGGTAAGTCGTATCTTCTGCGGTCCGTTCGGTTAGGGTGGCCCCGGGAGCAATGGCATTTACATTTATGTTATATTGTGAAACCTCAATAACCAGGTTCTTAGCCAACATTTCCAGGGCAGCTTTGGTCATGCCATAGGCAGCCAGGTTTTTATGTGCCTGATGCCCCGTAACCGAAGACATAAACAAAAGGCTCCCGCCGGTGCCTTGCTTTTTTATTTGCCGTACTGCTGCCTGGGCTAAAAAGAAGCTGCCCCCTAAATTGGTATGCAGCACCTTATAAAAAGCCTCCGGCGTATATTCTAAAAAATCACCGAATAAGGTGATGCCGGCATTGGCAATGACCACGGTAAGCTTTCCAAATTTTTCTACTGCGGTAGCTACCATTTTTTTAATGAAGGCTACATCTGATGCGTCACCAGTTAAGCCAAAGCAGGTGCCATATTCGTCTTGTATTCTTTTAGCTGCCCGTTGGGTTAAACTATCATCAATATCATTTAACAAAACCGAGGCCCCATTGGCCGCCAATCGACAGCAAATTTCAAAACCAATTCCTTGTCCGGCGCCGGTAACAACAGCTACCTGCTGATTAGAACTTGGGGATGTATTCATGAAAGGAAACAGCTTCTAAAATGTTTGTGATATAATGATTTTTCAATAGCCGCCGTTCCGGGCGGTTGACTAAAATTAGTTTACGAAAATATTTATATTAACGTAGTTATGGGATTTAGTTATTGATTATAAATTACTTATAATGATAAAAGCTGATTTTTCAGAAAAACGAACGGAAAATTTTAAAACTCTGAGGTAAATACGATTATTAAGGAATAAGCGAGGAAGCGCTGCAAAATCGAATTTAAAATACCTTAATATTTACCTTTCTAATCCATAACTCACGTTACTTTATTACCGATTCTATAACGCTGGCAATTGCTTGCAAAAGTGTCACATCAACCCTGGTATTTTTCTGCAACTGGGCAGCATCCAATATTGCCCGGTAATTTCTTTCTTCATCCGGTTCAAACATTATTAACTGATCAGCTACTTCTACCTGTATTTTATGGGTGTAACCCGTCATGATCAGTTTGGCCGGAAAAGATAATTCCTGGCCTTTATAGGTAACGGGTATTTCAAGATCATTATCTGTATTTTCCATCTTATAGAAATAATTTGAAGGCAGCATGTATGCCCATAAAAAAAGCCACTTAACGATTTTACTCGTAAGTGGCTTTTTAATAGCTCCCCCTCTTGGGCTTGAACCAAGGACCCCATGATTAACAGTCATGTGCTCTAACCAACTGAGCTAAGGAGGAGTTTAGTATTCTGCTTTAGCGCTGAATTCGGATGCAATATTACGGCGCTTTCGGCAATCATGCAAACTATTTCTTTAAAATTTCAACTTTAATTTATTCTAAAACCTGCTAAATTTGTTAGTTGGTGATATACAGGAAATTGCCGCTAAGCGCAGTTGCATACTGGCGCAACGGATAAGTAGCGGGCCCTTTAAGAACCTGACCTAATAAATCAAATTGCGAACCACAGCAAGCATCAATGAGGTAAAAACCCGAGGCATCTACTTCTACCTGAGCGCAAGTATTCTGAGAATCGTAAGTACAGGTACGCTCAATGGCCACGTATTGGGTAGCACTTCTCCGGATTACAATAATTCCCCGTGCCCCGGCTGTTAAATAAACATATCCGTTATCCTGGCGTAGTTTGTTGTACTGTATATTAGTAAGATTAATCTGCTCATTTACGATAACATTCGGGAAATCCGGAATAGGTGTATTTTCGTTGCATGCCCCCATGCCCAGCAGAAAAAAAAAGAAGATTATTTTACGTACTATCATAGAACTGCTTATACTATTCGCTGCCCACTTACCTAACATCTGTTTTATGCTTTAGTACACACATTAAAAATAAATCCCCACTCAAAACAATTTCTGTTTCAGGAAAACAAATGCAATAAAATCGAAGTTCATGCTAACTGCTAACTGCTAACTGCTAACTGCTAACTGCTAACTGCTAACTGCTAACTGCTAACTGCTAACTGCTAACTGCTAACTGCTAAAGCGATTCAAACTGCCGCAAAAAGCGAATGTCGTTTTCAGTAAACAGCCGCAAATCCTTTATCTGGTATTTCAGCATGGTTATGCGTTCGATACCCATACCAAAGGCGAATCCCGAATATTTTTCCGGATCGATATGGCAGTTTTTCAGCACTTCCGGATCTACCATGCCGGAACCGCCGATTTCTACCCAACCGGTTTGTTTACAGATATTACAGCCTGTTCCTTTGCATATAAGACAGGAAATATCAATTTCGGCGCTGGGTTCGGTAAAAGGGAAGAAAGACGGCCGGAAACGGATTTGCGTTTCTTTGCCGAACATTTCCTGCACAAAGTAATAAAGCGTTTGCTTTAAATCGGCAAAGCTTACATTTTCGTCTATAAACAAACCTTCTATCTGGTGAAAAACGCAGTGCGCCCGCGCCGAAATAGCTTCGTTGCGGTAAACGCGCCCCGGCGATAAGGTACGTATGGGCGGTTGCTCGTGTTCCATAACGCGCACCTGCACGCTGGAAGTATGCGTCCGTAATAACTTATCGCCTTCCACAAAAAAGGTATCCTGCATATCCCGAGCCGGGTGGTTTTCGGGAAAGTTGAGGGCCGTAAAATTATGCCAGTCGTCTTCTATTTCGGGGCCTTCCGATAAGTTGAAACCCAAGCGCTCAAATATCCTGATTATTTCGGCCCTTACGGCCGATAACGGGTGCCGGGTGCCCAGGGTATTGGGTACCGGAGGAAGGCTAAAATCAATGTCCGGCGCTGAACTAGTGTTGGTTTCTGTCAACTGCTCCTGCGCCTCGCTAAATTTAGTTAAAGCCTGTTCTTTTAGTTTATTTACTTCCTGGCCATAAGCTTTCCGCTGCTCGGGCGATATATTTTTAATATTGTCGAATAAATCGGCAATCTGGCCTTTACGGCCGGTATATAAAATCCGGAATTGTTCTAACTGCTCTTTGGTGTTAACGGCAAAAGCAGCTACTTCCTGGGCGATTTGGTTTACTTTTTCGAACATATACGCAAATATAGGCAGTAATCCGGTACGAACCAGCAATCTGTTTGTCTGGTTAGGCAAAGGCCGGTACACATAAAATTATTTTTGCCTTTCGTTCCGGCATTTAGGTCATTTAAAGATAAAAACTGCGGTTTCAGCGAATATTATTTTCTCCGCCTTTGGTTCCTGAACACTTTTGTAAACAGTTTTTAGAAAGCTGGTAGCCAGACAGAAGACCAGTAAAAAGTATCTAAAAAATTTATAATGGAAACTTTGGAAACAAAAATAGTTTCCTTAGTTTTACGCCCATCAAACGAGTTTAGATGGGAATAAAAGAAAATATTATTACCGGGGCCTTTAAGTTATTTATGCGCCGGGGTATTAAGAGTGTATCGATGGATGATATAGCGCTGGAGTTGGGGATTTCTAAAAAAACAATTTATAAATGGTTCGAAAATAAAGATGAAATAGTTGAAGCCGCTTTAACGGCTTTTTTAAACGACATGAACCGGGATTGTTGCCAGTTTCCTAATGATGCACTTAATGCTATAGAAGAGCTTTTCAGGGTAATGGGCATGATCCGGCAGAAATTAGCCGGAGTGCACGCTTCGGTTTTCTTCGATCTGCAAAAATACCATCCTAAAGCTTACTTGTTGTGGATACACCATAAAAACGAAGTTATTTACCAGAGCATCGTGCAGAATTTACAGCGGGGTATTAACGAAAAGCTATACCGGGATGATTTGAACATTGAAATAATGGCGCAGTTACGCTTGCTGCAAACCGAACATGGGTTTAACCCGGAGTTTTTTAATCCCGATGTTTTCGATTTACAAAAAGTACAACTGGCTATTCAGGAACATTATATGCTGGGTATCGCCACCCTGAAAGGCCACAAGCTCATTAATGAATATAAACAAGTAACCGAAGTAGAGTGATTAAAAAAACAAAATATGAAAACTAAAGCTTTACTATTTGCTTTATTCGGGTTTTTACAAATTAACCTGCAAGTTTCGGCTCAGGGCCAGGCACCCAGTGGCGGTCAGGCCTTTAGTTTGCCGCAGGCCATTCAGTACGCCTTGCAAAATCAGCCCAGTTTAAAAGAAGCCACTATTCAGCAGCAAATAGCCAAAGCCCGGGTAGGCGAAGTCCGCTCTATTGGTTTGCCCCAGATAAGCGCTGCCGTAGATATTACCAACAACTTTAAGTTGCAGCAATCTTTAATAGATCCTGCCACTTTTGCCGGCGATAGTATCACAAAATTAAATTCGTTTCAGGTAAGCGCCGCCGATGTACAAAGCGGCCGGGATTTTACCCTGATGCCTACTTATACCACAGAGGCAGTACCGGCCATGGGATTACAGCCCATTGCATTTGGGGTACAATATACCGGCAGCGGCGGCATTAGCGGTAGCCAGTTGTTGTTCGACGGTTCTTACCTGATAGGCTTAAAAGCAGCCCAAATTTATACGGATTTGTCGCGCAAGCAAGCCGTGCAAACCAAGATAGACGTGGTAGAAGGTGTTACCAAAGCTTATTATAATGTATTGGTGGGTAGTGAAAACATGGCGGTGATTGACCGCAATCTTATACGCCTGGATACGCTCCTGTACCAAACAAAAGAAATGAATAAAGCCGGTTTTGTAGAAAAACTCGACGTGGACCGCTTGCAGGTAACTTACAATAATTTAGTTGTTGAAAAGAAGAAGCTAGAACGGCTGCTGGATTTAGGAGTTCATCTGCTTAAATTCCAAATGGGAATGGGGCAGGCGCAGCCCCTCACCTTAACCGATAGACTCGCCGATGTTGAGGTGCAGAATCCCGAAAATGCCAACGATTTTAACTACGCACAGCGGATTGAATATTCTACGCTGGAAACCCAGCAGGCGCTGGCAAAACTGGATATTAGAAATATCAGGGCTGGTTATCTGCCCCGCTTATTACTGGTAGGCCGCTACGGTTACAATGGTGCCAGCAGCAAATCGTTCGGCGACCTCCTCAGCATCCGGGCCGGCGAAAATAATACCACTAACCGCAATTGGTTTAATTACGGCGCGGTGGGGGTTAGTTTACAAATACCGCTGTTTGATGGCTTAAGCAAGAATTTTCAGGTACAGCAAGCCCGTTTACGGTTGCAAAGCGTGGAAAACGGTTTTCAGCAGTTAAGGCAAAGCATCGATTTACAAAGAGCGCAATCTATTACCAGTATTTCCAATGCTTTGGATGTGCTAGGCTCCCAAAAAGAGAACCTTACTTTGGCCACGGAAGTAGCGCGGGTGGCCAAAATAAAATACCAGGAAGGCGTAGGGTCTAACCTGGAAGTAACCACCGCCGAAACCGAACTAAGGCAAGCGCAGACTAATTATTTTAACGCTTTGTACGATGCCCTGATTGCCAAAGTAGATTACCAGAAAGCAACCGGAACTTTAGTTGAATAAATAATCCTCTTTTCTCATTATAATCCGAGAATATACAATTATGAAAAAAACAGCCATACTGATTATAGCTCTGGTAATCAGTTTTACCGCCTGCAACAAAACCGAAAACAGCAAAGAAACACAATTAGCTACCTTAAAAGCAGAACAGGAAGAAATAAATGAAAAAATTGCTATCCTGGAATCGGAACTTAAAGCCGAAGGAAAAACGGTAGCGTCGGAAGTGGCAGCTGTACCCGTAGTAGTACAGCCGGTAATTGCCCAGAACTTTAACCACTTCCTCGAAGTGCAAGGTAAAATCGATTTTGACCAGTCGGCAGCCATTAGCCCCAAAGTGCCGGGAGTATTAACCAGTGTGCGGGTAAGCCGCGGCGATCAGGTTCGCAAAGGCCAGGTAATGGCTACTATTGAGGCATCGGTGCTGGAAACCAGCATTGACGAACTAAAAACCAGTCTGGACTTGGCCCGTACCGTGTACGAAAAACAAAAACGCCTCTGGGATCAGAAAATTGGTACTGAAATTCAATACTTAACCGCTAAAAATAACAAAGAAGGCCTGGAACGAAAACTGGCAACCCTACGCCAGCAGCAAGATCAATATTATATAAAAGCCCCTATCAGCGGTATTGTAGATGAGTTTACGCCAAAAATAGGTGAAGCCGTGAGCCCGGCCTCTCCGTTGCCGCTAGCCCGCATTGTAAACCTGGCGGGAATTAAAGTAGTGGCCGATATTTCAGAAGCGTATGCTAACCGGGTAAAAAAAGGAGATGAGGCTTTGGTTTACTTACCGGATTTAAAAGAAGAAGTGCCAGCCGTGGTGAGCACAGTTAGCCGGGCCATTAATGCCAGTAGCCGCTCGTTCACCATTGAGCTAAACCTTAAAAATAAGAACGCCGCAGTAGAACTACGCCCCAACATGATTGCGGTGGTTAAGATTAAAGATTACGAAAAAGCAGATGCTACCGTGGTACCGGTTAACCTGGTGCAAAAAGATGAAACAGCTTCTTATGTGTACGTAGCGGAACCGGATGGCCAAAAGCAAATAGTGCGCAAAAAGACCATCACTACCGGGCAAACTTATAACGGTCAGGTCGAGGTTTTAAGCGGCCTGGCTGTTAACGATAAAGTAATTAGTAAAGGCTACCAAAACCTGAACGAAGGGCAGCCGGTTACTTTTTAAGTTTAAAGGGATAAGTTCCAGGCTTCATATTATTGGCGTAAAGTAAATTTGCTTTATGCATTACAAATGATAAAAGAAGCATAAATGATGCTTCAGGCTTTCATCAAAAAGCTAGTGCTGTTCCAAATTAAAAATTAGAAGTTAAGAATTAGAAATGCAGGTTAGTAGAATAACATCTGCTCTGGAAATTTTAACTTCTACTAATTAAATGAAAGGAGCACCACTTGGTTCACAAAGCTAAGTTAAAGCTTACTAGTAATTGATAAATAATCGCATCTTATAAAATTTAAGCTTACAGCTTGTAGCTACAAAATCATGAAAGAATTTAAACTTACCAGTTGGGCCATTGATAACCGGACTAGTGTGTATATTATAACCATTATTCTGACCTTGGCCGGTATTCTTGCCTATAACCGGTTACAGAAAGAAAACTTTCCTGATATAGTTATTCCTACCATTTACATTGGTACGCCTTACCCGGGAACATCGCCTACGGATATGGAGAACCTGGTAACGCGGCCGCTGGAAAAACAGATAAAGTCGCTAACCGGAGTAAAAAAAGTAACTTCTAATTCTGTGCAGGATTATTCGGCCATACAAGTGCAGTTTAATACCGATGTGGACGTGGAAGATGCGAAGCAAAAAGTAAAAGACGCGGTAGATAAAGCCAAAACAGATTTGCCCAACGATTTGCCGGACCAACCTAGTGTGCAGGAAATAAACTTTTCAGAATTCCCGATTATGTTTATCAACCTATCGGGTAATTACAGCCTCGATCGCCTAAAGAATTATGCCGAGGAAATAGAAGACCGCGTAGAAGCTTTGCCCGAAATTACCCGCGTTGATATTGTGGGGGCCTTAGATAAAGAAGTACAGATTGACGTTGACCTATATCGGATGCAGGCTGCAAAAGTAACTTTCGCCGATATAGAACGGGCTATTTCTTCTGAAAACAATACCATTTCAGGAGGAACCATCCGTATGGGCGATATGCGCCGGGCGGTTAGGGTAGTAGGGCAGTACCAGGACCCTGATTTATTAGGAGAAATTATTATTAAATCCTTACCGGGTTATAACATCTATTTAAAAGATATTGCCACCGTTACCGATGGCTTTAAAGAGCGCGAGAGCTTTGCCCGCTTAGATAACGAGCCGGTAATTACTATTAACGTAATTAAACGGAGCGGTAAAAACCTGATCGAGGCCTCCGATAAAATAGAGGAAATATTAAAAGAAATGCCGGGCACTGCTTTGCCCAAGGACCTTAAAATTACCATCACCGGCGACCAGTCGGACCGTACCCGTAATACCCTGAACGATTTGGTAAACAGTATTATAATCGGGTTTATTCTGGTTACCGTAATCCTGATGTTTTTTATGGGTACTACTAACGCCTTGTTTGTGGGGCTGTCGGTGCCGCTATCCATGTGCCTGGCCTTTATTGTAATGCCGGTATTTGGTTTCACGCTGAACATGATTGTCTTGTTCTCTTTCCTGCTAGCCCTGGGTATTGTGGTGGACGATGCTATTGTAGTAGTAGAAAATACCCATCGGGTTTTTAATACTACCACCATGAACATCCGGAAAGCCGCCAAATTTGCAGCCGGAGAGGTGTTTGTGCCGGTATTAGCAGGTACCCTCACTACACTTGCGCCTTTTCTGCCGCTTTCTTTCTGGCCCGGTATTGTAGGCGAGTTTATGTTCTTTCTCCCGATTACCTTAATTGTGGTGCTGGTATCTTCGCTTATTATTGCCTTTTTCATAAACCCGGTGTTTGCGGCTTCTTTTATGAAACGCGACCACGAAGTAAACAATACGCCGCGGGCCCGTAAGACTTTCCGGATTGTATTGGGGGTAATTACCTTAGTGGCTTTACTATTTTATGTTTTAGGTTCTGTGGGCATGGGCAACCTGCTGGTATTCTTAGTCCTCATTATTCTGCTCAATAAATACCTGTTCACCCGCTGGATTCATGCTTTCCAAAGCAATGTCTTGCCCCGTTTTATGAACCAGTACGAGCGCTTGCTGCGCTGGATGCTAGCCGGGAAGAAGCCTTATTTTGTATTGGCTACCGTGTTGTTCCTGTTGTTCTTCTCTATATTCCTGACCATTGTCCGGTCACCCAATATCGTGTTCTTCCCCTCCGGCGACCCGGATTTTATTTATACTTACATTAAAATGCCGGTTGGTACCGACCAAAACGTTACTGATTCCATTACCAATGTAGTAGAGAAGCGGATTGAAAAAGTAGTGGGGAAAAACAACCCGGATGTAGAGTCGCTTATATCCAACGTGGCCATTGGGGCCACCGAAAGCAACGAAGCCGCCATGGGGGCACAATCGAACCGCGGCAAAGTATCGGTGGCATTTGTAGAGTTTGCCAACCGTACCGGCCAAACCAGTTCCAACGAATTTATACCGCTTATCCGGGAAGCGGTAAAAGGTATTCCGGGTGCCGAAATCAGTGTAGACCGGGAAGCCAGCGGGCCACCCGTAGGTAAGCCTATCAGTATTGAAATTGCCGGTGAAGATTTTGGCGAACTGATCTCTTTATCGAAAAATGTAGAGAAATTTATTGATGCCCGCAATATTCCCGGGATTGAAGATTTACGTTCGGACCTGGAAGATAATAATCCGGAAATTCAAATTAATGTTGACCGGGTACGTGCCAACCGTGAAGGCCTTTCTACCGGTCAGATTGGTATGGAATTGCGTACGGCTATTTTTGGCAAAGAAGCTTCCAAGTTTAAACGCGACGAAGAAGAATACCCGATCCAAATCCGATACAACGAACTGTACCGTACCAATATAAATGCTTTAATGGATATGAATATTACTTTTCGGGAAGCTACCGGGGCCATCAAACAAGTTCCACTTTCGGCCGTGGCCGATATTACTTATTCGGGCACTTACGGTGGCATTAAACGAAAAGATATGAAACGGGTAATTACTTTGTCTTCGAATGTGCTTTCCGGGTATAATGCCAACGTAATTGTCAGTGACATAACCAAAGCCCTGCAAGATTATAAAGTGCCGCAAGGCTTTGAAATAAAGATGGGCGGGGAACAGGAAGATCAGAAAGAAACCCAGGATTTCCTGACGCTGGCTTTGCTGGCTTCGTTTATGCTGATTTTTGTAATCCTGGTAACCCAGTTTAATTCGGTTTCGAAGACTATTATTATACTTTCGGAAATCGTGTTTAGTATAATCGGGGTACTGCTGGGGTTCTCTATTTTTAAAATGGATATATCCATTGTAATGACGGGAGTAGGTATAATTGCTTTGGCCGGTATTGTGGTTAAAAATGGTATTCTGATAGTAGAATTTACTGATCAATTACTGGCACAAGGCCTGGGCTTAAACGAAGCAATTGTACAGGCGGGTAAAGAACGGTTAAACCCGGTTATTCTAACAGCAGTTTCCACTACCTTGGGCCTGATACCTTTGGCTATTGGTCTGAATATTAATTTCTATACCTTATTTACCGAGTTTAAACCCAATTTTTATGTAGGCGGGGAGAGCATGGCTTTTTGGGGCCCTTTGGCCTGGAGTATTATATTTGGCTTAACATTTGCTACATTTATTACACTCCTGGTGGTTCCCGTTATGTATATGTTAAACGAGAAAGTGAAAATGAAAGTATTCCCGCAGCGGGCCATGCAACCAATTGCCCCTAAACCGGATCATAAATTTGAAGAACAAATTGCCTAATAAAATCCATGAAAGCTTACGCTACTCCCAACATCGAACACCAAGTAATTAATATTATCAGTAAAACAAAAGAAATCAGGCCCTCCCGGTTACGTACTTCGGCTAACTTAAGCCAATTTGGTTTCGATACCGTTGATGTGGTAGATATAATTCTGGAACTGGAAAAAAAATTTAAGATTGTTATTCCGGACGAAGTGCCGATTAATACGGTAGGGGATTTTGTTCAATACGTATCAAGCCATACCATGCTTCAGGCTAGTTAAAATTTTACCTGTTTTCTTTAATGTAAAGAGGCTACTTTAAATAGTAGTCTCTTTTTTTATACCCTTGTGTAATGGTAAAACAGGTATTTGCCCGCTTTTAATAGAGATAAATACCTGAAAGCAGATTTTTCTTGGGCTTTGATTAAGCTTGCTTTTAAGGTTCTATCAAAACTATTTAATTTAATCCAGATAAGGCTGAAAAACTACTTTCTGCAATTTGCCTTTTTTAAATGACAAAAAGAGGTAATCCATGCCATTGGCATCTACAATTATAATATTATCCGGAATAATTTTGGTGCTGGTTAATTCGGGCAGGCATTTCCGGACATCATTTTTTGTTTGGCCAATCAGCATAGCCCGCTTAAATACCGGCAACGGATCATTAATTTCGGCTTGTTCATAAAATAGTTTATCCGATTTACTTACTGCGTATAAACGAATATAAGAATCTTTTTTCCGGATGGTAATCAAGGTATCTATTTGATCCGAGATAAATCTGTTCGGAATACTCGTTTTAAAAATCTGGAAACCATCGCCTAACAGCTGCTTTATAGCTTCTACCGAAATAGTATCGATAATAAAGGGCCGCATAGCAAAATCGTGTTCTAAGGTGAGGGTATCGC
>Ga0210040_10005470_pt1 | contig 16167 bp, 15 predicted proteins | sample CryGeyCG12114_NA_FD_185462 | JGI IMG/M metagenome (GOLD analysis project Ga0210040, IMG submission 185462) | Groundwater microbial communities from aquifer - Crystal Geyser CG19_WC_8/21/14_NA (SPAdes) (version 2) | ecosystem: Environmental > Aquatic > Deep subsurface > Groundwater | place: USA... | reverse complement strand
TACTTTCGGGTTTTTAGGGGGTTTTTGCGCTGTTTATAGATACTTTCAGTTTTTAGGGGGTTTTTAGGCTTCTCGTGGGCTTTTTAGCTATTTATGCCTATATTGGGGTATTTCCGTCATTCGGGTTTTTCAGTTACATAGAGCTATTCTGGGGTGTTTTTGGCGTCTGTTGGCTATTTTTTGGCCATTTCCAGGTTCTTTCTGACTATTTTCGAATTTTTTAGCTACTGTTGACTATTTTTTATGACTTCTTATCAGTTGTCTATTTATTACTTTCTTTATATTTTATAAAATCATTTATTAATTTTCAGGCTACTTTGAAAACGAAGATTCGAAAACAACACTGCATGGCTCACTTCTCAGGGATGAGCAGCTTGAGCAATATGATTGATTTTACATTCAGATTGTATTCATGAGTGTTCAGCTGATATAGTTTATTTGGGACTTCATGTCCACTAAGAATAGAGTAATGAAAAGCATGTGTTCAACTAATGTAGTTTATTTGAGACTTCATGTCCAATAAGAATACAGCAATGAAAACCATGTGTTCAACCAATGTAGTGCATCTGAGACTTCAAGTCCAGTAAAAGTAGAATAATTAAAACTATAAAGGTACACCCGAAGCCGTGTAAAGTCGTACATTTCTACATGCGTAAATCTCCCAGCCAATCAGAGCAAACTTCCAACTTCTATTTGATTGGCTGTGAGATTTACACACGTAGAAATGTACGACTTTACACGGCTTCCGGTGTACCCCTTATGTGTTCATTCAATGTTTAACAAAAATTTTAGCGGTCAGCAATAAACATGTCTTTATTAACACATACAAGAACTGTGATAATGTTTCCATTTCATGCTTTCCAGGAATATTGATTGTCTAGATCGACTACTACCACTACTATTGAGTACTACGATTTAAAGCCATCTAAAATCCATAACTTCATTTACTCTGTTTTATATACCAAACAGAGGACACAGAATGTCCCTTGGTATTCTTGTGTGACACAAAATTTCCTTTCAAACCATCCCCTCTAATTTTTTTATTTTCACTGCAGAGTACACAGTAAAAATGATGACCGGTGAACATTGTGTAAGCCATTAAGGTGTACTCCGTTCCCTGAACTGAAATAACCGACTTCAAGCTTGTTTCTTCGGCTATTACCTGTAACTTTTCGTTGTATCTCATCATGCCGTGTATACACAAAAACAACAAATCGGGCTTTGCACCAATAAATGAAAAACTCTCTGTACACGGTTCAAGACATTCACGACAATGTGGCATCAGGGTCTTCTCGTTCAGCAACTTCAGAGCTGCAGTTACGGTCGATCCCCTTATCGAAAGTACGTCTACAATTTCTACCCCTGATAAATTTTTGCTTCCTTCCGGATTGTACAAACGGCACACAGAGTGGGTACACGCTCTTACTTTTTTCAAAGGAACAAAAAAACCTATATGCTCTAAAAAGTTATTTTCTTCAGTGCCATATACATCCATATTGTTCTTAAGATCTAATTGCATTACATTCTCTATCCATATTTTCTTGCATCCACTTGAGTCTCTTTCCATTAGTGCATCTAGCGATCTTTTAATGTACCAATTTTTACCCTTATTTTCTGACAAGTTCTTTTCAATAAACATTCTTGCTTTCACGTTTACATTAAAGAGAAATGCAAGGACTTGGAGCCCAGCATCAATGGAGCAAGTGTTAAGCAGTGTTATTTCGTTTTGTCCGTCTCTAATCGATCCTCCCCATTTGACGAAAGGAATATTACCAAGAGGTGTCCGTCGTGGTAACTGTTCTCGACAAAAACCTTTAAAGCTTTCCAACTCTCTCTCCGGGCTACCTCTTTCTGAGGCTACTGCAAATCTGTAATCTGAAAGATAAATTCAAGGCAGTGCTTCGTAAGAAACAAAAGAGGGGTCTAAAGTGTGATTAACCCGATAGTTCTGTATATTTTAATTTTTTCGCAATGTATTCAAGGGCATAACAGTTACTCAAAAACCCCAGTATTCTGTTTTCTCGTGACATTTTTTTTAAATTAATAAAAAAAAATATTCCTCAAATTTTTAGGCCTTTTCACAAGTTTTAGCTATATTCGGATTTTTGGGGTTGTTTTAGTCATCTTCGGGTTCTTTTGAGGTTTTTGGCTACTTTTTGCTATGTTACGGTGATTTCAAGTAATGGACAAGAATAGGGGGCGTCAGGGGGGATAAGCTCCACTACAAACGATTAAGCTGAAAAAAAAACAATTTAAAATATTTTGCCCCATTTACCAGTATAAAAATTACCCCTTAGTTCAAGTCTGGTTGATCAAACACTTACTTATGATTTTCAGTTGCTTATAAGGTACAAAGTATATAAATTATGTAATTATACTTAAAAGTAATGATAGGGGTATTCACGAGTGCCTGACTAACGCAGTAACGGGGTAGAAGGTTAACTTATAGCAATGTACCTAGATGCAGAAAAGTTACCCTTTATCCTGTTACCGCGTTACCCAGGTGCTCGTGGATTCCCTTAATTCCAATTTACAATACCTTTCATTAACTTCGTATTCTTCGGGTTTTTATTATGTTCTGCAGCTAAGTCTTTTAAAATTTCCTCGGAACTTATATTTTTTGCTTCAATTTGAGTGTCCACACGTGTAGTCATTTGTCTACTTTGTTTTTCTGCTTTTTCCGAGCTCAAATTTGGGCGTTCTTCTCCTCCAACATTGACTGCTTTTTCCTGCGAAGTCTTGCAAGCACTTTCATTTTTTTCATTCTCTGATTCCTCATCGCTCGCATCCGAAAAAACTTTTGCTTTGGTGTATTCGTATTTTTTCATCTCAATCGCAAATTTTTCTTTGCTTCGAGTCGGCAAGTCTTTTGCAAATAAATGAGCTCCTCCTGATAGTAAAACAAAAAAAAATAAAAACAAGCATAAATAGAGTAAACTTTTCATACCAATTACTACCGATGATCCATTCCTCCTGCCATCGGATCCACCTCCCTGGGGTCAGCCTCCGTTGAGGCGGCTTATGGTCCACTTTCAGCATTTTGTGATAGTTCTCTTCAAAAAAAAAAAAATTAGCATTTCTCACATCTCAAGTCACTTAATTTATATCACTGTCTTGAAGATTTCATTTACAAAATTTACCGACAGCGTTAGTGGTGTCATTGCTAATTGGTTGCCCAAAGGCGTCCATTACCGCATGTGACAAAATTGGCCAATAAGGGATTATATGAATCTTCAAATATTGAAAAAATTGGGTATTTTTCATGGTGTTTGGAAGTATTTCATCACTACCCAGCAATGTATTGTTTGACGAAAAGTAATCATCTTTTGCTATTATTTCATCCGCAATTTTTCCTCCGTATCGTCCAAAAGGAGAACGGTACCAGAAATTTTCTGTTTCTCCAGGATCTTGATAGTCAAAAGTTAACCAATCTCTTGTTCCTAAATTAACAACAAAATATAGCATCTAAAAACACTGTCATTCACATGAACATTGACTTTTTTGCCGCATTGCATTCATAAGGCTTTTACCTTTTCTTTCTGTAGAATCCTGAATACAACCAATAGTATTTCGCACTTCTTCCGTTAAAAAAGAGGAGCCACACATCACAAAGGCGTCACGGACTCGCCTTTCGAAAGAAAACATATCCTTGGAGTTAACAAAAGCATGGGACCAGGAACCCCATAATCCAATTGCAGTTTTTTGTCCTCGATAACATTTATTAATCTACCACAAAATTATTACATATTTTAAGCTGTGTTTTTCTTATTTCTGTTCAATGAGTACACTAACGTAATCTCGGAGGAAACGCAAAGAGTGAAAACGGCAAATGTGGACTGGTAGAATTGTTTTATCTTCATCTTTTTGTTTAAGAGCAATTACTTTCCACAGCACTCTTAAAAAACTTGCTACATCCATACCATTGAAGGCAGATACTGTCGCTGCTAGTAAAGATTTAGAAAAATCAATTTCCACCCTTGACAAACCATAAAATGGCTTCAAAACGTTGCAGGTTTTTTTAAACCTAAAAGACATACATTGTTAAAGTATCATCCCGTCATGAATATCAAAGGTCTAAAAAATTAACGTTTCAAACTTACTGATGAAAAAACGACCGCAAAAAATGGGCAACGTTTGTATGGCTCTGTTCTGTGGATATTAATTCTGCTATAGGAAGAGGTGGCTTATCTTCTCTCGGATGCTTAACAATAAATGTGTAAACTAACGGGTCGCTAGATTCAAATGGAGGCGGCATTGGCTGCACGCATGTTCCTGTGGCGTCCCCGATTAGAACCACTTCGCTTGTTCTCTCCATAAGCAACTTTAGCGCCAACATTTGAACGTAAGTGTAGCAATGAATCTGCAACGGCACAATTGCAACGTACTGTACGTACCCTCTGATTTTACCGCCGATTCGGTCCTTCTGATTCAAGTATGTATACAAAATGTCCATGAAAGGGTCTCTGTGCTTGTCTCCCTGCTGTAAACCCTACGCACAAATGAAAAAAATCATTTTTTTCATACAATCGTGTCAATGATGATACAACTGCAAAATGTACCTCCATTCTGATTTTTTGTAGAACTGACAGAGAAAACATGGGTGTAGCATTCCCCCTCATCGTCGAATCGACATTCGCTAAAGCTGCAAGCTCTCGGAACTTTACCGACGCTTTTTTGTGGACAAGTTCTTTCTTTAATTTGGCTCGAGTCTTTCCTTTACACCATCTGGATTTGTCTACTTCAGTGACTTTGTGTCTCATACTTCCGGATGTGGTTCTAACAGGAAAATTGAAATTTTAAACATTTGAAACTAAAGTTTACTTTTTCAAAACTATAGGATTCAACTTACTTGCAGTCCACAGGAACGGAACCATCACCGACTGGTCGTGCTTCTATTTTGAAGTTGTAGTGGGCTGTACACTCATCTCTTTTGCAAAACGCATAGCAAATAAAAAATGGGCCCTCTTTTGCATCATCCTCTACTGCTTTCATCCTTTTTTTGTGAAACTTAAGGACACACTGTGGATTTAACTTACTGAACTCCTGATTAATGATGTCTGTGTACTCGGGTTTTAAAATCCGAACAATTTTTGAAACCTCTTTTTTGGGATCTTCTGATTTCACAGTAAGCATTTTCTCCATGTACACTTCCGACCACTTTTGTTTTGGAATGTGCAGTCGGAATTTTTTTGGAATATTTGCTGTTTCGTGTTCACTTTCTTCATCAATATCAGACAGGGAGGTTTGTAAACATGTTTTGGTGACCGACTCAGTGTGTTGTTCACGAGAATTATCTTGATTTTCTTCACCACTGATTACAGTTACAACTTCCTCGACTTTTCCACTACCTTCTGTTGGAGTTAAATTCAATCCAAACTCTACGGTCAAAAACATGTGTTCAATTCCTTAACGTTGCGTCCTCGTCAAAAGCATGTGTTAAATTCCTATACGTTGCGTCCTCGTCAAAAACATGGGTAAATTCCTATATACTGCGTCCTTAAAAACTGCAGATGAAGCTCTTTTATGATTTCATAGGGGTAAAGAAGTTCTGCCGTATTATCTTTCTGTTTTTAGGTTGTTTCAAATTTTTTGGTGCCAATGACTTCTACACGTTGCATTATATTGTTACCGGACTTATCGCGTTTTTTTACTTTCTGAACATTAGCAGGACAGTTAAGTAATTACAATTAGTTATTTTTTCTTTGTGATTAGCCGAAGGCACTCAACGCCACCATCAACAAACAATTAGAATGGGTTTAGTTTAGAGGTGTGCGGGTTGACCCAAACGCGCGGAAAAAACCAAACCACACCAACCCACACCATTTGGGTTGGTTTGGGTTCAGATTTTTTTTAGCTGAATGGTATGGGTTGGCTTGGGTCTTGGGTTTTGGTTTGGGTTTAGCAAATGGTGTGGGTTGGTTTGGGTTTTGGTTTGGTTTTAGGAAATGGTGTAGGTTGGTTTGGGTTTTGGTTTGGTTAAAAAAAAATGGTTTAGGTTGGTTTGGGTTGCTAAATTTGGCCGAAACCCACACCTCTAAGTTTAGTTGACAACAATTGAACGTGGCGACCTGCAGCCTTGACAGAAATTGTTTACAAAAACCCCATGGAAAATTCCCTATCTCGGATTAGTCATTTATATAGGGTGATATGATATGTATAAGATTTGGTAGGATTAATTTTCAGAAAAAGAGCATAACATTGTCCACAAGCTCGTACCATCAAAAAAAAATTTGGTCATGGTTACTGCAAAGACTTTGGTTCCGACTTAATCAGAAAAGCACAATTTCCTTAATTTCTAGGTGATATGAAACCTACTGTGTTTTCTCCGTAGGGAAACCCACGATACGGAAAAATGAGATCGTTAAAAATTAGGGTACTTAAACAAATTAATTGGGTTGCAGTTACAGGCATTTGGGATATAGCTTACAATTTTTGACCTTTCATACGACTTGTAATTCATGTTGTCGGTTGTTTTATTGTGACAAGACTTTACCATGCAATTTAAAATGGGCTAAAGCAATGTGCCTGCAAAATGCAATGCAAGCCAGAATTTATCGACTCACCATCCTCCGCGTTGAAGTTTACAGTGTAATCCAACTGTTTTTCCTGTTGGAGCGGTATTTCGTTGCACCATTTGTCTTTTCCTTCTTCGTCTACGTTACAAACATATCATTATTGAGCTACTTTGGTCGGTCTGTCTGTGCGTGCGGAATTTCAGAATTAAAACTAATTTAAAATAGGAATCAAAATACCTTCACTATCGGTTAGAAAAAGGGTCTGACTGCTACCATGTGAAGAGGGAGCAGTTGCATCATCGCTTTCAAAAATGTGCGGAACACTTTCGCCCCTGCACATTGCACACATGTACGCGTGATCTCCATCTTCTTGGAATGCAACACATATTTGATGATACCTATGAAAAATAGTCTGCTTTGAAGGTACTTTAAATTATTACGGTAGCTTATTGGTAAAAGATGCACGTACTATTTTGGTTTCACGAGATATTTGTAGACGCGAATTCAGTTATAATCATGCACTCAAAAACATACCAATTTTGACAAACATCGCATTGTACCATGGTTGGGTCCACGCCTTCCCTGTACTCTATCTGACAGTAGCAGTACTTTTCTTTCCCTGTGTCTCTATCGCACTCAGGTGTTCCAGTTACGATTTCCTGAATAAAGATGAAATTATGATCAATAGTTTTACCGACTGAGCGATATTCACATCAACAAACTTAACTTATAAAGTGAGAAAATTATTAAAAAGTTGGCCTTCGATATTCGTTAAAATGATTAAAGTTGTGAGCAAGCGGTTGTAGCTGCTGTTTTCATCATCATATCATTATTGGGCAACTTTGATAGTACCTTGATTTTCTTTCGGTTCTCATGCCAAATGAGGAATAAATGCCAACGGAAAACTTTTTCGTTTCTTCCAAAAACCCGTTTCGAAACGCTTCCCCACACGGATGCGCTGGACCTCCACAGGTGAGATTCCAGTTTCAGTTTTTGAGATGTGGTGCATGCTCTAAACGCCTTCACAATAGTTTCGACATCACAATCTAAATTGTGCCATGAAACAAACGGTTCCATGACGACAGGATTTTTTCTGCTACGATCAACAGGGAATCAAGCAAAGACTAACTTGTTTTTGAACCGTGTTTTACATTATATTATGTCTTTGAAAAAAAAAAGCCGAAAGCAGTAAAACTAAGTTAAGATAATAAGAACATGAAGTCTAAGGGAAGCAGTGAACTACATTAAATTATATTGCCTAATTCATTCTTAATTAGTTTGTTTGTTTTTCATTGATTCTTGAAAACGACGATTGATTCATTTCAAACCTTGGTGGAATTACTTATCTTTATTACATTAGTCCAGACACCATTAAAAACGGGAAATGAAGGATAGGATTGAGAAGGAAACAAAAATCTGCAAAAGGACCCCGTACCGATAATATATACAGAAGACGTTCACATTAAATTTGAAAACTAACTTTGGAAATTTTTGTCGATACGATATTTCTCCAATCCATCCACGGATGGATTTCAAATTTTTCACAGTTTATTTAAGGGAATAAATGGTGTTCATGGTGACCATTTCAGTATAAAGCCATAATTCAGATCATATTATGCAGTCATATACTCAATGTGGCTACATAAACGTTATAGGACAATGAATTTCATGTCACCAACTTAACCGATCTGCCCAACCTATCATTGCAGCCGTAATCTTGGTAACCACATACCAATTTCCCAAGTGGAGTACGGAAACATAATTTTGGCCGACAAAGAGTTGAAATGACTGTAAAATTTAGTTTACTCTTTGAAAAAAAAGGCGTTTAGCTCGAAAAAATATAATTAAACCCAACAACATGAGAAACTTTTATGCTAATTCCACTGCTACCTGAAGTTAACATATATAAATGCCCATGTTCACTAACCTACTGAGGTCCAGAGGTGAGGACGTGAGGTGTATACAACTGTCAACAGTGATGTAAAACACAATAAGCTTTAGTTACAACGATAAAAAAATATACATCGCATCTATCAAAAAAATGTACTGGATCTTTAAAAACCATGGAGAGATAATGGTAGTTGCCCTCACGTATACTAGTGCCCATGGTCCCTCAACTAAAGATCTTTAACTAGTTAAGTACTCAAAAAAATGCAAAAAATTTGATACTTTGAAGTCAATCTTTTAATGTTAATTTTAAAAATTTTGCATGTTCATTAACAACTCCACCGGACTCAGGCAAGTCGTACCATACTTTTTTGTGCTCTATCTGAATGTACAATCAGATGATCGGAATTGGGCGAAACATCGTGAAAACGCAGGAAAAATAGGCATAATTGCATACATCCTGTACCGGACTAAAACCGCACTTTTTCTTTATTCACATTTAATGAATCTTATGAATATGATTTGAGACTGAAGTAAAGAAAAAACATGGTTGAAGATATGAGAAACTAAAAAAAAATTTACGACTGTAATTTTATTACGTACCCGTGCGTGTACCACATTCATCACATGAAGTACAATCCCGTGATGAAGAAGAAATATTTATTGATGAGACTCCAAGATGAAAGATCATTAATTATCATTTGAAGTCGCTTAAGACTCTCCTAACTCATTTGTAGGTGACGTTAATGTGTTTTAAGAAGTGTAGTGACGATAACATGGTTTCAAGCAAATGAAAGAGTTCTTTTCATTCGTTTTCATCCATTTTGTAAGTAAGGGAAAACAAGAAGTATATAATTGGGAATATCTACATTACTCAGTAATCGAAAAGTTGTCCTGCTTTACAACTTGCATCATATATATCATATTTCTGCTGCTTCGCAACAATGAAACTTTGGTAAGTTTTAAAAATTTCATTGTTTTTAGTAAACTAAAAACAACGTTGAAAACGTAAAGTAAACAATTGTTAAACGTGCAGTTTACGTTAAACTGTTATACGAATTCTCACATGTTTCTCTTTTGTGGAAATAATTCCTAACTGTTAATGGTTTTGAGGCGGCAGCGGTACTAAATATTTGCAAACAAATATAAAAGTCGTTAATTTTGAAACAATATCTTGCATTTCTTCATTTTGGGTTTGCAAGCGACATTTGAAATGACTGCATTGCTACGTTCTCATTCATTTTTTTGCACAGTAACACTGTACTGACGGAAAAGTTTGGGCTTACATGAACAATGTAATGATATTTGCTAAATTGCAGGTTTTCGTGCCTTCTTATACTAGGGGTCGCATATTCGCTGTCCCCGTCTTATGATCAAACTGGATACCCAGTTATCATTACAGGAGGTGGCGTTTTCAAGGTCGTGGAAAATGTTTACTTGTATGACGAAAAAATAGCCTTGTATTTCCTTATTCCCGATGTTCCAGATACGTTTCGTCCAGCTACGCACAAGTGCACCCATTTGCCTAAAAAGGTTTGCGATGTGGTTACACCCATAACGGAACTCAACCGTAAGGGATTTCAGATGATAAGTTTGCTAAACAAAATTCTTACCAAAAAAGGACTTTCCGCCAAGCCATTAACTGTGAGCAGTGTTCCTGACGATCTCTTTAATGTCACAAAGAGAAATGAAATACCTATTGAATTCCCTTCGGATGAAATTGCACAGCAGATACAATCATTTTTACATGGTCGAAACATAAGAGGTAAGACTAACTAGTAGTATGTTGAGTCACGGCGAACATTTTATCTCACTGTAGCCCAAGATAGATGTCTGTCTGTCCCGCTTTTTAGTGCGCACGATTTTAAAATTTTGGAACAAATTCACAAACTACTCAAAACTCAGCAAAAGTTTACTGTAACGTTACTGAATGATTGAATTAACAATGTGGTGCGCTTTATATTCACTAAGTTAACACCGTAACAATGCAAATTAAGATTTTCAAACCAACTGACCATGAATTGTTTTCTGCATGCCGTGAATTTGTAACTCGGGATAGAACAGTGTGAAAAAAAACGGAGTCAGTAAAAACCAGCTAGTCCGTATATGGAATCAATTCTGATGGACAGATTCAAAAGTGTAAATCAAGTGGATTAATCGAATGGAGGGATTTTTTTTAATTCTTTTATTGTTTTGCATCGGCTTATCATAACATAATCGACGCTTTTCCGTGTGTCTGTCCGTCTGTCCGTGTGTGTCCGGAAGTTATTCGGCAATCAATACTTTTTACCTGTTACTGTGCGAACAAAATATGAAAAATAGTTCATTTGTTTTTAAACAAATCGAATTTGTTAAGTTTTAGCAGGGAGTGGCAGATCACCTAGGTTTTTCTCAAATGTGGTCAACAAACTGATTTACGCCAGGCTGGCGTAATTTTTTTTTCTCAGCATAGGGATTTAACATGGAAAACTGAAAAATTGAAGTTTAAAGGTCCTAAATGGCCATTTATATATACATTTTCATACCGATTTTTCTCTTTTACTTCTACTACAAAAAGTGCCAAATAAATGTGCTGTTTAATTTTGCGCGAACCGAAGTGGGACTTCGGCGCCGTTTCACCGATTCCCGAAAAACTCACAAACTTTCAAATTACGGCTGTCGAAGTCTTGCGGGAAAAAGACACCAAATCCAAAATATGCTCGAATTTGTAAAAAATATTTAACTGCATCCTCTTTCAATTTTTATTTCTTTATTTGCGTTTTCGTAATAATCATCACTGCGAAAAAATGTTTTTTACAAATTCGTACATATATTTGATATGGTTTCTTCTTCCCGCTACACTTGGACAGCCATGATTCGAAAGTTTGTGAGTTTTTCGGGAATCGGTGAAACGGCGCCGAAGTCCCACTTCGGTTCGCTCAAAATTAAACAGCACATTTATTTGGCACTTTTTGTAGTAGAAGTAAAAGAGAAAAATCGGTATGAAAACGTATATATAAATGGCCTTTTAGGACCTTCAAACTTCAATTTTTCAGTTTTCTATGTTAAATCCCTATGATGATAAAAAACATTTACCCCACTATGTAGCACTCAATGACTACGCCAAGGTATTTAGAATAGTATGCCAATGCATGCATGCTATAGAATTGGAAAATAATGTGCAACATTTCGACGCATCATATTTTTAATTGTTGCCAGGCAATATTTATTGATCTGCCGTACCTTCTACAAATACTATTCTATATACCTTGAGTTTTAGGAAATGTAGGTTTTCAGTTGTCAGAGTTATTTTCCGAAAATGAAATATTTGGAACTGCGTTTTCAAGTCCTCATTGCAGATTTTCTATTTTTAAGGCACTTTTTCGGCCTACATAGAGGGCTTATGGGATCGTCGTGTCTGTCTGTCCCGCTTTTTTGTGCGCACGATTTTTGTTAAACTAGTAAACTAATTGTCATCAAATTGTGCACACTTGTTGAATGTCACGAACCCTATTGAATTGCAGCGAAATCGAACAATGGAGTTACTGGGCTGCTTTTAGACATTTTTGGGATTTTTGGTGGTTTTTGGGCGTTTTCAGCTGTTTGTTACTTTTTTTGGGACTGTCAGGCTGCTTTTCAATATCTTTGACTATTTTTGGAGTTTTTGGGCTGCTTTTAGCTATATGTTACTTTTTTAGGGGTTCTTAGGCTTTTTTTTAGCTTATTTCGGTGTTTTCCGGCTTTTTTAGGCTTCTTAAGGGTTTTTGGGGGTTTTTCAGCTATTTTCGATTTTTGGGGGTTTCTGAGCTGTGTTTAGAAATGTTTAAAATTTTGGGAGTTTTTCGGCTGTTTCAAATATTGCCGGGTGTTTTTTGGGGTTTTCGGGCTCATTTTAGACACTAGGATTTTTGGGGGTTTTCGGGCCGTTTTTGACTATTTGTTACATTTTTTGGGATTGTTACGCTGCTTTCAAATAATTTCGAGTTATTATAAACTTTTTGGGCTATTTTTAGCTGATTGTTACTTTTTTGGGGATTTTCAGGCTCTTCTAGGCTAATTTTTAGATATTTTCGGGTTTTTGGGGTTTTTTGAGCTACTTTCGAATTTGTTGGGGGTTTTTGAGCTACTTTTGAATTTTTTGGGGTTTTTGGGCTGCTTTTAGAGCCTTTTGGAATTTTTGGGGGTTCTTGGGCGTTTTCAGCTAATTAATACATTTTTGAGATTGTTAGGCTGCAGCTACATGTTTTCTAGTTATAAGGGTTTTTTGAGCTGTTTTTAGCTCATTGTTACTTTTCTGTGGGTTAAGGGTCTCTTTTAGGCTAATTTCTGGGTATTTTCGAGTTGTGGGGTTTTTTGGGGCTGTTTTAAAATTTTTGTGTAGTTTCTGGGCTGCTTTCAGAGATTTTCATAATTATGGGAGTTTTTCAGCTGTTTCGATTATTATTGGGTTTTTTTGGGTTTTTGCGCTGTTTCTAGAAATGTTTGGGTTTTTCGGGGTTTTTGGGTCGTTTTGAACTATTTGTTAACTTTTTTGGGATTTTTAGGCTGCTTTTAAATATTTTAGAGTTATTATGTACTTTCTGGGCTATTTTTAGCTAATTGATACTTTTCTGGGGGTTTTAAGGCTCTTTCAGGCTGATTTTTGAGTATTTTCGGGTTTATGGGGGTTTTTGAGGTATTTTAGAATTTTTCTGTGGTTTCTGAGCTGTTTTCAGAGATTTTAGTTTTTTGGGGTTTTCGGGCTGATTTTAGACACTACAATTTTTCGGGATTTTTCGGCCGTTTTGAGCTGTTTGTTACGTTTTTTGGGATTGTTAGGCTGTTTATTAATATTTTTGGCTTATTTAGGATTTTTGGGCTGTTTATAGCCATTTTCGGGTTGTTTGGGAGTTTCTAGGCTGTTCGTAGCTATTTATTACCTTTATGGTGGTTTTTCAGGTTTTTTGGCTAGTTCCGCATTTGCGGGCTTTTGAGCCGTATTGAGTTGATTTTGAATTTTTTGGGGATTTTCGGGTTGCTTGTAGACATTTTCGGAGGAAATGAAAGAAAAATTTAACGATTTGCTCAAAAAGTCAGTGAAAGTTAAGTTGTTATTACAGTCGCACCGAAAACTTGGCCGCAGCCGAGTAACTTTGAACTAATATGTAAAGAACTGACTCCGTTTTTATTGAGCATGTAGTGAAATGAATAAGGAACGCATCCTAACACTTATAAGGGTGCTGTAGATGTTCTTTTTTTACTTTGTAGGAGTCAAATCTATCAGCAATGGTAGAAATAAAAGGGCAGCAGCAGCGATGATAGCAACAGCGTTGGAAAAAGGACTCCCGATTGCTCGTGACCTCATGGGTCGACTGTTTTTTTCCGAAAATGGCCTTCTATCCATTCTCAAAAACCAATCACCAACAGTTGGGGAGGGTGAAAAACCTGTAACAGTGTCTGAATTTGTAACTAAATCAAGGGAATTCATGGTAGAGATAGCGAAATCAAAAAGAGAAGTGGAAAAGATTGCTGAAAAGATGGAAAACCACGCTAAAGACAGGAAGATGGATATAATCACCTTTCACGATGCCCTTGGTTTCTCTCAGCTTCACACTGCTGATTTGAGTCAGCTTGTTTTTCAAACATTGACATATATGGTACATTTGTCATCCCTTAATGATTGTAGAAACGGGGAAATCCCTTTAGCTTTCGTTTCACCGGATGTGCTCACGGAAAAACTAATTGAATTGCAAAAAAGTTTGCCTGCGACTAAGCAACTAACATTTGAAGTTCAAGATACCCAAAAGTACTACGTGATGAAAAGCGCAAACTGTATGTACGATGATAATGGAGGGGTCCTTCAGGTTCAAGTTCCCATAACAAACACGAAAGCGAAATATAAATTGTTTGAGTACACGTCTTTGTCATTTGCTTGGGAAGAATACACTTGCACAACTGACGTTGAAAATATGCTGATTGTGAAAGATTTTACTACGAATCATATATATCCAATAACAGAAACGTGGCAAAGCAAATGTGATCCCAAAAAATCAATAGATTGTCAAGTTCCCAAGGTACACATGTAATAAGCTTTCAGATATAATTTATATTCATATGGGCTGGTCATAATCCTCACTATATCCTGATAGCATTATAGCTGGACGGATCGTAAAAACCGAACTTTTTTATTAATGCAATTTTTGTTGCTAGATTGTTGGCGCAGATGAGGACTTGACGTGCCTTGCTGCTGTCATGGAACGCAGTTCAGTGGAAGTAATTGCTGAAGCCTGTAAAATGAAATGCATTAGGTCTACCAAGGCAATGTGGACACAAATCAGTGCCGATACTATAGTTGTGACTCATCCAACTAAAGATACGGAAGTAGTCTGTGAAGACCAGCCTCCTGTAAACTTGGCATCTCCCACTGTCGGATCATTGCAAATTGGCTTCTCTTGTGGATGCGCGTTGTTCATGCAAAATCGTTTAATTTGGCAACCGGATGATAATATTTGTGAAAGCCACAAAAAAACAGTTTTCGCTCATGTAATTTTACCTGTGCAATGGACACATCTGACTAATTTTGTTCCATTTGATAGTGAGGGTAAGGGTGGAGACGGGTTTAATGATGAAAAAAGCGTCGTAAATTTTCAATGGGGGGAACGCTTCGAAAATAAAGACGATTCGTATGTAGATGTAAATATTAACGTAATCTCTTGCCTTTGGAATTTAATGCAAACACTTGCTATCATGTATTTTTTCTGCAAGTTTCATCTTGGGGGGTTAGTTGGTGCAGGTGTGGTTGCCCAAGCTAACGCGTTGCAGACAGACTGCGTGAGAACAGATGAAGCTAAATACTTTTTTTTCGCCTTGGTCGTTGTAATTTTGCTGGGTTGGCTTCCGAAAACAATATATGACGTGTGCTGCTTCATAAAATCCACATGGTGGAAAGCAGTCGACTCCGCTGCCATACAGAAAATAGATGCTGTAGATTTATATTAGCATGGAGTACAAGTGACATTGAACATTTTGATGCTATGTTAAAGCACAAAAAGTTGTGTATAAACGATATGTACTACATGAGTGCAAAAATAAAAATGATTTAAAAAAAGGGGTTTAACAATTTGTAGAAAACGTTTATTTTCGGTCTTGAAAACATGAATCATGTATATTCTTTAGTCTACTGGAAAACCAATAAGAAATGTAGTCAAATAGAGGTCAAAAAAGCCACTGGAAGAAGAAAGCAAGTAAAGCTGAAAGCTGCTAGCTATGGAAACATGAGCTACATAGGGAAGGGTGTATGACGTCGTAAACGTAAACGTGTTCTCATTCATTCAATAAGAAAGTCATTTTCACACAATGTGGAAACTTTGTCAGCCTATTGAGATGAATTTGGTTTCAAATAATAACTGAAAACGCAAATATAGGCATAAAAGCCCGCGAATAACCTAGAAGCCCCCAAAAAACTGAAAATATTTGAAACAGCATAAAAACTCTCAAAATTTTAAAAATCTCTGAAAGCAGCCCAGAAACCACACAAAAAATCTAAAATAGTTAAAAAAAACCCCAAAAACCGGAAAATACCCAAAATCTATGCTAAAAGAGCCTTAAAACCCCAAGAAAAGTAACAATTAGCTAAAAATAGCCCAAAAAGTGTATAATAACTTGAAAAAATTTGAAACGAGCCTAAGAATCCCAAAAAAGGTAACAAATAGCTCAAAACGGCCTGAAAACCCCGAAAAATCATAGTGTCTAAAATCAGCCCGAGAACCCCCCAAAAAATTCGAAAGTAGCTCAAAACAGCTCATTA
>Ga0210040_10005469_pt1 | contig 16170 bp, 13 predicted proteins | sample CryGeyCG12114_NA_FD_185462 | JGI IMG/M metagenome (GOLD analysis project Ga0210040, IMG submission 185462) | Groundwater microbial communities from aquifer - Crystal Geyser CG19_WC_8/21/14_NA (SPAdes) (version 2) | ecosystem: Environmental > Aquatic > Deep subsurface > Groundwater | place: USA... | reverse complement strand
GGACGGGTCGTGGTGCTCGGACAGGGCGCACTCCTCGGTTCGGGGGCGGACCCGCACGGCGCCGCCTGACCCGACGATAGCCGCGCGCGGGCCGCCCCCCTCCGGGCGCGCCGACGCCGTCAGGCCGACGCGGCCGTGGCCCCGCCCACCTGCTGACCTGCACCCGTGCGGTTCTGCGAGTCCTCCAGCTGTTCCTCCCGGTCCTGAGTCGCCAGCCGGGTGAGCTCGGCGCCGGCCTCGGCGTCGCGGGTGAGGTTGTCCCCCGTCTCCGGGTCGAAGACGTGCACCTTGCGGCTGTCCAACCAGAACTCCGCCTCCCGGCCCTCGCGGATCCGGCTGGTGGCGTCGATCGACACGATCGCCTGGGTGCGCAGCTCCTCCGCATCCAGTTCCCGCGAGAGGTCGCGCAGGTGCTGCCGGATCGACTCCGGGGCCTCGTAGGGGATGTAGGCGAACTGCGAGTCGCCCAGCCACTCGGTGACGTCGACGCGGGCCGTGAAGATCGAGCCCAGCGGCCGCTTCGCCTCGTCGACCAGGGAGGCGTCCTCGAAGTACTCCGGCCGGATCCCGACGAGCAGAAGCTCGTGACCGGCGACGGCGGCGGCGCGCTTCTGGTCCAGGGCGATGTCGCCGAACGGGGTCTCGAGCCGGTCGCCCTTGGGGGTGGCCGGCAGGAAGTTCATCGGCGGCGAGCCGATGAACCCGGCGACGAACAGGTTGACCGGCTGCTCGTAGAGCTCCCGCGGCGACGCGACCTGCTGGATCTTGCCCTTGCGCAGCACGCAGACCCGGTCGCCGAGGGTCATGGCCTCGGTCTGGTCGTGGGTGACGTAGACGGTGGTGATGCCCAGCCGGCGCTGCAGCCGGGAGATCTCGGTGCGCATCTGCCCGCGCAGCTTGGCGTCGAGGTTGGACAGCGGCTCGTCGAAGAGGAACGCCTCGGCCTGCCGGACGATGGCACGGCCCATCGCGACGCGCTGCCGCTGACCGCCCGAGAGGTTGGCCGGCTTGCGGTCGAGGTGCTCCTTGAGCTCCAGGACGTCGGAAGCCTCGGTGACGCGGCGGCGCACCTCGTCGTCGGGCATCTTGGCCAGTCGCAGCGGGAAGGCGATGTTCTCGAACACCGTCATGTGCGGGTAGAGGGCGTAGTTCTGGAACACCATCGACAGGTTGCGGTCCCGGGGCGCGAGGTCGTTGACCTTCTTGCCCCCGATGACCATGTCACCGCTGGTGATGTCCTCCAGGCCGACGATCATCCGGAGCAGCGTCGACTTCCCGCAGCCCGACGGGCCCACCAGGATCATGAACTCGCCGTCGGCGATGTCGAGGCTGACGTCGTTCACCGCCGGGAACCCGTCGCCGTACTGCTTGACGATGTTCTGCATCTCGATCGAGGCCATCAGGAATCCCCTCGCTGGGTGGGTGGGGTGAGGAGGAGCGGCACGGGGGTCATCCCTTGACCGCGCCGTTGGTGAGCCCGGCGACGATGCGCCGCTGGAAGAGCAGGACCAGCACCACGACCGGGATGGTCACGATGACCGCCGCCGCGGCGATCGCGCCGGTGGGCTGGACGAACTGGGACTCCCCCGAGAACAGGCCGATCGCGGCGGGCACCGGCCGGGCCCGGCTGGTCGAGGTCAGCGAGATGCCGTACAGGAAGTCGTTCCACGCGATGAAGAAGGCGATGATCGCCGTGGTGAACACACCCGGCGTCGCCAGCGGCACGATCACCTTGCGGAACGCCTGCCACGTCGTGGCGCCGTCGACCTGCGCGGCCTGCTCCATCTCCCAGGGGATCTCCCGGAAGAACGCCGACATCGTCCAGATCGAGATCGGCAGGGTGAGCGACAGGTACGGGATGATCAGCCCGGGCCAGGTGTCGTACAGGCCGATGTTGCGCCACAGGTTGAACAGCGGCGTGACGATCGAGATGATCGGGAAGATCGCCACGATCAGCGCCGTGGACAGGATCAGCTTCTTGCCGGGGAAGTCCAGCCGCGCGATGGCGTAGGCGGCGAACATCGCCAGCAGGCACGAGATCGCGGTGGCGATCAGGCAGATGCCGAAGCTGTTGCGCAGCGCCGGGAGGAACAGGTCCTTGGTTCCGCCGGTGAGGATCGACTGGTAGTTGTCCCAGGACACCGTGGTGGGCAGGAAGCCCCCGGTGTTCAGGTCGCTGGGCGCCTTGAGCGACAGCGAGACGATCCACGCGATCGGGAACAGGCAGTAGACGACGATCAGCGCGCCGCCGACCCACCACCAGATCTTCTCCCGCCGGGACATCAGCCCTCACCCCTCGCCTGCGACAGGTCGACCTTGAAGCCCTTGATGAAGATGGCGGCGATGAGCACCACCGAGAGGAACAGCAGCACCGACAGCGCCGAGCCGAGCCCGATCTCCAGCCGGGAGATCGTCTGCCGGTAGGCCAGGAAGGACACCGACTCGGTGCCGTTGGCGCCGGCGGTCATCACGAAGATGCTGTCGAAGATCCGGAACGCGTCGAGGGTCCGGAACAGCAGGGCGACCATGATCGCCGCCTTCATGTTCGGCAGCGTCACCCGCCACAGCCGCTGCCACCACGTGGCGCCGTCGACCTTGGCCGCCTCCTGCAGCACCTCGGGCACTTGGGCGAGACCGGCCAGCAGGAGCAGCGAGATGAACGGCGTGGTCTTCCAGATCTCGGCCAGGCAGATGACGAAGATCGACGTCCCGAAGTCACCGAACCAGTCGGTGTCGGTGCCGACGCCGGGGATCCAGGCGAACCACGAGTTCACGAAGCCGGTGTTGATGTCGAAGGCGAACTGCCAGGCGTAGGCAGACACCACGGTGATGACCGCGTACGGGATGAGGATCGCGGCTCGGACCACCGGCCGGATGGAGCTGAGCGCCTTGGCCATCACCATCGCCAGCGCGAAGCCGAGGACCAGCTCCACGAGCACGGTGACGAAGGTGATCAGGCCCGTGACCCACAGGGACCGCCACCACAGCGGGTCGCTGAGGATGACGCCGTAGTTCTCCAGGCCGACGAAGGACCGGTTGTCCGGGTCGGTGAGCCGGTAGGAGAACAGCGACTCGTAGGTGGCCTGCAGGATCGGGTAGGCGGTGACCCCCAGCATCACGAGGAACGCCGGTCCGGCCAGCAGCCAGCCGAGCTTGCGCTCGCTGCGGGCCCGGTCGCTGGTGTGCCCGGCGGGTGCCGAGACGGGCGCGTCCTTCTTCGTCGGGGGAAGCGTCGTCGTGCTCACAGCAGCTGCTCCCCCCGGAGGACGGCGGCGATCAGCTCGGCCGCCTGCGCACCCGTCTCCCCCGGCTGCACCGCGCCCGGCGGGTGGTACTCGCGCTGGAGACCGCCGGTGACCTCGTTGTAGTAGGCGGTCTGCGGCCGCGGCGCCGCCTGCTCCAGCGACTGCCGGATGGTGTCGGCCATCGGGAACTTCTCGACGACCTCCGGGTCGTCGAACACCGCCGCCGAGGACGCCGGGTTGCCCTCGTTGATCATGTAGTAGGCCTGGTTCTCGTCCGTGGTGATGCACTCGGCCGCCTCGTAGGCGAAGTCCACGTTCTCCGAGTACGCACCGACGCCCAGGTCGATGCCGCCCAACGGCGGAGCGCTGGGCTCCCCCTCCTCGACCGACGGCCACAGGGTCCAGCCGTAGTCGTCGAGCACCGCCTGGTCGATCGTGCCGCCCTCCACGCCGCTCACGGCCTGGGCGTAGATGAACGGCCAGTTGACCATGAAGCCGCCGTTCGCCCCCTCGAACTCCGCCGCCGAGGCAGCCTCGTCCTCCGTGGAGAACGCGGCACCGGCCACGCCGGACTCGGCGACCATCTTCATGATCTCCGCGGCGCGGCGACCCGCGTCGGAGTCCAGCCCCAGCTCCAGGTTGTCCGGGTCGTCGGCGTTGTCCTCGATGACCGAGCCGCCGGCGGACTCGATCAGCGAGTTGAACCAGACGGTCAGGGCCTCGGCGCGGATGCCCTGGACGCCCAGCTCGACCTCCTGCTCCTGGGCGGCGGTGACGATCTGCTCCCAGGTGACCGGCCGGCTCATGTCCAGGCCCGCGGCCTCGGCCACCGACTTGCGGTACCAGAGCAGCTGCGTGTTGCCCCAGAACGGGACGGCGACCAGCTCGTCCTCCCAGGTCGCACCCGCGATCGCGCTCTGCACGACGCCCTCGGTGACCCGCTCGCCGACGTCCTCGGGCACCGAGGCCAGGAAGCCGGCCTGGGCGAACTCCGGGACGTAGATCGGGTCCAGGCTCATCAGGTCGATCGAGGCGTCCTTGGCCGCGAGGCGGCGCACCAGCTGCTCGCGCTGGGAGGAGGCGTCACGGGGCAGGATCGCGGTGTCGATCCGGTACCGCCCGCCGGCCTCCTCGGTGCAGCGCTCCGCCAGCTCCACCTGCCCGCCGTTGTCGGGGTTGTAGTACCAGGTGAGGGTCGGCGTGCCCCCGCTCTCCCCTCCGCAGGCGGCCAGCGTGCCGGCCGCGACCAGCAGCGCGGCGGCTCCGGCCATCCCGCGGCGGCGCGACGCTCGCACGGGCGCCGGAGCAAGGCCCCGGGGTCGGGAACGTCCTGGTGCGTTCGGCATCGGTCATCGCCTCCGTTGGCGCGCCACGAGCTGATCAAGAGCGGTTCTCGGAGCGTGGTCCAGGCCACATTCGCTGTCAATTCCAACCGGCTCCGTGTCGTTCCGGGCGACCCGATCGTGACCTTCGGTGCCCGGGACGGCGGCTCAGCGCCCCCTCGCGCGGTCGGCGATGACCGACGGCGTGGTGACCTCCTCGGGCGTGCGCGGCAGGACGTCGGTCGCGTACGAGCGCGCCGCCTCCTCCGTCCCGACGTCGCGGCCGGCCCGCTCGGACAGCAGCCACCGGTGGGTGAGCACCTCGTGGAAGATCTCGGCCGGGGCGAGCCGGCCGGCCAGTTCGGCGGGGATCGCGGCCATCACGGTCTGGTACACCTCCGCCAGCCAGCGGTGCGCCGCGACGGGCTCGGGCACCGGCGCGCCGGTGCGCTGCTCGAGCCAGGCCCGGTAGGCCCGGACGTCGTTGAGCAGCCGCTGGGCCTGCCGCTCCTGCACCTCGAGCCCGGTGAGCCGGAACAGCTCCCGCCGGTTGTGCCCGGGCTCGGAGACGCGGGTCTCGACGCGCAGCCGGGCGCCCCCGGGCGAGGTGACGATCTCGATCTCGCCCACGTCGAACCCGAGCTCGTTGAGCCGGCGCAGCCGCTCGGCCACGCGGTACTGCTGCTCCTCGGGCGAGAAGGTCTCCTCGCGGGTGACCTCCTCCCAGAGCGACTCGTAGCGCCTCGGCAGGCTGTCGGCGACCTCGATCGGGTCGATCCCCTCGGGCAGCAGGCCGCCGAACCGCAGGTCGAGCAGTTCGGCGCCCACGCGCTCGCGGGCCAGGTCGACGTCGTGCCTGCGCTGCCCCGGTGTCAGGGACGGGTAGCGCTCCACCGTCTCGGCGTCGACGAGGTAGGCGGCCAGGGTGCCCGCGTCCAGCCGGAACAGCGTGTTGGACAGGGAGCAGTCGCCCCAGAAGACCCCGGCCAGGTGCAGCCGGACCAGCAGCACCACCATCGTGTCCAGGAGCTGCTCCGCGGAGTGGTCACCCGGTGGGCGGGAGAACAGCCAGCGGTAGGACATCGAGTACTCGAGGTACCGGGTCACCAGGACGGCCTGCTGGTCGTCGGGGCGGTCCACGCAGATGCCCAGCACGCTGACCGACGGGAGGCCCTCCTCCTCGAAGCGCGCCAGCAGGGCGTACTCGTGCCGGGCCAGCCGCTCGGCGATCTCCTTGAGCGCGTAGACGTGCCCGCCCGACGCGACGAACCGGACGACGTGCCGGGAGATGCCCCGCTGCGGCACCTCGAGCAGCAGCGCCTCGTCCCACTCCTCGAGCGGCTGGTCCCAGGGCAGGGTCAGCAGTTCGGCCGCCTCGTTGGCCGGGGGCCGGAAGAGGAAGCGCATCGCGGACTCCGTCGGTCGCAGCAACCGTCGGACGCCGTGCGGCACGGCGCCCCGGGGTGGTCACCTTCCCACGCCGCGGACGACATCGTCAGGCCATCCTCCAGGAGCCCGCGCCGAGCCTGCGAGGCGTGGGGGGAAGGGCGGTCCTTCGTCAGTCCGCGCCGGTCGCCGCGCCGCTCTCGCCGCGCCAGGACGCCAGCCGCCCCGCCCGGCTGACGGCCCGGAGCCGGCGCTCGGCCTCGGGCCGCGACGCCCGCGCGGAGACGATGAGGGCCTGGTCCCCGCGCATGAGCCGGGTGTCGTCGTCGGGCACGAACGACCTCCCGGCGCGGACGATCAGCACCACCGCGGCGTCCTCCGGCAGCCGCAGCTCCGGCAGGTAGACCCCGTGCAGCCGCGATCCCGGAGGCACCGTCAGCTGCACCAGGTCCGCGTCGAGCTCGCCCAGCGGAGCCGCTTCGACGTGCACGTCCCGGGGCGCGACCGGGGTCGCGATGCGCAGGCGCCTGGCCATCCACGGCAGCGACCACCCCTGGACGACGGTGAAGACGACGACCAGCACGAACACGGTGTCGAAGACCGTCGTCGCCCCGGGCACGTCCGCGGTCAACGGGATGATGGCCGCCACGATCGGCACCGCCCCGCGCAGCCCCGCCCACGAGATGAACGCCTGCTGGGCCCAGGGGAAGCGGAACCACACCAGGCTGGCGACCACCGACAACGGCCGGGCGAGCAGCAGCAGCGCACCGCCCACGACCAGCGCCGGCCCCACGGCCTCGGGCAGCCGGCCGGGCGAGACGAGCAGCCCGAGCAGCACGAACAGGCCGATCTGGGCCAGCGAGGCCATGCCCTCGGCGAAGCCGACGCTGGCCGAGCGGTGCGGCAGCGTCGCGTTGCCGAGCACCACACCGCAGAGGTAGACCGCCACGAAGCCGGAGGTGTGCGCCAGGGAGGCCGACGAGTAGGCCAGCACGCAGAGGGCCAGCGTGGCCAGCGGGTAGAAGCCGGCCACGGGGAGCGCCACCCGGCGGAGCAGCGCGGCGCCCGCGACGCCGATCCCGACCCCGAAGGCCGCGCCTCCGACGAGCTCGGCGAGCACCACCACGCCGACCAGCCACCACGGCCCGGTCGCCTCCCCGGTGAGGAACTCGGCCAGCGCGGTCACGAGCAGGATGACCGGGGCGTCGTTGAGGCCGCTCTCGGCCTCCAGGGAGGCCGCGAGCCGGCGCGGCAGGGGCAGCCGGCGGAGCGTGGCGAAGACGGCGGCCGCGTCGGTGGAGCTGATCACCGCCGCCAGCAGCAGGGCGAAGCCCCAGTCGTAGCCGAGCACCAGCGCCCCGACCGCTCCGGTCACGCCCACGCTCACCGCCACGCCGACGGTGGACAGCGCGATGCCGGGCCCGATCGCCCGCCGGACGTCGGACCACCGCGTGGTCAGGCCGCCCTCGGCCAGGATGATGACCAGAGCGGCGTAGCCGAGCGTGTGGGTGAGCTCGTAGTCCTCGAACTGGACGCCGAGCCCGCTCTCCCCCAGCGCGACGCCCAGGGCGAGGTAGAGCAGCAGGCTGGGCAGGCCCAGCCGGTCGGCGAGCCGCAGCGCGACCGCGGCCACGAGGACGACGACGGCGCCGATGCCCAGCGCGAGCGTCACGGTCGTGCTCACTCGCCGCCGTCCCCCATGGGGATCAGTCTCCCGTACGGCCGGAGCACCCCGGAGGCGTGCCGGTGCGCGCGGGCCCGGGCGGACGCACCGTGCGAATCGGTTTGCCGCTTCGGGGAGAATGGACGGCGTGAGTTCCCCCTCGGCCACCGGCCCGTTCGCCGCGCTGCCCCCGCAGGTCGACCTGCCCGCCCTGGAGCAGCAGATCCTCCGGCGCTGGGAGGCCGAGAAGATCTTCGCGCGGACCCTGGAAGGCAGCGCGGGCTCGCCGCAGTGGAACGTCTACGAGGGGCCGCCCACGGCCAACGGCCGGCCGGGGACCCACCACATCGAGGCCCGGGCGTTCAAGGACGTCTTCCCCCGCTTCAAGACGATGCAGGGCTGGCACGTGCCCCGCCGCGCCGGCTGGGACTGCCACGGCCTCCCGGTCGAGATCGCCGTCGAGCAGGAGCTGGGCTTCGCGGGCAAGCCCGACATCGAGCGCTACGGCATCGCCGAGTTCAACGCGAAGTGCCGGGAGTCCGTCGAGCGGCACGTCGACTCGTTCTCCGAGCTCACCCGGCGGATGGGCTACTGGGTCGACATGTCCACCGCCTACTGGACGATGGACCCCGGGTACATCGAGAGCGTCTGGTGGTCGCTCAAGCAGATCTTCGACAAGGGCCTGCTGGTCGAGGACCACCGCGTCGCCCCGTACTGCCCGCGCTGCGGCACCGGATTGAGCGACCACGAGGTCGCCCAGGGCTACGAGACGATCACCGACCCCTCCGTCTACGTCCGCATGCCCGTGACCAGCGGCGAGTGGGCGGGGAAGGCCGACCTGCTCATCTGGACCACGACGCCGTGGACGCTGCCGTCCAACACCGCGGTCGCCGTGCACCCCGACGTCACCTACGTGGTGGCGCGGCGGGGCGAGGACACGCTCGTCGTCGCCGAGCCGCTGCTGGCCGCCGTCTTCGGGGACACCGACGACGTCGAGGTCCTGGCGCGCACCGCCGGCCGCGACTGGGAGCGGGTGCACTACCAGCGCCCCTTCGAGCTGGTCGACTTCCCCGAGGGCCCCGACGGCGGGCCGGTCGAGGCGCACTACGTCGTCCTGGCCGACTACGTGACCACCGAGGACGGCACCGGCCTGGTGCACCAGTCCCCCGCGTTCGGCGCCGACGACCTCGCCGTCTGCCGCGGCTACGGCCTGCCCGTGGTGGTGCCGATCGACGCCACCGGCCACTTCCTGCCCGACATCCCGCTGGTGGGCGGGCACTTCTTCAAGGCCGCCGATCCCGCACTGGTGGAGGACCTGCAGTCCCGCGGGGTGCTGTGGCGCGAGCAGCGGTACGAGCACAGCTATCCGCACTGCTGGCGGTGCCACACGCCGCTGATGTACTACGCGCAGCCGTCCTGGTACATCCGGACCAGCGCGATCAAGGACCAGCTCCTCGCCGAGAACGAGAAGACGAACTGGTACCCGGAGAACATCAAGACCGGCCGCTACGGCGACTGGCTGACCAACAACGTCGACTGGGCGCTGTCCCGCGACCGGTACTGGGGCACGCCGCTGCCCGTCTGGCGCAACGACGCCGATCCCGGCCGGATGGTGGCCGTCGGCTCGCTGGCCGAGCTCTCCGAGCTGAGCGGCCGCGACCTGTCCGACCTGGACCCGCACCGGCCGTTCATCGACGAGGTCACCTTCACCCTCCCCGGTGAGGAGGGCACCTACCGGCGGGTCCGCCAGGTCATCGACGCCTGGTATGACTCCGGCTCGATGCCCTTCGCCCAGTGGGGCGCGCCGCACCGCAACCAGGAGCAGTTCGAGGCCGCCTACCCCGCGCAGTTCATCTGCGAGGCCATCGACCAGACCCGCGGCTGGTTCTACACGCTGATGGCCGTCGGCACGCTGGTGTTCGAGCAGAGCTCCTACGAGAACGTGCTGTGCCTGGGCCACATCCTGGCCGAGGACGGCCGCAAGATGAGCAAGCACCTGGGCAACATCCTCGAGCCCATCCCGCTCATGGACCGGCACGGCGCCGACGCCGTCCGCTGGTTCATGCTCGCCGGCGGGTCACCGTGGTCCGCGCGCCGCGTCGGGCACGAGACGCTGTCCGAAGTGGTCCGGAAGGTGCTGCTCACCTACTGGAACACCGCGAGCTTCTTCACCCTCTACGCCGAGGCCAACGGCTGGGACCCGGCGGCGACGCCGGCGCCCGCACGCGCCGACCGCCCGCTGCTGGACCGCTGGGCGCTGGCCCGGTTGGCGTCGGTCACCCAGGCCGTCACCGACGCCATGGAGGACTTCGACACCCAGGGCGCCGGCCGGCTGCTCGCCGAGTTCGTCGACGACCTGTCCAACTGGTACGTGCGGCGCTCGCGGCGGCGCTTCTGGGACGGCGACCCGGCCGCCCTGGCGACGCTGCACGAGGTGCTCGACGGGCTCACCCGGCTGATGGCGCCGTTCACCCCGTTCGTCACCGAGGAGGTCTGGGGTCGCGCCGTCGTCCCGGGGCTGGTGGGCCCCGCGGCCGACCGCGCCGTCGACTCGGTGCACCTGGCCACCTGGCCCACGGTCGACGAGGACGCCCGGGACGACGCGCTGGTCGCGCAGGTCGACCTGGTCCGCCGGCTGGTGGAGCTGGGCCGGTCGGCCCGTACCTCGGCCAAGGTCCGCACCCGCCAGCCGCTGGCCCGCGCCCTGGTCGCCGCCCCGGCCTGGTCCACGTTCCCCCGCGACCTGGTGGCCGAGGTGGCCGACGAGCTGAACGTGGCGGAGCTCGTGGAGCTCTCCTCCGTCGGCGGCGACCTGGTCGACGTCAGCGTGAAGGTCGACTTCCGCGCGGTCGGCCGACGCCTGGGCAAGCAGGTGCAGGCGGTGGCGAAGGCCGTGGCCGCCGCGGACGCCCCCGAGCTGGTGGTCGCCTACCGGGCCGGGGCGGCGACCGTCGAGGTCGACGGTGCTCCCGTCGCGCTGGCCGACGGCGACCTGATCGTCACCGAGACCCCGCGCGAGGGCTGGACGGTGGCCAGCGGCGGCGGGCTGACCGTCGCGCTGGACCTCACGCTCACACCCGAGCTGGAGCGGGCCGGCCTGTTCCGCGAGGTGGTCCGGCTGGTGCAGGAGGCGCGCAAGAACGCCGGCCTGGACGTCAGCGACCGGATCGAGCTGACCTGGGCGGGCGAGGGTGCGGTCGCCGAGGCGCTGGCCGAGCACGAAGCTGCGCTGGCCACCGAGGTCCTCGCGGTTCGGGTGCAGGCCGGGACCGGCGCCGGGGAGGGCGTGGAGGGCCCGGCGGGCTCCCGGTTCTGGGTGGTCCGCGCCGGCTGAGCTGCCGGTCTACCTCCGGGCGCGCACCCGGTCGGCGAGGGTGGCGTCCGGCCGGCACGTGCCGCACGGCGTGAAGCCGTCGGTCCGTGCCTCGTCCAGCGGGATCGGGATGGTCTCCCGGCCGGTCAGGTGCCGGCAGCCCGCCACGTGGTAACGCGGGTGCTCGTCGACGACGAGCACCTCGTCCTTCAGATCGACGACCAGCAGAAGGTCGGTGACCTCCACCTCCTCGACCGGCGGCTCCCCGGTGTCCCCCGGAGCTGCGGCGGAGGACGCCGTCGCGCCGGTGGGCTCGGCCCGGGCCGCCGTCGTCCCGGCTCCGGCGGGCGCCACGCTGCCTGCGGGCGCCACGCTGCCTTCAGGCGCCGAGCTCCCGACCGGCGCCGAGCTCCCGACCGGCGCCGAGCTCCCGACCGGCGCCGTGCTCTCGACGGGCGTTCCGCTCTCGGGCGCCACCGCCGGCGGGCCGGCCACCGAGGTGGACACCGCCTCCGCAGCGGCCGCCGCGGCCGGTGCCGTCTGCTCCGCGGGGGCCGGCGTCGCCGTCGTCACCCACGTCGGGGGCGCGCCGACCGCGGGCCCGGCGGCGCCGGCGGTCTCGTTCGCCCCGGCGTGCCGGCCCGCGCCCCGTCCGGCCGCGGCGGGGACGGGAGCGGCGCCCGCACGAGCCGCGGCAGGCGCGGTCCCGGTCATCCGGCGCCGTGCCAGGTAGAGGAGCACGGCCGCGACCACGCAGGCGCCGACGCACGCCCAGTAGAACGTGGTGACCTCCGTGAGTAGACCGGCTACGAACAGCCCCGCACCCACGAGCACCAACAGGCCGGCCGCCACGATCACGGTCAGGACTCTAGGGGCAGCGCCGCTCCCGCGCTGACGTCCCGCCGGGCGGCGCGCCCGGGAACGCGACAGGGGCTCCCGGACGATCGTCCGGGAGCCCCTGTCGTACGCCTGGCGTCAGGCGCTGGCGTGCTGGTTCTGGCGCGCGTTCGTGGCCGGCTCCGCCGACCCGCGGGCGTCGAGGTCGCGCAGGTGGGACTCGAGGTAGGACCGCAGGCGGGTGCGGTACTCGCGCTCGAAGGTGCGCAGCTCCTCGATCTTGCGCTCGAGGCTGGTCCGCTTCTCCTCGAGGCTGCCCATGGCCTCGATGTGGCGGCGCTCGGCGTCCTGGTCGAGGGCGGCGGCCTTGGCCCGCGACTCCCGCTCCATGGTCTCGGCCCGGGTACGGGCGTCGCCGATCATCGAGTCGGCGCGGTGCTTGGCCTCGGTGACCATCTGCTCGCTCTTGGTGCGGGCGTCGGTCATCAGGCGCTCGCTGTTGGTCTTCGCACCGCTGAGCATCTGCTCGGCCTGGGTCTTGGCCTCGTTGACGTAGCGGTCGGCCGTCTCGGTGGCCAGGGCCAGCATCCGCGAGGCCCGCGCGCTGTCGTCCTCGCGGGGCTGCTGGACGGGAGGCGCGACCGCGACCGGGGCGGGCGCCGGGGCCGGCGGCTCGGGGCGCTCCTCGGCGCGGGCCTGGACACGGCTCCCGGCGCTGGAGCGCAGCTCGTTGTTCTCCTCGATCAGGCGGGCCAGCTCGGCCTCCACCACGTCGAGGAAGGCGTCGACCTCGTCCTCGTCGTAGCCCCGCTTGCCGATGGGCGGCTTCTTGAAGACGACGTTGTGCACGTCGGCAGGCGTGAGTGGCATCAGGTCACCTTAGAGGTACGGCGGGACTGGGGGCTGCGCGCAGCCCACGGAGGGCCGCACCGATCGACCGGCCTGCAGCCCGTGGATCGTCATGCACATTAGCGCGCGAGACCGCTGGCGATCCCCTGGAGTATGAAGGCGGCGATCAGCAGCACCATGAAGCCGAGGTCCAAGCGGATGGCGCCCAGGTTCAGCGGCGGGATCACCCGCCGGATGGCCTTCAGCGGCGGGTCGGTGGTGCTGTAGACCACCTCGAGCCCGGCCGCCACGAGCCCGGAGGGACGCCAGCTGCGCGCCAGCACCATCACCCAGTCGACCACGAACCGTGCGAAGAGCAGCACGATGAACACGAGCAGGACCGACGAGACGATCCCCCAGAAGAGTGCCACGGTCCTCGTTCGTCCAGGGCACCTGACGTGCCGCCGTCATCGTGTGCGTGGGCCGGGGCCCACGCGACCTCAGGACTGGTTGAAGAACCCGCCCTCGCGGATCCGCGCCTTGTCCTCGGCCGTCACGTCGACGTTCTGCGGGCTGAGCAGGAACACCTTCGCCGTGACGCGCTCGATGCTACCGCGCAGCCCGAACGACAGTCCCGCAGCGAAGTCGACGAGCCGCTTGGCGTCGGCGTCGTCCATCTCGGTCAGGTTCATGATGACCGGCATCCCGTCGCGGAAGCGCTCACCGATGACCCGGGCCTCGTTGTAGGTGCGCGGGTGCAGGGTGGTGATCCGGTAGGGCTGCGGCGCGGGGGCCGGAGCCGGGGCCGGCTCGGGCACCACGGCAGCGATCGGCTCGCGGACGGCCAGGCCGGCCGCGCCCACGGGGCCGCTGCTCATGGCGCTGATGCGGGAAGCGCCACCACCGCTCCCCATCGACGGCGCCAGGCCCAGCGGACGGGCCGGGGCGACCCGGCGCACGCTGAGCGGCTCGGGGGCACGCGTCGGCGCGGGCTCGGGGAGCTCCTCGTCGGCGTACCCGGCCGGGTAGTCGCCGTCGGCGTAGTCGTCGTAGTGGTCGTCCTCGTACCGCGCGTACCGGCGGTCGGCATCGGGATGATCGGACTGGCGGGCGTCGTACCGGCCGTACCCGCGGGCGTCGTCGTCCTCGACGAGCCCCAGGTAGATCCCCATCCTCCGCATGGCTCCAGCCATCGGACCTCCCCCTCTGCTGGCGTGCTCGGTGCGCACGTTCGACGAGCGTCGACGGAATCACCCCGGGGCTCCGGAGACCCGTGTGACTGGTGTGACTCGTGTGTCTGGAGGCGAGGTTAGGGGGCGCCGACCGAACAACGCGGTTCCGACACGCACGATCGTCGCGCCGGCCGAGACGGCGTCCTCGAGGTCGCCGCTCATGCCCGCGGAGAGCTCCACGGCCTCCGGGTGATCGGCGCGGACCCGGTCGGCCAGCTCGGCCAGCCGGGCGAACGCCGGGCCGGGCTCGGCCCCGCGGGGCGCGACCGCCATGAGCCCTCGCAGCCGCACCCCCGGCAGGTCCGCGACGGCGTCGGCCAGGGCGGGCACGTCGGCGGGGTCCGCTCCCCCACGGGTGCCCAGCTCCCCCTCCGGCCCGCCGAGGTCCACCTGCAGCAGGACGTCGACCGGTCGCTGCCCGGCCTCCCCGGCGCGGCTCAGGGCCTGCGCCAGCGACGTCCGGTCGACCGAGTGCACGACGGCACCCAGCCGCGCCACGGCCGCGGCCTTGTTGCGCTGGAGCTGGCCGATGAAGTGCCAGCGGACGGGCAGGTCGGCGAGCTCCGCAGCCTTGCCGAGGAGCTCCTGCGCGCGGTTCTCGCCGAAGTCGGACTGCCCGAGCCCGGACAGGGCGCGGACGTCGGCCGCCGGCCTGGTCTTGCTGACGGCGAGGAGCGCGACCGTCGCCGGATCCCGTCCCGCGGCGCGGGCCGCGGCGTCGATGCGCGCCCGCACCGCGTGGAGGGCCTGCTCGAGGTCGGTCATGCCGGGTCGAGCCACACCAGCCCGGCCTGGCGCCCGGTGACGCCGTCGCGGCGGTGGGAGAACAGCTGCGGGTCCTCCACGGTGCAGCGCGGGTCGTGGACGACCTCGGTCACCCCGGCCCGGCCGAGGATCTCGGCCAGCCCGGCGCGCAGGTCGAGTCCAGCGGTGCCGCGGCGCGTGGGAACGGCGGCGGCCGGGGCCACGGCAGCCACCTCGGCCTGCATCGCCTGCGGCACCTCGTAACAGGCGCCGCACACGGCGGGCCCGAGCAACGCGGTGACGTGCCGCGCCCGCGCGCCCAGGCTCGCCATGGCCGACAGCGTGGCGGGCAGGACGCCACGGCGGAGCCCCTCGCGTCCGGCGTGCGCGGCGGCGACCACGCCGGCGACCGGATCGGTGAGCAGGAGGGGGACGCAGTCGGCGGCCAGGACGCCGAGGACCAGCCCCGGCGTGGCGGTGACGACGGCGTCGGTACCGGGCAGGGGGCCCTCCTGCGGGCCGTCCACGATCGCGACGCCCGAGCCGTGCACCTGGTCCATCCAGACCAGCCGGTCCTCGCCGACCCCCAGCTCGCGGGCCACCCGCGACCGGTTGGCCGCGACCGCGCCGGGGTCGTCGCCGACGTGGTCGCCGAGGTTGAAGGAGTCGTACGGCGGCACGGAACGGCCGCCCCGCCGATCGGTGACGACCCTGCGGGGTCCTACCGTCGACGGGGCGGCCGGATTCGTGTTCATGTAGGCGGAGCCTACGAGGTGACGCGCTGGAACGACCCCCGTCCAGGGACCCGGCCTGAGCCTGCGAGGGCCGGGGAGGACGGGGGTCCTCCTACTGCTTGAGGAACTCGGGGATGTCCAGCTCTTCCTCGAAGTCCTCGTTGGACAGCGGCCGGCGGCCGTTGATCGCACCGGGGATGGGCGGCAGCGGCGGCACGGTGATGCCCCCGCCGGCGGGCGGCGGCGTCGGGCGGCTTGCGGCGACGGGTGCCGCAGCCGGCTGTGCGGGCGCCAGCCGCTCACCCGAGCCCTGCGGCGTCGCCGGACCGGGGTTCATCGGCGCCATCGCCGGACGGCGGTGCGGCGACAGCCCGCTGGGCGCCGAGCCGTTCGCCTGGCTCCCGGGGACCGCGGCGGCCGCGCCGTCCTTGCGGACGTTGGGCTTGCCGCTGTCGAACCCGGCGGCGATGACCGTCACCCGCACCTCGTCACCGAGGGCGTCGTCGATGACGGCGCCGAAGATGATGTTGGCATCCGGGTGCGCCGCGTCGGAGACCAGCGAGGCGGCCTCGTTGATCTCGAACAGACCGAGGTCGGAACCGCCGGAGATCGACAGCAGCACGCCGTGGGCACCCTCCATGGAGGCCTCGAGCAGGGGCGAGGCGATCGCCTGCTCGGCGGCCAGCAGGGCCCGGTTGTCACCGCGAGCGCTGCCGATGCCCATCAGCGCCGACCCCGCCCCGGACATGACCGACTTGACGTCGGCGAAGTCCAGGTTGATCAGGCCGGGCGTGGTGATCAGGTCGGTGATGCCCTGGACACCGGAGAGCAGCACCTGGTCGGCGGTGCGGAAGGCGTCCATCACG
>Ga0210040_10005468_pt1 | contig 16172 bp, 13 predicted proteins | sample CryGeyCG12114_NA_FD_185462 | JGI IMG/M metagenome (GOLD analysis project Ga0210040, IMG submission 185462) | Groundwater microbial communities from aquifer - Crystal Geyser CG19_WC_8/21/14_NA (SPAdes) (version 2) | ecosystem: Environmental > Aquatic > Deep subsurface > Groundwater | place: USA... | reverse complement strand
ATCGAACGGACGCCCGGCGCCAAGTTCATCGCCGGCGGCACCAACCTGCTCGACCTGATGAAGCTTCAGATCGAGACGCCGACCCACCTGGTCGACGTGCAGGACCTGAAGCTCGACCGGATCGAGACGACGGAGGGCGGCGGCCTCCGGATCGGCGCGCTGGTCACCAATACGGCCCTTGCCTCCGACGAACGGGTCCGGCGCGATTATGGCGTACTGACCCGTGCAATCGTCGCTGGCGCCTCGGGCCAACTGCGCAACAAGGCGAGCACCGCCGGCAACCTGCTCCAGCGCACGCGGTGTCCATATTTCTATGACACCAACATGCCGTGCAACAAGCGCGCGCCCGGTTCGGGCTGCTCCGCCATCGGTGGCTATTCGCGCCAGCTCGGCGTGATCGGCACCTCCGACGCGTGCATCGCGACGCACCCTGGCGACATGGCCGTCGCGATGCGGGTGCTCGATGCCGAGGTGGAGACGATCAACCCGGCCGGCCATACACGCAGCATTCCGATCGTCGATTTCCACCGTTTGTGGGGCAACACGCCGCATATTGAGACCAACCTCCAGCCGGGCGAGCTGATCACTGCGGTCACCCTGCCCCGTCCGCTCGGCGGCCGGCATGTCTATCAGAAAACCCGCGACCGCGCCTCGTACGCGTTCGCGCTCGTCTCCGTCGCGGCGGTCATTCAACCGGACGGCAGCGGCCGTGTCGCGTTCGGCGGCGTTGCGCCTAAGCCGTGGCGGGTCGAAGGCGCCGACGCCGCGGTGGCGCAAGGCGCGCGGGCGGTGACCGCGCTGGCGTTCGCCGGCGCCCGCCCCACCGCCGACAACCAGTTCAAGCTGCCATTGGCGGAGCGCACGCTCGCTTCCGTGCTGGCCCAGGCAAAGGCGCCACGCGCATGAAGTTCGACACGCCCGCGGGCCAGAACCCGATCGACCAGATGAAGGTCGTCGGCCAGCCGCTCGACCGTATCGACGGCAAGTTCAAGACCACCGGCACCGCGCCTTATGCCTATGAGCGGCACGATGTGGTGCCGAACCAGGCCTATGGCTACGTTGTCGGCTCCGCCATCGCCAAGGGCCGGGTCACCCGCATGGATACCGTCGATGCCAAGGCGGCGCCCGGCGTGGCGGCGATCGTCACCACGCTCGACACCGCGCCGCTCCCGCTGGGCAAGCAGAACATCGCGCGGCTGTTCGGCGGCGCCGAGGTCCAGCATTACCATCAGGCGATCGCCGTCGTCGTTGCCGAGACTTTCGAGCAGGCGCGCGCAGCCGCCGCGCTGATCCGCACCGATTACGCCCGCGCACCCGGCAAGTTCGACCTCGCCAAAGAGGAACCCACCGCGCCGCTGAAGGGGGGCAGCAGCGGTGAAGGCTCGGGTGCGCCGCCGATCGATCGCATCGGCGACTTTGCCACTGCCTTTGCGGCGGCACCGGTAAAGGTCGATCAGACCTACACCACGCCCGACGAGAGCCATGCGATGATGGAGCCGCACGCGACCATCGCGGCATGGAACGGCGACAAGCTGACGCTGTGGACCTCCAACCAGATGATCAAGTGGAGCAAAGGCGACGTCGCGCGCGCTCTGTCGATGCCGGAGGAGAATGTTCGGCTCGACTCGCCGTTCATCGGCGGCGGCTTTGGCGGCAAGCTGTTCGTCCGTTCCGACGCGGTGCTGGCGGCGCTGGCGGCCAAGGCGGCGCGGCGTCCGGTCAAGCTCGCGCTTACCCGGCCGCTGATGTTCAACAACACCACGCATCGGCCGGCGACGATCCAGCGCGTGCGGCTCGGCGCGACGCGTGACGGCAAGCTGACCGCGATCGCGCACTCCTCGACCAGCGGCAACCTGCCTAATGGCAAACCCGAAACGGCGGTGTCGCAGACCAAGCTGATGTACGCCGCTCCTAACCGCGAGACCTTCATGAAGCTGGCGGTGCTCGACCTGCCGGAGGGCAACGCCATGCGCGCGCCCGGCGAGGCGCCGGGGCTGATGGTGCTCGAGATGGCGATGGACGAGCTCGCCGAGACGCTGGGGATGGACCCCGTTGAGCTGCGCATCGTCAACGACACGCAGGTCGATCCGGAGAAGCCGAACCGGCCCTACTCGCAGCGCCACCTGATCGAATGCCTGCGCACCGGCGCACAGCGGTTCGGCTGGTCGCGGCGCAATCCCAAGCCCGGGCAGGTCCGTGACGGACGCTGGCTGATGGGCATGGGCGTTGCGGCTGGCTTTCGCAACAACCTGCTCGGCAAGTCGGCAGCGCGGGTGCGGCTGGAGAAGGACGGGCGCGTCACCGTCGAGACTGACATGACCGACATCGGCACCGGCAGCTACACGATCATCGCGCAGACCGCGGCAGAGATGATGGGGCTTTCCGTCGACCAGGTGACGGTCCGCCTCGGCGATTCCGATTTTCCCGTTTCCGTCGGCTCGGGCGGCCAATGGGGCGCCAACAATTCCACCGCCGGCGTCTATGCCGCGTGCGTCAAGCTGCGTGAGGCGATCGCCCAGCAGCTCGGCTTCAACGGCAACGACGTCCAGTTCGCGGGCGGCAAGGTCAGCGTGGGCAATCGATCGGCCGCCCTACGCGACGCGGTGCGAGCCGGCCCGCTGACCGCCGAGGACGGGATCGAATACGGCACGCTCGACAAGCAATATCAACAGTCGACCTTCGCCGCGCACTTCGTCGAAGTCGCGGTGGACGCCTATACCGGCGAGACGCGCGTCCGCCGCATGCTGGCGGTGTGCGACGCGGGCCGCATCCTCAATCCCAAGTCGGCGCGCAGCCAGGTGATCGGCGCGATGACGATGGGGGTCGGCGGCGCGCTCAGCGAGGAGCTGGCGGTGGACACCCGCTTCGGCTTCTTCGTCAATCACGACCTCGCCGGCTATGAAGTGCCGGTGCACGCCGACATTCCCCATCAGGAGGTGGTGTTCCTCGACTACCCTGACGACAAATCGTCGCCGATGAAGGCCAAGGGCGTCGGCGAACTCGGCCTGTGCGGGGTCGGCGCGGCGGTCGCCAACGCCATCTACAACGCCACCGGCGTGCGCGTGCGCGATTATCCGATCACGCTCGACAAGCATTTGGCAGGCCTGCCGGATGTCGCCTGATAGCCGACCTAACCAGGCAATGGGTTTGGAACCGCGCTAAACGGATCGAGATCCACCGCAGACCAACTCCCCGCCGGAGCCTGACGTGGCGGTAAGCGCCGCCTGAATGTCCGCTAATGGCGAAAGCGGACATTCCGCGAGCCGGCACGCGGCGGATCTTAGTGATGGTGGAAAGCGGACGTTCGAGCCCATAGTTTAGCTGATGCTAAAGGAGCCCCGATGTCCGACGACCTTGATAGAATGACATGCTGGCGCGGGCTGCGGGAGGCGATGGTCGAAGCAAAACGGGCGGGAAGCGCCGAGGTGCGAGGCGCTTGCTTGGACAAGTGGGTCGATGGCCGACAGGCTTGCTGAACGGCCAGCACCGACGGACCTGAGCCCTCCGCCAGCAGCTACTATATCGACGCTGCTATGCAGGACACCCGGCTGATCGGTTGGGCAATCCCGCTCTAAGCAGCGAAGCGGCAAGGCTGCCACCACTCAACTTCGGACACGTGCAGCGTTACTCCTGCGGGCGGTGTCGCCGGCACTGGCATGGCGACCATGGCCGTCTTGCTGCTCGTTAAGCACCGGCTAATCAAACGATTGATCGCTTGCTAACAGTTTTGAAGGGACAACGGAGCCAATCAGCCGTTCAGAGGTCCGTTGAAGGGCCATGTTCGCCAGGAGCCTTTCATGCCGACCCGCATCAAGCCCGAGCAGGCCAGGATCGGAATGTACGTGCATGGGTTCGCCGGGAATTGGCTTTCGCATCCATTCTGGCGAGGGCACTTCATGATCGCATCGGACGACGATCTTCTCCGGGTACGGAACGGTGGCACCGACATCTTCATCGATGCCACCAAAGGGTTTAGTGTGTCACCGACAGAGAGCCCAGCTGCTCAAGAGGCCATCCTCGTCACCAGGGCAGCGCCAGGGATGCGGCAGATGCCGCCGGTCACTTCAACGCCGACCCCGCCGAAACGGCCGTCGAGGCGGGTCGTATCGCCGCCTGCGTTCGGCAAAGCGGACGAGGCCCGCGCAGCGGCCCTGGCACAGCGATCCACCAAGGTGGTCAAGGCATTGTTCGATGACTGCCGATTGGGTCGGTCGATCCAGACCCCACAGATCCTGGAGGTAGTCCGCGACATTGCCGACACGCTTGAGCGGAGCGGCACCGCTTTCGCCAGCGTGACCCGTCTCAGGACAAAAGACGACTACACCTACACTCACTCCGTCGCAGTATGCGCGCTGATGATAAGTCTAGCACGCGAAATAGGCATGGCCCCCGACGCAGTGCGGGACCTCGGCACGGCCGGACTGCTCCACGACATCGGCAAGCTCCAGATCGACGAAGCCATTCTGCGGAAGGCGGACGGTCTCGACATCGAGGAGCGGGCCCACATCGCTCGGCATCCCGAACTCGGTCACGCCATGCTGTCCGTCGAGACCGGTCTTCCCGCCGCAGCCTTGGACGTATGTCTACACCATCACGAGCGTTTGGACGGGTCGGGGTATCCTTTCGGGCTGGACCAAACCAGCATCACCCCAGCGGCGCGCATTGCAGCGATCTGCGATGTCTACGATGCCATGACGTCCCACCGACCCTATCGAAGGGGCATGCCGCCGATCGAGGCAATCACGATGATGGCCGGGACCAGCGGCCACTTCGATCAGGATCTGCTGTTTCGCTTCATGCGCAGCATCGGGGTGTTCCCGACAGGCAAGTTGTTGCGCTTGCGCTCCAATCGGCTCGCCGTCGTGCTGCCGGCCGCCCGGCCGGACTGCCTCCCGGTTGTCCGGGCGTTCTACGACACGGTGGGAACGCAGTTCATCGAATACGTAGATGCCGCCGTGAGCGATCGACCCGAAGACGATCAAGCGGTTAGTCAAGAGGACCCCGCGGTCTGGTTCTCAAACGAGTGGACCGAGATGTCAGTGCAGATAATCACCGGCAGCCCCTTGGCTCCAGTCCCAATCGGCTCCTGACCGCGGCGGAAGATGGGGAGCGCACCTTCGCAGGTGGCGCTTTCACCCTATGCGCACTCGCGCCCACCCGGCGTAGCTTCGAATCAGCTGCTCCAGTTCCAAGGCTGTTCATCGCCTGTCCCTAGTGCCAACCCTGCACTTCCTGGCATCCTTTCGCCCGCACTGCACGGGAAGTTCGATGCCTTCTGCGACGACCGGCAACCCGAACGCGCGACCCAGAGCGAGATGCTATCAACCACCGCCGACTGATGGTTCCGGCGACGAGGTCGCCGATGAATCCGCGGTCAATTTTTGAGACGAGTGATCGGGAAGTCACGTAGCACGTTGAGGGGGCAAAGCCGGTGCCGAAATCGTCCAGCCCAATTCCGACGCCGAGCTGACGCAGCGCCTTCAACGTTTCAACCACGCCACGCGTGTTCTTGTCGGCCAAGTCTCCGGTCACCTCCAGCTCGATGAGGCCGGGCGCCACTTCGAGAGCGGTTGCGCCCCGGTTATCGCTTGTCGGGGGACATCTCAGAATTGTTGGGCGTTGCGCGTTGTGTATCCTGGAAGCCCGCATGCCAACCGAACAGCACCACCCTCCTGCCCCGAACTCAAGCCGGCTATCGCCGCTGCTGGCCGCCGGGGCGGTCGCCGCGGTACTCGGCATCAGCGCCTGGATCGGCAGACGCAATGCGCCAGAGCCCTCGCATCCTTCCGTCCACCGATGGTATCACCAGCTGCGTAAGCCTCCCTTCACGCCGCCCGATGTCGCATTCGGTGGTGCCTGGCCGATCCTCGAAACCGGCATGGCCGTCGGAGGCTATCGCTTGCTGCGTCTCTCTTCTACGCCGGCCCGCAACGGGGCCGTCGCGCTGTGGCTGCTCAACAGCGCCATGATCGGAGGCTGGACCGAGTTGTTCTTCCGCCGCCGCCAATTGGGACCGAGCGCACTCGCCTCGGGCGCGATGGTGGTGAGCGGCAGTGCCTATGTGGCTGTCGCCGCCAAGTCCGATCGCGTCGCGGCGGCCACGGCCGTTCCCCTCGTGGCCTGGCTCGGCTTTGCCACGCTGCTTGCGGAGGAGGTCTGGCGCCGCAACGATCGAGCACCTGAAGCCTGATCGCCGGTCAGCGCTCGCCGAGTTCGCGGCGGATCTGTTCTTCCTCCAGGTCGAGCTCGGTCGTCAACCCAAGCGCCGCTGCCTCGTCATAGTCGTCACGGCTGTCCGCGATTTTGGCGCGCGAGGCTTCAATCGCGCTGAGACGAAGCTGAAGCTGTCCCGTGCGGCGATACGCTTCCGGCTCCGCGCCGTCCTCCAGCTGCGCGGCCTGCTCGGCGCGCTCCTGATACTCTTCGACCAGGTCCCTAGCCGCTGCACCGTGCTCGGGATGGTGGACATGCTCCTGCACCGCCTCCAACGCCGCCTCTGAGACATGCCGGCGCATCGTCATCTGCTCCTGATCGACGCCCTGCGTTTCCGGCTCCGTCACACCGAGGAGGCGGATCAGCGGGCCGAGCGTGGTGCCCTGCAGTACCAGCGTCGCAAGGATCGCGCAGAACGCCAGGAAGACAATGATGTCCCGGCCCGGAAAGCGCGCCGGCAGCGCCAGCGCCGCCGCCAGGCTGACGACGCCGCGCATCCCTGCCCAGGAGATCACCACCAGATGGCTGACGGGTGGCGCCGGCTTCCGCTGGCGCAAGGAGCGCGACAGCCGCCGCGGCACCCACGTCACCGACATGATCCACAGAATGCGGCTGACGATCAGCGTCGCGGAAATCGCCGCCGCCAACAGGCTCAATTGCCACGCGTCATAGTGGCTCAGGCGCTCGACGATGCCGCGCAGCTGCATGCCGATTAGCATGAACACCAGGCTGGTCAGTGCGAATTCGAGGAACGCCCACACCGACGCGGAGGCAAGCCGGGTCTTGGCAGTAAAGGCATGGTGCTGGTTGCGCCCCAGCACCAGCCCGCAGGCGACGACGGCGAGCACGCCCGAGACATGTACCGCCTCTGCCGCGAAATAGGCGGCAAAGCCGGCGAGCACGCTAACGGTGATGTCGTGGAGCGTGTCGTCGAGTTTCGCGAAGATCCACATCGCCAGCCGCCCGACTCCGTATCCGATCACACTGCCGCCGATCGCCGACAGCAGGAACGACACCAGACCCGAGCCGAAGTCGAAGCTGCCCGCGACGGTGGCACCGATCGCGAAGCGGTATAGCACTAGCGACGAAGCGTCGTTGAGCAGGCTCTCGCCCTCCAGCACCGTGGTGATCCGCTTGGGCGGGCGCAGCTCGCGCAGCACCGCCGTGGCGGCAACCGCATCGGGCGGCGCCACGATGGCGCCGAGCGCGACGGCCGCTCCCCAGGGCAGCGTCGGCACCAGCCAGCGCGCAACCAGCGCTACGGCGGCGGCGGTGAACAGCACCGCGCCCAGCGCAAGCAATAGAATGGGCCTGAGATTGGTCCTGAACGTGGGCCAGTCGGTACGATAGGCACTGAGCTGGAGCAGCGGCGGCAGGAACAGGGCAAGTGCCAGTTCGGGCTCGAACTCGATCTGGGGCAGACCGGGAACGAAGGCGATGGCCATCCCGCCGAGCACCAGGGCAACCGCGAAGGGCAGGTCGAGCCGCTTGGCAACGAGCGCCAGCGCCAGGCAAAGGGCGAGCAGCCCAAGGATTAGCTGGAACGTTACCACGGCGTAAGGGCCCCGACCGCGGACCCGATGACGAGGAACTTCACTCGCTGACCAGTGACGGCTTGCTGACGGACGTGCGGCCCTCTTCCCCGAGCCAGCAGAACATACTGACACCGCCGCCAACGCTGACCGGCTTCAGGAACTCCATCGCGTCAATCTGCACGGTGCCGACCCGGTTGCCGGAGTGACTGGCGGCAAGGATGCCGCCTGCAAGGTTCATACTGCGATAGCGTTGACCCTTTGAAGATATCGCCGTGGAAGTGCTATCGCGCGGCATCGCGACCGTCCGTAACTTGGCGGCGCCCACCACGTCTGGGTAGGTGTTGCTCATGGAGATTCCCCGTCGCTGATCTAATCGCTGCCAGAACCGTCAACGGCCATGGCCTCGAAAAGCCCCTTGTGGAGCTCACCTTCGCAACCTGGTCCCAGGTTAAATCTCCGCCGGCCGTTCACTGCATCCGCTCCGCACCTCTGCCTGGTCGGAAGCGTGGGAGCCGGCATCCCGCGGCAAGCCGATTGTCTTCGTGGTCGATGTAGATGGCAACTAACGGTCGGTTACTGCCAAGCAGCTTCGACCACAATTGGCCGTTCAGCGGCCCAAGGCGCATTCCTAAAACTGGACGCTCGTCCAGCTCCGATCGTGCCGTAGCCATATCGAACGGGCAGGCCCTGAGGAGCTTTGACTGGACCTGCGGTCACATCCAGAGGCCCGTCTCATGAACAACAAGCCCGGCGCTCCACCGGCCTGCCGCTTTCCACACTGCTCACGGGCATTGCGTTCATGGCCGTGCTGCTGCTCTGGCGGACACGGTCGAACACCAAGCTGCATCACAGGGATGAGTTGCGATGAGCGACGAGCGGACGAGCGCAAGCATGAACAGCCGATTGGGCGAAGTGCTGGCCAAGGTGCCGGCGGTGACGCTGGGCTTCTGGCTCATCAAAGTGCTGGCGACGACGCTGGGCGAAACGGGCGGCGATACGGTCAGCATGACGTGGCTGGGCGAAACGTCGCCCGATGCGGCGGACGCCGCCGTCAACGGCTACCTCGTCGGCACCGGACTGTTCGGCGTGCTGCTGGTTGTTCTGGTCTGGGCGCAGATCCGGGCGCGCGGCTTTAATCCGTGGCTCTATTGGGCGACGATCGTCGCCTCGACGACCTTCGGCACAACGCTTGCCGATTTCGCTGATCGATCACTCGGGATCGGCTATCCGGGCGGGTCGCTGATGCTGCTCGCCTGCGTCCTCGTTTCCCTTTTCGCCTGGTACCGCACGCTCGGCACTGTCGCGGTCGACAGCGTGGTGGGGCCGCGTGCGGAAGCCTTCTATTGGATCACCATCACCTTTTCGCAGACACTCGGCACCGCCCTGGGAGATTGGGCCGCGGATGGCGGGCTTGGTTATGCCGGCGGCGCGCTGGTGTTCGGAGCCTGCCTGCTGGTACTAGCCGTGCTCTACTACACGACGCGCGTTAGCCGCGTTCTCCTGTTCTGGGCTGCATTCATCCTCACGCGTCCTCTCGGCGCGACCGTCGGCGACTGGTTCGACAAGCCTCGCGCACAGGGCGGGCTGGAAGTGAGCCGGCCGCTTGCATCCCTGATCCTGGCGGTCGCAATCGTGGTGCTCGTGCTGGTTCTGCCGCAACGCGCCGGTCGTCACCCAGGGGATGCAAGGGAGCTGTCAGTCTAATGCGAACCCGTCTCTCGACGATGCACGATGCTCTTCGAGAGCGGCAGCCTAGCTCGCGAGGACCTGCCACTCCGCCAGCGCGGCGGAGCGTCGTGCCTTGTAGGTCTTGCGATCAACGAGGTGGCGTTCGAGGCTGAAGTGGTTGTGGACGTTAGCGTGAACGAAAGCGAACTTATGAAGTGCCTTCATCTGCCTGAACCTCAGCATCGCGCGTTCTCGTCGTCGGAACGGCAGGTGTGAGTTCTCCACCCGGTTGTTGGCCCAGCGGCCCACCTCCTGCTTCGCGCGGCAGCCGAGCTCGTCCATCGCTGCGCCGTAGGATCGCAGGCCATCGGTGGTGATGGTTTCAGGGGAACCATGGCGCTTCAGGGCCTTCTTCATGAACGTGAGCGCGGCAGCCTTGTCACGGCTCTTCGTGGCGTAGCTCTCGAGCACCTCGCCTTCGTGGTCCACCGCTCGCCAGAGGTACACCATCTCCCATTCAGCTTCACATACATCTCGTCGAGGTGCCACCGCCAATGGCGAAAGCCGCGCATCCGGTTCACCCGCTGCCGGCGTATGTCGCCGGCGAACAGGGGACCAAACCGGTTCCACCAGAACCGCACCGTCTCGTGGCAGATGTCGATACCCCGGTCGAACAGCAGGTCCTCGACATTCCGCAAGCTCAGCGGAAACCGCACGTACATCAGCACCACCAGGCGGATCACCTCCGGCGATGAGTTGAAGTAGCGGAACGGGCTAGCTGGCTTGCGTGCGCGGGGATGCGCTTCCCTACCCTGACTCGCTTACCAGCCGGTGCATTTGGGCTGACAGTGCCCGTGTTACCCTTCCGGGGGCACCCGCCTGAGACCGATGGCGAGACCGTCACGCATGAGCGTGGGGCCAATTGGGGGCCAAACAGCCAGACTTGCCAGAAAAGCTCTTAGGGTCAATATCTTACTGTAAGATATTGGCGGAGACGGAGGGATTCGAACCCTCGATACGGTTTCCCGTATGACGCTTTAGCAAAGCGTTGGTTTCAGCCACTCACCCACGTCTCCGGCTGCGGCTGATGAGGCTATAGCGACAGGGCGTGGCCCGATCAACCGGCCGCTGTAGCGCGCTCCGCCCCGAATTCGACGCGCGCAGACGATGGTTCATTGCCGGGCAAGCTGCACACCGCTTAAGCTGCACCGGGCTCGGCTCTGGGGAAATGACATGCGCAAGATTTGGCTCGGCGTGGGCGTGGCCGCTCTCATGGTGTCTGGCACCGCATCGGCGCAGGTGCGCACGATTGATCCCAATCAGGGCATCGACCAGGATCTGTCGGGCTCCCGCACGGCCCCCTCCGGGCGGGCGGGCCCGTCCACCCCGATCGAGGACGACACTCGCGTTCCCGCTGACGAGGCGACCACCTCGCGCGCACCCCGCCCGTCGCCTGCGTTCAGCGGCACCGGCAGCGAGGCACGGGCCGAGGCGACCACGCAGGCGGCGGAGACGTTCCAGCGCGACGATCTGCTAGCCGCTGGCGAAGGCGTGTTCGGCAAGGGTGCAGAGGGGCTCGCCGGCATGCTCGAGAAGGTTCTCAAGGAGCAGGGGCGGCCGAATGCCTATATCGCCGGACGTGAGGCTTCCGGCGCGTTCGTGGTGGGACTGCGCTACGGCTCTGGCGTGATGACGCACAAGGTCGAGGGGCAGCAGCCGGTCTATTGGACGGGGCCCTCGGTCGGGTTCGATGTCGGTGGCGATGCCAACAAAGTGTTCGTGCTGGTCTACAACCTCTACGACACCGCCGAGCTGTTTCACCGATTTCCGGGCGCGGAGGGCCGGCTGTATTTCGTTGGCGGCTTTGCGGCGACGTATCTGCGCCGCGGCAATGTGGTACTGATCCCGATCAGGCTCGGCGTCGGCTGGCGCGCCGGCGTCAACGTCGGCTACATGAACTTTTCCCGCAAATCGAAATGGCTGCCCTTTTGACCGGCCCGCCGGTCAGATCGCCATCCGCCACCTCAGCCGCTCGCCTGCATGGAACGGCACGACCGCCGTTTCCGCTGCCTCGATCTGCGCTGGGACGTCGACGTCTTCGCGCACAAGCGTCACCGTGCCGGCGTTGAGCGGCAGGCCATAGAAACGCGCGCCGTGCTCGCTCGCGAACCCCTCGAAACGGGCGAGCGCGCCTTCGTCCTCGAACACGGCAAGATAGCTTTCCAGCGCGAACGGCGCGTTGAAGATGCCGGCACACCCGCACCCCGCCTGCTTGGCGCCGACCAGATGCGGGGCGCTGTCGGTGCCCAGGAAAAACCGCGGGCTGCCGCTCACCGCTGCCCGCCGCACCGCCAGCCGGTGGCGCTCCCGCTTCACGACCGGCAGGCAATAGGCGTGCGGTCGTAAGCCCCCGGCGAACAAGGCATTGCGGTTAAGGTGAAGGTGCTGGGGCGTGATCGTCGCAGCGAGGTTCGGGCCAGCGGCCGCGACGAAGTCCACCGCCTCGGCGGTGGTGATGTGCTCCAGCACGATCTTGAGTGCGGGAAAGTCGCGCACCAGCGGAGTCAGCACCCGCTCGACGAACACCGCCTCGCGATCGAAGATGTCGATGGCGGGGTCGGTGACCTCGCCGTGGATCAGCAACGGCATGCCGATGCGCTGCATGGCCTCCAGCACCGGGTGGATGTTGCCAAGGTCCGTCACGCCTGCCGCCGAGTTGGTGGTGGCATGGGCGGGGTAGAGCTTGCACGCGGTGAACACCCCGGCGGCGTGCCCGCGCGCGATCTCGGCGGGATCCGCGTCGTCGGTGAGGTATGCGGTCATCAGCGGCGTGAAGTCCGCGCCCGGCGGCAGCGCCGCGAGAATGCGCGCGCGATACGCCTCCGCCATCGCGATGCTGGTCACCGGCGGCTGCAGGTTCGGCATCACGATTCCCCGCGCGAACTGGCGCGACGTGTAGGGCGCGACCGCGCGCAGCATCGCGCCGTCGCGCAGGTGAACGTGCCAATCGTCCGGGCGGCGGATGGTGAGCGTCTGAGCTTGGGATTCCATGCCCCACCACCTACCTTCTTCCCATGAGCGGAACCACCCTCGCCGACCGCGCGCTGCTTCGCCTTTCCGGCGACGGCGTGCGTACCTTCCTGCAGGGGCTCGTCACCAACGACTTGACCGGCCCGATGCCGGTCTGGGCGGGCCTCCTGACGCCGCAAGGAAAGGCACTCTTTGACTTCATCCTCTGGTCGGATGGAGAGGATGTTCTGGTGGATTGCGAAGCCGCACAGGCGGACGCTCTCGCGCGCAGGCTGGCCGTCTACCGGTTGCGGCGGCCGATCACGATTCTGCCGGTGCAGGATCTGGCGGTGCATTGGTCGCTTGCAGCTGGGCGCGGCGTTGCCGATCCACGGCTGGCGGCGCTAGGCTTTCGCTGGCTCGCACCACCGGACGAACCGGCGGCAGGCTGGCTCGCGCACCGGCTGTCGCTCGGCGTCACCGAGGGCGTGGCGGAGCTCGGCAGCGGCGAGACGCTGTGGCTGGAGTGCAACGCCCGCGAACTCGGCGGCGTGAGCTTCACCAAAGGCTGCTACATCGGCCAGGAGAATACCGCGCGGATGCACCACCGCGCCAAGGTCAATCGGCGCCTCGTGGTGGTGCCGCTCGCTAGCGCGGGAGACAGGACGCGAGCGCGCTATCCGGACCTCGACGTCGCGATCGACCACCGCCGCGTCGAGGCGCTCGGGGATGCGCGGATGCCCGACTGGCTCGCCGCAGCGGTAGCGGCGGATCAGCGCCAAACCGCCATATAGGCGAAGCCCGCTCGCCCCGTCACCGTATCACAGCGATAGAAGGCCGGCGCGCCCTCGTCGCCGCCCCGCCGAACCCGCGACCGCATGGACCGCACCAACAAAAAGGGAGGCCGGCTCGCGCCGACCTCCCGATCTGTTCACTCCGATGGAGCGGGTAGGGCTTACTGGCCCGAACCCGGCCCGTAGGTGACTTCCACGCGGCGGTTCTGCACCTCGCGGACGCCATCGGCGGTCTCGACGCGCGGACGGCTCTCGCCGAACGCCTGGGTCGAGATGTTGCCGTCCTGGATGCCGTGCGACGACATGTACGAGCGCACCGCATCGGCGCGACGCTGGGACAGGCCGACGTTGTACTGCGCGGAACCCGAACGGTCGGCGTGGCCGGCCAGCATGACCTGCGCGTTGCCGCAATTCTGGTACTGCGTGACGGCGTTGTCGAGGATCGACGCCGCTTCCGGCGTGATGTCCGACTTGTCCCACTCGAAGAACACGATGAACGGTCCCGGCGAGCACACGGCGGGAGGCGGCGGCGGCGTCACCGGAGCCGGGGGCGGCGGCAGCGGAGCTTCCGGCGCAGCCGGCGGCGGCGGCGGGGTCGGCGAACCGAAGTTGTAGGTCAGGCCACCGAGCAAGCTGTGCGTGCGGAACCGAGCTTCATACGTGCTGTTCGACACGTTGATCAGCTTGACGTTGTCGGCGGTGAAGAAGCGATACTTCACCGTCGCGTCGAGGTGTGGCGTCAGCGGCGCACGGATACCGGCGAGGCCCTGATAGGCGAACACCGTGTCCGAGTCGTCGAGGAAGCGACCATAGGTGTTGAGGGCGAGCTTGGCACGCACGCGCGCCACGCCGACACCGCCGCCAACGAAACCCTGGATGCCGTCATCGTCGCCGAAGTCGAGCAGGCCGTTGATCATGAAGCTGAGCGCCGAGGTCGAACCGCCGGCATAGTCGAAGTTGCCGGCCGGCGAGGTGCCGAGGCGACCCGCTGCGTTGAAGGCGGGCGTCGCAACCGTGGAACGGAAACTGTCCACCGTCGCCTTGCGATAGCTGGTCTCGGTCTCGATCCGGAACGCGCCCAGGTCGTAACCGATCACGCCACCGACGTCGTAGCCATAGTTGTGATCGATCGTGGCGGCGTTGTTGACCGTCCCGATGTCAAAATTCATGTCTTCGACGATCATGCCGCCGCCTTCGACGCCAACGTACCACGACTTATCGCGGGCCAGCGCAGGCGAGGCGAGAGCAGTCGAAGCGAGCGCCAGTACAACGGCAAGCTTCCGCATATTAATCCCCTTTCTTGAGTGTCACTACGGACAGCGCAAACTCACTACCCCAGCGATGGTTGCCACGCAAGGCGACAAAAGCCGCGGCACTGTTGCTCTAGGGCAACAATCACCTTCACGGATGGATCAGTCCATGGGCGCGCATTGTCGCCAGCACGGCCGCCAAAGTGCCGCGTGCTTCCGCGTCGATCGTGGCGCCGCCTTGCGGGGAGGCGATCGCCGGCTGCCGCGCTCCGACCACCTGTTCGCCCCCGATCAACACGGCCGTTCCGGTGAGATTGCCCGTCGCCCAGGCGGTGCCGACGAGGCGCGCGACCGCGTCCGCGGCGCGGTTCCACACCGCCATCCCTTCCCGCGCGGCGACGAACCTCCACCCGCTCGCCGTCCAGCCGGCGAGCGCGCCCGCGTGCCCTGCCCATGCGCCCACCGGGGCGTCGCCGACGATCCAGCAGTCGCCCTCCGCCGGCTCGTCCGGAGGCGTGTTCGCGCCGACCGCCTCCACCGACGCCTGCAGCGCGAGATCGATCGCCGCGATCGCCTCGTTGTGGAACAATTCCTTCTGCGCCTGCCCGGGCGCCAGCAGCGGCAAGCCCAGTCGTGTGCTCGTATCCATGGCTCACGCCCTCCCTGTTGCGATCGTGATCGTTGCGGCCGGTGAATCGCCCCAGGTGCCGCGCTGGCGCACGCTGACCGTCAGCGGCCCCGCCGCAAGCGTCTCCGGCTCGAGCGGCCAGTTCGTCGCGGTCGTGTCGCCCGTGACGCTGCCGTCGCCGCGCTGCACCGTGATGCGATAGGCCTCCTGCTCCTCCGCCAGCGGGGCATCGACACCGTCGATCCAACGCCAGCCGCTGCGGCTGCGGCGGCACCATCGCACCGTTGCCCCACCATCGGGGCCAACCGTCCAGCCGAGTTGCGCCGGCGACGGCGGCAACACCGACGCGCCGCTGACGGTGACGCGCGCCTCCACCGGCGCCTCCGCGTCGCCCAGCCCGGTCGCCATCACCCGCACCTCGCTGCCGAGCGAGGACGGCGGCACGTCGATCGCGCGGATACTGTCGTCGCCGATCAGCACGAAGCGGTCGCCCGGCACCTGCCGCCCGGCCGCCGCTTCGGTGCCCCGCCTCCCCCTCAGCAGGCCGCTCAGCCGCCATCGTCCGCCGCCTAGCGGTTCGGCGCGACCGAATTGCACCAGCTCCTCACCCGCCAGCGCAAGGTTGGCGCCCGCATCGAGCCGCGCGTCGTCCGCGTCCTCCAGCATCATGTCCGCCCGCTCGAGCGCGACCACGATGCTGCCGCGCCGATCGGCCAGCGTCGCCGGTGCCGCCGCCGCGACGCTTACCAGCGTGCCCATTACCGCCGGCAGCGCGGTCGCGCCGGCGCTGCTCCAGCTCGCGCCGCCGTCGAGCGACAGCAGCAGCGCCGCGCGTCGCCACCCCGCCCCCTCGCCACATGCGGCGATCGACACTCTCGGCGAGGCAAGCACCGCATCGTCGAGCGCCGGCAGCTCGAACACCGCCAGCCGCGTGCGGCCGATCGCGGCATCCGCCGCCGCGAGCACGCGGCCGCTGTCAGCGGTAGCGGGATTCATCCCGCCGGCCAGCGGCATCAGCGTCAGCCGCACCACCATCCCCTCCACGAGGACCTCATTGACGTGCCAGACGCCCTGC
>Ga0210040_10005467_pt1 | contig 16173 bp, 13 predicted proteins | sample CryGeyCG12114_NA_FD_185462 | JGI IMG/M metagenome (GOLD analysis project Ga0210040, IMG submission 185462) | Groundwater microbial communities from aquifer - Crystal Geyser CG19_WC_8/21/14_NA (SPAdes) (version 2) | ecosystem: Environmental > Aquatic > Deep subsurface > Groundwater | place: USA... | reverse complement strand
AAAGCTGGGCAATTCTCAACATTTACTACAATGCATGTTCACTGCCTGTGTGGCCGACTGCAGCAGTTGGAGGACTCCAAGCTTATACAGTGCTCGGCCTTTTCGGGATCATCTATTTTTTGGGTAAAATGAGTCCTCTCTACTACTCCGTGTATCCGCTCATTCTCAACAACTGCTTCATCGTCGCCTCCACGTATTTGATCCTGGCGGCCAGAGTGTACACCAAATCTACTCGCTATTCTCGTCAATTGGCTAGTTTGGCTGCTGTATTTAGTTGGTCCAATAAAGTGGGTAAGAAAACGGGCTCTCCTCCTGTGTTCCCGTTCGGTGTGCGACTGGGCTATCTTCCTGTAGTACGGTACACTCATTTGGTGGACTTTTATTTTGAGGCTACTAATTTAGCCATTTCTCTTTTGGTGGCAGCTAAAGCCTAGATAATTAGTTGGTCACAGTTATAGCTAAGGAATTTAAAAAGCAACTAAAAACTTTGAACTGTCTTTTCATCCAATTGTTATGGGCTTAAGGACTATATGCGTAGCTTATGCAGTTCTAACGTAGTTATTTTAAAGCATATGCTTTCGTGATTTTATTTAATTTCAACGAATTCAAACTTTATTCAACAATAAATACATGCTCACAATGCACCAAACTGAACCATATAGCTTCCCTAACTAACTAGTCAACTCTGAATTCATTGTCTCCTCCTGTTAAAACTTGGCCCATTTTGGTCTCCATCATAGTCATACTCTTCGTAATCCTCCTCAGCTTCTGTAGTAGTGGTAGCCGTCGTGGTGGTGGGCTTAGCCGTAGTGGTCGCATTGACCGCCCTGAGCACAAATGGAGTAGTAGCCACAGTAGTGGTAATTGTAGGGCGACCCAGGATGTTGTTGACAACATTGGTGGCTTGGAATTTCTCATCTGTGGGGAAAAAGTTCACTGTGCTTTCAAACACTTTAGTAGGACTGAGTTGAGCAAGTCCGTTGAAAATGCCGGCTACACCACCAAGAACGGCTAGAGGATGCACCCGTGGTGTGGTCGAGGAATATTCCTCTTCAGATTCCTCGAATTCTTGATTCCCTTGGTAGTTGAGGTAGTTACCATTAGCGTAGTTGCCGCCACCCCCTTGAAATAGATTCCCATTGTTTCCGCCACCGGGATAGAATTGCCGGTATTTGGTTTCGTTGGATGATAGTTCTACTTCCTTCTGGGCTTCCTGGACGGCTTTCCGGAAGTTGGCTTCAAACTGTAGTACACAAGCCAAAAGTAAGTAAGTATAGGGGGAAATGTGTCTATAAATTTACCTTGGCTAGAAATTCGGGTGAATATTGGGCTCCAAGAGTAGCTTCTAGTTCGGCCGCCTGGTCTGAATTAAATTGGACGGGAACACTGGATACCTGAATTATAGAAATGGTTGTTGTAATTACAGTTCTCTTAATGGATAATTTGTATTTTGATAGCTCTTACTGTTTCCCAATTAGAGACTAGGATGACTAAAATAGCTGGACACAGAGTAATTAAACTGGAGGACATGGTGCGGCGTTTTGGGAGCTACTATGAGGATAATTATTAGTATACAAATAAGCGGTGGTAGCCCATTGCTCTGCCTATTTATCAACTCCCATTTGGGGACCACTGAACTTCAAAACCAAGTGCATATATTATTATTATTATTACGTTAGAGAATATTTTATTCATTAGTTAGTTGGCAAGGATCACAGAACATGTATTTGGGGAATTTCTTGCAAATTTTTGGGGAAACTTGAGAGTTGATGGTGCATATTATAAATGCAAGTGAATAGTTGACTTTTTGTGGAAGTATTATTCATTTTTTCATGTATGATGGAAAAAAACAGCAGCAAAAAATTCCATTATGCATTATAATATGGGCATCACGGAAAAGATTTATATGATAGGTTGTTCACCTCCACACAATAAAACAATTGGGTAGACAATAATTTATTCATTTATTTATACGTTTCACTGGAATGCATTTTTGGTAGTACATTCTGTATCCCGACGGCAATACTATCATGTAATATTGACAATAATTTGTTTTCTAATGGATTTTTCTAATGTAGTTTTGGCACATTCCCTAAAAAAATTGTATAGGCATGTAAATTTGTTGACTAACTTTCAATATGGACAAAAAGTGTAGTAAAATATTTTTTACACTGATTCCAAACAGAGATCAAATTTCTCTTCTGGGCTCACAAATGGCTTCATTATTTTCAAAAAATCATAAATAATTTCGGAATTTTTAAACTTTACGCTATGTGGTAGAGTGTATTTACTATAATATCTATTTCTATTGGAGTGAGCATACAAAAGGTGAGCTAAAAAGTTGCTGTCTATCATACGCCGATAGTGATATCATAAGTTGCAATTTTACAAATATTTTCTAATTTACCTTTTGGCATTGAGTATTAGCATTATTGAATGAACACACACAAACAAGGACTATAGCCAAATATTTACCATAATGCTATATGCTATATACAATTCCCATATCTCGCAATATTTATACTGTCTGTCGTATGATTTTATCTACAAAGCATGCAATCAGTGAGGGTTCTTTTTTTGTTCTACATTAGAAAGAAGCGAACTGAATTTGCACTGGAGCGCCAACTTTTAGCTGCCCACTAATACACGAGGAGCATTGGCCTGTTTTTCGGATTTCCCTCGCACTTTGTTGACCCATCGGGCCCCTTTGGCCAACATGGGATTTGGTCCTCTCGCCCCATATTTGTTGCTGCTGCCAACCAGCAAATCTGAATTGGCTCCTTTGCTTAGACCCACTTTTGCCCCAGTGGCTAGCTTATATCCTCTAAAAAATGACACACACAAAATTTAGTGAAGCATGACTAAATAAGTTAGTAAAATTATACATGAATCTTTGAAATCTTACTGTCTTAAGTTAGGATCAGCTCCCTTTGCACCCATTGGACCCCGGGCCAACTTGCTTTTTGTACTGTCTTCCTTGCCACTCAATAAACTTAAGAAAAGAAGAAAAAGTTAGCTGGACCTTTTAATTGAATAAAATACACATTGCATATCCAAAACTTACGTCGCGAAATAGGATTTCTTCTTATAGTTTCCATCAGCACCATAGTCACACCCAGAGTCAGGAGTGCATATTAGTTCATCTTCCTGTTCGACCAATTTCCTCAAAATTGCGTGGTCCACAATATCCGACACTGTCAATGGAGGAGCAAACTCTTTCAAACTTTTCCCCTTTTCCTCGTCTGCAAATCGGACTGTAAAACCAACAAAAGCATAGCATATCATATTCCGTCCTAACTATAACTCCGTAATACCGAACTTGATATGAATCTTAGCTCACTGATTCGAGAAGAGGAAGAATTTTCCTTCACTGCAGCCAATTGTTGCTCTGCAGTCGCAATGGGGGACACGAATGATTTGAATTCCTGGGGAGTCTGGGGAGCCTCCTGTTTCAAAAGAGTCTCCGCTTTCCTCCGCTCATAGCCTGCAGCTTCCAAAGCCCACGAGATGAATCGCTGGGGCAACTTGGGGAACTCTTTGGTCAACGCCTCGTGCATGTCCGACTTTTGATGCTCGCTCAAATGAGGGCGCACGGATCTCATGATGGGAGTAGGGAATGGAGACTCCTTTTCAACGTTGTTGCTCGAAAGCCCTAGTACTCCTGAAGTGTTTGTTTGGTGTTCAAATTCTTGATGCAATATCAACCTTTGTTCGTCCATGACGCGTTGACGTTTCTCAATTAACGCTTTCACTTCCAGCCATTTGTGGCGAGCGGGTCTACAAAAATTGGGATACATACTCAGTCAGTTTATACCTCTTTCTTTGTCTTTTTGACAGCGAAGAGTGAGCATATAGAAAAGTACATACTTTGGTGGTGGAGTCCGAGCAAATCCTTTTTTCAAAAGCTTGTCTGTGGCTTTCATAACATTGTTATCTGACGAGGACAAAAGGTCGAGCAGGAATGTTTCATCTGCAGCAGGAAAGATCCCTTTCAAGTATTTGAGTTTCATTTTGGGACTGCTGCCTCCACTAGACCTTGGGCTCATGCCCTCCCGGATCTGAAAAATTGCATGAAAAGTAATGTATTCTCCACACTTTTCTGAGTACACAAGCGATTTTGAATGTACCATTGTGAGATGAGGAGAAGACGGATAATATGGCGATCCGGATCGCGTCCCACTGGCTGCACTTTGGCCATACCGGAATGGCGAAAGCGGGGTCCCCGTTCTAGCTGGACTTCCCATAGTAAAGCTACAAATGTTCCGGAAGAAAAAAATCAAACACACCATCTTCGAATTCGTACTATTATGCACTCCGAAACTTACCTGTTCACTTTATATGGGGAACTGATAGGCAAGGATTTGGAGTCGGCAGGGATGGACGTAACTGTACAACTGTCCGCATCCCGTTTTGGGGACAATCCTTCCAAAGTGGCTTCCACATCGCTCACCATAGAATACTTTTCTACTTGCAATGCAGAGACGACCAGAGTCGCTCGGTTATGATATCTGAAAAAATTACCGCACAGCACGTGAATATATCATCATGACAAGGTGAAAAAACTATAGGATTCATACTAACACTTACTTGTGAAACAAATGGCGCACATGTGGCTCCGGTGCGGAAGGAAATAAGATGAGGACGGTACGGAAAGCCATTTCAGGGTCGCAATTGCTCAAGAAGGAAGATGGGATGGCTCCACTGGACGAAGAGAAAGAGCGGGCACTATTGGGCCGGTCACTGGTGGTCCCAGTGCCCACATCTTTGGTCAATAACAGGTGAGGAGGGATTGACAGCTCCCCAGTCGACTCCCGTCGAGACTCGTCATGATGCTCCTCCCTGCGCAAAGGATATGGGGATGGAGTTGGTTTGGGAACCGCTTCCAAAATAAGTTGCTCATTCCTCTTGTTCTTTGGAGTAGGGGTGGGGGACGGAGCGATTTTAGGGGACACCCCCAGTCGGGGTGAAGATCCACGACGATTGAGAGTGTAGGCGCGGACACTTGGCACTGGGCTGGACCATCGGATCCCCTCCTGTACAAATGGTATATTTTACATTTTAGCCAAATACTGTTGGTATGCATTGATATGGAGAAGATTAAATATTCATAAATGCGATCGCTTGATTGTGTCACAGTTCATCTTCGCACAAAGCATTCAATAATGGAAAACAAGGTACCTATGATAATTTGGGCAGCAAGCGCCATCTAGACACTATTGGTTATTTTTTGCTAGTCCGCCATTTTTACAGACATTTTCACCAACGAATATATTTTCAATCAGAATGGCCAATGGCGTTGAATTGAAACTACAGCAATTGTGTATTTTAATGTTCAATAGTGAGTTAGGAACACAGGCTGTGTTGTATGCATAGTAAACGAGTTGGGCGCCGAAAAGCTAATTTCTGGAAAAGGCTTTACATTGGACTGTGATGTAAATAATTTCAGACGGCAAGTTACTGAAAACAAACAAATCCTGTGCAGGATATCCGGAAAAGTGAAAAGTATTGATGCTTAAAAGCAATGAAGAGGTTTGTGAGTCAAAAATGAATGTGATCCACCCAAATGTACTGTGAATGTTGAATCCAAACGGAGATCAGTAATCAATCCTATTCTCATCAGGTGAGTTTAATTAATGGCTATTACCTCAGTTTAAAAAATAATAGATAGCTCTGATGAGAGTCACAACATTTAAGATGGTAATTAACTAACTAATTATAAAGTTTACCTCGAAATATGAGGCCGGCTGGTTGATGGCAATGTGATAGGGCGGAGTGGGTATTGACTCCAGTCGAGGATCATCCCATGTTGTCCGCTTCTTCTTGTGGTCAATGAAATAGCTGTAAAATATTGTACATATCTTTGAAATTTCAGATAATTATGAAAAAGGTTGCTCGCTCATTCCTCCAACATTTCCATAATGTGAAAAAGTGATGATGACTGAAACACATATTGTTCCGCTTGAGTTTGTTTTGTTTGTGACTTGAAAGTCTCGTCTTTTCAAACATTGCAATTTTCTCCACTTTGACCTTCAGCATGTCAGGCCAGGTGATTTTTTTGTTTTAATTTTGCTTGTCAACCCAAATAATTTCGTGCCCGCACTTTTATCACATTCCATGCTTCATAATCTAATCATAATGGGTGCCCGTTCTACCTGGAGTAGAATATTTCATTGGCTTCTCAAAGAAGGCTAATTCATGTGAAACCTTCTAGTATCGGTATCCAATAAATGTCAGGGGTCAACTCGATCACCCTATATAAACTGTGTAATCGCTTGCTGTTTGTGAAAATCACACATTTTATGGCTTCTTTCTATCTAACCGGATTTAGGTCATATCATATATATTACATGCTGCCTTGCTGCTAAAAAATGCCTACATAATGCTTACATTTTCCCAGTTTTCGGTTCAATTTTGCTTTCCCATCCTTGGGGCAAAGGTCCCAATCCACTAAAAGCTTCCATTTGTACCCACAGCTCTCAATTTTATGGCAATTTCAAACTTTTTAGCACCCACAAGTTCTCAGTTTATACCTACCTACTGTCAAAATGTCAACACTTATTGTTTACAATTCATTTTGACAGTTCTCACATGCACTTTTGTCGTCTCACTTGGTTTACCGCATAGCTAACTTGCTATTGCGTATTTTTAAATGCAGACTAACTAACTAACAAGCTAATGAAGAATATATTTTTATAATTGACTGGCAGGATTCGAAATCTATTAAAGTATTGCTTTTTTGAAACTCTGTGTGGCTGAGTATAGTGGCTAGGTTGTTGGCAGGACGTACTGGAAAGCAGAAGTGGCCAATATATGCGAATTTGCTGGGCATATGACTAATCAGGCTTACGAGGGAGAGCGTTTTCTCCAGCGTATACCGAATCGGGTCGGGAAAAGTCCGAGAAAGGGGCCGAAGAGGGTGAACAACTTTCACATAGGGTTGTAGCTAAGCTTGCACGTACGCTAATGCAAACCTTGTATTGTTTTCGCGTGCATTCCTTTTCCCCCATCACATTTCTGGATGCCATAGAATGACGATTTTATTCCCGTCTATCACATGGGAATTGTACTGATATGTGTGTCTGCTAGTTTTTGCAAAGTAAAGGAAAATGAGATATGGATTTAAGCATTTAGATTCCATATGCTAAAAAGATTACATTTTTTCCCTTGCTGTGCATTTAACACCATAGTAAGCTTTTGATGTACCCTATTGCCCAGGAGGACTGATGATATTTTGTGAGCAATAATATTCGCCATTTAAGGAAAGTCCAACCAAAGGTTGACATTTTCTAGTAAAAACCGTTGAATTTAACTTTCCCTTTGGATTTGGTACAGTTTTTTTGTAATCACAAATGGGCCTCATGTTTGTACTTGTGCAGAATGGCATATGACACAGGCCGTAGGGTAATAATAACAAACATGGATCACGTGAAAGTACGAGGGACAATCGCATTGGGAGATTTCATGTTCCATGGCCAATCCAGTGCTTATGCTTTCACATTTGACTTTTACGAGTTAGTTAGCAAGCTTGAAATGTTAAAGGGCAACCCGCATACCGAATTCTATTTTTCTTTAACCAGCTCTTAATTGGGCTTCGAGTGGCAGAGGTAAATGCACTTTAATAAGTATGGATTATAACTTTTTAACTACAGCTTTTGGTTCTGCATTTGCTGCATTGAAACTGCAAAGAAGCAATGATACTGTCAACATTTTAAATTCTGATCCATTACAGGAGACAATGAGGCGGACCTTTTGCTGCTGGAAAGGGAAACTGGGCAAGTCACAAGTCCCAGTTTTCATTTTCCCACTGTTAGCCCTTCTGGGGATCCTTTTGTATTGCCATCATAGGCTACTCACTTTGGAGCGTCAACAGAGCTTACTTCGTAAGTGTAACAAATCAAAATATTTACTGGTAAACAATGCAAATTACATATAGTAGCTGTTTTTTGTATTCTAAGGCGATCAATTAGAATTACTTTCTGTGAAAGACATCAAGGGAGTGGAATCTTCTCAGTTTCAATCCGATTCGGGTGCTTCTGGGACGAAACGTATGAATTATGGAATCAAAATACTATTTGACTATTTGTTACCTTTCCAAGGCAGTTGCTAAGAACTTTTTTCGTTTTATAGGGTTACAAGGGAGCGTTCGAGAGACGGATGTGATAGTCTACAATCGAATCCCGAAAACGGGTTCAACCTCGCTTATGGGTGTCGCCTATGCCCTGTGTTCTAAGAATGGTTTCAATGTCATACATATCAATACTACAAAAAATAGCCATATTCTCAGTCCTGCGGATCAGGTAGGATTTTGTGGACGACGATTTCATCCATATCCTTGATCATTGCGAGTATATAATTAGAGTTTTGTTTTCTATATGAATTACAGATAAGATTTGCTGAGAATTTGACCCAATGGACTGATAAAAGGCCAGCATTATATCATGGACATGTAGGATATATTGATTTTGGGACCCTTGGCGTGTCCATTCGTCCATTGTATATCAATGTGGTTCGAAATCCTTTAGATAGACTTGTGTCCTACTACTATTTCCTCCGGTACGGGGATGACTTTCGTCCTGAAGTCATTCGAAAACGCAAAGGGAACAAAGAGGTACTATTATAGTTATTCAAAACACGAGCTGATTGATTATTTGGTCCGTTTTGTGTGTACCTAACTGACTTCTGACTACTATTTTAATTTTTGTAGACTTTTGACGAATGTGTGGCTCGAAGTGGTCCAGATTGTAACGCAGAGAGCCTTTGGATGCAAATCCCATTCTTCTGTGGTCAACATTCCGTATGCTGGGAACCAGGGAGTGCATGGGCTTTGCAACAGGCGAAAGCCAATCTCGCTAAATCTTATTTTCTGGTTGGTTTGACCGAGAATTTGGAAGATTTTGTATCTCTGTTAGAGGCAGCCCTCCCTTCGTTTTTCAAGAATGCTAGGCAACTTTTCCTTTCTGGTCAGTTTTTTGTTTGCATCACAGGGCAAACATGATTGAGTTAAGGGATGGTTTTGGAGGAAATTATAATCATTGTATTTTCAGATGGAAAGTCCCATTTGAGACGCACATATGGGAAACAGGAACCATCTCGGGAGACTATCAACCTGATCCACAAATCTAAAATTTGGCAGATGGAACAAGATTTTTATATGTTTGCTAAGAAGAATTTTAATCAGATAAAGAAAAAGTTTTTGCCGGCTGATGGCTCCCCGGTTATTCCTCAACTTTTTCATTATGAAAAGATTCGACCGAAAAAGTAATTTTGTTTAGGATTGGGAATGATTTTACTTCATCTGCATGAACGATGGCAGCTAACAAACTGAAAGAATATAAGGTGGGAGGTGGGAGCTATGCTTTAATTGTGAGTTTCTTCATTTGTATTACACAAACTTTCTATATTGTATAAGCATCTTATTTTAAGTGAAATTATGACTGCCTGCGCTATGAATATATTTACTCACTGACTACAGCCTTTTGGTCATTCCTCTATAATCTATATTTTGTTTTATTTTGCATTTCTATAACTGTTATTTCTTTGTGCTCTAATGCCCGAATAAATATATTTTTGCACCAACTGAATTCAGACATTTTGGAAGCTATATCATTTACCATTGAGCATACAAAAGCAAGGAGATTGGTTTTGTTAAACGTTGTATAAAATTTCCAGTTTGCATGCGCGCAGTATACGCATTTCTTTGAGAACAATGAAACCCTATGTCTAACTTTTGATGATAAGATAAGAAATGAATCAATATTATCTGAATTTGGTTTAAAAAAGGATAACTTGATAAGAAATCGCAGGCTATTTTGGTAATATCTGGAAAAAATGCGATGGCGATGCTATGAGATGAAAAATGTCTCAGTATAGTTAAATCCTATACACCGAAAAAATCGGGTCATGCGCAAGCTGCGCATGTATATCTTAATCTTCCTATGCGTGCATACGTCACCGATTGAGAGGGAGACGGGCCCTATTTAAAAAAAAGCAATGCCGTCTTGAAGTACAAGTTTTGTCCGCTACAGCATACAGCGCTCACTGGGATTTGTATTTAAACGCCCCACATGCAACCATGATTAAGAAACTACTGTGTAGTTTAAACATGACTGTCGAAAATTCATGCCACGTTTTCATGCAATTGTTACAAAAATACGCCATTTTGATTGATTCATCGATAAAGATTTTAAAAGTTTCAAAATTCTACTATTACTATATATGTTTTTGTAATTGAGATCCATGTACATAGAAATGTACAACCACTTAAAAAAATGGGAGACCCTATTCAGTCAGCAACGTGCTTAAAAGCAGCCCTCCCGTGTACGCATATATACGCGAAATGAAAATAAAATGACTTAATTGAGTTAAAAACGGAGTTGATTAAAAAAGTGAAAGGTTTTGTGAGCATGAGCAGTGAAGGTGTCAGAGCCACCTGTGACTTGCCAATGCGCATGAGCCATTGAAATTTTTTCAATGTCGTTCATTAGTTCCGTTACTCCAACCAATCCAGGTGGCTGTCTGAGCATTAGCCCATTTTGGAGCGTTCCGTTCAAGTTTTGGATTCTCTTCTCTCCATATAGACATTTGCTAGCATTAATTAGCAGCTTACTAACTAACTATAGCAGTACATGCAACTGTGTCTGCGTCAAAGAATTGTTTTTGTCTTTGTGACCATTTTCATGTCCAAAAGTGCTAAAGGCGATTTAATTTTATCATCCCAAAAAATCTCCAAATGCGATCAATCAAATGTTTGTTCTGTTCGATGCGATGCGAAAGTGAAGTTTTGATTTGCAACCAAGGATTTTGAAGAATCACTTTTTCCATCAATTTCATCAGTAGTCATTAACTATAAACTATAACTATCTAACTTTAACCATCGTATTATTGGACGATTACATTGGACGACAATGGGTAGGTAAAGATGGAGTTTTTGATTTGCACAAATCATTTTACGAACCGGTCGGTCGGTTTTTTAATTGCTGAGCTGAACTAATTGTTGGTTTGGTCTTTAGATTTAATGATGACTAATTGTACTGGGTTCCAAAGGACGATGCTAAACTAACTATGTTGTCGATTTAAGAGCTATCAGTTGGTACAGCAGTTTGACAAAATTGCTACCGTGGAGCCAGTCTTGTACTGCCCTCAACAAGTTTGAGTTAGGAGTGACACTCCACTAACCTCGGGTGTGTTCACTTTTATTTTGTTCTTGACTTCGACGTCGAGGGAAGTCAAAGACAGCCATGATGGGCGCCTCGAAAGTAAAGAAGGAAAAGCGTCCCCAGACGGCTGAAGATAAGGCAATGGAAGAATGGGCTCGACAGATGGCTTCCCGTCCTCCCACCTCACAATCTTCCACTCAACCCACTAATTTTTTAGCCCCTTCAGGCACAGATATTTTACCTGCGCATAATGGGTTAGTCAGCAGTTGAGATATTTTGTTTTTCTTTTTACAATGTTTAGCTCTGGTCGCCAGTTTTTTTAGTACTGATTTGATTTCATATTTACAGATTTGATATGGACAGCGCACTGGGACGATTTTCTTGGGCCACCATCGATGAAGACAAGTATGTGCCTACCATTTTTCGCAATGGGGAGCAATATTGTTGCGTAAGAATGGTAGAAGTGTCTATAATTCGGGAGTTGCTGAATTCTCTCCCTCCAGACGTTTATGATTCTGCAAATCTGTCTTGTCATGCGGTATGTTCTTCCTTTGAATTTTAATTCTTATTTGTCTGGCCAGATTGATACATTTAAACCAAATTACTTCTTGCCTAGTATTAATATTGAACCCTTGCTTCTTCATGGTCCAACAGGTGACACCAGCAGAAGCAAAATTATTGTCCTATATCAACAGTTGGCATTGTGATGGCTTCTACGGCCCTGAACAATTCTCCACAGATGAACTAGTCGTTAGATTAAGTGACGTGGAGCAATTCTATGCGTTTCTCAGTTTTGCTCACAATGTATTGGCCAACGGAGGGAAAAATGTGGACAACAACTTTGAAAAGTGCGGATTTATCCGAGTTAATAACAATTCTCTCACTCTCATTCCCTACACTGTGCTTTCATCTGGAGACAAGGCTGTTCCTTTATTTTACTTTGAAGGCCAAATTGACATCTTGAAGGAGAAAGCTACGGTAAGCATTTTGCATGGATTTCTACTATATGCTCCTCTCGTATAAATGTGTTACTATTTTAAAACTGTACCTTCCATTGCAGAAATTAAGTGGCTGGGAGCTCTCGTACCTGAAAATGTGTTGTAAAGTGCAAGGGGTAAAAAAGGATCTAATTGGAGGCCGTACATTGCCCATTGTCAGTCTCAATGATCTGAAATCGTACTTCCCAAAGCGAACCGAATTCACAGAAAACTGTTGGCCTCAAGCTAAGAGCAAATCCTTGCTCCCGAAACAGTACAACAACCCGTACCAAAGTCATGTGGCTCCCATTTCCGTGCCCCGGAACGCTTGGACCAGAAGTCTACCTAATGAGAGCTTTCCCAATTACACGGCCGCCACAAAACCCCATTCCAACACCCCCATGATAATGCCCAGCGCGAGTAATGTCGTCGTGTCGTCCACTCCTCAGCCTATGACTATGACTCGAACCATCATTGTGTCTTCATCCCAATTGCCGAGCACATCGCTCAGTATGCGCACCCTTGGACCAGGCCCTCGCTCCACCATGACTTTGACCACTTCCCGTAAGACCCCTATCCAAATCAGTGCTGCCCCCCCACCGCGACAGTTGGCCACCAACTCGAATCCCACTAATTATCAAAATAATGGCCATTACATGATGACTCCTGAAGCTGGAGCTGCGGCCATGGCCAGATCTGCCAAATCTTCTGAAGTGAGCAAGATCAAAGTAAATAATGCTCCTTCTCCTCAAGACAGGGCTCGTCTTCGTGCTATCCCTCCACATGTAGAAGGGAGCAAGGATGGAGCCTACGTTATTCGTTATGTAAGTTTTTTTATTCTTAACTAAAAGATGAAGAGAATGTATAGGTACCCAAGAGGATTATTATTGATTTCCGTGCATTTTGTGTTTGTGTTGCAGATTGTTATAGACAAGGAGTACATGCACTGTATCAACCAGAATCCTCAAAAAAGTGACTATCTTCTCATTTTCCAAGAGTTCATGAACCGCTTTTTCCCCAATGTATCTATTTATCCGACAGGACTTTCTGTGTTTGCCAGTCTTGGAATCACCACTTATGTTCCTAATCTGTAAGTGTGTCTTTTTGATTGTCCGTTCTGAATTGTAATTATTATGCACGTTTTGTCGATTTTCAATGGATTCTCGTTTTACAGGCATCAAATGGTGACTTTGAAGAACTTTGGGTTCAACATTTCCCAAGCTTGGGAAATCCCGTTAATTCCGGCCACTGAATCGATGGCGGCGATGCCCAGACTGAAACAAATCCTTCGGACCCGAGATATTAGACCAACAGCGTTGCATGGGAGTACTAATTGTATACCTAATGGCTATAATAACACTCAATACCCGACACATGCTAGATGAGGCGCGGCCATGCCTCCGCTCCCCTTCCCAGTGTCCAATGACCGATCACAAGAGCTCATTTTTCGTTTACTCATGGACTCGTGGCCCTGGAATGACCAACAGGGTTAAGTTTGCTTAGCCAAACATTTCTGCCAATTCGAATCTTAACTAGAATTGGCATAAGAGCTCAAAAATCTACCTCCTTGTCCAAAAAAGTCCAAAGTTCAATTACATTGTATGTTTCAGTTTTTGTATGATCTTGCGAGTATTATTTATATGGTGTAAACAGCCAACTTTGTCGTGCATATGAATTTCGTTTGTTTGTGGGTTGAATTGTACTCTCCTGGTGTCCGGTTTTTAATTAGATTGCCTAGATTTTGTTGTTTTCATATACTGCTGTAGCTGTACACATACTTTGAATTTATACTACTAATTACTGTTTGTTATGGGAATTGTATTTTGTGTAAGTCTTGACTTAAATCTGACATAAAATGAATAAATAGAAAATTATGATCTCTACTACATCAATTCATTCATTAATTCATTTCATGAATTCGAAATAGTCGCAAGTTTCTATTCAGTGAAGTGCATATTTACGTTACGTTAGAAAACATATAGATGGTGAAAGTGCATAATGCTGTGAAAAGCGAGGGATCCAATCTATTGTGCTCTATGCATTCCTTAATGCACACATGTGAAGTGAAAGCCCAGAGGGACATGTGTGTTGAGTATTATGCTAGATTTTTTCGGCATTTCCAGTAAAAATTTTTATTTTTTCTCTCACTTCTATGTTTTTGGACCGCCGGGCTAAGAAAGAACGACTTAATTTCGTGAGGCACATAGGTACTTGTTCTTTTGCTGGAACTTTTCTTCTCTTAATACATTGCGGACTCCCGTTTGTTAGATAAGATGGATACTTCCACTCCCGTGTTCAATTTCCAGACCATTACGGTGTTTGACGTGGGTACGTCCGTGTGTATACTTAAAAGACAATATAATTTCCCTCGCATTTGTCTAAAAACTTGATTTGTAAGTTATAACCGACTTTGTACTTGAAGGGATGGGGAACGAAATGGAACGTCTGGAGGAGGACAGAGAGTTGACAGACCGTGACATCAGCTTGGTAGTTTGGCTCATGATGGAGCATGCAGTGGACCAAGCGGCGCGCCCTTTGATGGCTCTCAGGAGCAGAACTGAAACTGAGGCAGGGGAAGACAGTGTGGATCACACTCAGTCCAGCAGACATGTCATGGTCCAAACCAGGAGATGTAAACCATGCAATGAATGAATGCATTTGCTTTTCAACTCGCAACCAAACTGATCATATCCATTGTTTAGTTGCTGAGGAACTCCTGAGTTCAACCGGTATTCAATTCCCGTTCAACGATTTTGAAGCCAATCGGAATGAGTTCCTCAGGGTTTGCCACAACATGGAAAACTTGAAGGGAAGGAAATATGCGTAAGGAAATAAAAAAAATCAATACGATTTGAACCGCATGTGATTTGATTGATTGTTTATGGAATCTATATAGGTCTGTGAAGGATGTGTTCAACTTTTTAAAAAGCCCAGAATGCCAATTTAGTCAACATTATGACATGTTCAGTGATCGGGGAGCTGGGGGATACGGGAAGGTTTTTCAAGTGCGGCCCAAGGGTACCAGTGACTGCAACAGTCCCAAAATGGCGGCCAAGAAGATCCGATTAGATGTACAGACAATGAAGGGCATTGTGGAGACACTAGCCGAGTTTAAGATCATCAAGAAACTAACGGCTCTTCGGAATCGACCGGGTGGGGACAAAGTGATCGCATATCGGGGTAACTGGCTCGAGATGAACTCTTCAGATGACAATGACACTAAAGACTCTGGATCCTCAAGTCTTCAACTCTATTTCTATCTACTCATGGATGAATGCTACATGGACTTGTTCAGTTGGCTAACCACCAAGACCGAACCCGGTCCTATCCCGTATAAAAAGTTGTTGGACATAATCCAACAAATGGTTTGCGGCCTAAGTTTCATCCATGGAGCTGGCATTATTCATTTGGATATCAATGTATGTAACGACCAATATGTTCAGCTTTAATTGTCTTACTTTATTCCTGTTACTTTGGTTTACTTGTTTGTTGCGCAGCTTAAAAACATATTGTGGGACCGTGAAGACTGTAGAAATATAAAATTTGGAGACTATGGACTCTCAAGAGACGTTTCTTCAGCCGGCGGGAGACTAAAAATACCCCGATGTGGAACACCACTTTATTGCGCTCCAGAAAACGAAATGACATTCAAGGTTTGTTGAATTTTTGCTCTCACAAAATTCTGTATCATTGTCATTTGTGGAGTCAAGTTGTACGACTTTTTTGTAGAGTGACATTTACTCCTTGGGAGTAACTATTCTAGTTTTGGCTGCCAAAATCACCACCGACTCCGAGTTGGATGCAAGACGTCGAAAGAAAAAGTTCTACGATTTCTCCACTAGTTATGATCATGCTATTGTAAGTTACTCAAGTAGTCACAGGAATTTATCTAATAGTAATTTGACAGTTTCATATAACTCACTCACTCATTTCATTGGTTTCATAATATTCAGGAGGATTTGATCACCAACATGGTTCAAACAGACCCGACTCATAGAATCAGTCTGAATGTGATAAAAGAGCTGGTCAATGAAATTTCG
>Ga0210040_10005466_pt1 | contig 16185 bp, 15 predicted proteins | sample CryGeyCG12114_NA_FD_185462 | JGI IMG/M metagenome (GOLD analysis project Ga0210040, IMG submission 185462) | Groundwater microbial communities from aquifer - Crystal Geyser CG19_WC_8/21/14_NA (SPAdes) (version 2) | ecosystem: Environmental > Aquatic > Deep subsurface > Groundwater | place: USA... | reverse complement strand
CTGGTGAGCGGACCGCGGACGACGCCGCCGCCGGTATCGTTCGCGCACCACCCGGCTCCTCCGACGTCTGGACCTCCCGTGACCACCAGCCGGACCGGGGCACCGCGGTCGGAGACGCCGCCGGCCTCCGGCACCGCTCCGTCCGCCTCGGCCGGGACGCGGGGCCGACGACGGCGGCGGTGGGCAGTCACCGCGGGACTCCTGCTGCTCGCGGGCCTGCCGGCGCTCGCGGGGCTGGTCGACCTGTGGCTGGACCGCGACGGGCCCTACCTGCCCATCGGTGATCACGCGGTCCTCGCCATGGCCGTCGACGCCGTCGGCGAGCACGAGACCCTGCTGGGCGCCTACTCGCGGTTCGGCTGGTTCCACCCCGGACCGATGGGCACGTACCTGCTCGCTGCGTTCTCCTTCCTGCTGGGCGGGGCGCTCCAGGCGCTCTCCGCCGGCGCGCTGGTAATCAACGGGCTGAGCGCCGCGACGGCGGTCTGGCTGGTCCGCCGCCGGGCCGGGGTCGGGCCCGCGCTCGCCGCAGTGCTCGTGCTGACGCTGAGCGTGCGCACCCTGGGCGACGACTTCATCCGCGACTCCTGGAACCCCCACCTGCCGGTGCTGCCCCTCCTGGCCGGGGTGCTGCTGTGCTGGACCGCCGTCCGCGGGGACGCCTGGGCCCTGCCACTGGTCGTGGTCCCGATGTCGCTCGCCGTCCAGAGCCACGTGGGTGCGCTGCCGGCCGCCGGTGCCGTCACCGTCGTCCTGGGAGCCGGGCTGCTGGTCCGGGCGGTAGGGCACCTCCGCGCCCGGACCGCCACCGAGAAACCGGGTCGGCCACCGGTGCTCCCCCTGCGCTGGCTGGTCGCCGCAGGAGGGGCGCTCGTCCTCACCGCGCTCCTGTGGCTGCCGACGGTGATCGAGCAGTCGACCCGGACACCCGGCAACGCCGCCGTGCTCTACGACCACCTGCTGAGCGGCTCACCCGAGGAGCCGACGGGCACCGCCTCCGGGCTGCGCGCGGTGGCCGACGAGTTCGGCAGGCTGCCCGCCTCCCTGGTGGGAGCGGGGCGCCCCGAGAGCGCGTTCCTGCCCGCGTTCTGGCCGCCCGCGGCCATCGCCGTCGGCCTCCTCGCCTTCGCCGTCACCATGGCCCTCGCCGTCCGCCGCCACCGTGCCGACGTGCTGTGGCTGGGGACGCTGACGCTGGCGGTCGCCGTCGCCGGGGTGGCCGCCGTCGCCCGCATCGACGGGCCGCCGTACCCGTACCTGGTGCAGTGGACCGTCGTCATCGGGATCCTGGCCTGGACCACCGTGGGCGCCGGGTTGCTGCCCGCGCTCGCTGCCGCGCTCCGGTCGGCCGCCGACCGGGGACGGCGCCCGCTGCGGCCGCGATCGGCGCTGGAGGTGCCGCTCGCGGTCCTCGCGACCGCCGCCGTCGTGGTGGCCGCCAGCGGCACCGGGCGGGCGGACACGCCCTCGACCGACGTCACCGGCGACCTGGTCCGCCTCGAGGAGGCGGTCCTGGCGGATCTCGACCAGCTCGGGCTCCGCACGGGGGACGACCGGCCGGTCGTGCGGGTCGACTTCTCCCAGACGTCCCGGCCCAACCGCCTCGTCGGGACGCTGTGGCCCGGCGGAGGGCTCGTGCTGGCACTCGAGCGGGACGGGGTGGACGTCCAGATCTTCCCGCTCTGGCGCACCCCGTTCGGGAACCGCTACGTCGAGCGGGTGGAGGACGCCGGTTACGTCGCCACCCTGGCCTACTCGGACGGGACATCGCCGCCGCGCGAGCCCTGGCAGCGAGTGCTCGCCGTCGAGGGCGACCTGGAGGTCTACGGCGGGGTGCCGCCGGCCGGCTGACGCCCCGCGCTGTCGGACCGGCCGCCCGCCCGCCCCTCCAGGTCGCGGACGCCGCGGCGGTGGACCACCCAGCCGACCGCGATCAGCAGCACGCCGGAGAGCAGGAACCCGATGTCCCAGACCAGCGGTGCGCCGAGGTCGTCGCGCACGTGGTGGACGCCCAGGATCTGGTGGTCGACCAGCCCCTCGACGAGGTTGAACAGCCCCCACCCCGCGACGACGAGGCCGAGGTGGAAGCTCCAGCTCGGGGCGATCCGGCCCTGCCGCCAGGCGACCAGCGTCGTCACCATCCCCGCGACGGCGGCGAACCACGTGCCCAGGTGGAAGAAGCCGTCGGCGACCGTGTTCGCCTCGAGGCCGGCGAGCGTGCCGGGATCGCGGCCGTCGACCGCGCTGACCATGTGGTGCCACTGGAGGATCTGGTGCAGCACGATGCCGTCGACGAAGCCGCCGAAGCCGATGCCGTAGAGGAGCCCGGACGCCTTCGAGGGCAGCCGCTCCCCCGCTGTCGTCGTCCCGGTCGCCATGCCGCAGCCGCTACCCCGGCGCGGCGACCGGCACCCCTCCACGCATCCTGGAGGGCATGAGCAGCAGCGACCACGCGGCCGGCCGGGCGCAGTCCACCGGGACCGCGCACGCCGTCCTGGCCGCCACCGCGGACCTGCCCGCCCCGTGGGCGGCGGTCTGCGGCGCCTCGGTCGACGTCGTCCAGGGAAAGTGGAACGGCCCGCGCGGGCTGGGCTCGGCAGATCCGTGCCCCGAGTGCCGGCGCCTCACCGGTACCTGAGGGCGCCCTCCGCCCCTTGCTGAGCAGTTTCCTGCTCGGCGCTTCCAGCGCGTCGATGTTGGGGATAACGGTCGTAGTGGGGCGACGACGCGCTTCGGCGGCGCACTCCGGGGTCCGGAATGCGCCGCCGGTGCACGGCGTCGTCAGCGACGCGGTAGGTCAGCTCTCGACGAAGCGGTTCAGCCGCTCGACGGCCTCGACGAACTCCTCGACCATCTCGAGCACGACCCGGCGGGTGGGCCGGACGCTGCTCATGCTCGCGCTGCCGACGATCTGGCCGACGAAGTACGTGGCCAGGTCGAACGCCTGCGTGCCGGCCGTGCCCGCCACGCGATTGATCCGCGCCTGCGCCTCGCCGACGAGCATCGGTTGCAGCGGCATCGGCAGCGTGCCTGGGCCGTCGGCGGACTCCCACTCCTCCGTCCACGGGCTGCGCAGCATCCGCGCCGGCTTGCCCGTCATCGACCGGGAACGGACCGTGTCGCCCAGCCCGGCGCGGAGGAACTTCTCCTTGACCGCCGGGTTGGTCTCGGCCTCCTCGGTGGTCAGCCACACCGAACCGCACCACACGCCGTCGGCACCGAGGGCCATGCCGGCAGCGAGCTGCCGGCCGCGGCCGATGCCCCCCGCGGCCAGGACCGGCAGCGGGCCCACGGCGTCGACGACCTCGGGCACGAGCACCATCGTGGCGATCTGACCGGTGTGGCCCCCGGCCTCGGTGCCCTGGGCGACGACCAGGTCGGCGCCCGCGGCCTTGTGGCGGACGGCGTGCTCGACCGACCCGGCCAGCGCCGCGACCGGGATGCCGGCGCCGTGGGCCCGCTCGATGAAGTGCGGCGGCGGCGGGCCCAGCGCGGAGGCGACGAGCTTGGTCTCGTGGGCGAAGAGGACGTCGAGGAGCGGCGCCATGCTCTTGGGGTCCACCCGCATGCCGCCGACGCCGGAGCTGCGGCCGCCGGTCGGGGTGCCGGCGGGCAGCGGCGGGATGCCGTACCGGTCGAGCAGGCCGTCCAGCCACTGCCGGTGGCCGGCGGGGAGGAGCTCGCCGAGGGCCGCCCGGTCGAGGCCGCCGGACTCGGAGCCCGCGAACTTCTCCGGGACCAGGAGGTCGACGCCGTAGGGCCGGCCCTTCACCTCCCCCTCGATCCAGGCGAGGTCGATGTCGAGCTGCTCGGGCGTGTGCGCCACGGCACCGAGCACACCGAGCCCGCCGGCGTTGGTGACCGCGGCGACGACGTCGCGGCAGTGGCTGAAGGCGAAGATCGGGACGTCGATGCCGACGAGCTCGGTGGCGGCTGTGCGCACGGGAGTGCCTCTCGGGTGATGGGCGGTGGGCGGGAGCGGTGGGTGCGGGTGAAGGGCGCGGTCGGGGCGGGAGGAGGTCGTGCGGGAAGGTCAGCGGCTGAGCCCCTGGAGGAGCATCCCGACCACCTCGTCGGCGGCCTGCCGGGGCTCGCTGCGCAGCGTGCGGGCCACGTCGGGGTCGGCCAGGCTGCGGCCGAGGCCGGCGAGCACCCGGGCCACGGCCCCCGTGTCGACGTCGGCGATGTCGCCCCGGGCGACGGCGGTGTCGAGCAGGGTGCGGGTGACATCCACCAGGTACTGGTTGTGGCTGTCGACGAGGGCCCGGACGGCCGGCACCGTGCCGATGTCCCGCGACCAGGCATCGGTCGAGCGGCTCACCGCCACGTGCGCCGCCCGGAGGTAGGCCCGGATCGCGTCCAGCGGCGCCATGTCGTCGGCGATGGTCCGCTGGGCGGCGCCGCCGATCCGCCACAGCTGCCGATCGACGACCATGAGCACGAGCTCGTCACGGCTGGGAGCCAGCGCGTACAGCGTGCGCAGCGAGCATCCGGCCCGGGCGGCGATCTCGGCCATCGTCAGCTCGGCGAAGCCGGCGCGGAACATGGCGTCGAGCTGCCGCAGCACGCTCCGCTGCCGATCGGTCAGCTGCTCCTCCCGGTCCCGGTCGAGCACCGGACGGGGGCGCTCGACGGTTCCCGGCGCGCTGGTCACGTGCCGGACCGTAGGGCGGTAATGCTGGGGAGTCAACGTTACCGGCGTCCCGCGGGCGGTCCGCCCGGAGCACGGGTACCGTCGGTAGTTGAACGCGCAACGAGCTTTCCGGCACCCGCCCGCCTACCGAAGGACCGCCCATGACAAAGATCGCCGTCGTCTACTACTCGTCCACCGGCAACACCCACCAGCTCGCCCAGGCCGTCGCCGAGGGCGCCGGAGAGGCCGGCGCGGAGGTGCGGCTGCGCAGGGTCGCCGAGACCGCCCCCGACGCCGCCGTCGACAGCAACCCGGCCTGGCGCGCCCACCTCGACGCCGTCGCCGACGTCCCGCTCGCCGAGCCCGGCGACCTGGAGTGGGCCGACGGCTACGCCTTCGGCACCCCCACCCGCTTCGGGACGCCGTCGGCCCAGCTCAAGTCGTTCATCGACTCGCTCGGCCCGCTGTGGGCCACGGGCAAGCTGGCGAACCGGGGCGCGACGGCCTTCACCAGCGCGCAGAACACCCACGGCGGCAACGAGTCGACGATCCTGACGCTGTTCAACGTCTTCTCGCACTTCGGCGCCGTCATCGTGCCGCCGGGCTACACCGACGCGCTGCTGTTCGCCGCCGGCGGGAACCCCTACGGCGCCTCGGTGCCGTCGGCCGGGAACTCGAACGCCGCCTCGGCCGAGGTCCTCACCGCCGCCCGGTACCAGGGACGCCGGCTGGCCGAGATCAGCGCCAAGCTCGTCGCCTGAGCCGTTCCGCGACCCCCCGGGGCGGGGATCCATGGCGCCCGGCACACCGGGCTCCGGATCCCCGTCCCCGCCGCACCCGCATACTGCCGCCGTGACCGGGTCCGTGCGCGTGCTGCACGTCCCGGCCGATCACGGGTACGTGGCGCACCTGACCGACGACCGAATCCCCGGCGTCGCACTCGTCGAGCTGCCCCGGGACGACGGCGGGTGGCGTCCCTCCCCGGCGCTCGGGGCGGCGTGGGTCGAGGCGCACGCCGGGCTCTTCGACGTCCTGCACGTGCACTTCGGGTTCGAGGGCCGCACACCGGAGGAACTGCGCGACCTCGTCGCCGCGCTGCGGCGGGCCGGCCGGGGCCTGGTGCTCACCGTCCACGACCTGGAGAACCCGCACCTGCCCACGCAGGAGGGCTACGCCCGGCTGCTCGACGTCCTCGTCCCGGCCGCGGACGCCGTCGTGACGCTGACCCCCGGCGCGGCCGACGAGATCGGGCGGCGCTGGGGCAGACCGGCCCGCGTCGTCCCGCACCCGCACGTGGCGCCGCTGACCGAGGTCGGCCTCCCCCGCCCCCAGCGCCCGCACCCGGTGGTCGGGCTGCACCTCAAGAGCCTGCGGGCGAACCTCCAGGCGGCGCCGGTGCTGCGCTCGCTGGTCGAGGCCGTCGGCCGGCTGCCGCAGGTGGAGCTGCGCGTCGACGTGCACGACGAGGCGCTCGACCCCGCCTTCCCGCGGTACGACGCCGGGCTGGTGCGGGAGCTGCGCGCTGCCGCCGCCTCCGGCGCCCTCGACCTGCGCGCGCATCCCCGCTTCGCCGACGCCGGGCTGCTCGGCTACCTGCGCGGGCTGGACGTGTCGGTGCTGGGGTACGGCCACGGCACGCACTCGGGGTGGCTGGAGCTGTGCTCCGACCTGGGCGTCCCGGTGGTGGCGGGCCGGGTCGGGTTCCTGCACCAGCAGCAGGCCCTGGTCCAGGTCGACCTGCACGACCCCGGCGCCCTGGCCGCGGGGCTGGCGCAGGCCCTGGACCAGGTCCCGGGGTCCGCGGCGACCGCGGACGCCCGCTTCGCCCAGCGGCTGGACATCGCCCGCGCGCACCGCGACCTGTACCGGCAGGTGGCCGCCGGCGCGACGGAGCGGTCCCGGCACCGGACGGCGGAGGCGCGCGCGTGATCGGCTGGTACGTGCACTCCCAGGGCGCCGGTCACCTGCAGCGGCTGGCCGCCGTGAGCCGGCACCTCCGCACGCCGGTGACCGCGTTCGGCTCGGCCGCTCCTCCGGAGGATTTCGCCGGGAAGTGGATCCGCCTGGAGCACGACGACGACGAGCCCGTCGACCGGGCGTCGGCCACCGCGGACGGCGCCCTGCACTGGGCTCCGCTGCACCACCCCGGCCTGCAGCACCGGCACGCTGCGATCACGGCGTGGATCGCGCAGGCCCGGCCGAGCCTGTTCGTCACCGACGTGTCCGTCGAGGTGACGGCGCTGGCCCGGCTGTGCGGCGTCCCGGTCGTCGTCTTCGCCATGCTCGGCGACCGCGACGACCCCGCCCACCGCCTGGGACGCAGCCTGGCCACGGCGCTGGTGGCGCCCTGGCCGCCCACCCGCGACCGGCCGGACGACGGACCGCGCGACGACGCCGGCCCCCCGGTGCTGCACGTCGGGGCGTTCTCCCGGTTCGACGGCCGCACGCCGCCCGCCGAACCGTCGCGACCGGGAACGGTGCTGGTGCTGTTCGGCGGCGGCGGGCGCGACGTCAGCGACGCCGACTTCCGCGCCGCACGCACGGCGACACCGGGCTGGACCTGGGAGTACCGCGTCCCGGGCTCGGCGGAGGACGCCGGCAGTGGGAAGGACGTCTGGACCGCGCTGCACCGCGCCGAGGTGGTCGTCGTGCACGGGGGCCACAACGCCGTCGCCGAGGTGGCGGCAGCCCGGCGGCCGGCCGTCGTCATCGCCCAGGACCGGCCCTTCGCCGAGCAGCGCCGCCGCGCGGAGCTGCTGCGGGCCGAGGGCCTGGTGGCCCTCGACCGCTGGCCGGCGGCGCCGGAGTGGCCGGGCCTGCTCGACCGGGCCCGGGCGGCCGGCGCCGGTGCCTGGGAGCGGTGGGCACCGGGCGACGGGGCGCAGCGCGCCGCAGCGTTCCTGGACGACGCCGCCGGGGAGCGCGCATGACCACGACGGCGCTGCTGACCATCGTCTCCGGGCGGTACGACCACCTGCGCGGTCAGCTCCTCGGGCTGGCCGCGTCCACGCATGCCCCTGCCTGGCACGTCGTCGCGGCGATGGGCGACGAGGACGTCCGCGACGTCGTGGCCGCCACGCCCGCACCCCCCGGCACCCGCCGGGTCGTCGTCGACGTGCCGCTGGACGACGACGGCGAGCTCCCCCTGGCCCGGGCGCGCAACGCCGCCGCGGCCGCGGCCCTCGAGCGCGGCGCCGAGCTGCTGGTCTTCCTCGACGTGGACTGCGTCCCCTCCCCCGGGCTGGTGGCCGGCTACGTGCGGGCGGCCGGCGACCCCGCGGTGCGGGCGGCCCCCGGGCCGGCGCTGCTGTGCGGCCCGGTGGCCTACCTCCCCGCCGGCGTCCGGGTCACCGCGCCGGCGGACCTGGCGCAGCTGCCCGCGGCGGCCCGGCCGCACCCGGCGCGCCCGGCGCCACCGGCAGGTCAGGTCGTCGCCGCCGACGACTCGCAGTGGTGGCTGTTCTGGTCGCTGTCCTTCGCCGTGACCGCCGCCGACTGGGCCCGCTCCGGCGGGTTCTGCGAGGAGTACCGCGGCTACGGCGGGGAGGACACCGACGTCGCCGCGACCGTCCGGTCACAGGGCGGGACGCTCTTCTGGGTGGGCGGCGCCGAGGCGCACCACCAGCACCACCCCGTGCAGGACCCGCCGGTGCACCACCTGGACGCGATCGTCCGGAACGCCACCGTCTTCCACCGCCGCTGGGGGTGGTGGCCGATGACCGGCTGGCTCGAGCAGTTCCGGGCCGCGGGGCTCGCCGACTACGACGCGACGACGCGCACCTGGTCGGTGGCCGGCCCGTCGGCGGCGGCGGCGCGCAGCACGGCCTCGTAGCGCTCCACCATCGTGTCCGAGGACAGGTGTGACAACGCGGCCGCGCGCACCGCGCGCCGGTCCATGGCCGTCGCCGGACCGATGGCCGCGGCCATCGCCTCGACGTCGGCAGCCGGAACGACGATGCCGACCTGCTGCCCGAGGTGCGGCCGCAGCACCTCGCTGATGCCGCCACGGTCGAAGGCGACCACGGGTGTGCCGCACATGGCCGCCTCCGCGGCGACCTGGCCGAACGGCTCGTCCCAGACGGGTGTCACCAGGACGGCGGCGGCGCGGCCCACCGCCCGGGCCAGGGTCCGGCCGCCCAGGTGGCCCTGCCAGGTGGCGCTCCGGCCGAGGTGCGGCTCGATCTGCGCGGCGAAGTAGTCGGGATCCAGGGCCGGCCCGACGAGGTGCAGGTGCCGGCCGGCCGCTGCGGCTGCGGCGATGGCCAGGTGCGGGGCCTTCTCCGGCACGATGCGGCCGAACCAGAGCAGCTCTCCCCCACCGGGCCCGAGGGTCCAGCGCTCCGGGTCGACGCCGTTGTGCAGCACCTCGGCGCGCGGGACCCAGGACTCCCACTGGCGTGCGGTGAACCGGCTGACCGCGGTGAAGGCGTGCGAGCTGCCCCCGGCGTCCAGCGCGGAGGTCAGCCACGGTGTCGGCGGGGTGTGCAGCGTGGTGACGGTCGGGAAGGGCAGCGTGCTCGACAGCGACAGCGGCAGGTAGTGCAGCGAGTTGTTGTGGACCACGTCCACCTGCTCGGCGTAGGTGGTCCGCAGAGCGTCCAGCACGTCGAGGTGCGCGTGGTGCTCGCGGAGGAAGGCCCCGGCCGGCATCGACGGGTCGGCGCTGGAGAGCTCGTCGGGCTGCCACCCGCCACCGGACAGCACCTCGGGCTGCGCGCCCGTGCTCCCGGCCGCCGCGAAGAGGAGCACGCGGTGCCCCCGCGCGCGCAGGCCGTCGACCAGGCCACCGACGAAGGACTCGAGCCCGCCCACGTAGGGCTCCGCGACCGGGTGGCTGCTGGGGCCGAGCACGGCGATCGTCAGCCGCCGCCCGGAGCGCCCAGCCGCCAGGGGGGAGAAATCGCGCACATCGAAATGCAAGCACGTCCGTCGCGACGGTGACCATGCCGGTCGGTCGACCGGCCCGAGGATCCCTCCATAGGGTGCATCCGTGACCGGACGGCAGCAGCACTACGCCCACTTCTACGGCCTGCTTCCGCTCCCGCGGGACGAGCGGCCGCTGCTCGTCGTGCACGGCAACTGCCAGGCCGAGTCGCTGCGGGTGCTGCTAGGCGGGGAGGCGTCCCCGGTCCGGACCGCCCGGATGCCCCCCGTCCACGAGCTCACCCCCGAGGACCTGCCACACCTGGACCGTCTCCTCGCCGAGATCGACGTCCTCGTGTCCCAGCCGGTGCGCGACGGCTACCGCGGCCTGCCGCTGGGAACCGCCGAGGTGTTGTCCCGCGCCGGTCGCCGGCCCCGGGTGGTCCTCGTGCCGATCGTCCGCTGGGCCGCACTGCACCCGTTCCAGGTTCTCGTCCGCACCCCGGCGGGCGACCCTCCGCTCGTCCCCTACCACGACCTGCGGACGCTGACGCTGGCCGCCGGCCGGCCCGCACTGCCCGAGACCCCCTCCCCCGGCGCCGTCCGGGCCGTGCGCGAGCTGTCGGTGCGCGAACTGCACGCACGGGAGGAGCGGCACGGCACGGTGGGCGTGGTCGACCTGCTGGACGCCGCCGGTGCGGCCGCCGTCCACACCGTCAACCACCCGGGCAACGACGTGCTGATCGGGCTGGCCGGGCGGGTGCTCGACGCGATCGGGTCGCCCGGCGAGCCCGCCGAGCCCGGCCGCACCCTCCTCGACAGCGTGCACACCCCGGTGCTGCCCGAGGTGCTGGCCGCCCTCGGGCTGGCCTCGGCGACGCGCGACGACTGGCTCGTCGATGGCCGGCAGCTTCCCGACAGCGCGGTGCGGGAGGCCCAGCTGCGCTGGTACGCCGACCACCCGGGGGTCGCCGAGGCCGGGCTGGAGCGGCACGCCGACGCCGCAGCGGTGCTGGCCGCGTGAGTGGCGCGGCTGCGACCGGTCGACGGCAGGGCCCCGCTCCCGTCGCCACAACGGTGGGCGCGAGGGTGAACGGGTGAACACCACCGTGCTGGTCGTCGGCCCGGCCGGGCACGGGGTCACCGGCACGGCGATCGCGCAGGAGGCGGCGCTGCGCGCGATCGCGCCGGGTCCGGTGCACCTGCTGCGCCGCACCGGGATCCCCGATGTCGCGGAGCTGCGTGCGGCGCTCCGCGCGGCGCCTCCCGGCCCGGTGCTCGTGCACGTCACGGACCGCCTCTTCGGGACGACGCCGGAGGACGCGGCCGACGTCGTCGTGGCCCTCGGGCAGGAGCGACCTCTCGTCGTGACGCTCCACGACCTGCCGCAGGCGAGCGACGGGCCGCGCAACGCCCCCCGGCGGGTGACGGCCTACCGGCGGATCGCGCAGGCGGCCGCGGCGGTGGTCGTGTCCAGCGCCCACGAGCAGCGGCTGCTGGCCGCCTGCGGTGCCGACGTCCCCAGCTCCGTCGTCCCGCTCCCCGTCCCCGAGCTGCGCGCGGCGCCGGCCGCGGACCCGTCCGCTCCGCTCCGGGGCGTCGCCGTCCTGGGCTACCTCTACCCGGGCAAGGGGCACGAGGACGTCGTGGCGGGACTCGACGTGCTGCCCGCCGGGGTCGGGCTGACCGCCTGGGGCCGCCCGTCGGACGGTCACGAGGACCTGGTGGCAGCGCTGACCGAGCAGGCGCGCGCGCTGGGCCGCCCGTGCATCGTGACCGGCTTCGTCCCGGAGGCCGAGCTGCCCGGGCTGCTGCGGTCCGCGGTGCTGCCCGTCGCCCCGCACGCGCACCTGTCGGCATCCGGGTCGATCAACGCGTGGATCGGTGCCGGCCGGCGGCCGCTGGTGCCGCGCAGCGACTACGCGGCGGAGCTCGACGAGCGCTCCCCGGGGTGCGTCCGCGTCTACGCCGACCTGCCGACGGCGCTGGCGGAGGCGTGGGAGGACCCTCCGTCCACCTGGCTGCCCGCCGGGTTCCCGACCGGGCCCACCGCGGCCGCGACCGCGGCGCTGCTGCTCCCGGTGCTGGCCCGGGCCGGCGGGCACGCGCCGTGAATCTCCCCACGGTGTCGGTGGTCGTGCCCCACTACGAGTCGCCGCACGACCTCGACCTGCTGCTCACCGCGCTGGAGCTGCAGGACCACCCGCTGGACCTGCTCGACGTGGTCGTCGCCGACGACGGCTCGCGCACCCGGCCCGACCCGGGGCCGCGCCCGTACGCGGTCCGGGTCGTCGCGCAGGCGGACGACGGCTTCCGCGCCGCGGCCGCGCGCAACCTCGGCGCCCGCGCGGCCCTCGGCTCCGTGCTGTGCTTCCTCGACGCCGACACGGTGCCCGAGCCCGGGTACGTGTCGGCGGTCGTCCGGCGCATCGCCGACGGCGCCGACCTGGTCGTGGGCCGGCGGCGGCACGCCGATCTGGCTGCGACCTCTCCCGTGCAGCTCCGCCGCTGGCTGCTCGGGGGGCACGAGGCACCGAGGGTCCTGGAGGAGCCGGCCTGGTTGGCCGAGGCCTACGCCCGGACCGACGACCTCCGCTCGGCCGGCGACGACGCCTACCGGTTCGTCATCTCCGCCGTGCTGAGCACGACCCGACGGCTGTTCGAGGAGGTGGGCGGCTTCGAGGAGGCGTTCCGCGCCTACGGCGGCGAGGACTGGGAGCTCGCCCACCGCTGCTGGCTGCGCGGAGCGGACTTCGTGCACGCCCGGGACGCCGTCGCCTGGCACGACGGACCCGACTTCGCCGGGCGGACCGGGGACGCCGACGCCCTGCGCTCGCGGAACGTCGAGGGGCTGGCGCTGGCCCGGTTCGTCCCGGGGACCGCCACGCGCGGCAGCGGTCTGGTGTGGGCGCACCCCGACGTCGTCGTGACGATGGACGACACGGGCGCCTCCGACGCGCAGGTCGTAGAGTCGGTGCGATCGCTCCTGGCGGGCAGCGACTGCGGGGTGTGGCTGGGCGCCGGATCGGCCCTCGACGTGCTCGACGACCCGCGGGTGCACCGCGGTGAGCCACCGGCCGCGGTGCTGGCCCGGGGCCGGTTCCGGGTGGACCTGGACCGGCCGGTCGTGCTGGCCGGGGCCTCGCTCCAGGAGCTCGCCGAGGTCGCCCCCGTGCAGGTCGGGAAGTACCTGACGGTGCGGCGCACCCGGGACGTGCACCGCGGCGAGGGCGAGGTGCCCGTCCCGGACGCACCGGGGGTCACCGCCACGGTGCCCGGGGAGGTCGACCTGCAGCGCGCCTGGGGCCGCGAGGACCACCGCCGGACGGTCCGCCTGCGGCCGTGGCGGGGATCACCGGCCGATCCGGCCGGTTTACCGGCCGGAACGGCAGGTGACGCCTAGCCTCGGGGCATGAGCGGATCACGGCAGCAGACCGAGGACCAGATCCTCGACCGCGCGGCCGCTCTCCTGGCCCGGCGCGGCACCCGGACCTCGCTGCAGGAGATCGCGGACTCCGTCGGTCTGTCCAAGGCCGGCCTGCAGTACCACTTCCCGACCAAGGACTCGCTGCACTCCGCCGTGCTGGTCAAGGCCGCCGGGATCGGGCAGCAGGTGCTCGACGTGGTCGACGACCTGCCGATCGGCCCCGAGCGCGACCTGCGGGCGATCGAGGCCTGGATCGACGTCGCCCTCGCCCACCCCGGCCTGGTGTCACTGCTCCTGACCCCGGTCAGCTCCGCGGTGGCCGACGACCCGGGCGACGACGGCGCCGAGGCGGTCCTGGCGTCGGCCACCGCGGCGCTGGCCGCCTTCGGCGTCGATCCGGCGGCCGCCACGGCCGAGCGCACCGTGCGCGTCGCGGCGGCGCTGGCCGCCCTCGGCGTCCTCACCCTCGCCGCCCACCAGAACGACCTCACCGTCGCGTGGCGGCCGCACATGGTCGTCGCCTGCTTCGACGCGCTCGGCCACCGCCGTCCCGTCCCCACTCCGGAGGCCTGACCCATGGCTCACCTGCTGTCCCGGATCGGCGCGTTCTCGCACCGCCGCCGGCTCGCCGTCGTCCTCGTCTGGCTGGCCGTCCTGGTCGCCGGAGGCGTCGGCGCCGTCACGCTGTCCGGCGAGACCTCCAACGCCTTCGCCATCCCCGGGCAGGAGTCGACGGTCGCCCAGGAGCTCATCACCGAGGAGTTCGGTGCCGGCGGTGCCACCGTCGACGTCGCCGTCGCGACGCCTGAGGGCGGCACGCTCACCGACCCGCAGAACGCCGCGGCCGTGGGCGACCTCGTCGAGACCCTCGGCGGGCTGCCCGGCGTCGTCTCGGCCAGCAACCCGCTGGACCCCGCGGCGCCCTCGGTCAACGCCGACGCGACCATCGGCTACAGCACCGTGGTCTACGGCGGCCTGGTCGAGGACGTGACCGACGAGCAGCGGACGGCGCTGCTGGACGCGGTCGCCGACGCCGGCACCGGTGACCTCACCGTGGAGGCCACCGGCCAGGCGCTCGAGGCCGGCGCCCCGCACATGGGCGTGGGCGAGGTCATCGGCGTGGTCCTCGCGGTGGTCATCCTGGCCCTCACCTACGGCTCGCTGGTCGCCGCCGGCATGAACCTGCTGACCGCCGTCGTCGGCGTCGGGGTCGGCGTCCTGGGCATCACCATCGCCACCGGCTTCCTGGACCTGTCCTCCACCACCTCGGCGCTGGCCGGCATGCTCGGCCTGGCCGTCGGCATCGACTACGCCCTGTTCATCATCAGCCGCTACCGGCAGGAACTGCTCCGCGGAGCCGACGTGGGGACGGCGATCGCGGTGGCCACCGGCACCGCCGGCTCGGCCGTGGTCACCGCCGGTCTCACCGTCGTGATCGCCCTCCTGGGCCTGTCCGTGGTGGGCATCCCGTTCCTGACCCAGATGGGCGTCGCCGCGGCCGCGACCATCGTCGTCGCCGTGCTGGTCGCCCTCACCCTGGTGCCGGCCGCGCTGAGCTTCCTGGGCAGGCGTGCGCTCCCGCGGACGGTGCGTGCCGACGCCGGCGGCGCGAGCCCCGCCCGGCGCAACGGGAGCCCCGGCTTCCTCGCCCGGTGGATCGTCGCGGTCACCCGGCACCGGGTGGCCACCGTGCTGGCCACCGTGCTGGCGCTGTGCGTCATCTCCATCCCGTTCGCGTCCATGGCGACGACGCTCGTGCCCACCCCGGAGCCGGACAGCACGCAGGCCCGGGCGCAGGAGCTGCTCGCCGAGGGCTTCGGCGCGGGCATCAACGGCCCGCTCGCCGTCCTCGTCCGGGGCGAGGGCGCCGCGGAGGCCGCCGCCGGGCTCGGCGAGCCGCTCTCCGCGCTGCCCGACGTCACCTTCGTCACCCCGCCGGTGCCGGACGCCGACGGCACCGCGGCCCTGGTCACCGTGATCCCCGGGTCCGGTCCCGACAGCGCGGCCACCGAGGCCCTCGTCGGCGACATCCGCGCCGAGCTCGCGGACCTCGACGGCGTCGACACCTACGTCACCGGCGCGACCGCTGTCAGCGTCGACGTCGCCCAGGCGCTCGACGCCGCCCTGCCGGTGTACCTGGTGCTGGTGGTCGGGCTGGCCTTCGTGCTGCTCGTGCTGGTGTTCCGGTCGCTGCTGGTGCCGCTGGTCGGCGTGCTGGGCTTCCTGTTCACCGTGGGGGCCTCCCTCGGTGCCACGGTCGCCGTCTTCCAGTGGGGCTGGCTGGCCGACCTCGTGGGCCTGACCAGCACCGGGCCGCTGATCAGCCTCACCCCGATCCTGGTCATCGGGATCCTGTTCGGCCTGGCGATGGACTACCAGGTCTTCCTGGTGAGCCGGATGCACGAGGCGCACACCTCGGGCGACGGCCCCCTGGAGGCCATCCGCGCCGGGTTCCGGCGTTCGGCCCCGGTCGTCGTGGCCGCGGCGCTGATCATGTTCGGGGTCTTCGCCGGCTTCGCCACCAGCCCGGACCCCACGCTGAAGTCCATCGCGTTCGCGCTGGCGGTGGGCATCGTCGTGGACGCCTTCGTGGTCCGCATGGTGCTGGTGCCGGCCGCCCTGGCCCTCATGGGCGAGCGGGCCTGGTGGCTGCCCCGCTGGCTGGCCTGGCTGCCCCACCTGGACGTCGAGGGGGCTGCGCTGAAGGCCGACGACGTCGCGGAGTCGCGGGCCGGCACGGAGACCGTGGGATCCGGCGCCCGCTGATCGGTCAGCCGGCGGCGCCCAGCCGGTAGAGCGCGGTGTGCTCGACGTGCAGGACGGGCTCGCCGTCGGCGAGGACCAGGGCGTCGTAGCGCACCTCGTCGTTGGGTCCCCGCCGGCCGACGTGGGTCACGCGGCCGTGCGAGGTGACCGTCGCGGGCAGCCGGGCGACGCCGAGGAAGCGGCAATCGCTCGCGGTGTGGATCCACGGACCCAGGTCCACGTTCCGCGTGAGCAGCCGGTGCACCGCCTTGACCAGCATGCCCGGGTGCGCCCAGGCGTTCTCGCGGTACAGCGTCAGCGGTTCGCCGACGGCCTCGAGGTACCACTCGTTCTGCTCGGAGGTGACCTCCTCGTGGACGCTGCCGAACGGCCCGACGACCGGGTCCGCCACCGGCCGCTCCCCGGGCGCCACCTCGCCGAGGCCGGCGAGGTCGGGACGGTCGGCCGTGCGGGCAGCCGAGCCCAGGCACCGCACCTCGCCGTCCTGCCCCGTGGC
>Ga0210040_10005465_pt1 | contig 16186 bp, 12 predicted proteins | sample CryGeyCG12114_NA_FD_185462 | JGI IMG/M metagenome (GOLD analysis project Ga0210040, IMG submission 185462) | Groundwater microbial communities from aquifer - Crystal Geyser CG19_WC_8/21/14_NA (SPAdes) (version 2) | ecosystem: Environmental > Aquatic > Deep subsurface > Groundwater | place: USA... | reverse complement strand
CACCACATCGATGGATTCTATTTTCCCGAATTGAAACTATCCACGGGATTTGGGAACGTGGAGAATATTGACCACCTACGATTCGGGGGATGCGGGTATTCGGTCGGCCACAGATTTGGTCTGAAAACGGAAAAAAATAGCACTGTTGAACAACAAACAACACGCAATTTAATGATAATTGAAAGTTGATGGGTGTCTGACAGTCTAACTATATACACTGCACCTTCCCTAAGTGTCCTAATACCTTATCATAATGAGGTGCATTACATAGTTAGTCTTGTAGAAAAACCTTTGACTGGCGTAGAAATAATAAATACATAAAAAATTATTTACCGTTTTTCAATGTGTCTGCAGAATTTGGCGAAACTAAACCAACTGTTAGAAACAAAATGACAGGGAAAAAATCGTCCATGTTGATAACACTTTGTATAGCATACACAGAACTGATTTGTTTTACTGTCGTTTGGTTTATGGGCAAAACTACAAAATTTGAGGATTGACTTGTATTGATTTGCCAAATGCTACTTTTTATACAATTGGCAAGTGTTTTTACGCTTTTGATCATGAAAAAGAAAATTCATTGGATTTTGGAGGCTGAATTCTAGGGGTCATCAATTATTGATCCCATTGTTTTTTCATTCATTCTAATGGTAAATTCAAGCGGAAGGTCTTACTTCTACGCATTGCAGAATATACGGAAATGTGGAAATGACACAATCATTTTGTATTACGATGAATTCATTTGGCTGTACTGTGTTTTTATCTGACTATTTCTAGTCTATTGAATCTATTTAGTGTGCCAAAAGTAAATTCGAATTTCGGTTGGCATTTGTTAAAAATTTGGTAAAATTTTATACGAATAAAGAAATTTTTGTTTAAATTCTCCATGAATTTAAAAACATTTTTTTCCAGCCGTAAATAGTGACAAATATTCTCCTACAGAATTGCATCATGTAAAAAACCAAGGCTTATAAACATTTTTGAATTTCATTAGCCTAATGAACTCGTCTGCAGTTCTGTAGTCAGTCCCCTGCTAAAAAGGTATGGGCGGTGAAGCATCTGCGAATAATTATACCAATTACTCACCACAATTCTACTGCAACAGAATAATTTCTCATTGAACTTGACAGTGATTTTACTTATGCCATACAACTCATGCATACATTGCACTTTTGCCCCAAAGTAGATTATAATTACCCATTCAATCTTATGTGCATACTATAAACCGTGGTGGTATTGACCCAGTAAAACTAACTAACTAAATAACAAACAAACAAAATCCAAATTGTATTATGATGAGTTCATCTGTACAGTATTCAGGTGGACAATTTTTACATTTTCTTTTGTCTCATTTGACGAAAAAGGTTAGATTTGTTTGGGTGTTGGGTCCGACCTTTTCCGTATTTTAATGCAAAAACTGGGGTCCTTGAAGTAAACTGAGTCACACCTGTGAATCAAGGTGTACCGACTTGAATATTTTTGTTTTTTCTACGCAGTACGTGTAGAAATCAAGACATGTGACATATTTAATTAAGAATATTGCATCATCATTATACTAGTCCAAATGAAAAGGGTTCAAGAATATAGAACAAACAAGCTGTAGTTATGTAGTTGCGAACTAACTAGCTCAACTAGTAACTACTAGAATGAAAAAAACGGAAATTACCTACATCATTTTGTTTTCCAAAGGTTGTATTCATTTAATATGATGGCGAAAATAAATTAAGCTTGTCAGTCTTTTGTAGCAACATAAAATAACTCATATTTACACAATAAAGTGGAGAGAGAGAGAGAGTCAGAAAAGTATTAAATCTATGTTCGTCAGACTTAAATGAGATGAGATTGGATCCATGGGATAAAACTAGATACATCTGTATAAACTCCAGGTTTCCCAGCTTCTCCACATTTTTTTCCAGCAGAGACGATGCCAATGGCGACCCACTTTTTATTTTCTGCTATCATTAGAGGTCTGCAAAGGAAAAAAAGGGGGCAACCAGGAAATTAAAAGTGTATGACAGTTTGTGGTTTTTCGCTGATCACAGCAAAAGCTAAAGGACCGTATATCTACTCAGTAACTGTATAAACCTTTAAGCATTTTTTAAAACTTGTTACACACAAGTTATATAAACATTGAATAATTCACATAATTTGATAAAAGTGAAACAACTGAAACATTCGTTTAGCTTTTTTCCTAAAATTTCACAGGACACTAAAACAAAGAAGAATACTATATACTTAATAGACTTTAATATTTGAGCAGGGCATAAAATTAAAGACGAAGGTATTTAAAATTGTGTCAACCCTCCACTGTCCCCACGACACGAGTCCTTTCCAGCAGAGCCTGCACAAATGAACGATTTAGATGGGAAGGAAATGCCTTCGTAAGCATGAGCGCATTTCTCCTTGTCCCATACTTTCACTTCAACTTTTTGCATGTTCGTCACTTTGGACATCCAATCCCAATCTGTAGACAGGAAAAAAGTAACTCTTAACTTCAATATGGTCATTGGTCATTTGCTAGCATCAAAATGTCCTATATCTAGAAAATTGGCACAGGCTGCAACAACTTGCAGTACCAAATTAGCATTCAATCTCAATTCATTTCTGAACTTTGAATTCAAACTTTGTACAGGCTCACCGACAATCATAAAAAATTGTGTAACCAAATATTTGATAACGAGAACTTCAAGTTTATTTTAGAATTTACATTTTTTAAATCTTTGCAAAAAAAATTACGCAGGCGGTAAAGCCACAGTTGATTGCACAAAAAATATTAGTTAGGATCGAAATTTGACTTACGTGACTGTTTGTACGACATCAAACCCCAACCAGCTGAATAGAGGTAAAAAAATTACATTTTAGATAATCAAGTGCCTACCATTGTTTGTCTGTAAATTAAAACAAGGCTACAAAGTGCACACGGGATTTTTGGATAGTCGATTCTTATAAGGTAATTCTAGTTAGTTACATAATTCCAACCTATTTAGATAAATTCCCCATAAAACGTACCTGTCGTCGCATTCATATGTACATAGGAATGTGCAGAGAACGGCTCAGGCAAACAAATGGGCTTCACATGCGTTGTCACCAAATCATTTTCTGCCAACTTAATTACTATGCAAGGAGGAAGTCATTAATTAGTTTGCTAATACATTTCCTCGTTTATTGCCTTTGGTACCCATTACTAGGCAATTAATTTGCTTCTGGAACTATTATTGAAATACATGACTCCGTGAACGTTATTTTGTTCACATTTTCAGTTAGTTAGTTTTTCTTACTGACGAATATGTAATCTCCCGAATTTTAGGAAAAGAAAAAAAGTTGGTTAGTTAGTAATGCCGCCTAAAGGCAGCTTTTATCTAAAAGCAAAAACTTCATACTGAATTAAAATTAAACTTACTTTGTGGTAAGAAATTTTTAATTAATTTAAATACACTGCATTGCAGTACTACTGCTCACTTGATCTGACTGAAAACCTATACATTTTTTTCGTGTTTAAAATTACTATTTCATAAAACTGCTCGCAAATTTAACAAAACTATGAGCAAACAACAAATGTTGACTAAACTCTCGTTAAGTTTTAAAGCGAAATCTTGTCTATGTAGTCGTATATTTGAAAACTGTAAAAGATTATTATTAACGAATTGTAAATTTTTTTTCAAGTTTTAATTTCAAGCATTCAGTTTTACTCACAGGCAATATCATTCTCCTTGAACTTGGCATCATACCCTGGATGTACAAATACTTTCTCCACTTTGGCAATGACAGTATCCTCCCCCTTTTCACGAATGTTGTACATTCCAATGGAGACATTAAAACTGTCCACAACGGGCTCCCTATATCATTGTCCTCATTTCATTACTGCTACCAAATTAATGTGTGGACTCATCCACTTTTTGTATTGTTTAGGGAGACTCACCCGTCGTGAAACTGTAAGAATCGGTTCGTATTTTGAAAACAATGGGCAGCTGACACTATTAGGGATTGGGAAACGGCGAAACCTCCACAGAAATGAGTTGATTTGGATTGAATTGAGACAACCCAAGGGAATTCCTTTTCATAAGTTACTTCACCTCCCACAATTCGTCCTTTTCTTTGGGTTTGGTGGCCACATTCTTTCCCATTTTCAGACAAATGAACATAGATTAGCATTGAAAGTTTTGCTCAATTCAGCTCATAGTTAGTTTATTAGTGAGTTCATTGGCTTGGGTAACTTGGGTTAGAATTGTAGGAATTCAATTGGCTAGCTGATTCTAAATTGCTAACATGTTTCTACTTTGGTTAAGTTGCTTCCAACAAAATTTTTGCTACGAGAAACGGGACATTTTTATTGTTTTTTCTATGGATGGATGTTTGATGTAGGTTAACTTATCACCTGTGTTTGAGCCTTTGACAAATCCAACGGCAAAAATTACTAAACCAGTAATACAGAAGAGCAACCAACTGAAATGTATTTTTTTCATCCTGAACTACTTTTTTGCAGTAAATCGAATCTGTGGGAATATTTGTTCACTCACGTAAAACAATGAAAACTGGCTAAAAATAGTCCAGCGATGAAATTGGGATTGGAACTGGTGGAATTAGTATGGATGTGATCATATTTATTCCCACGGGAGTCAGGATATGAATAGAGTTTCAATGACGACTTTTCCGCATTTCTATAGTTCAATTATGGAGTCTGCTTGCAATTGATTTATTGGTGCATTGTCTACTGACAAAGTCAAGTTCATGTGCACTGCTTTGGTGCATTCTATTATTTCCGCTTCCCGGAAAAATAAAGTTTCTTAGTTAGTAAGAGATGATAAAGATTACCAAGTCATTGATTGGTTGTTTAAACGCCGGCAGCCATTTTGTACATTCATTTTTAAAATAATCCTCTCATTCAGGCGTAATGTTTAAATTTTTGTTCTGGACTATTGCAAAGGATTTTTAAAAGTATTAGATTTAATGCGATTTGGCTTTAATTTCTCATTTAAGGCAATAATGCTACCAGCACGTGTTCTACCTGCTGGAAACAATATATTCACTCACAGGTCTCAACACAATCATTATATCGAAAAGTTGACGACGATATGTACCAATATATCAATATTTTCTCGTTTTTTTTAAATTTTGTGATTTTCAAGAAAGAAAATTTTTTAGACTTTTTTTGGTGTGCTTATGTGTCAATTTTTTTAACTAGCTAAAGTTAAAACGCATACTTATGAATCATTACAATCGAAACAGCAGGATTTTTTAAAATTTTCATCTTTATTACATACAAAATACAAAACAAAGCAATATTTAAAACATAACAACGTATCACAAATTACTGTGAATCCAGGGCATGTAACTCGAGATTCTAGTGTACAACCCAGGGATATTTCTGCCGCATCTTGCCCCAGCTGAAACTATCCCAATAGCCATCCATTTATGCCTTTTGGTCTCATAGAACATCAATGGTGAGCCACTATCCCCTTTCGCGCTCGCTTTATTTCGCATCCCACCAGCACATACAAAAGAAGTGTTGGGGACAATATAATTGGCATCTCTGTATTTTTGAACACATTCTTCATTGCTCCACATTGGTACTTCCGTTTTTTGAAGCACTTGTGGTGTTTCCCATGCTAAAAAGCATTAACATTGGGTAATTAATAGAAAAAAATGAAGGTATTTGAAACATTATAAATTAAGCGGGAAATTCAATTTCGTATTCAACGTGTTTCATTTAAAACATTGTGAGTTAAGTCAAAGTAATTTTTTGGCCACAGCAAAAACTAAATAGCAAATGAATTGGAGGAAAAAATTGACAACCATGACAATGAACAGATCCCCATCCTGCAACAGTGAGTGGAGTTCCAGGTTTTTCTTCCAAGTCCTCTGGAGGGAGACAAATATTGGACAAAAAAAGGTCTCCCCGTTCACGGTGAATATTTGTCTTTAGTCTGATGAGACTAGAGAAATAAAGGTAGAAAAGGAAAGTTCTAGGGTTAACGTTACGTTGACCTCATTTGAAAGCATCAGATACCAGCACTGTAATTAGTTGTGTAAGCGAACTTCCCTGATGATGGTTCATTAGCAGGAACAAAAATCGAGAAAGTAAATCTATAGATATTGTAGTGGGAAAGATGTAGCTGCAATCTTTGCAGTAAAACAAGCTTGGTTAGTTAGTAGTTCTACTGAAAATGTAGTTTTTGTAATCGACGTTGACAGCATAATAGTCGTATTTGAAAAATGGGAACAAAATTAGCTATTTTTACATAATTTTTTGTGATTCTTCAGTGCTAAAATGTTCTATTGTTAGAATTAAAGAAAATGCTAATTTACTATTGTAGACAGTTAGTAGCCTTACGGATATTTTTACGTGTACATGAATTTTACTAAAGGTTCTTTTAACTAAACTGCGCACTTATTATTCTGTCAAGCGGTTAGTTCAAGAGCAAAGAGAGAAGGCTTTGTAGTTAGTTAGTTAGCGTGAGTATGTAAATATGTACACAATGTCGTTTGAAAGCTCCTCTGCATTGAACTGTGGATGGAATATGAGATCTTGGACATGGGATGTAATCCCTGGCTCGTTTGAAGACAAGTCCACGGCACCAACTGAGGCCACAATAGAATCCAGCACAGCATGTCTACGAATACATAATTGGATTTAACGCATTTCTCTTGTTCTTCTACGGTTACGGTTGAGAGAGCTAATGAGTGAAAAGCATTTTCTAATTCCTTGCTCAAAAATTCCATGTCACTGACATCCCTTAAGAAAATATAGTATTGTGTGAAATCCCAATGGAGCATAGAATTTTCAAGTGGGACTACAATTCCCGTAGACGTGGAATAAATTCTTGGACATGAAGAAAAAGCTCAAGTATTTTTAAAAACTGGACATGGTGATTTTAAAAACAAAGTAAAGAGCATTAAGTAAGAATCCTATGAAATTTTCCATTAATGGAGTCTGTAGTTACTGTAACACTAACACGTATTTATCACACACCCGTCATCAGAATAAGACAAATCTGGATTCCATCTTTGATGAAAACAATGAGCGGCCGATAACACGACAGTATCAGAAACCAAAAACCCGCCACAAAAATGTCCGTTGTCATCACCATCAATCATTTTGTTTTGAAAAGAAACCTACAGAAAAAGAAAAACCTCATTTCCCTAAAAATCTCAAACTCACAAAAATACTATTCACAGAAAATGCATAGCCTTTAACCATCCAGGGAAATTCTCCAAAAATGGCAGTATTCCCATTCATGACCTTTGCTTCTCTCGGTCGAACCAATCGAACAGTCCCGCAGTCGGCTGCGGGTAAAAATTTCCAAATTCACAAACAAAATCAATCGACGTCTACAAACCACCAATTTCTTTATATACTAACTAAACAATTCAACTTACGAACAGGTACTGCCAATCCCCGCTCCAGAACGAAAAAGGCCAAATAAACGGCCCGAAAAACCGATGAGATACTTTGCATTTTGAATCTGAACAAACTCCTCGTCTCAACCAAATCATTTAGACGATTTTTTAATTCCGAACCCACTTGTCTGGCACACAAAACCTTTCACTCTATATATATGAACGGGCTAAAATGACGTGCGAAAAAGAAAAAAGTTTGCACTTGTGTCAAAACAAAGACAGTTTCCTGAAAGGATTGATTTTTTTGTATTCACCGACGACGCGAACTACTGACAAAATAATTCACAACTTCACAGTTCCATGTTCTTCTTTTGTTTCACTTATGTCAGTCACCGCCAACTATGAACCAATACCAATGAGGATGAATCATGAATTATCCTGCTACCTAGCTATATATTTCCTGCTGTGTTACTGTTTTACCTAACTTTCAATGTATTCTACCAGCCGCACACATGTTTATACATATTTGTGATTTATTGACAAGACAGAGAATACAGACACATATGCCAGCAAGTACATAAGTAAGTTAGTAGCATTCATTGTTAGATCAAAATTTAGACATCATGGGGTGTCTGCACAGATCTGCTTATAGCTGGGAGGTTCTTTAGGTACGAAAATTGACTATTTTTAGTTATTAGTTAGTTAGTAATATAGATGTGCATTGTAAACTAGCAGAAGTGTGATTTGTAACACGCATATTATTGACATCGCATTGTCTCAAATCACTGGAAAAAATGCATTGTGAGGAAGCAGATATCATACTTGGCTTTATGTGATTGCAAACTTACTAACCAATAGCAATTTTGCGATAGAAGATCAAGTTTAAGGTCGCAATTAGTGATTTATTGCATTATGGTGGTGGTTTGATTGAATAGTGTTATAGAATTTTGATATGGATCGATTTTAGGCAGTGATATGTCATGTTAGTTAGTTAGTTAGTTAGTAAGACTGATTAAGTGCATACGCACAGATGTGCCTAGTTGCAAAAACAGTCCACATCTATTGTTTGTTTTCAAAGTCAAAGGTATTCTGGAACATAGACAATTATTTTCAAAGTGAAAAAATACTATTGTCATACTCCTTAGTGAATTGAATAATATTCTAATTTTGTATTATTACATTTAGTAAGTAGTAAGTAAAATTTAAATTAAGTCTCAAGTTCAAAAGTTAGTGACTTTTGTATTAATTAGTTTGTCATTTTTCGGTTCATTAAACTGATTAAAGCCAGGCTAGTCAGATTGAATAGAATGAGATGCGATTCCATCAGTATGTCATTCAAATATTCAAAACAATTGAAAACTGAATAATCTAGGATTGGTTTTGATTTCTTGGAAGAATTCAGATCAATGGAGTGGTAAAGGTTGCAGTGAATGAATGTGTGTATTTTGTGAAGAAATAGCCATGATCAGAACTCAGAAGACTATATGAAGGTAGTTTCGAACTGCCCTATTCTTAGTTAGTCACTAACCATCACCATATCAGTCAGTTTGAAATGTGAAACATTTTCAAAGTGTGCAAGTTTTCAGAGTAGAAAACTTTTAATTAACTTCTTGGTGTGTAAATTTCCAGTGAGTAGTTTCTTTTTCATTTGCAGTTCGTTAAAGGACCAGTTAGTTAGTTAGTACGTATGATGACAGATATATGGTTCTATAAATTTCATGGCAATCTCACTTTAACTGCTCCTAATTTATGGCCTACACGCTTTCCGTTATTAAAGGGAATTTCTGGAATGCAATTTTCAACTAAGGATATAGAAGACACCTTTGTACAATTAATTACATTCCTGGTTCGCGTACATCTTTTCTCTTTTGTGTGCATTAAAGTCGGTCAAAGTCAACATGATTCATTCATTTAGAGCCATTTATGCTTTTTAGAGGCTGTAGTACGTTAAATTACTTACTGTCGCTCGTTATACTCTGTATCAAACATGTTGAATCTTTTATTTATATTTACTCTCCGTCTCTGTTCCCTAATGAATTCGTGCATGTAATTGTGTATTTTTTACAAAGGTACATTAGACAATGCATCTTACAGTTAGTTAGTTAGTTAGTTAGTTAGTCAGGAGTTAGTGAATACATAGTTGGCCATGATCATGAGCATTTCATGCGTACTGGATAGTGATGTAATAATGCAATTTCTGTGCGTAATGTATCCATAGATACTATATTCATAAGAATGGAAATAAAACTTGACGTAAATACTACGCATTCCCGAATGCCAATCAAAATTCCCAGTAAAACAAATATTGTCATCATGAGGGAAGCTAGGATAAGCTGACAGTACAGGTCCAGTGAAGAACATAAGATGAGTTCTACAAGGTTTGTACAAATCTTTGGATTTGAACGCAATTTGTACGCACTATCTTTTAATACACATTTTTTCAGCATTCTAAATAAATTATCAAAGCCGCCACCGGATCTGCTAGAAAATGAGGAGCGGTCTGTCAGCCGCTACACTGAATATGAAGAGCCTGAAACCCATGTGAGAAATTTGATAATAGTTCAGCCTGTTAGTTTGGTTGCTCCTAGTTGTAAATCTTCATTTCGTTCAATTTAAGGAGGAAGTGGAAGCCCCTGAAGCTATGATGAAGATCTCCATGACTCGTCCTCCTAATTTCAAAGGGCAGGTTAGACACAAATGAAATTTCCGTTGTTACGTTTTTCAATTCTAATGTTTGAGAAGAAAGTTTACCTACAATGAATTTTGCTTCCTTACTATATGTAAAGCAAAAATCAAATATTTAACTTACAGCACATGTTTTTACTAATATAAACTTCGAAGATTTATCTGTGTGATAACTTTTCAGCTCGAGATAGGCGTAATCTAACCATATTTCCCGTGTGCACAGACATGGTGGTGTTTTTGCTGTCCAGCTAAAAAACCTGTTGTGGAGAAATCCGTTGATCGTGGAATACAACCTGGTAAACAAAGCATTCCAGTCCTATCAAATAGCGCTCCTGTATCTTTAGCCACACTTGAACTAGAAGTATCAGGTGCCGATCCGGTCTTTTTGAAGAAAGGTAGACGAAGCAGAGTCCCAAATCGACCTAATTACAGTCTAAATCTATGGAGTGTATTGAAAAGCTCCATTGGCAAGGATCTCAGTAAAATTCCGATGCCAGTAAATTTTTCAGAACCCTTGTCCATGCTTCAGCGACTTACTGAAGATTTCGAATATAGCGAAATTTTGGATATTGCTGCTACTAAAGAAGATCCGTGTGAACAAATGGCTTATGTAGCTGCTTTCACTGTATCCTCGTATGCTTCTACTGCTGTAAGTCCGTCTGTTCTCTCAATCATTATGTTTGCATCGTTAAACACACCAAAATCAAGTTTTCTTCAATTTTCAGATCAGAACGGGCAAACCATTTAATGTGAGTTAATTTATCACTCTGATAGTTATAAATTGGAGTAGATTAGGTAGAATATGTGAAATTATTCATCAAGTTTTTTCTGCGAATGAATATCTTACATACTACCAGTATATAACATGACCTGATTGATTTACTGGCAACGATTGCAGCCCCTGCTTGGAGAAACATTTGAATGTGACCGAATGGAGGATTTAGGCTGGCGCTGTGTCAACGAACAAGTAAGTCATCATCCACCCACTGCGGCTCAACACTGTGAAGGGAAGAACTGGACTTGTTGGCAACAGTTTACTATGTCTTCCAAATTCAGAGGAAATTACATTGAAATATGTCCTCTTGGCATGGCTCATCTCACCTTTTCCAACTCAGGTACAAACTACTGTAGTCAGTCACCACCCCAACTCGTGCCAAAAGACGTTTCATGTCATTCCAGGAGCAAATACCGTTAACATGCATATACAGGGTCCTATGAATGGAAAAAAAAATGGTTTTTATCATCTTACATTTCTTGACTGCAAAATTTCAGTTAGTTAGTTAATTTTGACTATCGTTTTTAAATGAAAATCTCTTTTCTGAATGCTTATATTTGTTCAAGAGGACTTTTCGTAGATTGGTATAAGTGTGGGCTCTAAAATACTAAAAAGAGACAATATTGATTGTGAGTGTGACCCGGAATTTTTGTGTGCCAAAAATTGAAGGAAACCATTACACTTGGCGGAAAGTGTCAACCATAGTACATAACCTTATCTTGGGGAAATTGTGGGTGGACCAAGAGGGCGAAATGAGCATAACTAATCATTTCACTGGTGACGTTTGCAATCTCAAGTATACTCCTTCCAACTATTTCTCCAGGGATTCCAAAAGAGTGAGTCCAGTCCCATATTTGTTTTTACTTGACTGCATCTTATACTCAGAAACCATTCCTTGCCTTGTTGTTAATGTATTGAAGTAGAAACATGAATCTTTACATTCAAATCGTCCAATGATTGCATGCATTTCTGTTAAATGCTAGGATTGAGAATATGTCTTTGAAATTGAGATATAAATTTTTAAAAAAACAATTCATTTTGCACAAAGAATCGTTAAAATAAGGATCGTAGGCAATGTCGAACTGCCACTTTAAAATGGACCAATATTCAACTTTCCGAAAAATACTTTACCGAGCATTGAAGTTATACAATGCATGTGTTAAGAACCAAGCATATTAGATAAGAATGTTATCTGTATAGTGAACTGTAGGTGATGAAAGTCTCACCACAGAGTAAAATTTTGTTGTGTGTGAAAAACTGTGTGGACTAGGTCACAGGAACCGTCGTAAACAACAGTAGTCAAAAGCCCCAATGGGTTCTTAGTGGCTACTGGGACAGTAAAATAGAGGCTACTAAAGTGATATCGAATGAAGCCAAAGGGGATTCACAATATGGACCTTCCAAAGTTTTATGGGCGCGCAAGGACGGACCGTAAGAACAAAAAAAAAACTTTTTTAATGCTCCTCTCTTTCTTTTCCTTTTTTATGGCATTTGGTCTCGGGTAATTCACTTCTTTCGTTTTGTACGCCTCAAAAATCAAGGTGTGTGTTAGTTAGTTTGTTAGTTGGTAGAAAACACTGAGGACATTTTATTCGACTCAGACACTCTAACTAACTATGCACTTTTTGCATCCTCCCGACAATTTTTTTCCTACTACCGATTTAAATGGGAGTTTACATGACATTTTTTTTAGTCCCGACTCGGATCAGTACTATTTTTTCTCATACCTGGCCTGCCAACTGAATGAATTCGATCCAGACGTAGCACCCACAGATAGCAGACGCAGACCTGACCAAAGGTTAATGGAAAATGGTAATTGGGACGAAGCGAATGTGGAGAAAGCAAGACTAGAGAATAAGCAAAGAGTTGCAAAAAAACAGAGGGCTGCAGAAATGCCTTCAAAAGCATACCTTGATAAAGCTGGATCGGGTAGCGTAAATTACTAATTTCAAATAAAATAAGAGTGACTGGAGAAATATAGGCATGTCTCAATTCAATTCTTTAGATGATGATGGGGAGCCAGGTTATACGCCATCCTGGTTTCGTTTGATAAATGACCCTGTGACGAAGACACAGTCTCACAGCTTCACTCAGGAATATTGGGATTGTAAATCTAAACAAGACTGGAGCCGGTGCCCTGATATATATTAGTTACCTAGTGCTGTTCTTATTGTGAAATAATTTTCAATCGTCTTACATAACGATTCGAGTTTGCTTATAGTTTAGTTAGCATGCAATATATTCCCTTTCGGTTTGAGTAACTGCTCAAATAAGAGCTATGATACTATTATGTAGTATGGCCGATTTTCTTAATGTCATGAAATCAGTTGAAATAATTTAGTATCGTAACTGTAACTCTAACCTTTAAGAAATGAGATAGTTGAACCACTCATAAACTATAAATTGCTCAGCTCATAAAGAAAATGTAAACAGACTATGTACACACACAAACTCGTCATGTTGGTTTTTGCATGTGCCATGCTCATAACAGTGTATCATTATTTCCCAAACAAGATTATAAACTGACCCATTTGGTTTTGTTTACGAATAGAGTGTCATAGCAACCCCGTTACGTACGGAATTACGTATTTCTTCACTTCCCAGCAATCCTATCACGCTAATAGATGCTGATGCTCAACTCTAACTACACTATAACTACTTCTTTTTAAGAATGCCTAGAAAGCATACATGTTTTTTCTACAACAAAATTCTAGCAAGTCTACCATAGTCATCTCTAGACTTCCTGTTTTCACTTGGTGGTTACTTAGTAAAGCTTCTAATGCATTTTTCCGGCTTCAAGCCTTGCATGAATACATATGAGTGGCAGTACCGTGACATTTATCGCCAAGTTGCAAATTTAATAGACTCGCTACGCAGACAGTACAAGAGAACCACAGCCTTCAAAATCACACTCGTCCATTTATTCTTATTACTTTCCATCTATCATACATTTGTCATTTGTATCGTGTCATTCCATTTCTTAAACAATAGAAAGTCTCACTTTTCACACTCTCCCATTTCCCAATGTATTGTATAGAAGGACACACACACTTCTTCCGTGCGGATAAATTCACAGGGAGGAATTTACATTCCTAAAAATTATAAGGATTTCTCATCTCGTAAATAACGAGATTTGAGCACCTTCAGCGACAAGTGGTGAAAAGAGCATTGCTAGCAAAAATCTCAGCACGCACAAACTATACTACCTTTTTTTTCGCTAGGAAACAAGGTTATGCAAAACTACGTGTGGTTGGTAACTACGTAATACTATTCCTATACTTCACTACGGGCAATCATGAAAGTTCCTGTTCCTGCACAGGAAAAACAAGTGACGTGTGGCGTGATAAGTCTTTGATTTGTGGGTTTCTTTTGCATAATTGTGGTCTCGTTGTGTACCTTTATGTGTGTCATGGTCACTTTTTGGTCTTGAAAAAGTCAGCCATGTAGTAGTGCATTTTCTCCCCGAGATTTTTTACTTCCGAAGTTGCTTTTGTTCATTCCACATCAAGAGGGGAGCAATAATATAAACCAAACTGAAAGAAATCAAAGAGTAACTAAAATTTCAACTATACACGCCGGGTAGTAAAGTTTTCTTGGCGAAAAATACAGCTCGAGGATAATACAACTCAGCCAGCAAACATATGGGATTGGGCAAGCAGTGCGTGAAATTGGAGTGAAAAAAATTGACCGCAGGGAGAGCAACAAGGCATTGATTAAGAATCCTATGTACGGGGAAAGTGGGAATCAAATGTGCTCTTTCTTCAAGTGGCAGGTGTTTGACTCGAGGTGAATTAAAGTTTGTCTCACTGTATCGATTAGAGTGTTAGACAGGACAAGTAAAGTACAAGTAGCCAACTAACTCAAGTGAGTGAGTGAGTGGCCCACCAGAGGACAAGGAAAAAAAGAAAAGACAAGTTAGTTTGTGGTCAACTTTTTTTCGTTTCTTCAGTTCGGTGTTCGTTAGAAATGTGACAGCTTATGCTGACTTTGGACGCCGGAAAAGTGTGTGTTAGTTGCATTGACTATGTATATGGACCTTAAAAATGGTGAACATGTAATTTTACCCGGGATAACACTAAAAGTGTGATAGTATAATAGGAAGAAAACAATACGCATTGGAGGATGAAAGTTTTAGCCGAGCCTATCGGTTCAGTAGTTAGTTAGTTAGTTGGTCGTCGATATTATGGCTTGAAGGCTGCAATATTGGCCAGAGAAATTAATAATGGGGTTTAGATCGTGAATTTTGGATAAACTTCACAGTTTATTTACAGTCATACAGTGTGAGGAGTGAGGAAAACTCAAGTTGTATTGGTTTTGTAAAAAAAGCTTGTTTGGACGGTTTGGACATTCTGCTGATGCTATATCGACAGTATCGACACCTCCGTTTGTATTGATAGTTCTATCGAGCAAAAGTGAAAGGGGGGAAAATTTGTGAAAAGAATAAACAGAGGGAGAAAAATGTATTTCTATTCAATGGCTGTGTACGTTGCCAATCTATCAGGATGATAAGGACACTTGAGTGACACTTGAAATAGCCAATACTTATACACAGTTTAATTGCCTTCATCGATTTCTGGGGCCTGTCCAACTTGGAAATAGAAATTTTATACTCTCAGTAAAAGTAAGTGATCCCAGTTTCAAGTGTACAAATACTTTGAAAGATTAACTGCAATCTAGAAACGCAGAAATTGAAAAGTTTGTTAATTGGTTAGCAGCATAGCAAAACTCAACTGTCACTAAATATCTTACCGCACCACGTTTGTATTCTTTTGGGTCGAAAGTAAAATAATTTAAGGGAGAAAATCGATTTCTTAATGTGTAGGTCTGAACCGTTTAAACTGAGCCTTTGAAAAAAGTTTGAGCGGCGTGAAGGAACAACAATAAAAATGGCGGGACTCGCGGCAATCATGACCCGGAAAAAACGGGAAAAGCGGGAGTTAAAGAGCCGTGAAGATTCCTTCTCTGATGTATGATAATTAATTCAATTAATTCCATGATAATGCTCATCACATTAACAGGGTTATTTTTTACTGTCTGAATAGTCAACTAGTTAGTTTAGTAGTTTAGTTACTATCGTTGTTCTTGTTCATGTGCAAAAAAATTAGGCCACTAGTTGCTTCCCAAAAGTGGATTAATTTGTCAGTGTCCGTGCTATTGTATATACACAGAAGTGCTATTTTGAATAATTGATTGAGTTTGTTAGTTTATTAGTCACTACTGCGTAGTTTATGTGTTCTATTTTTGCAGGGTATACGGTACTACGTGTATTTGCACAATTTACAATTCTTTCGGCTACAAAATTCATTTAGTGATAATTTAGTTTGTTGAACTCTCATCAGTAGAATTTCGATGAATTTTCACGTTTTTAAAATGCAATGAGTACCACCC
>Ga0210040_10005464_pt1 | contig 16187 bp, 14 predicted proteins | sample CryGeyCG12114_NA_FD_185462 | JGI IMG/M metagenome (GOLD analysis project Ga0210040, IMG submission 185462) | Groundwater microbial communities from aquifer - Crystal Geyser CG19_WC_8/21/14_NA (SPAdes) (version 2) | ecosystem: Environmental > Aquatic > Deep subsurface > Groundwater | place: USA... | reverse complement strand
CTGCGCGGTGAAGGCCTTGAACAGCGAGGGAACGCCGCCGATGCCGGTGTTGTTCAGGTCGGTCACGGTGTTCGTGCGGTAGTTCTGCACCACCGGCGGTGCGCCGGCCGGTTCGCCGTAGGTGAAGCTGTTGCCGACGAAGAGGATGCTTTCCGCGGAGGCCGGGCCGCAGGGGGCCGCCACAGCGAAGGCGACGGCCGCCACGGCGGTCACCGTTTCGGCGCGCCATCGAAATAACTTCATTGTTTCCTCCGAACACAAATCAAGCCTGATGGTCCATCGGAATACAGCCGCATGAACCGAGCAGACGTAGCGCAAGTTCCATGCCCGATTCCGACCTTTGTCTTTTCATGGCGTTACTTGATCTTCTGCTTGCGTAATATCTCAAGTGTAAAGTTGGTCGACCACCCAACCAGGGATTGTGGCCACCTGCTGGCCGTTCCGGAGGAGCAGGAGACGGCAAGTCCTCAACCGGGTGGGTTCGTTCCAGCCGATGCGCCGTCCCGGTTCCGCCTGCTACTCGGTTGCGGGCTGATGTCAGGCGGTCTTGGTCGAGGCGGGTGCGTGCAGGCTGGCTTACGTCCAACCCTGTTCCGTCGCCCGGGCCCGCCATCTCGGTGCGCCTGGGCCACGGTTCGCACGACGCCTGGGCTGATCGCCGGCAAGGGAGCAACCCGGATGGAACAGCGTTTGGGCAGAGCGAGGAGGCCTCTGGCCGCGCAGGGACCATGACGGATGGCCTGAGCGGCCCCACCCGGCTTCCGGGCCACCATTGCCTGCGTCACCCTCCGGCGGAGCAAGCACTCTGCGGGGCGAAGTGGAGACTTTACGGCATGCCGCCGACCGGAAGGGCTGATTTCCGGCCGGTTAGGCTGCAGGCAGCCACACCGGTACAGCGGTGCCTGATTCCACCCGCTACATCCCGGAAGGGTTCAGGCCGCTTTGATGAATTCAAGGCCGGCACGCGCCCCGCTCGTCCACCGGCAGCGCGCCGAATAGGTGCCGCGATTTCGGATCATCAGGGTGACCTGCGCCGAAATGGGAGCCGGATGGGCGAACTCCACCTGCGCGCCGCCATCGGACAGATCCAGAACCACACAATCGAGGGCTGAACCGCCGGTGGAAACCTGAGCACTCAGATGCACCCTGCGCCGCGGCCAGCGCCGCTTCTCCTCGAAGTCGGTCACCTCTCCCAGCGGCGACTCTTCACCGGCTCGGCTCAGCTTCGATTCCTGCCTTTGGATCTCCGCTTCAAAGATACGGGCCAAGCGGGCGCGCATGGCGATTTCCTTCACGGGGTCCTGCAGCGTTGGCGCCTCCGTGAGCACTTGCTTGAGCTGTCCCCTTAGAAGTCTGAGTACCTCTGCCGGGGCCTCATCAGGTTCATGACGGGAGAGAACGGCCGTCAGCGCGGCGGCAACCGCACTGTTCAGACCATCTTCGTTCGGCGGATCGAGCTCATCAAACATTTGGCGCGCTCCTTTCCAGTGGCCCCAACGGAACGCGAGACCTCCCCGGAGGTTATTGAGAAGAGAATATCCGGTAACGGGCGTGTCTGGGTGTTTTCCTTGGGAAGTGCCAACTTCTCACAATCTCTGGAATTCAGCGGTGCCTGTCAGCACAGATGGAGGGCAAAATGGCCGCGGACCCGAAAGAAGGCGACAACCCGCTGGTCGGCAGCGACGAGCGCGACGAAGAGGGCTTTCTGGGCGCCACCCGCGACCTCGCCGCATTCGCCCGCAAACAAGGCTTTTCCAGGGCCGATACGCTCCTGACCGAGCTTCTCGCCATCATTTACGCGAGGAAATCGTAGAACAACCCCGAATCTGGGGTTCTCGGGAAACGAGAGAAGCGCTGGGTGCCGCCGCCCGCATCCGTACGAGCTGACCCGAGGGCGAACCTTCGTCCGACGGGGCGACACCGATGGGCGTGACCTCTTCGTGTTGCAAGAAGGGATGGTGGGCGCAGTAGGGCTCGAACCTACGACCCGCTGATTAAGAGTCAGCTGCTCTACCAACTGAGCTATGCGCCCGCACCACCATTCCGGCCCCTGGGTCAGGTGGCCGGATGTCCCGGAAGAAGATCTTCATCGCCCGGGCGGCGCCTTCTATCCGATCCATCGGACAGGTCAACCCCCGGCGGCAGAATTCTGCCGATCAGAGCGCGGACCGCCTAGCCCGCCGAGGACAGGACATGCCCGAGGCGCTTGATGTCCTCCAGCGCCCGCGCCGTGCCGAGCGCCACGCAGGACAGCGCCTCCTCCGCCACGATCACAGGCAGGCCGGTCGCCTCGCGCAGGACGCCGTCCAGCCCGTGAAGAAGCGCGCCGCCACCGGTCAGCACGATCCCGCGGTCCACGATGTCCCCGGCGAGCTCGGGGGGCGTGTTCTCCAGCGCCTCCCGCACGGCCTCGACGATCCGGAGGACCGGTTCGGCAAGGCTCTCCGAGATCTGGCGGCGGGAAACGAAGACTTCGCGCGGGACACCGCTGGAAAGATCCCGGCCCTTGACCTCGGTGACCGGCCCCTCCTCCCCTTCCTCGGGAGCGGTGGCGGCGCCGACCTCCATCTTGATGCGCTCGGCCGTGCTTTCCCCGATCAGCAGGTTAAACTGCTGGCGGATATGGGCGATGATGGCCTCGTCCATACGGTCGCCGCCCACGCGCAGGCTGCGGGCATAGACGATGCCCCCGAGCGATATGATCGCCACCTCCGTCGTGCCGCCGCCGATATCCACGACCAGGGAGCCCGAGGCCTCGGTCACGGGAAGGCCGGCGCCGATCGCCGCGGCCATCGGTTCCTCGATCAGGAGCACCTTGCGGGCACCCGCCGCCTCCGCACCATCCTTGATGGACCGCCGCTCCACGGCCGTCGCGCCCGAGGGCACGCAGACGATCACCAGCGGCAGCGAAAGGGTCCGGCCCTTGTGCACCTTGCGGATGAAGTGCCGGATCATTTCCTCCGCGGCGCCGAAGTCGGCGATCACGCCATCCCTGAGGGGCCGGATGGCGGAGATGTTCCCGGGCGTGCGGCCGAGCATGATCTTGGCTTCCTCCCCCACGGCCAGGACCTGCTTGCGGCCGCCGATCTCGGCGATGGCCACGACGGACGGCTCGTTGAGCACGATGCCCCGACCCTTGACGTAAACAAGCGTGTTCGCGGTGCCGAGGTCGATCGCCATGTCGGCGGAGAGGAGGCCGAACAGGCGGGAGAACATGGGGGCTTGACCTCTGCTTGGCGAAAAACGGCCGGGTGTTCCTGGCGCTGCGGTGACTAGCGGCTCGGCCACGAGCGCTCAAGCCGGAAACGCCGCAACACCGGGAAGATGACGTTACGGAAACCGTACGCTCGGGAGGACGTTCCTCCTGCAGCGATCAACAAGCCAGGGAACTAGCCCCATGCGGAAGACCAGCCTTGCCCTTCTTGCCCTCGCCGGGCTCAGCCTCGGGGCCTGCGGCTACAGCACGGGCGATCGCGCGGTGTCGGGCGGCCTGCTCGGTGCGGGTGCGGGTGGCCTCGTCGGCTCGCTTTCGGGCAATGCCGGCGCAGGCGCGCTGATCGGCGGCGCCGCCGGTGCTGCGGGCGGCGCCTTGACCACCGGCAACGACGTGAACCTCGGGCGCCCCGCCTGGCGCTGAGCCGGACGGGAAACTCCGGCGTATCGTGAAGGGCGCCCCGAAGGGGGCGCCCTTTTTCGTTGCTGCGCGCTGCAACCGGTTGGGCTTGCAAGGTATCCTGGCACGGTCTTCCATTCTCACCAGAGCGCCGGCCGAAGGATGCCGGTGCGCGCAGGGATGGAAAACGAACCAATGGCGATGCTGTTCTGCGAAGCGGGGACCCATGACGTGGTCTGCGGCTGCCGGCCTGCCCCTTTGGCGTCGGGTGGGAGACGGGATCTGCTGCGCGGTGCGGCGGCCATGGGAATGGCGCTGGGAAGCGCTTCGCTGTTGTCCGGACGCGCTCAGGCCCAGGCTTCCCGCCCACGCCGGATCGACGTGCACCATCACCTGACCCCGCCCATCTACAAGGACGCCGCCCTGCGGCGGGTGGAGATGACCCCGGTGGCGCGCGACTGGACACCCGAGAAAACGGTGGCCGACCTGGACGCCGCTGGAATCGACGTCGCACTGCTGTCCGTCAGCACGCCGGGGCTGGGTTTCGCCGAGGGCGAGGAACGGCGGCGGCTGGCGCGGGTCTGCAACGAGTACGCGGCGGAAATGGGCCAGCGCCATCCCGGGCGCTTCGGCTCCTTCGCCGCGCTTCCTTTGCCCGACGTGGACGGCGCCCTGGCGGAAGCCGTCTATGCGCTGGACACGCTGAAGGCGGACGGTGTGCTGCTCTTCACCAGCTACGGCAACATGTATCTGGGCGACGAGAAGCTGCACCCGCTTTACGAGGAGCTGAACCGGCGCAAGGCGGTCGTGGCCACGCACCCGCTCTCCCCGCAGTGCTGCGGCAACCTGGTCCCCGTGATCGCAGACACCGTGGTGGAATTCGGGACGGACACGACGCGCAGCATCGCCAGCCTGATGTTCTCCGGCACGGCCGCGAAGTACCCGGACATCCGCTTCATCTTCTCGCACGCGGGCGGGACCATGCCGTTCCTCATCGAACGGCTGGACTTCCAGGCCCGCCCGCCCGCGCAGTCCGCGAAGCTCGTCGGCGGGGCCGTGCGCCCGGCGCTCGGGCACTTCCTGTATGACACGGCGCAGGCGGCGAACCCCGTGGCGATGGGAGCCCTGCGGCAGCTCGTTTCCGCCGACCGCATCGTGCTGGGCAGCGACTTTCCTTACCGAACCAGCCAGGAGCAGGTGCGCGGGCTGGCCGGCTGCGGGCTGGATGCCGCCACGATGCGGCAGATCGAGTGCGGCAACGCGGAGGCGCTGATTCCCCGGCTGAAGGGGTGAACCGGGCCGGGCCGCCCCTCGCAGGGGCGGCCCGGCCTGCTCAGGCGGCGGGCGCCGCCATTTCGGCCGGGGCGGTGCGCTCGCGCTTGTTCAGCAGCTTGTTGAGCGCGTGCACATAGGCGCGGGCGGAGGCCACGATGGTGTCGGTATCCGCACCCTGCCCGTCCACCAGCTTGCCCTTCTCCTCGAAGCGCACGGTGACGCGCGCCTGGGCATCGGTGCCACCGGTGACGGACTGCACGGCGTAGAGCTTCAGCGCGACCTCATGGGGGAAAACCGTCCGGATGGCGTTGAAGGTGGCGTCCACCGCGCCGTCGCCCACCGCCATGCCCTCGCGCTCCTCGCCGTCCACCTCGACCTTGATGGTCGCCATGGGGCGGGTGTGCAGGCCCGAGGTCACCGTCAGGCCCGTCAGCTTCACGCGGTCGTGCTGGCGCACCACCTCGTCGTCCACCAGGGCGGAGACATCCTCGTCGTAGACGACCTTCTTGCGGTCGGCGAGGTCCTTGAAGCGCCGGAAGGCGTCGTTCAGCGCGTTGTCGCCCAGCTCGTAGCCCAGCGCGCGCAGCTTGTCGCGGAAGGCGGCGCGGCCGGAATGCTTGCCCAGCACCAGGGAGTTGGTGGTCCAGCCCACGCTTTCCGGCGTCATGATCTCGTAGGTGGAGGCATCCTTCAGCACGCCGTCCTGGTGGATGCCGGATTCATGGGCGAAGGCGTTGCGGCCGACGATGGCCTTGTTGGGCTGCACGTCGAAACCGGTGATGGTGGCCAGCAGGCGCGAGGTGCGCAGGATGTTCGGCGTGTTGATGCCGGTGCGCCGCGCGATGGCGTTGCCGCGCGTGCGGAGCGCCATCGCGACCTCCTCGAGAGAGGCATTGCCCGCGCGCTCGCCGATGCCGTTGATGGTGCACTCCACCTGCCGCGCGCCGGCCTGGATGGCGGCCAGCGTGTTGGCGACGGCCAGGCCCAGGTCGTCATGGTTATGGGTGGAGAAGATAACGCCGTCGGCGCCTGGCACCCGCTCGCGCAGCATGGTGAAGATGCGGGTCATGTCCTCGGGCAGCGCATAGCCCACCGTGTCCGGCACGTTGATGGTGGTGGCGCCGGCCTTGATCGCCGCCTCCACGCAGCGGCAAAGAAAATCCGGATCGGTGCGGCTGCCGTCCTCGGCCGACCATTCGACGTCGTCGGTGTGGCTCCGGGCAAGGGCCACGCTGCGGGCCACGGCGGCCAGCACGTCCTCGTTCGACATGCGCAGCTTCACCCGCATGTGCAGCTCGGACGTGGATATGAAGGTGTGGATCCGACCGCGGGCGGCAGGCTTGATGGCTTCGGCCGCGCGCAGGATGTCGCCGTCGGCGGAGCGCGCCAGGCCGCAGATGACCGGCCCGTCCTTGCTGAACCGCGTGGAAATGGAGTGGACGCTGTCGAAGTCGCCGGGGCTCGCGATGGGAAAGCCGGCTTCGAGCACGTCCGCGCCGAGTTCCGCCAGACTCTCGGCCATGCGGAGCTTCTCCTCCAGGTTCATGGAGAAGCCGGGGGACTGCTCGCCGTCGCGCAGCGTGGTGTCGAAGATGATGACGCGATCGTCGGCGATGGTGCCGAAGCTGGGGTGGTTGCTGGCCATCTGAGCCGTTCCTTGGGTGCCGTGTGGATGGACATACGGGCGCATCGCCCGGGGGACCCCCTGAGCGATGCGGGCCGGTCAGCCGCGCGTCACGCCCAGGGGCGGCGAAGTCGAAGGAGGAGCGGAAGGAGGGCGAAGGCCGGGCGCGCGGCAGCTTCGGCCAGAAGGCCGGTGCGGCTGGGCGCGAAACGGGCGTCGGTCGCCTGCATGGGTCGAAGTTACGTCGCGCCCTGGGTTGAGGCAAGCAGCGAAGTGGCCGAAACGCCCGTGGCAGTCGCGTGCAGCGCGGAAGCGCCGCTTGCATTCTTGTTGCAGTGCAGCACATGAGGAAGCTTCGCTGACGCTCTGGCCGGAGGCATTCCGTGGGCCTGCCGCTCTTCTCCCTCTCGGTGGCCGCCTTTGCCATCGGGATGACCGAATTCATCATCATGGGGCTGCTGCCCGAGTTGGCCGCGGACCTGCGCGTGGGCATTCCGCAGGCGGGCTTCCTCGTCTCCGGCTACGCCCTCGGCGTGGTGCTGGGCGCGCCCATCATGGCGGTCGCGACCGCGCGCGCGCCGCGCCGGCCCGTGCTGATCTCCCTGATGGGCCTGTTCCTTCTGGGCAACGTCGCCTGCGCGCTGGCACCCAGCTATGGCTGGCTGATGGCCGCGCGCGTGCTGACCGCCTTCGCCCATGCCGCCTTCTTCGGCCTGGGCGCCGTGGTGGCCACGCAGGTGGTTCCGCCGGGGCGGCAGGCCCGGGCCATCGCCCTGATGTTCATGGGCCTCACCCTGGCCAATGTGCTGGGCGTTCCGATCGGCACCGCGATCGGGCAGGTGACGGGCTGGCGCTCCACCTTCTGGGGCGTGGCGGGCATCGGTGGCTTGGCCATGCTCGCGCTGCACCTCTGCCTTCCGCGAAGCCTCGCGCGCGGCACCGGCGGACTCGGGGCGGAGTTCCGGGCCCTGGGGCGGCCGCAGGTGCAGCTTGCCATGCTGATCAGCGTGCTGGCCTCGGCAGCGATGTTCGCCGTGTTCACCTTTATCGCACCGACACTGCGGACCGTAACCGGCATCACGGGACAGGGAATCTCCGCGGTGCTGCTGGTGATCGGGCTGGGCATGACGATCGGCAACCTGCTGGGAGGGCGGCTCGGCGACTGGCGGCTGATGCCGATGGTCATCACCCTGCTCCTGATCGCTGCGGCGGTGATGGTGGCGATGTCGCGCGTGCTGGGCGTACCCACCCTGGCGGTGGCCTCCATCCTGGCCTGGGCAATCGCGATCTCATCGATCGGCACGCCCATGCAGATGCGGGTGATCCAGATGGCGCCGGGCGCGCCGAACCTGGCCTCCACCGTGAACCAGGGGGCATTCAATCTCGGCAATGCCGGCGGGGCCTGGATCAGCGGGGTGGCGCTGACGCACGGCGCCACCTACCCGATGCTGCCGCTGATCGCGGCGGGGATCGCGGTGCTGGCCGCGAGCCTGGCGGCGCTGTCCCTCGTGATGGAGCGGCGGCAACGGCTCGCCGCCCCCTGCCCCGCCCCGGCGGCGTGAGGCGCACGGCGCCGGGCGGATGGCCCGGCGCCGGTTTCGGCGATCAGTTCTTGGTCTGGTCGACCAGCTGGTTCTTCTTGATCCAGGGCATCATCTCGCGGAGGCGCTCGCCCACCTGCTCGATCGGATGCTCGGCCAGGCGGCGGCGGGTGGCCTTGAACGAGGCCTGGTTCACCTTGTTCTCCAGCATCCAGTCGCGGGCGAACTTCCCGGTCTGGATGTCCGTCAGCACGCGCTTCATCTCGGCCTTGGTCTCGGCCGTCACGATGCGGGGGCCGGTGACGTACTCGCCGTACTCGGCGGTGTTGGAGATGGAGTAGTTCATGTTGGCGATGCCGCCCTCGTAGATGAGGTCGACGATCAGCTTCACCTCGTGCAGGCACTCGAAATAGGCCATCTCCGGGGCGTAGCCGGCCTCGGTCAGCGTCTCGAAGCCGGCCTTGATCAGCTCAACGAGGCCGCCGCAGAGAACCGCCTGCTCGCCGAACAGGTCCGTCTCGCACTCTTCCTTGAAGGTCGTCTCGATGACGCCCGAGCGCCCGCCGCCGATGGCGGAGGCATAGGAGAGCGCGATCTCGAGGGCGTTGCCGGAGGGGTTCTGGTGCACGGCCACGAGGCAGGGCACGCCGCCGCCCTTCTGGTACTCGCCGCGCACGGTATGGCCGGGGCCCTTCGGCGCGATCATGAACACGTCGATGTCCGAACGCGGGTCGAGAAGGTTGAAGTGCACGTTCAGGCCATGCGCGAAGGCAAGCGCGGCGCCCTCCTTCATGTTCGCGTGCAGGTGCTCGCGGTAGAGGTCGCCCTGGCCCTCATCGGGGGTCAGCACCATGACCACGTCGGCCCAGGCCGCAGCCTCGGCGGGGGGGAGGACCTTGAAGCCCGCGGCCTCGGCCTTCTTCGCGGAGGCGCCGGGGCGCAGCCCGATGACGACGTCCTTCACGCCGGAATCGCGCATGTTCATCGCGTGGGCATGGCCCTGGCTGCCGAAGCCGATGACCGCGACCTTGCGGGCCTTGATCAGGTTCACGTCCGCGTCGCGGTCGTAGTAAACGCGCATAGTCTTCCCCTTGTGGTCGGATATCGTCAGGCCGCGAGGCTGCGCGGACCCCGCGCGATGGCGACGGCGCCCGTGCGGGACACCTCCGCCAGCCCCAGCGGCCGCATCAGCGCCACGAAGGCGTCGATCTTGTCGGCCGTGCCGGTCATCTCGAAAGTCGCGCTCTCGTGGCTCGCATCCACCACGCGCGCGCGGAAGGCGTCGCCCAGGCGCAGCGCCTCCATGCGGGCCTCGCCGCGGCCGATCACCTTCACCAGCGCCAGCTCCCGCGTCAGGTGCGGGCCTTCCAGCGAAAGGTCGGCCACCATGTGCACGGGCACCAGCCGGTCGAGCTGCGCCTTGATCTGCTCGATGATCATGTCCGTGCCGGTCGTGACCACGGTGATGCGCGAAAGCCGCCGCTCCGCGTCCACGGGCGCCACGGTCAGGCTCTCGATGTTGTAGCCGCGGCCGGAGAAGAGGCCGATCACGCGCGCGAGCACGCCGGCCTCGTTCTCCACCAGCACGGCGATCGTCGCCGTGCGCTGAGTCGTGTCGGACATGCTCAGACCAGCACCTTGCCTTCGTCGGTGACGCCGGCAACGCCCCCCGCCTGACCCGCGCCGAGGATCATCTCGTTGTGCGCGGCGCCCGAGGGGATCATCGGGAAGACGTTTTCCTTCTGGTCCACGCAGATGTCGGCGATCACCGGGCCGGGATGGGCGATCATCTCGCGGATCACGTCGTCGAGCTGGCTGGCATCGGTGGCGCGCAGCCCGCGGGCGTGGAAGCTCTCGGCCAGCTTCACGAAGTCCGGCAGGGAGGCCGAGTAGCTCTCGGAATAACGCGATCCGTGCAGCAGTTCCTGCCACTGGCGGACCATGCCCATGTACTCGTTGTTCAGGATGAACACCTTCACGGGCAGGCGGTACTGCGCGAGCGTGCCCATCTCCTGGATGTTCATCAGGATGCTGGCCTCGCCGGCAATGTCGATCACCAGCGCGTCCGGGTAGGCGATCTGCACGCCGGCAGCGGCGGGCAGCCCGTAGCCCATGGTGCCGAGCCCGCCGGAGGTCATCCAGCGGTTCGGCTTCTCGAAGCCGAAATACTGCGCCGCCCACATCTGGTGCTGCCCGACCTCGGTGGAGATGAAGGTGTCCCGCCCCATCTCGCGCGTGATCTCATACAGGCGCTTCACCGCGTGCTGCGGCTTGATGATGGAGCCGGACTGCTCGTAGCGAAGGCAGTCGCGCGCGCGCCATCCGTCGATCTCGCGCCACCAGGCGGAGATCGCCTCGCGGTCCTGCTCGGCGCCGTCCGCCTCCCAGGCCTCGATCAGGGCGCGCAGCACGGCGGCGGCATCGCCCACGATGGGCACGTCCACCTTGACGTTCTTGTTGATGTTGGAGGGATCGATATCGGCGTGGATCTTCTTCGAGCCAGGCGAGAAGGCGTTCAGCCGCCCCGTCACGCGGTCGTCGAAGCGGGCGCCGATGTTGAACATCACGTCGCAGCCGTGCATCGCGAGGTTCGCCTCGACCGTGCCGTGCATGCCGAGCATGCCGATGAAGCGCGGGTCGCTGGCGGGGAACACGCCGAGGCTCATCAGCGTGTTCGTGCAGGGCATGTTGGCCATGCGCACGAACCTGGCCAGCAATTCGCTCGCCTCGGGCCCGGCGTTGATGACGCCGCCGCCAGCATAGACCACCGGGCGGCGCGCGCCCTTCAGCAGGGCCACGGCCTTGGCGATCTGGGCGCCATCGGGCCGCGTCTGCGGGCGGTAGGAGCGGTGCTCCTCGCGCGGGGCCTCCTCATAAGTGCCCTTGGCCAGCAGGATGTCCTTCGGCAGGTCCACCACCACCGGGCCGGGGCGGCCGGAGCGCGCGACATAGAAGGCGTCGTGCACCGTGCGGGAAAGGTCGCCGATCTTCTTGACGAGGTAGTTGTGCTTCGTGGCCGGGCGGGTGATGCCCGTGGTGTCCGCCTCCTGGAAGGCGTCGTTCCCGATCAGGTGCGTCGGCACCTGCCCGGTCAGGCACACCAGCGGCACGGAATCCATCAGCGCGTCCAGCAGCCCCGTCACGGCGTTGGTGGCGCCGGGGCCAGAGGTGACGAGCACGCAGCCCACCTTGCCGGTGGAGCGCGCATAGCCCTCGGCGGCATGCACCGCCGCCTGCTCGTGCCGCACGAGGATGTGGCGGATGGCGTTCTGTTGGAACAGGGCATCGTAGATCGGAAGCACCGCGCCGCCGGGATAGCCGAAGATGACCTCGACGCCCTGCTCCTTCAGCGCGCGAAGGACGATCTCGGCGCCCGTCAGGGTGCTCTGGTCGGTCTGGGCAGGCAGAGTGGCGGACATGGCGGCTCCTCCGGCGAAGGTCTCGCGGGAGGGGTCATCTACGGGTGTTGTTGCGGCGCGTCAATGCGGCAATTTCAGGAATGATAAGATTTCCCGCATCCGGCTTTCCGAAAGTTGCGCTGTGCCGTCGATTCGCGCATCGATGATATGCGTTCTGCACAAGGCGGCGAGGTCGTGATGGCGGAACCAGGTGGCCTGCCGCTTGGTGTACTGCCCGATGGCCAGGCATGCCCGCCGGCCCGCCTCGGCGAGATCATGGCGCCCCGAAAGCACGGCGGAAAGCTCCGGCACGCCGTGCGCGCGCATGGCAGGCAATGCCGGGTCGAGCCCCTGGGCAAGCAGCGCCTCCACCTCCACCAGCGCGCCGGCGCGCAGCATCCCCTCCCAGCGCGCGGCGATGGCCGCGCGCAGGCTGTCGCGAGGGGGATCGATGCGAATTGCACGAAAGGCGTAGGGCGCCGGGCCGGTGGAGGGGGCCTCCTCTTGCCACTGGGCGATGCCCCGCCCGGTCGCCCGCCAGACCTCCCAGGCGCGGGCCAGGCGCTGCCCATCGCCGGGGCGGAGCCGGGCCGCACTCTGGGGGTCGGCCAACAGAAGCCTGGCGTGCAGAGCCGGCGCGCCCTCCCGTTCCAGCAGGGCACGCGCCTCCTCGCGCAAGGCGGGCGGGATGTCGGGCATGGCGGAAAGGCCGCGCGTCAGGGCGCTGAAGTAAAGCCCCGTGCCGCCGCACAGGATCGGCAGCCGCCCCGCCGCACGGGCCCGCGCCATGGCGCCCAGCGCCGCCTCCCGCCACCAGGCGACCGAGGCCGCCTGCGCCGCGGGATGCACCCCGTAAAGGTCGTGCGGCACCATCCCCTCCTCCTCCACGGATGGGCGGGCGGTCAGGATGCGCAGCTCCCGGTAGACCTGCATCGAGTCGGCGTTGATCACCACTCCGCCCAGCCGCCGTGCCAAGGCGAGCGCCAGGGCAGACTTGCCCGAGGCCGTGGGTCCGGCAACCAGCAGGGCGGGGGGATCCTCGGCGGGCATTTGCTCCAATCCGGCGGCGCGGGCATGAACCGCGCCCATGTCGCACGTCCTCACCCTCGTCGCACCCCCGGGCGCGCTCGCCCCTGCCCTTCCCGCCCGCGCGCGGGACGCCATCGCGGCGCTCGGGGCCGATCCCGGCTCGCCGGACTGGCTGGCCGAGGCCGAGGCCGCCGACCTGCCCTTTGCCAACCTGAACCCCGAGCAGGCCGTCGCCGCCGCACGCGCCGCGCTGGGCGATGCCCCGGTGGACGCCATCGCCCAGCCCGCGGAAGGCCGGCGCAAGGCGCTCCTCATCGCGGACATGGACAGCACCATCGTCACCTCGGAAACCCTGGACGAGCTGGCCGCCTTCGCCGGCCTGAAGGAGCGGGTGGCGGAGATCACCCGCCGGAGCATGAACGGCGAGATCGATTTCGCCACCGCCCTTCGCGAGCGCGTCGCCATGCTGCGCGGCCTGGGGCTGGAGGCGCTGGAGGAAACCTGGCGCGGGACGCAGCTGATGCCCGGCGCGCGCGCGCTGGTGCGGACCATGGCGGCGAACGGCGCCCACTGCGCCCTGGCCTCCGGCGGCTTCACCTTCTTCACCGGCCGGGTCGCGGCGCTCTGCGGCTTTTCGAGCCACCACGCCAACATCCTGCTGGATGACGGAAGCGCCCTGACGGGGCAGGTGGCCGAGCCGGTCTTCGACCGGGACGCCAAGCTCGCCACGCTGATCGCGCTTGCGGCGGAAAAGGACCTGCCCATGGCCGGGACGCTGGCGGTGGGAGACGGGGCGAACGACCTGGCGATGATCGGCGCGGCCGGGCTGGGCATCGCCTATCGGGCCAAGCCCATCGTCGCCGCGGCCGCGCGCGCGCGGGTGGACCATGCCGACCTGCGCGCGCTTCTCTTTGCCCAGGGCTACCGGGCGGCGGAGATCGCCGCGGACTGAGGCGGCGGTGCCTACAGCGCCCGCAGGGCGGCGCAGACACGCGCGACCTGCGTGTCCGTGATCTCCGGGAAGATGGGCAGGCTCATCACCTCCCCGGCGGCACGCGCGGTTTCGGCGCACCCGGCCGGTCCCATCGCGATGCGGCCCTCATAGGCACCCTGCTCGTGCACGGGCACGGGGTAGTGGATGGCGGTGGCGATGCCCTGCACCCGCAGGCGCTCCATCACCGACTCGCGCCCGGGCACCCGCACCACGTACTGGTGAAACACGTGCTCCACATCCGGCGCCCTGTAGGGGGCGGCGAAGGGACCGTCGGCCAGGGCGGTGTCATAGGCATCGGCCACGGCACGGCGGCGGGCGTTCCCGGCGTCCAGCAGAGGCAGGCGCACACGCAGGATGGCGGCCTGCATCTCGTCCAGCCGGCTGTTCACGCCGACCTCGTCCGAGATGTAGCGGCGGTGCCAGCCATATTGCCGGATCGCCGCCATCCGCTTCGCCAGCTCCGCATCCGGCGTCGCGGTCACGCCGGCATCGCCCAGCGCGCCGAGGTTCTTGGTGGGATAGAGGCTGAAGGCGGCGGCGTCACCGATCGTGCCGAGCATGCGGCCGCCCACGCGCCCGCCATGGGCCTGGGCGACGTCCTCCACCACGGCGATGCCGCGCGCGCGGCAGGAGCGGAGGATCGCGTCCATGTCGCAGGCATGGCCGTAGATGTGAACGGGAACCACGGCCCGGATCGGCGGCAGGCCCGGCGGCGGGCTGCGGAGAACCTCCTCCAGCTCGGCCGCGTCCATGCAGAAGGTCCGCGGGTCGATGTCGATCAGCAGCGGGGTCGCGCCCACCATTTCGATGGCGGCGACGGTCGCGACCGCGGTGTGGGACACGGTCGCCACCGCGCAGCCTGGCCCGATGCCCAGGCCGCGCAGAACCAGCGCGATGGCGTCCGTGCCGTTGGCGCAGCCGACCGCAGACATGGCCGGCGCGTCTCCGGCCGAGAGCCAGGCGCCGTATTCCCGCTCGAAGGCCAGGCCCTCCTGCCCAAGGATGAACCAGCCACTCGCCAGCACCCGCGCCACGGCGGCGTCGATCGCCTCCTTTTGCGCGCGGTAGGCGGCGCCCAGGTCGGCCTGCGGAACGGTGATATCCTGTGCGTTCATCGGGGTGGGCCTCAAAGCTCGTCAGTGAGATAGGCGGGAAGGCGGGGGCGGAACCAGTCCAGGGTCCGGCGCAGCCCCTCGGCGAGCCCCACTCCGGGGGCCCAGCCGGTGAGCGTGCGGAAGGCGCGGTCGTCGGCGTGATAGGAGCCGATGTCGATGGCCGCACGCTCGGCCGGAAAGGACTTCAGAACATAGGACCCCTCCCCGGCCGCGGCGACCATCGCATCGCCCAGCGCCTGCAGGCTGATGGGGGCGTCGCCACCCAGGTTGAAGGCCCGTCCGGCCGCGCCGCCCGGGGAGGACAGGGCCTCGGCGGCCGCGATGAAGGCGCGCACCACGTCCTCGGCATAGGAGAAGTCGCGAAGCTGCTCGCCGCCCCATACCTCGAAGGGCTGCCCCTCCAGAACGCGCCGCACCCAGATGCCCAGAAAGGTCTGCCGCGCATCCACCACGCGCATCCGCGGGCCGTAGCAATTGGTCAGGCGCAGCGCCGTGACGGGCCGGCCGTGAACACGGGTTTCCAGCAGCCAGTACTGCTCGGCGGCGAACTTGGAGACGCCGTTGGCGTCGGGCGGCACGATGGGGTGGGTTTCGGCCACCGGCAGGCTCTGCGGCCGGCCATAGAACTGGCGGGTGGAGGCATGCACCACCCGCGCGCCCGGCGCGGCGGAGCGAAGTGCCGCGATCAGGCGAAGCTGGGCGTGCCCGTTGATCGCGAGATCGGTGAAGGGATCGGCCTGGCTACCGGCATGGCTGGTCTGCCCGGCCATGTTGAACAGCACGTCGACACCTTCGACCAGCGGGTGGAGGTCGGCATCGCGCAGGTCGGCCTCGATCAGGCGGGCGCCGCTGCCCTCGAGGTTGCCCCGGCGCGCGCCAGTGCCGGGCATGAGCGCGTCGAGCGCGACCACCTCCGCGCCCAGGCCCGCCAGGGCGTGGCAAAGCGCCGAGCCCAGGAAGCCCGCCCCGCCCGTGACCAGCACGCGCCTGTTGCGCCAAGCTTCGCTCATTCCCGAACCCTGTCCTCTGCCGAACCTCCGGCCCCATCCAACATGGCCCAGCGCCACGGCGGAAGAGGGACGGAATTGCGGCGGCCGCCGGGCACCCCTCCGCGCCGCTCCCGCCTGCTCACGCGCGTCATTCCCCTCCCGGTCCGGCGTCGTCGCGCCGCGCTTCGTCGGCCGAAAGCCGGCTGCGCGTGATCTCGTAGAAGCCGAAGAGCAGCAGGATCTGCCCTGCCAGCACCTCCACCGCCGCCAGAAGCCGCGCCCCGTCGTCCACCGGCCAGATGTCGCCATAGCCCACGGTCGATATGGTGACGATACTGAAATGGAAGGCGTCGCGGAAGTTCATCCGGATCGGGCCGAAGGGCCCCGAGAAGAGCGCCACATGGGACAGCCCGTCGGCGATGCGGAACAGGCAGGCGAAGACGATGGTGATGAGCGAGAACAGCGCCGCGTAAGCCGCGATCGGCACCACCAGGGCCACCACCCGACCGCTGATCGCGTCCATGAGCTGGGCCATGTCCACCATCAGCCGCACGAGTTCGCGCACCGCCTGCGCCGCCAGCGCGCCGATCAAGCCGGCGCCGGCCCCCA